>Ga0247610_10000256_pt1 | contig 83389 bp, 87 predicted proteins | sample 174DNAGHGhighgp2_FD_193483 | JGI IMG/M metagenome (GOLD analysis project Ga0247610, IMG submission 193483) | Sheep rumen microbial communities from Palmerston North, Manawatu-Wanganui, New Zealand - 1742 DNA GHGhigh gp2 | ecosystem: Host-associated > Mammals > Digestive system > Stomach > Rumen... | reverse complement strand
ACACTCCATCAGGGGGAGGTGAAATTGTAAGAACCTCCCCCATACCAAGTCTTTACCAAGACATATTATGGAATGAAAACAATCAGGGTTTCTTATCCTTTAGGGGTAAGTCACCCATAGATAGTCTACATTTTTGTAGACTATCAGGATACAAGATGAAAACATAATAGTATGTTAATAGTAGTTTAGGATTTTTCAAGACAAAATTTTTATTTTGACTTGACAAACTTTAATCTGTATATCTCATAACATTAAGCAACTTCTTAGGAAGCTCTTCATTATGTTTATTCTGTCTAAGTGTCTTGATTATCTTCTTATATTGATATGGTCTTAGTGAACCCCAATAAGATTTATACTTCTTCCAGTTTCAATGTTTGTCCTTAAACACGTGCCTACAATATCTACAATGGCACAATCAAAATCACATAGAGATATGATTACTATTAATCATTTATATCTGAAGGTAATAAAAAGAATTTGTTTCACTCTAAGTGTTTAAACTTTCCATTAAAGATAAGAGGTTCTCAATCTTCCTTACTCTCCCATCTTCAATACGCTCAATCCATATAGATAAACACGGCAGTACAAGTACCTTCAACAGGTTCTTTACCTTTTTCTTCTCTTCTAAATTCTACTTCTACCTCTGCCCCTCTAGGCAGTTCCCAAGTGTTATAGATTCTTTCTCAATCGATAACATCATACGTTGGTGCTGTTGTCATTTCCTATAATATACAAACTAAAAGTAATAATATCCCTGCTGTTATTCAATCTATTATTCATAGCAACAAGAGACATCATATGCATCAAGCACATCAGACTTTATCACTATCCATAACATTATTTTAAAAAGATAAATTAGTTATTGATATAATCTTTATACATTGTCTTATTTCTCAAAAATTATAACCTTCATTTGTATATGCTTTCCGTGTAAGTTCACGAAGTATATCTATATATGTTGCTGAATATATATCAAGGTCTAGTATATCTTCTCTAACTAATGCTGTTGAATCTCAATCATCAATCCACTTAACTAACATTCTTCATTTATCTGGTCACAATCTTCAATACTGTTCTTTTAATCTTTTACGTATAAAAGGAACATCACAGTATCTCCATAAGTATTTATCAATTGTATCCCAGGTATTCCATAACACTCAACCTCATTCTTGATAATCATATACCAAATCAATTAGTCAATGTTTGTTAGTCCAGTCAACAGCTTGTTTATATTCTTCCGCTGTCTTATAATAAGTTTTATCAAGTGCTGCCATCTTTAGCAATCTAAATCATATAAATCTTTATCAATATAATCTTCTCACATTGAATGTTCGTATTGTTTTTTATAGCATTCTAGTTCTTCTTTCATTAGCTCTATGCTTTTATCTCTATCGTCTAAACATTTAGTTAAAAATTCTATCTTGTCTTTAAGAGTTTTATTCTCTTCTCTTAGCCTTGTTACAAAAATATTCTGTTCAAAGAGTGCATTGTCTAAAGAATAGAGGTCAATTCATTGTCACTCTTTTAATACTTTAAGTTTCTTATTCTCTTCTTCAAGTTCTAATATGTGTTCTATACTTTGCTTTTCATCATCGGCTATCATAGTAACTTCACTTAGTTTTTCTTTTAGCTTTTTATTTTCTTTCTCCAAATCATCTTTATATAGTTCTGTAAATTCAGTAACTTCTACAATATTTTCTTTCTCCATATATTCTTTACTAATTTTTGTAAGGAATCTATTGTCTTCTTTCAACTTTTTATTTTCTTTTTCTAACTTCTGTATCTCTAACTCTAAATCTGAATACGAAGGATAACTCATTTTCTCCATAGGTGAATAATATAAATCTAACTATCTACTTAGTATAATTTTTAAAATATTCTATGCAACTTTCTTTTGTAGGTTCTCAATTATGTTCTTCAAATATAATAGCTCATACCAATAAAGATAACAAAAAGCATATAAATCAAGTTGCTATCAAATAAGGGAATAGATATGTAAACTGACTAATTTTTACACAGTCTTCATATATTTCTATCTTACTCATCTGTACAATTAAATAATATAAACTAATCTTCTCTATGCTTTTCATCATATATTGCTTTAAGCATAGACACATCACTATCAGCATAATAACAATTATCTTCTTCCATATCTAGTATCCACTCTCAAGTCTCTTCCTTATTAGCTCAACTATTATATGAACTTCAATCAGGACAAATGAACCTACCAACTGGTAATCAAGCGTCCCAGAAACATCAAGAATGTAGCTCATTAAAATCAGTATAACTATACACTCAATCAATAAGCACTAATCATTTATACTCTGCCTTTATCACTCACTCATATTCATAGTCTACTGGATATGTAGGACATTTAATTTTCTTTCAAATGTTGCTAACATTTCAAACAAGGAAAGCAATGTAAAGATATCAAAATATAAATAGCACAACCACAACTAATATAATCACTCACCGTATTTTAGATTTCTTTTTCTCTTCCATTACCAAACATATTCAGAATATAAAAGAGTTTCATTAGTATAGTCAATAGGTTCAAAGTCTATTTGATTAACAGTTTTTAGTTGTCCTGCTTTCTTAGCAATTCTAAAAGCCTCTTCTCTATTAACCCACCTATATCTAGAAGTTAAGAACCCTTGTTGCTCTTGAGTAGTATCTTCTCAATACAATTGTTTCTTCAACCACATACCATCTCAATGTCTTTTACATAATACAGGGTTCTCTTCTTCATTATTCCTTAGTATCGCACTGCATAATATAATTTCATTTCACATTTTTCGGAGTGTTTTAAGATATAATTTACACATTTTGCGGAACACTAGTCTTCATCTGTATCTTCTTTATATTTTTCTGGATAAACTATATGGTCATACTTATCACATTGATATGAACCACACATAACAAACAATAAGACTAGCCAAATCCAGGGTATTAGCTGTTCAAGTGTGAAGTTTTCAGCCAAATACTTAACAGCGACTGCTGCTCAATAAGTAATTCAATAAGTAACTGCTGTCCATACAAAGGTCATTAAGGTACATTTGAGTGCTACCACACCTTTATTAATTTCTTTTTTTACTCTTCTCATAATACATATAATAATAAATAAAACATTAAGCAAATGCTTTAACTAGCTCCATAGTCTTCTCATACTTATAACGTTCAGAAGCCTTAGCATATCATACTCATAGCTTAAATCATTGAGAGAATATTTCTCAATGTAGCTTAGCCTCTCATTGAGTGAGGAAACTCTTTCAAGCAACCACATCCATTCAAGCTTTTCTAGTCATAGGGTCAGAGTATTCTACTCTAAAATCCCAATGCTTTCAATCTGGATTTTTACTAATCTCCATATTTAAAACGTGGTCATCTAAAATATTCATACCACTTTCTTCTCAAAGGTCTATAACCTTTACCAATTTGTCTCAGTCTTTTTTAAAGAATGCCATCTTTTTCATCTTGTAATAAATTAAAACGATTGTTATCGACTTGTTCAAATTCTCAACTAAATATTAACAAATCATCACTTGTTTCTGTTATCCAGAACCCCCTTCACTTATGAACAAACTTTAATACGGCTGTGTCATAAATTCAAGCCTGGTTTTGAATCAACACCTCTGCCCCTATCGGCAATTCTTCTATACTCCATATCTTTTTCTCCATTATAAGTATCAATTAAATTGAATAAAAATATTGGTGAAGATATAAGTAATAAAGTATAAAGCAATTATCCCCAACACAGCAGCCCACCTTGGTTTAAGTCATTGCTCTACTAAGAATAAAGTGAAGTAAATATCTATGACAATTCATAGAAACAAACAAGTTGCTAATAAAAACATATTCATATAAAAGATATAAAACTACCACTTATGTTTCACTGGTCAATAAATAAAGTCTCCGTCTTCATCCTTGTATTTTTCTTTTAGATTATGAGCCCATCAAAAGAACCCAACTGCTATAAAGAAAAGCCATCACTTAACAAATGTGAATGCTAAACAAATTGCTCAACCTAAGTTCAACAACTTGTATGGTATGTCCATAGGATTTTTTCTATATCAAATCCTACTAGTGAGTGCTATTGCTATTCAGAATACTGCTACTAATCCAAGTAACTCTCACATTAAATCAAGTCCTTAGCTAAAACAGGTTTCCTAGGTTTACCCTTAGGTCGTCAAACTTTTTTCTTTTCTACTTTTGTAAATGTAATATTGCTTTTCATTTTACCTAATCATATTGCTTTAGATTGATAAGGGTTAGCAATCTCTGTAGGTTTTAATAACACCTTAGTAATCAAAGGTTTTTGTTCAACATTCTTGTTATGGTTTTCTTCTCTCTTAGAGATATAACCAGTCATTTTACCTCTAGTAATTTGTTTAGTAAGAGCCTTGTTCTCCTTAATAATATTAGGAACCTCACTAGAATGCATTCTACTTAGCTCTTTAAAAGCAACAAATTCCCTTTCTCTTTTAATAGTTCTCTCAATGAATTCCTTTTGTTCTTTGAGAGTTTGTAAAGAGTCCTTACAAAAGAACCTCTTAATAAAATTTGAGTTCTCTATCTTTTCAATAGCTTCCTCTACCTTGTGGAGATTTCTATAGCTCCACGAGATTGTACCTCTTGCAGATACCTTTCCTTTTTTTGTAATCATCTTGTGCATATATTATATAAAATATAAAAACATATTAAGAATATTTTTTTATTTGTCCAGACTTTTTATTAATCATAAGATAAATCATATAATTCTTTATTGTCAACAAACTTACTCGCTAGTTCAGCATACACTTCTTTATCCCTTGATACTCATTTTACTTTCTCAAACCATTTCTTTATTGCTTCAACTACCTCATCAAATGTATCGAATAATATATTGTTTAGGTAATCATCTAATTCTTCTCTCCAATTTTCCATACTAAACTCATCTAGTATTTCTTCTAATCTTCAACTGTCCTTACTCCATACATATTCAATTAAACAATCTTCATCATATTCTCATAGGTCATCTCTTGTCTTAGCATATTTTATTATAACACTAGCTGGGTAATTATGTCAATCGTAATCTCTACCATATTCTCAATCTGGCGGAAATGGGAAATCACTTTCTTCTACAAAGTAAAGTAAATCTCTTTCTCAACTCTCAAGTAATGAATAGATTTTGTTTACTTGTTCTTCTTCAGTCTTTCAATAGAAAGCCTCATCTTCCCAAGCTCAATCTCAATCTCACAAACTCCAAATAGAATAAGCTAATTCTTTTAAATCAGTCTCATTGTATCCAGTATAGTATGGCTCTCACCAACTATCAACTAATCTGTATCGTTTCATTCCCATATATCATTACAATCTAAAGTATATCATATTATTTTACTTGAGAAAAATAATCTCAAATAAGGTGAGTATTCTTTTTAAGCCACCAATTAAACCAAGAGTCTCTATCAATCTCTGTAAATCATTTGTATAATTCATACATATCATTTTCTTCTAGTTCCTCAGTAAATCTCTCGAATAAACTATCTTCTATAGTCCAATAGTTTGCTACCACTCATTGATACTTTAGCTCTGGGTCTGACTGAGTTCAATGCCAAATCATTTCAACTCATTCAATACCTCTCCACCAATCTTTAGTTGTTTCATTCATCTTGTATTATCATACATATAAATATTTTTTACTTCTTATAGCAATAGTTCCTAATAATTTCTTTACGTCTTCTATATTAAAATGCGAATAAGCATATCTGGGCGAATACACACGGTCAAATGTAATACCATCTAGCATATTAAGTATGTCTCCATTCTCTAAGAACTGCTTAACTAACTTACACCATTGAAATCTATAGTCACATTCTTCTAAACCATTGATTTCTATGTACGCATTTATATCACTTATGTACCCCCTATCCGCCAATGCTACATATACATCTAAAAGAGTTGAATAGAATTCTCTATCTCAATTTTCTTCTCATAGATACGTTGCCATATCATCATATGGTCTATAATTTCTCACTACAAATCTTTTCTGTATAGTATCTCAAAGCACCTTTACACTAAGCCAATCACATATTTCTCTAAAGAAATAGCAACAAACTTTTTCCTCCCAGGTTAATTCAATCGTATCCATTGTTATGTTATCAAACATATAAATACTTTCTTTTTCATTTCCTTAAATCATCTTCTGCTTTATAAGACCAAGGGTCATTGAATAATTCTCCCCAAGGAAATCTATTATAAAGATATCTATAAACTGTACCAGAGAAAGCATTGTTATAATCTAGCAAAGCATTCAATCTTCATCTACCATTTCAATCATCTCAAGACCACCTATCTTTTTCTTCTGGTAGAATTTCATACCAATCATCGCTCATAGCTTTTTCTGGATTAGTACCATTCCAAGCCATTAAACATTTCGTTCAATCTCTTGTCATTCGGAATGTCTTACCTGAGTTCACAATAGCGACTCACCACCATTCCCATTCTCACTTGTAGTACTTATACTTGTTTAGTATTCTAGGTCGCATTTTATTGCCATAAGAAATAAAACTAATCTCAATCTGTATAATATTTATCAATGAGTTTCTTTAATCAATCAACTCACCACTCAGTATATAGTTCAACACAATCTCAAGTAGCTGCTCAAACATATACACTTCAATATTCAACTTCAACTTCCTTATTTGGGTCTCTACTCTTTAACTTAGACTTAGGTCAAAACCAAGCATAAAGATATAAGTCTGTCTTTAGCTCGTCATTATATCAAAGAAACAGAGAGACAAACTCAAAGTTTTTTATTGAATAAAAAATGTCCTCAACAGTGAAGACTCCTTTCTCTACGTACTCACAATAGTATCTCTTATCCATTGCGTTCTGCTAAGATATAAATTAAATTTTACCTAGCTCTTTTAATTCTTCATAATAGACATCTCTATCTCATTGAAGTATTCAATAGATACAACCTATTCAAGTCTCCAATGCTAGCTTACCTTCTTCTGTTCACTTGCTATTGAGTTCTTCAATATAGGCTGGGCTAAATATTGTAAATAAAATGTCTTCCATTTCTCCATTTGTTAAGTCTCTCTTTACCTCAAGACTATCAAATGCTTTCTCTACTCCTCTAAAGAATAGCTCAATTACTAAAAACTTTTTGTAGTAATACTCTTCTTCTTTAGCTGAGTAATGTTTCATTAAGTCCTTGAAGAAGTTGACCTTCTCCTTAAACTCTAAATCTTTAAATCCTTTTTCCATATTCTATATAAGATAATATAAAAACTAATCTTCAATATGTATTTCTGAATATCAAATATAATATCAATCCTGGTCTGTGAAACAGAAGCTACGTTTTACATTATATTTTTTACACAATTCTCCATACTTTTTATTCGCCTTATCTTCACTACGATAATACCATTCCTCGTTTTCACTAGGGTCATATGTGTTTTCAAAATACACTTGATATATTTTTTCTTTCATTCTTATACTACAATAAATAAAACTAATTCACATATGTATATTTAATATGAGAAGTCATAGTTCTAAACTTACAATTGATATCTAAATAATAATTCCATAACCCTACAATATAATCTGTCAACTCTCTATAGTTCTCAAAGTGTGGTACATAATCATCGTCCCATTCTTTTACAACTACTTTAAAGTTTCATTCTGGTGTCTCGACAATTCACAATAAATATATCAATGTACCATCATCAAAGTCTCATCAGTGAATTCTTGCCGCATATAGCTTAGGGAATATGTTATAATAATTGCTTAATACACCGTCTAACAAATTATAGAAATCTTCTATATCTCAATCCTCTAAATCATATCAATAGTTCTCAACATATGATAGCAATTCAGAATACTCATTTCTATTTACCTCGTCTAGCACAGGTCATAAGTCTATCTTTTTCTTCCTCCTCATATCTATTTATCTTAATCATATAAATTCATTATACAATCGTCAAGGGCGTGCCATTGATGAGTGAATGGGTCAAGAGCTTGGTATACTCAAGCGGCATCACAATAGATATTATTGTAAGCGGATATTCAAGTCTCTTCAATTAAGTTAGCAACAGTAGGAAACCTATCCCTAGTGTAATAATATCTATCAGGGTCAATCTCTAATCAAGTATCGTCAAACAACTTGTCCTGTTTATTCTTATGCTTTTCCTTCTTCTTTTTCTTCTTCTTACCATACTCCCATTCATTATCTAGATAGTCGTAGTTATAAGATGCAGAGGGGAAAGCTGACTTAACAATATGGTCGTCAAGTTGTTCTATTAAGATATCACTCCACTCTTTCCACTCAGTAATCTCTTCATCAATAACTGCTGGCTCATTACCTATGATATCTTCAGCCTCAGTCTTAGCCTCTTGATATACATCAGAATAAATCTGTTGTAGTTTTTTGTTTGGGAGTTTAGCTTGAACATAATTCTTATAGTTCTCTTCTAGTTCTCTAGATATATCTATTCATAAATAACTTAGAAGTTTACTATAATCTGGCATAACATTAGCCTCGTTCAATTCTTCCTGCTTTTCTAAAATCTTTTCATCAAAGATACTCTTAGCCAATTCTTTTATGTCAGCTTCTCTCTTGTTGTCATAGTTAAGATAGTTATTCATTTCTGTATAGAAATCTCCTTCTTCTATCTCAACTTCGGCATCAATTTCTATATTGTATGGCTTATAAAAGTTTACACAACTCTTATAAGATATCTCACCATCTTCTGGTTTACCACTATAAGCTGTCACCACAGCCCAACATAGTGTTCTTCAATCATTATAACCTAGTCTAGCATTGTCATCAGTTCAAGACCAAAAGCAACTCATATGGTGATGTGAGTGAAGGATACAATTCCATTGTCATAATGGCTGTTCTCTTTCCATAAGATAATCTACAGCCCAATCCATTCCCTTGTCTGTAGCCTCACAATCAGCAGCTGAGACTTTTTGTTCTGGGTGTATCATATCAACCAGCTTAAATACTCCTTCACCAATTGGCTCAATCCTACATAAGGCAAGCCACTCTTTATCTGGTGAATGGATATGTAAGTTCCTAATATGATTATGACACCAATTAGAGATAATGAGTTTTGGCTTTTGACTAACTTTAATGTTATTCAATTTCAACTTCTCATTCATCTCCTTATAGTCCTGCTCTACAACTTCACTAGAGTTAATAGGTCTCTCCTTTTTAACTCCTTTCTTCATCTCTCTAAGAACTAAATACATAAAGTTTATAATTCACCAAGTCTAGTTGATATGAATACTTTAATACATTTCAATTAAGATAATCACACACTAGACTTCAAACTAATCAAGCCATTGCTAAAGCATTAAAGGCGACAGCTTTTTCTGTACACCTAGTACCCTCATCAATAGCGTCAGCGTCTTCTCTCCATTCTTTTTCCATTCGGACATCTCTTTGAAATCAATAGAGAGTATTTATGATACTCAACTTCTTAACCATACGAGTATCCAAAATAAACTGGTCGTCTTTACAAGTTTCAACAACCTCTTTCCTAACCTTCAAACTATCAAGGGCTAAGATAAGGATATCACAATCCTCAAAATACTCAGGCTTGTACTTATCATTTACTATTTCAATGTCCTCATTACACATTGCTTTTATATTTTCCTTAAGCATTTCTACTTTAGGTTTTCAAAGCTGTTCCATTGAATAAAATTGGCTGCTAGTATTCACACTATCAACCTCATCAAAATCACAAACCTTTACCTTAATTCACATCTTAGCAAGAGCATAAGCTGAATTGCTCCCAATTCAACCAGCTCCAATAATTCAAACCTTTTTGTTTGAAAAGTTTTCTGGGTTAAATATATCTAACCCTCTGCTAAAATCTCTTTCCATATTATTTTATTAAGATAAATACTTCTCACACATATCATTATACTTTACCTCATCTCTATTTTCAGAGTTAAGATAAGCTGTTGAAAAGATATTTCTCAAAGCATTACTATTTGATACACTCAACAATTCTCTCACAAAATTCTCATCGTCTAGCATTTCTTTAAACCATTCTCTAGAACTTCATAATTGTAAGAAGAAAGTTGGTGATACTCTACAAAGTGTTCTCATTATCTCTATAAAAGGTATAGGTATATTCATAATGTTTTCTTTAGAACACCTTATTTCATTTTCTAAATATCTCGCTAGACAATGACTAGCATCTCTCTCTCCTCAAGCGGCATCAGTACTAGTCCATTGTAAACCGAATTCAATCATTCACATTACTAATCAGAACAAATCTTTTTCTTTAAAACATTTGTCTTTTATCCTTGTAAGTTCTCAACCTAGACAAGGATTAGGGTGTAAGTTATGAGGGTGTTCTCAATCACAACTTATTCTTCTATTTCTAATATCAATATCCATTCTAAAAGGTGGTGCTACCATTTGAGGTATAACTCCACTCGAATCTGTCATCATTCTCCAACCAAAATCAATAGAGAATATTCAATCTCTAAATGATATATGGTCAATACATCATAACTTATTACACTCTTCTTCAATCCTATTAAAGATATCTTTACTTTCTTCAATAGTCTTAGTTCAAATCTGAGAGTACAAGATTAAATCTGCCATAATTTTCTTTTCCATTTCAAGTCTATCATAGTCCTCTGTCTTATTGTGATAGAGTTCATATGTCTCAACTTGTTCTGGAGATAATAAACCTGACTTCTTAAAGAACATTGGAGTGCTATCAATACAAACTATTGGCATAACAATTCTACCATATGGTGTCTCAATCATTGAGTCATAAGGTTTAATTGATACTCTTCAATAGATTTCTTTGTCTCACTTCTTAACATAAGCTCTTCTATTTCCTCAATAATTATTGGATATATAACTTCTTATAAGGTTATCAACCTTATATCAATTTCAATCCATAAGCATTACTGTTCCACTCTCATTAGTCCACTTATGTATATCGTGTTCTTTAAAAAATTCTTCAACTGTCTTATCTTCTCAAGCCATTTGAAGAACATAACCGAACGCCTCAATAGGGTCAGTTATTTCCTTATCAGGGCAGACATAATCAGCGACTTCTTCAGGTTCGAGAGGTTCTCCAACCTCAATCTCTGATTTAACAGCAGTTCTTTTAACTACCTGTTCTGTACTACCTTTTCTCCTCATTAAATAAAATTTTATAAAACAAAAAAAGAGAGATACTATTCCAAGCATTGCTCTCTTTTTCCTAGCCAGCTATATAGCGGACTAGACTAACCTTGTGTGTGCTTTTTAGTTGAAACAACTAATACGTCTCCGTCATCAACTTCATCATCAGGTCAATATTGAACTCAATCAACTCTGAATTCTGAATCTCTAGGAAGACCTGCTTCTACTAAAGCATCACCTGCAGTTGAACCCTTTTCGATTTCAACTACTTCTGATTCCTCACCGAATCTTTCAATTGTAACACTGATAGTGTTAGAGTTTGCTCTTTTCATACTGAAAAAAAACATAAAGAATAAAAATGTACTCCACAAAGGGAGTGTATTGCTAGAGAGAAATTACAAAAACTCTCCAGCTATATACTCTCTTTATGGTACAAATCTATAGGTAGTATTACTAATGTACATATTGATTTCAAGTAAAAGTTCTGAATTCAAATCGTCCGCATTAATTCAGTCCTCATCTAGTACAGACATCAATTCCTCATAAGAAGATATGGTGTACTCATCAACCACTTCAAGTTGCGCCTCATAATAAATGCTATCTTCACTATCCCAATAGTTTCTTAGCCACTGATATAAATTATACCCTGGCATTCTCCAGCCAGGGTCAAAATTATCACAACCTTCAGAAACAATATCAGCCCTATTATTATCTTTCCAATCGTCATAACTGTCTTCAGTATCATTATTATTGACAGCATCTTTCCATTCCTGTAGCCAATCAATGTCCTCTTCTACTGCCTCTTCAATTCACTCATAATGATGATACTGAACTTTAATAAGATTCAATTCCTTTTTCTCCTTTCCAGGAGGTGCTTTCTCTAGCACAAGGCACATTCCGTCATTATACCAAACGAAATAATATCCTTCTCATACAACTTCTGGTCTATCCATTTTTACAAATCACATCAAGCTAAATATTTTTTCTCTGCCTTATCCCATACTCTACGAAACCACTTGTCATTAAACAATTCCATTTTAAATCCTAACGAATTCATAACTTCTTCGGTGTCATAGGTCAAGACATATTCATTGTTTGACATTTCATACTTGATAGCTCCCACAATAAATTTCTCATCTTGCTCCTTTAATTTGTTCTCCTTGTAGGTCTCAAAATCTTTTGTGAATTGGCATAACTTTTTATAGTTATCCTCATCTACAAAGCAGCCACCTCAAACTTGATACGCTTTTCCGTGGTTCTGCTTGAGTTTCATAAGCTCCACAAATCACTCTTTACTAAAACCTACCATAAAGTGAAGGCTATCAATGTTCTTTTGATACTCCTTCTTTAATTCTTCATAGTCCATTTTACTTTTCATTACAAAAGTAAAATAAAAACCCCTAAGTGTTCTCAACCTAGAGGTGATTATTTTACTTTTAAAACTTTACCTCTATTCCAAAAGTCTGATAAATATAATTTTCAATTTCCTCCAAGCTAGCAAACAATACCTTTACCCCTACGAATTCTATCTCTCGGTCTCCACAACCAAAGGCTAAGGTGTACTCATCTTCACCCATTTTATTAACCCAAAAGTTCAAGGCTCATACTCAAGCCCACCATTTCTGAGGCTCAAAGACCCCACTGAATTCTCTACAAGTCGTTTTCTTTTTCATTATTCTTTATTGTTAACATATAAAGCTACAAAAAAACAAGCCATACTTAAAAGCCGTGCTCAAATTCACCAATACACTAGGACTTCTTTCCAGATACCTAGAATAGAAAGCACAACAAAACTAAAAAACAGCAGCGTTCCAATCACTGCCCAATCTTCTCATCTCATTAGTTAACTCCTATACTAATCTAAAATACTTGCTAAAGATACTCCAAAAGCTATTGGCTTCTTAACCAATTCAACTCTGCTCTTACAAGTCGCTCTCTTAGGTAGCCACTTTTCACCAGTAGGTTTCTGAAAACCTAATTTCTGATTGTGAGACGTCATTTGAATGTCTCTCCACTTGTATAAGAACTCCACGACCTCCGCCTGAGTTCACTCCTTAACCACTTTTCAAGCATTGTTCTCAACGAAATAATCGTTGGTCTTTTCACAATACTTTAAAGTCCACTTCTGGTACGCCAGAAACTCTTGGAAAAATTTCCTATAAAAATCCATTGTAATTTTTTCTGATAAAAATAAGAACAAAACACACACTCAAAAAACACACTCAAAAAACACACTCAAAAAACACACTCAAACAACTAGTGTTGGTTGGTTGGTGTGTTGGTTGGTGTGTTGGTTGGTTGGTGTGTTGGTTGGTTGGTTGGTGTTGGTTCACCAACATAGCAAATAAGGAAATTTTTTTGACCCAAAAAATTGAGTAATGCCAGTTCATACCTTAAGAATTTTTTTTGAAAAATTGGTGAAAATTGTGTTGAAAATCTTTTAGTTTATAGGTTGTACCTTTTAAAACTTTATTGAAAATTCATATGAAAAATCTTTTTATTAGTTCTTACCTATTATATCCTATAAAAAAATTATATTGTTTTTTCTTTTTGCTATTAAAAAAAACTAGTAATACCAGGTCGTACCTATTGTTTACTAGTTTTGATATTTTAAAATTGACTATAAAAATTGAGAGATACCAGTTCAGAACTATTGTTTCTTTAGTTTGTAGCTTGTTTGAATTGCTATGAAAATTGAGAGACACCAGTTCAGAACTGATAAAACTAGTGATTGATAAATTTTGCCTATATAGGAATAGGGAATTTTGATTTTTTGACAACAAAAAAAGGCAAGTTTTCACCTGCCTTTTTCCTTAATTTTTAATACCAAATACAAGCCACTTTAGTATTAAAAAGTTTTTATAATCATAGTTCTAAAGCCATTTTTCCTTCTTCATATGAGATGATACCTTGCTTTATACTAGAAATTTCTGAGTTATAAAGCTTTAGAAGGGACTTTTGTTTATTCTTTAGTTTTTTGACAACACGTTCTTTAGTATTGAGAACTGATGTTTGAAGCAATTTGATTTGTTTCCTAAGGTCTGAAGCCATTTCTTCTAATGTTTTCTTCTTATCCTCTAGGTCAGAACTTATATCTTGCCTATTGGCTAGCTTCTTACCTATCAAATCCTTCAATTTTTCCTTGAATTCAGTCTTCGTCTTTATGTTTTTATTCAACTTCTTTATCTGAGCGATTTGAAAGTCAAGTTCTAAAGCCAGTTCTTTATCAATAGGTTCACCAACATATTGCTTATTCTTTAGTCTCTCTTTGATTTGAGCTAGAAGATATTGCTTCTTCTCTATCAATTCAAGCTTTGGTTGGATATTATCCAGCTCAGCAACTGTTAATTCCATTCTTAAATCTTCAAGTTGTTCGGTGATATCTTTGATTTCAGCAACCTCTTTAGGAAAGGTTTTTGACAGCCATTCAATTAGGCTTCTGACCGTCAATTTTTCATTTAACCTAGCTTCATAACTGACTTCTTTACCTCTGATTTCTCAATCTCAGTTGATACCTGCTAAAAATTCACGTTCAAACTGGATTTTATAGTTCAGAATTCTTCAATTTATGAAATCAGCACGAACCATTCAGAGATTTATCAGTACTTCATACTTAAATCTCTCGTCGGCTACGTGAGATAAGAATTTATCTCTTGGATTTCACGCTTCGTCGATGTATGAATTCCAGTTCGTATCTTGAAAATCTATGTCAGCAGTTTGTCAAGCTACTACTGAAGCAAGGAATGAACTAGGCAAATTGTGATTTTCACACCATTTTGCCAGGTCTTCACTGTGGTCTTCATAAAGTCTCAAGTTCCCAAGCCTTTTTTCACTAGTTTTGCTAGTTGATTTTTTGGCTTTCCTTGAGTAGAAGTCCTTTTCAAATTGGTCTCTGTCGTTTTTTAGTGCTGTAATCAAGTCAACACCTGATAAAACAACTGATTTTGGTGAGTTTTCAGGCTTCACCATAGCCTTTTTTGTAGTTTTTTTCATCTTTTTTCAATGATTATAATATAAATTTTAAAGAGCAAACCCTAGGTCTAGACTAGGATTTTTCAACATTACTTTACAAACGGCTTGTTTTTTGTAAAGTACAATTATAGTAAACAATAGGTACAAAAAGTCAACACTTTTTTACGATTTTTTTTTATTAGGTCGGAACTTGGATTATTCACAAAAAAGGGTCAAAAAAAAATTTAATTTTTAAAAATGGCTTGAAACCTAGGAACTTACTTTTGACAAAAAAGTTTGGCAAGTTCTGAAGAGCTATTACTCAATTCGCCTTTTACTTATTTTATAGGATTTTCTTTTGGATAGTTTGAAAGTATAGGTGAGACCTTAGAAAACTCTTGTTTAAAAAGTGTAAGTCCTTTTAAGAAGGGAACTTTTAGGGGTGAACACCTGTAAAAGATTAGTTCCCCTTTAGTTAAACAAACTTTGTCAAAAAATTTCTTTATGAAAAGGGGGGACACAGCACCCCAGACCCCCCTTCCTGCGCTTTCTAACAGGGTGTTTGTCCTTTCGGACATAGTTGATAAAATACCTTTTTAGAGATATATTTCCTTTTTAAGGGGATAAATACTTTTTAGGATGCAATACTCTTTAAAAGATAATAGGTATGAATTAGTAAGGTTAGCTAAGTTAGGTAAGTTAGGTTAAAAAAAAGAGATATATAGGTAATAAAAAAAGTGCCGAGCCGTGCCGACACTTAAAGGTAGAGAGGTAGCATTGCAAAATGTTTATCGTGGCAAAGGTATATTCTTTGTAACAAAGTCAGCAATAGCTTTTCTCTTTTCTACATAAGTTCTATTTCAGTTGTAGTGATTAATGTAGAATGTATATTTAATATTCTTATCTTCCTTAGGAGAAGAGATAGTATTATTATATATACTTTGATAGTTATAGAATAACTTAAATAAAGAGTCTACTCTATTAGGGTAATTGTAAGATACATATGAAGCTTTGATAGTATTAATAATAAATTCATTAAGAGTACACTTATAATGTTCCTGTCTCCATTGAAAGACATCTTTATTAGTTAATAGTTCTTTAGCAAATTTTCTTTCATTCTTTGAGTCATATACTCATCAATTTTTTTCTATTGTAGTTTTTGCTATATCTATTATTTTATCAATCATACCTTCTATATCCACTTCACTATTATCTTTTATTTCCTCAGACTCATTTGGTTTTTCTTTATTATCCAACTCACTTAATTTTTTCTTGTTATCCAACTCACTTTTGTTTTTGTTTACATTTACTTTTACATTATCATTTACATTAACATTATCATTTACATTTACATTTACATTAAGGTTATGGTTCGGTTTTTTTCGGTTATCGTTCGGTTTCGGTTCGGTTTCTTTCGGTTTTTGTGAGTTATCCCAATCCTTCTTTGGTCTTCATCACTTTAAACCATTTTCTATATTTATTTTTCTTCTTTTCTGAGCAGATTTTATTGAGGGAATTATGGCATCCATAAAGAATGTTGTCATAGAATTCTTTCATTCAGCATTATAGTTTCCTCTTAATCAGTATTCAAACATACACATAACTGCCTCTCTAAATATTGCATCATCCTTTATATGGTTTAGCAATGTTTCATAAGACTCATATACAACAAAGCTTTCACCATTGGATAGGTTTTCTTTAGTTTGAACCATTTTCTTCTCAATAAAATGTAAAGTTGTTTCTGGCGAGTTTTTGTTCGTGTTTTTGTATGTCACTATCAACTATAGGCTTTGTTACTATAAAGAACATCTTTACTTGTGTAGGCAAAGATTCTACATCTGGCTCTACATTGTAGTAGACATAGTTGAATAATGTTGTTAGGGCTAAATCCCTTTCTTCTCATTCCATACAAGCTAGTGAGTCACTAAAGCTTTTATAGAAAATAAAGCTTCTTCTAATTGGTTCTTCCATTTTTTAAAAATTAATAAATTAAAAGTAATCGCAATATAATCGTTTCTCTGCGAATTTCAAGAGAAAAACCCATCGGTTATTATTCGGTTTCTTAATTTTATTTTTCATAGAGTATAGGGGTTTTATATAATAAATGGTTTAGATAATTAATACTTATGATTACCCTAGCACCTGTAATACAAAATCCTAGACAAACTTGAGCTTATAGAAGATATCTTAAAGAGAAACAAAGGATTATTGAATGAGACGATAAGTTAAAGAAGAGAGAGGAAGAGGAGAAAAGAATGAAAGAGCAATTAAGTAAAGAGGAATTTTCTAGATGGAAAGGAAATAGGTATTACAAAGAACATAAGAAAGAGATAAGGGAAGCATATGAGAAGAGAGCTTTATTAAAGAAGCAAGAAGAATTAGAAGAATATGAGGAATTGGCTAAAGAATTTCCTATAGTGAAAACCGATAGGGAAAAAGAAATAGACCTTCTTAATAAATATAGAGAAGACTACACTGATGGAAATGGTGAGTTTAAAATGTATTGGCGATGCACTAGGTTATGGAACTTAAACTTCTCTGCACAGACAGCTTTAAGAAAGCCAATAAAGATTATACCTACCCCTTGAGTAGAAAAGAGCATAAGGTATAGATTAGAGCAACAACATAAGGTATATAACTTTATAAAGCCACACATTGATAAAGTCAAAGCCGAAGACATAATTATCAATGGGAAACAAATTATGCATAACAAATTACAATATAGTTTTAGAGAGTGAAGCTTTATAGCAGAATTGGCTAAGGAGAAGAAAGTGAATAAGAATACCTTAGCACAAATCTCTAGAGCAATGATAGATTGAAAGTATATTGATAGTGAATGCTACCTCTGACCAGTTACATATCTTTGCGGAGATAGGATTTACACATCAATGGGTGCAACATTCCCTATTAGTCCTTATAATAACTATGCTTATCTTACAGAAGATAACTTTGACCAAGTGCACCTAGACACCCAAGCATACCTTAAAAGAAAAGATAAAAGGTGTGCAATAGCCATTGGTTGGTATTGTTATCTTATTAGAGTTCCAAAGGATGTTATACAAAATGAAGAGAATGAGAAAGAGGTATTAAGGTATGATTATTATATTGTGCCATACAAACCTACAGCACATTCTCGTTCATTTGAATGGACATATGATTTATTTTATAAAGAACATTAATGTATTGATTTTTGTACAAAGACTTTAGAAATGAAAACTCTTTGTTCTATAACTGAGACCCTAGTACATTAAGATATACTCTTAATGCGAAAGAGGCAAATGAATGGTATGAGAAGAACAAAGAGCTTATGGTCAGTGTGAACATTAAACGTCCACCTAATCTAGAAATACCTACCAATATTCCATTAGGAAGTAAAGACTTAGATGAAAAGGATATTGATACAGATTTCCTTAGTTTTATTAATAAGGGGTCGCTAAGTACTAGAATGGAACTTATCCTTAACAGATTTATGGATAACTACAATCTAGGGAAGGATGGTATCTTCTATAGAAGAGAGAATAACTATCACAAGATTCCATTCCAAGATAAGATATCTCTATGGATGATGAAGGATATTATTATGTGAGTGTTTAGAGTAAATCCTTTTATGATTCCTATAGGTAAAGATAAAAAGAACTTAAACAAAACTGAGTTTAAGCCATATAATATAGGACAGAGTTGAAGTATTAAATATCACGTTCATTGACAGGAATTCACTACTAATGTCTTTGGTGTATATATGCCAACATTATTTGACATTATGACTTGAGGAAGAAAGCTAGAGGCTAATGGTTTCAATCTCCAAGAGTGGCAGTTAGATTTGCTTTTATATTCTGGTGCTATCACTTATTGTATTGCTCCTAGATGAATGTGAAAATCTATGGTTGTGAATGGTAAAGATAGTTGATACTTATTAAAAGATATAACAGATGTTGATGAAATTATGCAAGAGTTTACAGTTCTCTATATGGGTGAGACACAAGACAAGAACAAACCATATATGAACTATGCACAACAGATGCTAAACAATATTGTAGACTTATCTAGTTTCTGTAAGAAGAGAGACAATAACTTAATCCTTACCGATTGAGATAAGGAAAGAAGTCTAACTTACATTACTTGTAACCAATATGACCCTTGAAGAGGTAGAAGAAATAGAGAGTGGACTGTTGATGAAGCTTGAACTCAAAAGGATTGGAATAAGGTTGCTACCTTAGCAGGTACAATGGATAGTGTTTGACTATTAATTTCTACTATTAATCCTAAAGCACAAGCTTGACCTTTCTATCAATCTTGGCTTAGGGCTTATCAAAAGCAAAGAGACTATCAACCTATTGATGAACTTATACACGATATATGGGTTTCTCATAATATGCATCTATGTACTTCTCCAGATGATTATAGAAAGAAGATTGAGACTTGAGAGTTTAAGGCAATGCGTAATGAGTACTTACAAGCTAGACCTCTAGTAGCTTTACATTACACTATTGATGACTCACAAATATGGACTGAAGAACAGAAGCAAGCACAGATAGAAAAGGTTATGTCTATTAATGGATATGACTATATGCTTGCCGAATACTATGGTGAATATTCTACTGAACAAAGTGTATTTAAATTAGAGTGAGTACAAGCTCCTTCTCCACATACTTGAAACTATTATGTTATATGATATGATGAGGCAGGACAAGAGCAACAAAGTGATAACCCTTGATTCTGTGCAGTTGTTGTTAAAGATTGACAATACTATGTAGAGAAGACAGAGAATCTCCCTAAAGACTATCAAAGTAGATGGGCAAGGCTCAAAGAACTTATCAATGATTACAAGAGTAGAGAATGACCAACATATGTTGTTATCGATGGTTCTAGATGAGATACTGTTTGAATGGTATTAAATGACATCGGTATTAATTGGGATATGCAAATTAAGTGGATGCCTAAGATTACTTTCAAACCTTGATGGAAGCATCAAGTGTGAAAGGCTTGGCTTATTGATATTGCAGCTACAGAATTCTTCGACCAAAACAAAATACACATTGACCCATCTTGTTATTGAGAGTGAAGTTTGGTTGAGGAGATAAAACACTTTAAGAGATATAAAGATTCTTATAGATGAGAGAAACATACACACGATGACCAGGTTATGTCATTGATGCTATGTATTTATTTTATTTGGCAACAAGAGAAACTTGGCTCTATAGTATCAGAACCTACGAAGAGTGAATATACTCTATGAAAAGAGAAATGGATTAGAGACACACAGATGTGAAAAGATATTAGGCAACAAACACTAAATGATATTAGAGAGAGGTTGTTTTAGGTATTATATATATGATACCACCATTATTTATATTTACTACCACACTATGATTTTAGAAATAAGGGATGAAGTTCTAAAGCAATTAAAGACAAACTATGCTTTAGTAAGGGATGAAGATGGAGAGGTTCTTTGTTTGTTATGAAGAGACGACAATTGATACTATGCTCTATTTATGGAGCATTACAATCTTACAAAAGATAATGTAGATGAACTATTAAATAAATGTTCTTGATTAGCATTTATTCCAGTAGTTGATGAAAAAGCAAAGGAACAATACAAAAAGGAACTTGCTAAGGCAGAAGCTATTACTAGAGAGCAAGTAGATAAACTATAGACACTCCAGTTATGCTAATATAAAAAGCGACGTTTTATTTTAAGATAGGGGACTAACCCTCCCCTATCTCTATGTTGCTTTTATTTTAAAAGATTATTTAAGTTGATGGCTTTTTTAGACACGTTAAAAAATGCTTGGAATAAAGTTACAGACTTCTTTACTGCAAGCCCTACGACAACAGCCACTACTCCTACTACTACAACCACACCTACCACTCCTACACCTAGTACTGCTACACAAGTAATAGGAAATGCTTGAACCGTTTTACCAAACATTCAATCAGCAGAGACATTAAACTCTTTAATAAATTGAGAGACTTGAGCTCAGGATGTTTGAGTACAACAGCCTACTGGTAATGCAGAATCCTTCTATGATTACTGAGCAGTTGATGAACAAAAGGTAAAGGATAAATTAAAAGAGAGACAAGAAGACTCTGAGAGTATTTGGGATAAAATTACTAGCGGTATAACTTGAATTGCTGACTTCGTATGATGATTGGTGAAGGCAGACAAGATGGAACAAAAGTATGATAAGACCAAAAAGGTAACAAATATTTGATACAATAGGGATAATGATAACATCTATACTTTGGAATTAGCTGATGAATATCAGAATATAAACTGAAATGTTATTAGTAATGAGCAATACTTAAATATGGCTCTAAACAAATATTACCAAACCGTAGATGCAGCTTGATGATATGAGAATGCTCCAATGGATGTAATTAATCAAGCTTATCAACAATTATATAATGACACTAAATGACTGTTCACAGCTAAGGCTGATGATTGGTATTGGAGTGATAGCTGACCTTCGAGAAGGAAGAGTGCTTTCTCTGAAGACCAACTAGAATACCTAGCTAAGAATAATGTTAGTGAATGAGCTTATACTCCAACTCCTGAGCAGTTCCAAACATTCCTACAAAACTATTGAGCAAATATAGATTTACAAGAATCTCTTAGAAAAGAATATAATATAACAGAAGAGAATTCAAATCCTTTTGATATAGATACATCACAAACATCTAGAGCAGAAGGTATCTTTATGAATAAAGCTATGCAATGAGTTCTAGAACTTGCAGCTCAGAACCTAGAGTGAAAGCAAGTAGGTAGAGCTTGAGCTAATGCTTATACAATTGCTAAGAGTAACTTTGAAAGAGCTTATGAAACTGCCTTGCCAGTATTCGAAGCTGCTGCTATTCTTAGAGAGAAAGTTAAACAATGAGGTACTTTAACTAAAGAAGAACAAAAGGTATTAGATGCAGCCAATAAATTAGATGATGCACTTAATGCAGAAGCAGATGCTTTAAACTTCTGGATTAAAGACCATATGAGTAAGGATTATGTTTGAGATGATTGAGTTATATGGGAAGCTAGAGACATCTTCTCAGATTGAAGAGATTTACATCAGGTAATAAGTAAACCAGTTATTGAAGCTCTTTGATTAGAGGATGATGAAGATATGTCTTGGATAGATGCATTCCAAAAAGTATCTAATGATGCATTATATAATTATCAAATTAGTGCAGGTTCTATGCTTGGTAATGTATGGGAATGGTGACATCATAATATATGAAAGTTGTGACCTGTATTATCTGAGGTGTGACAGCAAACAGTATATTGATTATCTTCTGCTGCTAGCTATTTTGATGATGCTACTAATCTAGACTTCGGTTCAATAGCCGATAGATTAACTTGAAGAAAATATGATAGTAAGATATGAGAATATCTAAATCAAGACTTCACTTACTGAATGCTTATCAATACAGAAGAGTCTTGATTTACAAGTAGATTCTGAGATGACTTTAGTAGGTCATTTAGGAAATATATGTATAGAGCTGCAGAGTATGTACCTGAGGCTGCTTGAAATATTATACCAGACATTATCCTTGTCTGAGCTTCTTGATGAACTTTAGCTGTACCTAAAATTGTTCAAAGAGCAGGTACTGTGCTTAAGTTTGTTAATAAAGGTTCTAGACTTATGAGGGTTAACCAATTGTATAATAAGCTTGAATGAGCTGATACTATTAGAAAAGCTCTAGGTTGAATAAGAGGTTTTGAAGAATCTCTTAGGACTATAGCAAGAACAGATGACTTACCTATGTGGGTAAGATATGCTTGAGGTCGTGCTTGAAATTTAGTTAAGAACTGACTTATTGACCAAGCGATAGATGCTCAATATAATCAATATGATACTGAAGCTTATTCAACGCCATCATTCATATTATCAACAATGTGAACGGTGTTAACTGAAATCTTACCTTGGCTACATAAGTCTTGAGCTACTAAAGCGATTAAGAACTGGGTAACTTGAAATTATATTACAAGAGGTACTGCTTGGGATGCTATAGACTTTCTAAGTAAAGAAGAGAATCAAAATTTATTAAAAGATTTTACAACAAGATTTGGAAAGAATTGAAGCCTTTCATATGATGACTTTAGAAGAATAGGTAGTAATATGGAAGACTTATGAGACATCTTAGAGAAGAGTTGGAAGGCTATGCCTGACTATTTAAAACCTAGTGTTAATAAATGGAATAAGGAACTTACTTGGAGAATTATGAACCAAGTATATGATGTTGATTCTAATTCTATTCTATGAAGAAACATAAGAGCTATTATATCTAAAGAGTGAACATCTCTTGCTGACCTTTATAAATTTGTTTTAGGAATCCCTTGAGATGTTAAGATAGGACCTTGGCGTTCTATTATTAAACTTAAGAATGCTGATGGTTCATTTAAGAGCTTGTTATGAATTGAATGATGAGCTATTAAGTGATATGACCAAAAGCTTGATATGATTCTTGATTGATGATTCTCAAATAAATTAAAGGATTGATTTACAATCAATGAGATAAACAAAATTAAATCATTACCAGAATATAGTAATCTTAGCGATGCTATGTTCACATTAGATAAAGATTGAAAATACTATATTACTAAAGAATGAGTTGATGCTCTATGAATATCTACAATGGAACTTCCTGTAGAACTTCAAGCTAGGGAACTAGCAAAAGCTGAGGCTTGAGAAATATCTGAGAAATTTAGGAACCTTATGAAAAACATAAGTGACCCTAGTAGAAAGAACATTAAAAATGCTACTATAGATGCTATTGCAGATAGTTGAACCTACCAAGATGTTAGACAAAAAGTAGCAGATGTTGTTTGTTAATATTTATTTATAATAAAAAGTTAATGACTTGTACAGAAGCAGATATTATTGCTACCACACTGTTAGCCTGAGATGACGAATTAAGTAAGGAGCTAGTAGAACTCGTTAATAGTAAAAATACTTTTATTGAGGAAAGAGCTAAGCTTAAAGCAGATGAGCTTACTTCCTGAAAAGAATTCTGAGAACAAAGGAACTGATTAAGATTAAAGGCAGATTCTGCTGATATGAAGATTAGACAAATTGTAAACTATAAAATTCTTTCTTGAGATTATAAAGCACAAGCATATCAGAAACTTGCTAAAGAGATGATAGAGAGTTGAGAAAATGCTTGAGCTACTATAGATTTATTAAGAAAGATTGATGCTACAGATATAAAAGAGTATGATGAAATATTTAGGGTTGCTTGATGATTTGACAAGGAGAACCCTGTAGAATTTGTTAATTGGGTAAGGGATATTGTTGCTAATTCTTGAGCCACATTATATGAACAAGAAGATGTTGCTAAAGAACTCTTAGTAAAGAAGATGGAATGACAATGAGCATCTAGCGAAGAGATAACAGCAGCTATTAAAGACTTAATGTGACAAGACAAGGACTTGATTAGTAGATGACTTACACCTCATAATTTCTCTAAACCTGATGCTGAATGGACTACTATTAAGAACACAGTTAGTGACCCAGAAGAACAGTTTAGAAGACGGTGACAGTATTGTTTAGGTAAGGCTATTATTGGTAGAGTTAATAATAAAGTATTAAAAGAAATTAACAAAATAGTCAAGGCTGAGAATACTGTTTGAAAGCTTACTGCTCAACAAATAGATTCTACAAATACATTAGAAGAGCTTATGGCTAGAGCTTATACTAATACACAAGACTTAGTTGAAGATTGATTACTTAGAGATTCTTTCTCTAATAGAATAAGTCAATTACTAGCCAACAAACAAATTACCGACAAAGAACTAGAATTCTGAGAAGACTTAATTAGAGTATCTAGATTTGCAGAAGAATGAGCTGCTTTCTCTAAGATTGTCTTATACAAGGCAGTTAAGGATGAGGCAGAGAAATTATGAATTAAAGTAGGGAATCCTAAAAAGTTCACAGAGAATATCTATAAGACAATTAAAGATGATAAATTCTTAAGCAAGATTGATGACAAAGGTATGGTTACAATGGCTGATGATACCAAGATAGCAGCCAATGATTTATTGGTATTGCTTACATTAGCTACTTGAGATAAGAGAATACCTAGGTTATTAAGAAGCTGAGAGTTTAGTGACTCATCTATATTGTGAATTGCTACACAAGTTGCATTAGGTAACTCTGAAACTGCTACTAGAAAAATTATACAATTGATTGGTAAGGTAAAAGAAATGCCTAACCTTTGAGACTCAAAGGACTTAGCACTTATGACATTATGTTGAAGTAAGATACAACCTTGAGCTAAGAAATGATACTTCGACTATAGAAGTATGTATAAGACAACTGATATAGCACCTGACACTATGCTTAAAGCTGACTTCGAAGAGAAGATGGCTAATGCTAATAGAGCAGAGGTTTTTGTTGACTGATTAACTGATTTAACAAATGAGAAGGACTTGGCTACGAAACTAGCTGATGAATATTCTTGAGGTTATATTATTGTTAATGATAGTTGATGGAGAAACAATAAAGAGTTTGCTTGAGCACTAGATGCAGCTAATAGTAAGCTAGACCCAGATAAACAAATTACTGTACTATATCCTAGGCAATCTCAAATGTCTAACTTTGTTTTTGAAAATGGTAGACTTATCTTTAGAAGTAGAGATAGTAGAGCCTTTAGAGAAATAATGGACAAGGTTAGTCTTAGAACTATGTGAGATGCTGATGCTACTAGGATACTAAGGTCTTTAGCATATGAGATGGAGACTTGAAAAGATTGAACACATCTAATGTTTATGAAAAGATATTGAGCTAAAGACTTTAATGAGTTCATTAAACTTGCTAACTTAGAGGGTAAAGTATGAGAGTTGTGGAGGAAAATGAGAGATAAATTGGAGGACAAAGATGTAGATATATTCCGAGATGATGGTTGAATAGGAATTGAATTTAATGGTACTACTAGTGCTTATCTTGTTAATAGTGTAGAGTCATTAAAAGCTTACTTTAAAGAGTATTGAATAGATGCTAATGTTATAGATAATTTTGATAAATATCTTTTAGAGAATTGAGCTCCAGGGTATACCTCTAAAACTGATGATAAGTTTTTTAGTCTTAAAACTAAAGATGCTATAGCAAAAGTAGAGGCATCTTGATTATCTCCAAAGGACAAAGAAAAGGTTATCTTTAATATAAATCGTTATAATTGAAAATGGACATTAGGGAAAAACTTTAGTGTTGCAATAGAACAAGGTAATCTGTCATTAAAAGATATTGAGACATTCTTGAAAAAAAATTGAGCAAAAGAGGATTTGAATGTATTGCAAGATTTTATAGATGAAACTATCAGGGGGATACAATATTATATAAAACATCCATCAGAAGCAGAAGACGAATACATTGATGATATAATAGAATTTATAAAAGATGAAGCAGATTATAGTAATAAAAACCCATTAGATAAGGACTTTATTTTTAATATCTTTTCTAGAGTCGAAAATATAGAAGATGAAAATATTTGAATGTGAACTAGTGATATGGCTAAGATATTGAGGCTTGGTAAAAAGACGGAATCTTTAGATAGGCTATGAGAAGTATTTGCTAGAATTACTAGAGAGAAGAATCTTCTTGATGGAGAAATTGACGAAGCTATGAAAAATTATCCAAAATGATTTTGAGATTGATTTGAGGTTAGTGAACAATTAGAGTCAGGTGATAGTAAACAGTTGCGTTATTGTGTATTTGAAGATACTGATGTATATGATGAATCTATTTATAAACTGCTTTGATATGAACCTGAGAATATACCATATAGTATTCGTCAGAATTTTAGAAAGATTAATCATTCATTATTCTCTGTTAATGATGAAGCTTATTTTATACATAGATTTATAAAAGATTTATTATGACAATGAGAATATTGAAGAGTAATTAAATCGGAATGAGATGCTGTTCGTACAATGGTTATCTCTGATTTGGTTGAAAATATTAATGCTATTAGTGGCTGGAGAGATGCTGTAAGAAAACTTAAAGAGATATTCCCAAAAGGTAGTGAAGAGTATGATGATATATTTAGGGGAATAGGAGCAATTAAAAAAATAGATGGTTATACACCAAATAAAACAAAACTTCAGTATGAACTTTTTAAAGATAGGACAAGGAGCTGAGGTATTTCTGCTTATAAATATATTCAAAAATCTTCTGACACTATTGATAATATTAGAGAGTCTTGATTTATAGGAAAACCTTTTGAAGATGTTGCTCGTGCTATATATTCTGACTGATGATATTTACCTATTGAAATATGATTTGCTGTAGATAAAGAAACTTGAAATGTTGGGGAGGTTTACCTATGAAGTTGAATGCATACTAGAACTAATTGAGCTGGTATGGCAGAAACTATAAGTTATCATAACCATCCTAATTGAAGTTATTTCTCTGGTAGCGGTCCAGATGAAAGTTTCTGAGATATAGCATCATTTGCGAGTAAGGAGAATGAAACTTGAATGTGATTAATACTCCCTTGAGATGTTATTGTTGTTATAAATAAAGATGAATCGATACCTTGATTTTATGAGAAGATAGCAGAGAGAGAAAAACATTGACGAGAGGACCAGTTTTGGGATTATGACTATGCAAATACTATTATACAATTAGCATATAAATTAAAAACACTTTGACAAGATGTGCTTTCACAGAAATGGTGAGTGTATGAGGATTGAGTAAAAATGCTTATTGATAATAATTGGGAAATGAATGTAGATATTCTAGAAGAGTTTCGTAAAAGGAATAAAGAAGTAGCTGAAAGTATGATGAATAAACAGATAGAGCTACTTACTAGAGAATGAGATTTTCATCCATCATTTCAAAGAGTTACTAAAGAGTTGGAGAAACAACCTGATGTAGATGTATCAGAGGCTATGAAAGTAGATTTATTTACAAAGGATAGAACATTCGAAGACATAGCTAAGATGTATAATATTCCAATAGAGATATTGAAGTGAACAGACTTAATTGCTTGAGTTCGTGCGTATTGAGCTTATGGTGATTGAATAATTTATTTCACAGAGTTAGTGAAAAAATGAACAGCACCTCACGAATTATTTCACGCAGTATTTGATATTGTTGATAAAAAAACGAAGGATGATATTATAGCTACATCTCAAAAATTATTTGGTTATACTGAGGAAGAGGCGAATGAAAAATTAGCAGATGCTTTTTCTGAATGGTTCTTGACTTGAGATTTTAAATATTCTAATTTAAAAAATCTAAAGAAAAAAGAACAGAATAGTTTCTTTAATAAAGTTAAGGAATTCTTTAAGGAAATAAAAAAACTATGGAATGATGAGGTAGATATGCATAAAAAAGAAGTATCTAAATTATTCCAAGATATAGTTGATTGAAAATATGTACCTAATAGTTTAGAGAGAGTAAGTAAAGCTAAGGCTGCTTGAGAGTATACAAAAGAACTTGAAGAGTCTGCTAATAGATACTTTGCTGCTATGCTTTGAGAAAACGATTGGGCTAATCCAAACTATAGAGATGTATTACACGCTAAGCTAGAGGAGATGACTTGAATACCTATTAAGTCTCTTAGAGATTTAAATAGCGTAGATAAGAATAAACTTTGGCAAGCTGTTAATACACAATTCACTAATGCACAAAGGACTACTTGAAAGTTTAAGTCTGAGATTATAGATATTACAGAGACTATTGATAATATTGAATCTCTAACACTAGAATGAGTAAAGGAGATGCTTAATAATACATTAGATTGAATGGTTAATAATAATGAGATTACTGAAGATAAGCTTCCTTATATTAAGCAATCACTAGAAGAATTAGAAACTGCTAGTACTATTGAAGAATGGTTAGAAGCTAAAGGTAGATTGTTAGCATTAGCTAATGGTTGAAATGCAGAAAGATTTACATTAGATGAACTTGTAACTATCTTTACTAATGGAACTTATGAACAAGAGTATAAGCAGATGTTCTTCCCTAATCAAGACTTAACTGAGGAGGAATTAAAGAAATATGTAAGTTGAATTAATAATATGATATTTGATTGACTTACAGTTAGCTTAAGTAGTAACCTTGTTAAACAATGATATGCACTTCCTTTGGAATCTGTAAGAGAAGTTGTTATTGATTATCTTACTTGAAACTTAGATACAAAGAGCAACTTTGCTAAAGCTTTCTTATATAAGAACTGATTACCAGATTCTAACCAAGTGTTTAAATCTGTTGTACAATCTGCTATGCCTACAGACCTTAAGTTAGGTTATGAGGATGCAATGTATAAACTTACAGATACAAAGCCAAGCTGAAAGATAAGTAGAATTACTGTTGAAGATAATCCATTCTTGCCAGATACTTATTCATCATTGGCTAGTATAGTTAATGCTAAGACTTGAGTTATTCAAGTTAATTCAGAAGCTAAGTATCTTTGAAACTTGTTAGACAAATATGAACAAGTTATTAAAGAAAGACTAAAGAATTGAATTAGTTTTGAAGAGGCTCAACAATTAAAAACACAATTATGATATGCCTTAGATATCTTTGAGCAAGATATTGTTATGGCAAAGTATGGTAAGTTCTTAACTCCACAACAAAAGTCTGCTATAAGGAATATGAAATCTTATATAGCGATTGTTGTTGGTAAGGAATGAGAATGAACAGTATGAAGCCAATTAACAAAGCTTGAAGAAGTAAACAAAAATATAATGAATTCATTTACTACTTGACTAGAAGAAGTAGTAGATAAATATAGCGCACTTAGAACAGCATTGGCTAAGTGAGATGAAAAAGCTATAGCTAAGCTCCAAGACCAAATGAAAGCTAACGGAACTGTTATGGCTAATGTTGATTGAGAGATTGTTGTTATCGATGCTAGAGAAAATATCAAAAAGAATTTACAGAACTTACCTGAGTCTATTAAATGATTTGGTTGAATAAGTACTGTAGATGAGATTACTATTGATAATCTTGATGGTCCATCTGCTTACTATCTTAATTCATTAATAGAAGCTGCTAAGAAGCTAGATGCTCTAGCTAAATGGGAGCCAGCTATGATGTACCATATAGACCCAGAACTTAATATGGTAAGATTCTTTGATACATTTAAGCTAGTTGATTATTGAGTTTGAGAGAAAATACCTGCAGCATTAGTAGGTAATATCTTAAGCTGAAGTAAAGAATTATCTAAGTTCAGTTTGGCTTGAATAGATGATAAGATGAAATTGGAAATCTTTAAGAGTATTAAAGGTACTTTCCAATTAGAGCATACATTAAGTGTCGATAAGTTATGAGAGATTATAAATAAAGCTATTGAAAGAAATGATAGTTTATTAAGGAATTCTTTCGATACAACTAATGTTAAAGAGATTGAAGAATATAAACAATTAGTATTCAATCAATATCAACAAGCATTTATGCCATATACTCATCTTAGAGATATCCCTAGTGGATGAGCTGAGCTATGACTTAAATGAGTAAAGGAAAAGATTAATGAGATACTTACTAATGAGATTGGTAAAGTAAGAGAAGCTCTTGATTGAATGCCTGGAAATTATGCTGAAGCTTTGAATTCAGTATCTATTACTACTCCTACTTGACAATCTATTACACTTAATGAATTCTTAAACTGAGTTTCTCCTAATTGGAAGAAAGCAATCTTTGATGATGAGAGTATTATTGTTAAGTCTATAGACGAATTAAATGCTAAGACTCCTGAGAATAATAGTCCTAAAGAAATTGCTAGAGTAGAAGAATTGAATAAGGAATATAGTAAGAAGATAGTTAATCAATATAATGAAGTATTGCAGGCTATTCAAAACCAGCAACAAGTTGTTAGTGAAGCAGAGAGACATCTTGCATCTAGGATGTTGAACAATGCTAGAAGTATTGCACAAAAATATTCTCTAACTAATAGACTAGTAGAAACTTCTAATATGGTTTGAGGTTTGGAAGAAGAAGCTGCAAGAATGATGAAGTATTGGCTAGTATGATTTAAATCAGATTTAACATTCTGAAGATATTGAAGTGATAAAGTATTGAAGAGATTAAAAGATACTCAAGATGCTTATAAGGTATTCTATACAAAATCTCTTGAAGAAGTTAATAATATTAAGCCTAAGAATGAAGCAGAAGAATTAGCTAAGCACTTATGTAAATACTTTAAGACTATTGAATGACATCTAGGTTCTGTAGATTGAGTTACTTGAGTAACAACAAGACCTGATATTAATAGAGCTTTCTATAATATTTGAGAAGTATTTATGAATATAGACTCAGTAAAATGAGTATTCGCATTTATGTCTGCTGTTGAAGAGAACCAATTCTTAAAGTTCTTTAAGTTCTCTAATCCAAATCAGGCTTCATATGTAAAAGAATTTACAAGACCTGCTACCTTAGCTACAGAAGATATTATCTGAGGTTATAGAGAATATGTAACTAAGATGCCAGATAACATTAATAAAGATTTATTTAATGAAATCTTTGCTGCTAACTTTACTGATACAGAGTTTAAATCATTATACCAAGCATTGTCTTGATTGACTTATGTTTGATGAAGATGAAAGACTCTTAACAGATTCTTGTGATTTGTAAATGGTACAACATATATTGGAAGATTGTTAGTATCTTATCCTTGACAACTATTTACAATTCCACAACAGTGAATTGCTTATTTCTTAAAACAAAAAGCACAAGAAAGAAGATTATGAGAGAGTGATTTCTCTGAGATAGATAGAATTAGAAGCAAGTATTGAACACTAGATAAGGCTTATAATGAATTTAACTTATTTAGAATTGCTAGTCCTGATGATACAAATCTAGAGAGTTACTATAATAGATATTGAGTTCCAGATATTAATGATGTGTATAGGAATGCTTCATTATCTACAGTAGATGATGTTAATGATATGTATGCAAAAATTGCGAACTATCAATCTACTTGGGATAATACTGGTAAACTTATGAGAAGTGTTGATGCATATAAAGATAATGCTAACAATATTATCGACTGATTGTTTGCTAGAAACTTTAAGAACATTGCTTTCTTAAAAGCTATTAGAGAAAATGCATTTATGCAATTCTGAAGTGCTCAAGCATTTGAAGAATTTATGATGAATAATGCAGTTGATAAGCAAATCAAGAAACAATTGATGGATGCGGTTAATGCTAGTGCTTGAAGAAACTTTAGAAATATCTTATGACTAGGTTTCTGATGATTAGATAGAGCTGTAGGTTGAAATGCTATATCAAATACAGCTTATTGATTAATGCAAATGCTTAACTTTAGATGAGCTTGGTGACAAAATATCTTTAAGCAGACTTGAGAAACACTTATGACTCTTGCCAAGATGTCTAAAATGTGATGGACACCTGAAGGTAGAGAAGCTATTGCATTATATGTAGCAAGGACTCCAGAGTTTACTAACTTTGTATCTACATTAGCTAATGATTTGGCTTGGATGTGGAAATTACAAAGGTATCAAGACAATGGAAGATGGAATGAATTAGAAGATGAATATGATGTTATTGATTTCTTAGAGTATACTACTGAAATCTTTAATATGTCTTCACAATGGTTCCAATGAATACTATCATTCTGACCTATTAGACCAGTAATGGAACAAATTGGTTCAGCTTGGAACTCATTAAGGAACCCAGAAATATACAAAGATACTTTGTGAGTATGAGCTTTCTTTAATGCATTAGGTAAAAATGCTTGAAGAAACTGGAAACCAAGGAATTGGATATTCCAAGCGATGCAAGCACTAGAAGAATGATGACCTGAATGATTCTGGGCTTTCTTCCAGAACCAATTCTGGAAACTGAGCTTCTGAAGTATGAGATATATGATGGATGAGGATGCTAATAACTATGGATACACTTATGATTTAATAAATGATGAGTGATGAATACCATCTATCTTTAGATGAGAAGCTGAAATTGGTTCAGATAAATCATTTAGTTATGCATTATCAAACAATAATACTTGGAATGCTATGATACAATGATTTAATGATGAGAATCTTTGGGAAGATAGAAAGACTTATCTATGAGATTGGTGATTAGCTATACTTAATGGTTCAAATCTATTCAACGCTACAAAGAATGCAGTAAAAGCTATACCAGTTTACGGTGAAGACATAGCAGATGCTGTATGATTAGGAAAGAGAATACAACCTTTTACTATGAATAGCTTTGTAGATGTTATTAGTAAGACTAGAGCTTGAGATGAATTGATTAGGACTTGAAGAATTATACCTAAGACACCACTAGAAATGAAGGCATTTGTAGAAGAATTTGTAGATGCTTGAAATGATAGTGCAAATAGAAGTAATCTTAAGCCTTATGGTTCTAATTTTGCTAAGGCTATTATGAACTTCCATCAATTCTGACACGCTAATTGAGAGAAACCTCATTCTAATGATGCTGAATTAGAGATTATGCTTAATGATATTAGATATGTTAAGGGTGCTGATTGAAAACCAACTAAGCAAGAGACTCAATTCTGGACTAATATGGTTAATTATATAGTAAATCATCCAGCAGATATGGATACAACTTCTAGATTAATATCTCAAGATGTGTTCCAATGGCTAGAAGATAACAATGATAACCCTAATTACCTAATGTATCAGTCACTTGTAGGACAAGGTATGGTTGATTGGTATCTAGATTCAGCTTGGACTAGGTTCCAAAACGATTGGAATAGTCTATATTGAGGTAAAAAGGCTGCACAGAAGATATCTAAAGAGGATTGAATTAAGTCTTGACTCTATTGGTGAGACTTTATGACATATCTTCTCAATAGTAAATTGCCTTGAAGTGAGAAACCATTGGTTGAATACTTACAAGAGTTAGATAGAAAGACCGCTATGGATGCTAACTTGAAGATTATCAAGAATCAAATGACTAGTGACCTTGATAGGAAACAGTTAGAACACTATGTAAGTTTCAAAACAGACAGTTATGGTAATGAATATACAGAAATTAATAGTCAATATGCCTCACAATTAAAAGCATTTGGTTGAATGTGAGATGCTATTGAGAAATGAGATATTGATTTATTAGTCGCTAGGATGTCTAGATATGCTAATGAGTATATTAATACAAAGAAAGACCCTACTTGACTAAATACTGCTACTACTTTATTGTCTTTAGTTAATAGAGTTAGAGAATCTAACCTAGCTCCAGACTTAAAGATAAAGATGATGTCTGCACTTGCGGAGAATAACATTGAATTCTTACAAAAGAATGTAGATGTTATGAGAGAAATATTCTGAGATGATTTAGCAGATGCATTTATTTCGGCTTGAAATGAATTAATATATTGAATTGACTGAGCGGTTAATTCTACAATATGAGAAGCATTAATGAATTGAGATGGAGACGCTGTTAAGAGTTGAACTGGCTTATCTAATAAGATAAAGAACTGTTTATCCGCTTATACATCTCCTAACTCTAAGTATTGAGCTTCTTGAGATTGATTCGGATGAAGAAGCTGAGACACTGCTGAGCGAGTGCCTTATGTATTAGACATTGCTAAATTGTTAGACGCTACTTGAGGTAAATGATATAGCCCTAAGATTGAAGATATTAAGATTTATACATCTAGAAAAGCACCAGATTTATCTATTGCTAAGGATGTTAAGAGGAATACAAAGGCATACAATTCTCAAGAAGTGAGTAAAAAGAAGGTAGTCTTATAACAAAAAATAAAATAAAAGATATGAATATTTGGGGTGGAGTATTCTCCATTCCAGATATTCTATGTGTCTTATTTTTATTTTTACAACGATACTACCTAGTATTATTGTTTATTTTTTATAGCAACTTATGAAACAAATCGATGTAAATACTGTTGAACCAGATATTATTTGAGAGTACAAAGCTCCAGAGAATGAAACAGCTAGGGAAATGATTGATAGATTATCTAAGGAGATTATGTGAAAGTCTGCTCTTGAGGTATATCTAGAAGGTATACTTAAAGAGGTTAGTTATTTGATGAATAAACCAGAGAAAGATAAAGACTCAAATGAAAGAGAGAAGCTTCTTAAGTACTTGAAAGAGATAGACAATATCTGTGGGTTCTCTAAAGACAAGAGAGATATCCAAATCGTTTCTAAGATTAAACCTTTATCTGATGTTGTATGAGCAACAGATATAAAATAATTTTATTTTTGTTTTAACTAATGGCAGAAGCAGAAAGCATAAGCGAGGAAGTGAGACAACAAAGAGAAAGAGAAGAAAAAATATATGAGGACAACACAACCCAAGAAGAGAGAGAAATATGGGCAAAACTTCTTAAAATCTTTGAACACTTCAGAGACAATATCTTTCCTAATCAATTTGAGGTTATTAAAATGAATCTCTTATATGATGAGGAATATAAAAGAGAATTAGATAAAGCAGGTATTAAACATAAGTCTGCTAAAATCTATCCTCTTATTCAAACAATCCAGGATGTATTTATTTCTAGTTTCTATGACTCAGACTTACATCCTAAAGTATTTCCTATTGATAAAGTAGATGCATCAGTAATTGATAATGCAACAAAGTTCTTTCAATGGTGAATAGAATCTAGTGAAGCAGATGATGCTTGTGAAGAAGTTAGAAATGAAGCTACATTATTAGGTAGTTCATATGCTATTCCTTGATTCACAACTAGCGATGTAGAACTTGAAGATTGAGTCAAGACTACAACATTTATTCCTACGCTCTATCCTGTTAGCTTTTTTGAACTCTTTTATACTATTTGAGCAACCGATTTCTATAAAGCTCCAGAGAAATTTAGAAGGAGATTTATTTCATTTGATAAGTTATCATATGCTTATCAACCAATTCGGTGAGGTCAAGCAGATGGTATGTGAGCAAAAGTAGAAGAAAAGAAAGATGCTATTCTTTATCATTGACATCAATTAAGTAAAGCTGACTTTACTAAGATATATGACATTGAAGCTTACTCAGGAAGTTATCTAGCTAAGCTATGAGATTGACGTCCTACAGGAAGCACATATGATGAAACATTTAATGTACTAGATACTTCAAACTATTGTGAAGTAGTTGAACTCTATATCCAAAATAAACTTATGGTGTTTGTAAATGGATATGTAGTTTATGATGGTACTAGTCCATTCTATTATGGAGATGATGAAATCTTTGGATTAGATGGTCCATTCATTGAACTTACTTTTGAAAAGAAGAAGTGAAGTTTACCAAGAGGTATTGGACATAAGATAATGTGATTACAAAAACAATGTAATGCATTATATAACTCTATTGGTGATGCTATCTATAGACATCTTAATCCAATGTATGCTACTGTTAAAGGTAGTATTGAAGACCCTACAGCTTGATGAACACCTACTACTATCAGTTATGAAGAAGGTAAGGTATATCAAGTAAGTCAAAGCTATGCTCAAATGAACCCATTGAATACAATGGACTTCACTAACTATAACTTCTTGAACTTAGCTATGAACCATCTAGAGAATTTAAAGGCAGATGCTTATACAATCTGTTGAGTTAACTCTTATGTTCTATGATGAGAAGGTAAGATTGAGAGAAGTAGATATGGAGCTGAAAGTAGGATTGCTTGAAGTAAAGCAAGACTAGCAGGTATTACTAAATCTATTGGTAAGTTCTATGCTAAACTATTCTACCACTGGCTTGGATTAGCTAAGACTGCAGGTGTAGATGTTGCATACATCTCTAATGATGAAGAACAATTACAAATAGACCTTAATCAATTTATGCATAAGTTTAAGATTATTTGTTCTGCTGAGAATAATGTTGAAGAACAAAATGCTCAGAAGCTACAAGGACAATTAACTATTATGCAGAATCTACAACCATTTATGACAAATACTATTGATGGATTGCCAGATATGGATTTGGATTCTTTCCTAGATGCTATATCAAAGAATGCTTGATTAGATTGAGTTAAGAAATATTCAGAAGCAGAAAAGAAAGCCTTTATCGATGAAGAGTATAGGATTAAAGAATACATCCAAGATAAGGAAATTGCATTACAACAAAAAGCACAAGCTTCACAACCACAGCAACCACAACAACAGTGAATGCCTATGGACCAGTGAATGGCTATGCAACAGGGTATGCCTATGCAAGAGGCACCAGTTGATGAGAGCCAACTTAATTTTGTAATGCCTCAACAATAGCTATACCATCAATTTTTTAAGTCTCACTTTGGTATTCTATTATTAGAAAGATAGAACTTATATCTCTTTCTAATGAGTAGCACAAAGTGTGCTAATGGTGATGGTAGTTGGAGAGTGGCTACAGTTGACTTGGTAGGTAGACTGTAGTCCACAATCCATATTTATATTAACAATATAGATATATGACTACTTTATGAGAAGTTGCTGAAAGTCAGCAAAACTTAAATGCTTGATTGCAAGAGACTGCAAATATACAACAAGCACCACAACAAGTAGAAGTTCAACCTACACAACCTGTTGAACAACCTAACCTAACTTGAACTTCAAGTTGAGTTGAACAAACTCAAGTAGTTCAACCAGTACAGCAACAAGTACAGATTGAACAACCTGCTACACCATCAACACCTAGTCCAGAGGACTTGTTGAGACAAATTCAATGAGTTGTAGAAGAGAGTAAAACTCTTGAAGAGGTAGCTAGAGAAGATGATGCAAGTAGGATACAACAAGAAAATGAGGCAGCTCTTAAGTCTTTAGTTGAAGAGACTACAAAGGACTTACCTCAATCAACTGTAGAAATATGAGAAGTTAAAGCTCAAATTTCTGATACTGCCGAATCTGACAAGATGGCTCAAGATATTAAAGAGTCTATTGAAGATATGAAGACAGTAAACCAAGCAAAAGACATTGCTAAGAAATGTTACAATGCTTTGCTTAAAGAAAAAAGTTTACACGATATGGATAATAAATCAAACAAAGATTTGATTGAATATCTGCAATGAATTGTAAACGAACAGAAGAGGGAAAATTTATCTAAAGAGACCGACCCAAGAGTAGTAAAGCTAGATGATGAAGGCTACACTCAATGGAAATTAGAAGAAGCGTACAAGAAAGATAAATCCTCTGCTAATAGAAACAATCTTAACAGACTATACTTATCTAAGATAGCTGTTAATAATCCTGGTTTAAGAATAAATGACCTTATTGCATTTATGAATAATCCAGTTACAAAATCTAATTCAATCTGAGATGCTGCACCTACGGCTGCTCCAGTAGCAGAAGTAAAGCCTGTATCTCAAATCCCTAGAGGTATACCTTCTAGAATGAGAGGTATGCTGTAATAACTTTTTTATTATTTAACTATGGGACTTATGCTTGGAAGAGCATAGTCTTTTTTAATTATTTTACGCTTAATTTTTAATGGCTAAAGAATGTGATATTTGTACAACAGGTGGAGCTGGTAGTCTTAAAACTGATTCAATCAGACTACAAGACTACTTAGATATGATGTACACAGGAGGTAGAGCTCTTGAAACTTGGGGAAGATTCGAAGAATTCCTAAGATATGAAACTCTTTTCTTCGACGTAATTCCTTATAAAGACCCTACAACAGGAGAACAATACTTAACTTATAAATTTAAAGATGGACTTTCTCAAGTTGCTGAAGTAATGTTCAGTGCTGAAGATTGTACAACTCCTGGATGTAAGATTTATTGGATTGAACCAAAAATCTGTGGAGATGAAACTGAACTTGATGCTGACGCTACAGCAGGACAAGGAGTTAGATTAAAGATTAAAGACCTTTCAGCTCTTTCTGGAATTGGTGCTGGAGCTTCATTAATCATTACTTCTAAAGAAACAGGAAATCCAGTTGGACCATTATACATCGCTGAAGTTCACTCTCAAACAAATGAAATTGAACTTGCTGATGAACTATTAGTAAATCTTAAAAAAGGTTCAATCGTAAGAAGAGGACCTTACCTAAGAAATAAAGGATGTGATGCTAGAATTGAAAACACTGTTGAATTAGGAGGAGTTGATAGATACTCAGCTTATACAAGAACTGTATCTATTTCTCACGAAATTAATCAATGTGAACTTAATACTAAATACTTAGTTGATGGAGGTATCCAAGCTATCATCAATGCTAGATTTAGAAAAGGAGAAGCTGAAGCTGCTAGAGAATTCATCTATGCTGCTTTCTTCGATAGAAACAAAGTTGTTGGAGATGCTGATAAAGGATTCCACGCTAAGACAGAAACTATGGGACTTTTCCCTGCAATGAAAGCTGCTCAAGAAAATGGAGTTAAGATTGCATTCGACCTTGAAGGATGTTGTCTTGATGGAGCTAATGTTTGTGAACAAGCTAGAAGACAAATCGAAGCATTCCTAGAAATCGTATGTGAAAAAGCTATGGAATCTGGAATGTACGGAAATAAAGTTACTGTAGCTATGAACAAAGAAGCTAGAAGAGGATTACATATGATGCAACAACACTTCCAAGATTATGGAAACGTTGGATTTATGGATGGTTCTTCATACGATGTAAACATCGATATGCCTAGAATTAAGTTTGCTGGAATTGAAGTTGAATTCAAATATCTACCTATCCTAGATATGTTCAACTACTCAGCTATGCTTACAATCCCTGAGGATAAAGTTGGAGTATATCAACAAATGTATTCTATTGTTAATCCTGACAATGGAATGAAACTTGAACAAGCTCCATTAAATTCTACAATCGCTAATGGAACTCCTGTATTAAGATACTTCCAACCTAACAGAGAAAGCTTAGGAGCTCAATTAGGAGAATGTCAATCAATCGTTGGAGACATCAAGTTCGCTGTTATTTGGTTATGAGTTGACAAAGGAGCTTACAGATTCATCAAGAACTTTGGTAAATGTGTATTAAATCCTTGTAACGTATGTACTGAAACAGAAGGAACTTTCCTTGAAGCAACTGTATAGTTTATAGAAACTAAAATAGTTAGACACTAGACAGATGCCTGGTGCAGAGAGAGGGTTAGGGACCTATCCCTACAGTACCTCTCTCTTTTTTTATAATAGAAAATATAAAGGGTATGAAAGTTAGTGAAATTATAGCACCCCTAAACTTATCAGATATGTGATGTGAAAAGAGGAAGGCTAGACTTAATGATATCTTTGCTTCTTTTTCTGCAGAGGTATATGAGCTATACCCTATGAAAAGATTTAAAGTCTTTGATAAAGCGAAGACAACAAGAGTTATTACATTGGATGAAAAATATCCTTGTATCCACATATGGTGATTTTATGTAGAGAGCTGTTCAAATGACTGTATGCTCGATAAATGAGATTGCTGTGCTTGATATAAAAAAGCATTGGTGGATGAGATGTATTGAGTATATGACTATGATGAAAGTAAAGAAGAAGATAGTGAATATGAATGAGAGAATTGATTAGATGTAAATGCATATGCAATAATAAATCCATATAAAGTATTATTTAGATTTCGTCCTTGTGTTGGTAAATGCATTATGGTTTATAGTAGATGATTACCTAAGATAACATCACTTGATGATGAGATTAACTTACCACCAGAGATGATATCATTATTAAGATTATATATTAGAGAAGAGTATGCATTAGAATGAGATAGTGATATTAATATGTCTGCTAACTATGAGCAGAAATTTCAAAGGAAACTAAAGCAACTTAAAGAAATGTATTCTAACTCTGTTAAGTTTGTAGTTCCTTGAGCTTTAAGAAGAGTAAACTGATAATATGGCAAACATAGATAAACAAGATTTCATATGGAATGGTAAACTTGCTGGTGCAACTAACCTTCTATATACAGACTTAGTTAATGTAGATGTAGTGAAACCTCCATATTCTTGGTGACCTAGAAACTCTTCTTATTTCTTAGAAACTAGACTATGATACATAGCAGAGAAAGCATTACAGGAATTTATGGATGACCACTTATCTAGTTGGTGAATTGATTATGTTGTTGATGATGTGGAAGTTGTTTGGGACTCAAACTGTTCTAGAGAAAGTTGATTGATTTGATTTCTCATAACAAAGAAAGACTCTGCAAAGAATATATCTACTGTTATATGAATGGATATAAAAGATTGATGCGTAGATACAGGAAGTGTAAGGTTTCTTATGTGAGATGAAGAATGATGACACACACTTGAAAATGATAACAAATGTAGGAATAAAAGATTAATGAGGACTAAATGACTTGTTGACCGAGTACCATATAAAGATTATTTTGTATGATTTGAAGGTATAGAAAGAAATTGTCTTGATTGAATTCAATTAAATAAATTAGAGGGTTGAGTATATAGATGATATTTTACAACAGAGCGATTGCTAGCACAAGATGAAACTGTTAAATGGTCTAGTTGATTAATATGAAATTATATAACTATTTATGATTCTTATTTTAGGTATTATCCTTCAACTTTAAAAAGAGAAATATGAGAGGATTCTTGATATCCCTGACAAACTAGGATGGTTATATGAGTATCTGCAGATTGAAAATACTTAATACTAGATAATGCTTGGAATTGATTTGCGGTTGCAGATGCTAACTGAGAAACATATACACAACAAAAATGAAAAGATTGTATATTCTGAATATATAAAGGAGAGAAAGAAACTCTTTATGCATCAGTTTGAGAGAATATCATTTGGTATGATTGAACAATAGAATATAGATGATACACACCTACAGATTGAAATATTATTTCTATGGTAGACTGTAATGGTAGAGTATTCGCCTTATATGATAATTGATGGGTAAGATATTCTACAGTATGATGAAGAGATAGTTTCTTCTTTAATGATGAGATGTATGTATGAGAAGATAAAACTTCTTTATATGCATTCAAAGATACAGTAATAGCTTTCTGACCAAGAAAGATAACTACTATTGTTCCAGTTGAATATGAAAAGAATGCTTATGTTACTTACTTTAGAGCTTATGAGCAAGCTGCTACTGTGTGAGTATGGTCTCCTTTTGCTTACTGAGAGCACGATTGATTCTTAGTATTTGTCTCTAATGATAAGAGGCTTATGAATATATCTGTAGCTCAAGTGTCTTGAAAATATATGCTTGAGTTCACTGATATATGACAAGAGATTATCAATGCGAAACTTGCTCTTATGCTAGATTCTGATGAAGCTTTTGTATCAGACTATAACAATGAATTAAGAGTAATAGTACAATCAAAGCCTAACCCAGAGAAAGATGATTCTCTTAATTCTCAAACTCATATATACAAATTCGATTCTAGATTTAAGATATATACCGAAGACCATCTTGAACATATTCTTCTTCAATGATGTAAGTATTGAGTATGGTATTGAGATAGTTGAGTATATATTAGATGATTAGTTAAACTTGATGATGAATGACATTATGAAGTAACTGATGATTGAAGAGAATGAATTGCTATGGATTTCAAAATAAACCCAGAGCTATACAATATATATGATGTTGATAAATATAAGAATACTGTAGTAGCAAATTGTGTGGCATTCTTAATTGAGAATGAAACAACAAATCTTACTCAGAGTTCTAGTTGAACATCTACTTGAGCACCAGACTTATTCCGTATGGCTAAGTTGAATAGACTTATAGTCACATTATGATATTGAAGATATTCAGACCAAACACAAATAAGAATTACATCTTACCGTGAAGGTATAGGTGAAGTAACAAAAATAAAATTGCCAGAACAAAATGATTGGATGGACTTAGTATCTCTTGCACAGACAGGAGAAAGTCTAGACGACCCTAAATATAAAGACTTAAAGAAAAGTAAAGAATGTCTTCTCTCTACATTAGGGGAAGACCAAACAAAGTATGTTCACTATGAGAGAGAGGATAGTGACATAGATTATGAATTAAAGATAACGGACTTAGTTCCAGAGAGACCTCGATGTGAGAGTAGAAGAAGAACGTGATACCACAATCATAACATAAGTATTGATGATACTATCTATGAATTGGCACCACATAAACCTCTCGTTATAAGATGAATATGAGATACGCAACATTACTCATCTCAAATAAAACTTGAGATAATAAGTGAGTCTTGAGATATTATGAATTTCTGAGGATTCCTTGCTGAGCTATATGTTGCTCCATCATTTTATGAATGAGCAGATTGAGAGAACCTTATAGAAATGGGCTCTTGTTAGTCAATCATTAATGCTCTTATTTATTTATAAAATCTTTAACCAATGAATGAACTTGATGCTATTCAAGAACAAATGGCTTGACTAGGGATTGATATGGGAGACCAACAAGTACCTATGGACCCATATGCAATGTGAGGTTATGATATGTGAGGACAAGAGTTAACAGATGAAGATTTAGCAATGTTCCAACCTGGTTGAGAATATTGAGAACCTGTTGAAGAAGCTGCACCTTGAGACCTCCCAGCCGATGTTATGCCAGAATATGATATGGAGGAGTTAAAGATAGATATCACTCCTATGCTTTCTTGATTACCTAAAGATGCATTAGCTGACTTAATAATCTGGATTGGACAGGAACGAACTAATTTAAATTCTAACAATGAAGCAGAAAATGCCTAGAACAAGAAAGCCACAAACACCTAGTGTTCAGTGAAGAGGAAGGGTCGCTAACACAACCACTTCTTCACTACCTCAAGTATACAGATTTGGGAACAATGTTTCTGATAGATGTTGTAAAGATGTACAAGTAACTGTTGCTTGAATTAGACCAGTACACGTAAATCAATGAGAACCTGGTCATTATACAGTATATATAAATGAAGCTGAACTAAGAGGTATTATTGAGAGATATGAAAATCTAGACTTATCTCACGTTAATTTAACACTTGGTACTTTACAAGGACCAATCACTGTATCTGGTGATTTAAATGTAGAGAACTGAACTCTTACTGCATCTAGTGCAGAATTAGAGAATGTACAAATAGAAGAAGGTACTGTTGCTACATTAACTGTAGAGACAGCTAGTATTGCGAATGCTACTATTACTGAAGAGAATGTAACAACTTCTACTATTGATACAGCAAACATTACTACTTGAAATATAGAAACAGGTAATGTTACTACAGCTGTTATTGGAACTGAAACTGTAACAGAATCAACTATTGAAAATGCTACAATTACTTCTGAAGATGTAACTAATTCTATTATAGAAACAGCTAACATTACTACAGCAAATGTTGAAACAGAAAATACTGCTACAGCTAATATAGATAAAGCTGTTATAGAAGATTCTGAAGTAAAGAAAGAAAAGATTACAGAATCATTTACTGTAAACTCTGAAGCTTCAGCTACATTTAAAGGAACAAATACATTCGAAAGTGACGCTACATTTAATGAAGATATTACTGTAGGATGAGATTCTAACTTACATAATCTTAATGTAGATAATGTAACGACATTAGAATGACAATTAAATGCAAATGCTAATGCTGCATTCGATAAGAATGTATCAGTAGCTTGAAATACAACATTAAATACAGTTAACACAAATGGTTATGCAACCTTTAATGATAGAACAACTTTCAATGAAGATGCTGTGTTTAATGATACATTAACTGCTGCAAACAATGCAACATTTAATGGACAAACAAATTTAAATACTATTACTGTTGGAGGACAAGCAACATTTAATGATGATGCAGACTTCGACATGAACATCAACGTAGATTGAAATGCAGTAGTAGAATGAAATGCTAGAGTTGATTGAAGCTTCTCTGCAGGTAAAGAAAGTGAATTTAAATCTCACTTATCTGTATTAGGAAAGCTAACAGCAAATAATGAAGAAGTTATATGAAAGACTACTACTAATGCATTAGAAGTTAATACAAGAGCAGTAATCGCTAATGAAGAAGTTGAGAATTCAACTATTAGAAATCTAACAGTTACAGATAGTTTTGTACTACCTGAAGGTGCTCTTGACCAATATCAAGCTAAAAGTGAGAAAGACCAACCTAATGGATATGCAGGACTAGATAGCAATGGTAAGATTGTTATGTCAGAATTACCAGATGAAGTTACTAGTGGAATGCATTATAGAGGAACTTGGGAACCTACTTCAGATTATCCTTCTAATCCTAAACAATGAGACTTATATAAAGTTTCTGCTGAATGAGATAAAGGATGAATACATTTCTCTGTAGGAGATACTATTATTTATAATGGTAGTTCTTGGGACCGTATCCCTTCTGCAGATGATGTTTCTTCAGTTAATGGAAGAAAGGGTGATGTTGTTTGATTAGAAGAGACATCAAATAAAGTTGAAGTATTAGACAAAGTAAATCCTTCAAGAGTTAAATATGCATCAGAATATGCAGTAGTAAATGCTATCGGTGCAGTAGAATCTAGAATAGCTGGAGATGAAGCAGATATTGTTGCTCTTCAAAATGCTCTAGATTTAAAAGCAGATAAAGCAACTACATATACTAAACAAGAAGTTGATGACATCTTAGATGATGCTGTTGAACATTCACAAGCATTATCAGACTTAGCTGCTTTAGTTGATACAAAAGCTTCTAAAGAATATGTAGATGGACAACTTAATCTTAAGGCTAATGTAACTGATGTATATGATAAAGATGTAATGGACCAACTCTTAGCAGATAAGGCACACATCACACATAAGCACACTATCTCAGATGTAACTTGATTACAAGAAAAGATTGCTGTGTATGACACTTGGGAAGGAAGACTTGAAGATGTTGAAAATGATATCGATGACTTACAAGCAGATATCTCTAGAATAGATACAACACTTACACATAAGGCTGACTTAGATGCTAATGGAAAATTAGCTCAATGACAAATCCCTGACAATGTTGTAACTACAGATAAATTACAAGCTGCAATAGAACAATATGTAACTAAGAGCTTAGTAGAAAGTAGATTAGGAGTATCATTCAAATACTTTGTTATTCCTATGTCTTGAACAGCTGCTACTCTTACTAATGATTGGATTACAGCAGACTCTGCAGTTCTATGGACTTGGACAGAAGATTTATCTGGACACATTACTTGGAAAGTATCAGATAGTAGAATAGTTGTAAATTCAACTGAAACTGAAAATGGAACATTCTACTGTTACTTAATTAAAAATGTAAACTAAAATAGACATATTATTCTTCTGGGTGGATAAATTGTCCACCTTGAAGATTTAATGTGTCTTATTTTATTTTTGATAACGGTACTACCTAGTGTTTTATATTTCAAAAACAAGTAATATGTGAAGACCATATAAGGAATTTGTTGAGAAATGGTTATGAAAGCGTGTAGATTATGATAAAGCATATGCCTATCAGTGTGTAGATTTAATTAAACAATATGCTGATGAATGCTTAAAGATGTGAAAGATTGGTGCTATAGGTAATGCTAAAGATGTTCCTAATAAATCTTTTTGAAAGGAGTTCATACAATTAAAGTGAACAGATAACTTAATGCAATGAGATATAATCATTAGGACAAAATGAACTTATTGACATATAGCTATAGTCGACCATATCTTATGAGATAAGGTATATGTATTAGAACAGAATTGAAGTTGAAAGAATAGTTGAAATTGAAAATGAGCTAATGCTATTAGGGTACAACCTTATAGCAAATCATTCTACCAAGTAGTCTTAAGGAATGAAGACATAGTAAAGAACTACAATCTAGAGTTAGAGTATGTAGAAGATAAAATAAAAGAAAGAGAACAATTATTGAAAGACACTAAGGAGTATAAGGATACTTTAACTTATATTAATAAATAGATGATTGAACTTTCACAAGATTTACCAATAGTAATAAGTCTATGAACATTGGTTACGGTGTTGTGAGCTGTAATTAATTACACTTCTAAGCTAGCTTCTTATAAAAAAGAAATGGAAATGAAGTGTCACGAAATGGATGAGAGGCTAGGTAAATTAGAAGAATTAGATTTAGATAGTCGTTTACGTGAAATGGCTATTGACCTTAAACGAATAAGGGAACAAATGAATAAATAATTTTTACATAAATAAGTACTGCGTTGATGGCTTTTTTATTAACGAATTCACAGAGTCACGTAATACCACATACACATCCTACATCAGACATTAATTGATTAACAGAGTTAATTCAAGCTAATGCTGTTGTTGTGTCTGCTACTGCTCCAGAGAATCCTACTGCTGGTAAGCTATGGTATAACACAACTAAGGGTGTCTTCAATATTTATAATTGAAGTAGCTGGATATTAGTATGACCAGAAGTCACTCCTATCACTAAAGCACAATATGATGCTCTTAGTAATGAAGATAAGAATGACTGAAGATTCTACTTAATTACAGATAATGATGGTACAATTATTGTAGACTGGGCTAATGTAGAGAATAAACCTACAATCCCTACATCATTGTGAGAACTCTCTGGTACATCAGATAATATTACAGAATGAAGTTCTCATTTATTTATGACTCCTGCTGAAAGAACAAATTTATGAAATCAAAGTTGAGTTAACACAGGTGACCAATCAGCATCAGATTTTGACATTAAAGACTTAGCAGATACAACTAATCTTAGAAGTACTTGGAGTTGAAAGCAAGATGCAATTAGTGATTTAGCTACAATTAGAAGTTGAGCTAGTGCTTGAGCTACTGCTGTACAACCTAATGACAATGTATCTACTCTTACTAATGATGCTTGATACATTACTAATGCTGTAAGTGACTTAACAAATTATTATACAAAAACACAAACATATACAAAAGCAGAAGTTGATAACTTATTATCTGACTTCGGATGATTTGAAGTAGTAGAACAACTTCCTGCTGTAGCTACTGCTAATCCTCATATCATTTATCTTCTATGACCTATTGGAACTTGAGGTGATAGATATGAAGAATGGATTGTAACAGAGAGTACTCTCTATACTAATGAGACATTAGATGCAAATAACCCAACAGTCAATATTACAACTCCATATACATTAGCTGCTGCTGATTGTTCGGCTACTTATGACCATTGAGATGTACATTCAATTGTTTTAATTTCAGGTTGAAATGGACTTTGAACATATGTTGGGAATAATAAATTCGTGATACCAGGACCAGAAATTGTATTGTCTCCTACTATAGAAGTTCCAGCTTGAGAATTATCTACTAGTTGATTTGACTCATATACTTCTATTACTTTACCAGTTCCTTCTAGCACTACAAAGACTTGGACTAAGATATGAGAAACTTCTGTAGACTTATCTAACTATTTCAACACTTTCACTGATACTGCAGATTCTATTAATGCTTGAACTAACAATTTATTTGTAACCTCTTCAGAGAAATCTACTTGGAATGCTAAACAAGATGCATTAGTAAGTGGAACAAATATTAAAACAGTAAATGGAAATTCATTATTATGAAGTTGAGATGTAGTAATTCCATTAGGTAAAAATGATATTGTAAGGTCTACATTACCACCTCAAGATACAACAGTATTGTGGTATGATACAGCAAATTTTGTCCTTAATTATTATAATGATGATGCTTGGAAACCATTATGAGTTGTTAATGGTTGAAGTGTAGAACCAAGTTATAATATAACAGGAAACTTATGGTATGATATCAATAATAATGTATTAAAAGTTTATAGAGTATGAACTTGATGGAAAGATTTAGCATACTGAACATCAGCAAGTACTGCTCCTTCAACTGCAAGTGCTTGACACATATGGTATGATACTGCTGATAATGTATTAAAAGTATATGACTGAACTAATTGGATTGTAACAGGTAAAACATATACAGCTTGAGATGGTATTAATATTGATACTAGCAATAATAATGAGATTAGTGTTGATTTAAATGATATAGTATGAGACTGATTATATGTAGATTGAAACTTAAATCTATCATTAGATAAAAATAATATAATTGGTGACTGACTAGAAATAGATTCTAATAACAAATTAAAAGTAGACCCATATGATTTTGTTAGCACATCTAATTGACTAACTATAGATAGTAATTGAGATGTAGATATAAGTACATCTACAATAGCAATGAACCTTGATTGAGATTGATTAAGTGTTAATGGTAGTACAAATAAGTTAGATGTTTATCCTATGGAATTTGTTAATACACTTCATTGATTAACCGTAGACAATAATTGAGACATAGACATAGACTCCTCTACATTAGCAACGAATCTTGAGTGAGATTGATTAAGTTATAATAGTAGTACAAATAAGTTAGATGTTTATCCTATGGAATTCGTTAATACATCTAATTGACTAACTATAGACAGCAATTGAGACATAGATATAGATACCTCTTCATTAACAACGAATCTTGCTTGACATTGACTAAGCGTTAATGGTAGTACAAATAAGTTAGATGTATATCCAATAGACATAGCTTGAGATTGATTAACAGCTAATGGTAATGTTTTAGATGTTTATCCTATGGCTTTTGTTGAAACATCTAATTGACTAACTATAAATAGTAATGAAAAAGTAGATATAGACACTGCTACATTAGCAACAAATCTTGCTGGTAATTGATTATATTATGACTCTGTTAATAATAATATATCTATAGATGCAACCGAGGTTGCTACACAAGTAGACTTAGCATCTAAACAAGACAAAGCTTCATCTTGAAGTGGTACTCCTACTACAACACCATCTTATATCGGAGAAATGTATGTAGACACAACTATTGATACATTGTATGTGGCTACTTGAACTTCTTCTAGTAATGATTGGATAGTAGTAGATACAAACACAGAATATACTGCTTGAGATTGAATTGATATAACTAGCAATGAAATATCTATAGATGCAACAGTTGTAGCAACAAAGACAGATTTGAGCTCTAAGCAAGATACAATTAGTGATTTAGCTACAATTAGGAGCTGAGCAAGTGCTTGAGCAACAGCAATACAACCTAATGATAATGTATCAGAATTAACAAATGATGCTTGATATATTACAAGTTCTGCATTAGATGGTTATTCAACTACTACAGAAATGAATAATGCTATATCTACTGCAACATCTTGATTAGCTACTGAAAGTTATGTAGATACTGCATTATCATCAAAACAGGATACATTAACAGCTTGAGCTAATATAACTATTGCACAAGATTGAACTATTAGCGCAACAGACACAACATATACAGCTTGAGATTGAATTGATATAGCTAGCAATGAAATATCTGTTGATGTTACAGATATAATAGGTAATTGACTATCTGAGGATGCTAATAATAATATTATTGTAGATTCTACAATAGTAGCATTAAAATCAGATTTATCAAACTATTATACTAAAACAGAGACATATACTAAAACAGAAGTTGACAACTTAATTGCTAGTGTTTGAAGCTTTGAAGTCGTAGCTACGCTTCCTTCTGCAGATACAGCTGATGCAAAAAAGATATATCTATTATGACCTATTTGAACAGGTGCTGATAAATATGAAGAATATATTGTAACAGAAACTACAACTACTGTATGGGACCCCGCAACAAATTCGAATGTAGAAGTGACTACAAAGTCTTGGACTAAGATATGAGAAACTTCTATAGACTTATCTGGTTATGCAACAACAACTGCATTAACTAACTGACTAGCTACTAAACAAGATACATTAACAGCTTCTGATGGTATTGATATAGATTGAAGCAATAATATTTCTGTAGATGTTACTGATATAATTGGTACTTGATTATCTGAAGATGCTAACAACAATATTATTGTAGACACAACAGTGGTTGCTACACAAACAGATTTAAGTTGAAAACAAGACAAAGCAACTTCTTGAAGTGTGGCTCCTTCTGCAACACCTAGTTATGTATGACAACAATACATAGACACAACTAATGATAAGATGTATGTTGCTACAGGTACTTCTTCTTCAAGTGATTGGATGGAAGTTTGAGCTTGATGAAGCTGAAGTTGAGATATGCAATATAGTGATTTCAATTGGGTAACTAAGACTTGAGCATCTATTACTCTAGACTTAAATTCTTATATAGCACCTAGTGCAGACTTTACCGTTAATGCTCCTGCAACTATTAAGGATTGACAGGTATATGTATTAAGAGTTGCTTCTTGATTAGTGCCATATACTATGACACTTGGTACAAATATTACTAATCCATATAGCGAAGACTTAACATTAACTAGTAATACTTTAAGTAATTTCTCATTTATAGCTACTGGTGGTAATCTAGAATTACAACCTTCTATAGATATTACTTGAGTTGTTACTTGAAGTTATGAAGCAGCTGAAAGCTGAACAGACCTATCTCTTGTAACCACTTGAGAAAAATACATTTGGTGAAATAAAGAAACTAAGCCAACAAGTTGAAGTTGAGCACCATCTATTGTACCAGCTTATGTATGACAAAGATATTTTAGGACAAGCAATAGTACTTGGTATGTAGCTAATGGTACTACTTCTAGTAGTGATTGGATTGAAGTATGAAATTGAATCTGAGATATGTTATATGCTGACTTTAACTGGGCTACTAAGACTTGAGAAACTATTACTCTAGACTTAAATAGTACAATTACTCCATCTGCTAACTTTACTGTTAATGCTCCTGCTACTATTAAAGATGGACAAGTATATATTCTTAGAGTTGTTAACTGAGCGACAGCTTATACTATGACCCTTGGTACTTGAATAACTAATCCATATAGTACAAGCACAACATTAACTGCTAACTGAGTTGACCAGTTTGTATTCCAAGCTATTGGTTGAGACTTAGAATTATTACCAGACTCTGATGTAGATATCTCAGGTAAGCAGGATAAAGCTACGACAGGTAGTACAACACCATCTACAGCACCTAGTTATGTAGGACAGCAATATGTTAATACTACTTCAACTGTTCCTTATATAGCTACTTGAACTACAAGTACTGATTGGCAAGCATTACCTATCTTATCTAAGCAAACTTGAGCATTATCTAATGTAAAGATTTGGGTATGAACACAGGCTGCATATGAAGCTTTATCAACTAAGGATGCTAATACATTATACTTTACTACAGGAAGTTAATTAAGATAAGCTCCTCTTATTAGAGGAGCCTATCTAAATTTTACCTAATATATATTTAATAAATGCCAACTTGAAATTTATCAAACACGCAGTCTAAGGTAATACCACATCAGCACTTAAAACAAGACATTATCGATTTTCCTACTAATGTCTCAGAGTTTACAAACGATGCTGGGTATATTACTAAAGATGTTAATGACCTTACAAATTATTACAATAAAAGTGAGGTGTATACTAAGGGGGAAACAGATACAGCAATCTCTACAGCTGTAAGTTCTGTATATAGATATAAAGGAAGTGTATCAACTTTTGATGCTCTTCCAGTTACAGGAATGGTAGTATGAGATGTATATGATGTTCGTGCTGAATTTGATATTTGAGATGACCATTTCCCTGCTTGAACAGATGTTGCTTGGAATGGAACATCTTGGAATCCTTTAGGAGGTGAATTAGATTTATCAGATTACTACACTAAAGAAGAGATTGATGAAAAGATTCCTTGAACTGCATATACTAAAGCTCAAATCAATACAATGACTTGATTAAATGATGCTGTTGCTTCTTTTGATTGAGTTAATTTAGTAGTTGATTCTTCAACAAAACAAATTACAGCAACTGATGTAATAGATACTGATATAGAAGATGCATTAGAAAAAGATGCAGATTCTATTAAAAAGATTGTTGCTGCATATAATGCATTAGAAAACAGAGTTGATTGAGCAGAAACAGATATCGGTACTCTACAAACTGGTTTAGCAAATACATATACTAAGTCAGAGATTAATACTATGACTTGATTAAATAGTGCTTCTGCTTGATTTGTATCTAATACTTTAACAGAAGGTAGTGATGGTAAGATTGCTATTGTAAATAATAGTAATGTAACTATCTCTCAAGCTGAAACAGATAATAAAGCTGCTATTGAAGTATTAGCTAATGCACATTGAAACTTAGTAGATAGAGTAGATTCATTAGAAGAAGGACAAGACCAATGGACTAAATGGGATTCTATTGCTATGAGTGGAACTGAAACTACTAAGAATATCGCATTCGTAAATAATACTTGTGTAGTTATCCCTACATACAGTAAAGAACCTAATTGACATATAAAGTTATATGTAGACAATGGAAGTGTTAAAGTAACTTCTAGTGCTGCAGAATCTAATCTTACTGTTTACTTATGTATTATGAAGAATCCTTTGTCTTAGTTAAATAGGCTACTGTAATAGGTAGCCTTTTGTTTTTTATATGATTATATGTATTGATGTTAAAGTTTAATTTCTAATCACGAACATTGTAATCATAAATCTTTAACATATAAGAAAGATTAATGACAGTAGATTATCAAAGAAAATATTTCCCATTAAGATGGACTAAACCTTATACACCTAAAATAAGTATACATAGGGATACACAATGACCTTGTCCTGATTGATGGCATATAGGGACACAAACAGAATGGGAGGCGTTAAAGACAGCTCTTGAAACATTATGAGTATGGAATAAAGCAGATTTTATGTATTATTTAAAAGTACCTAGTGCATATTATCTTAATAGAACCAATGGTGCTAAGAATACATCATATTGACCAGTGAGGTTCTGGACATCAACAATGACATCTAATGCTGCTGCTTATTGTATGTATGTAAATGAGAAAAATAAATTAGCGGTAGCAACAGACAAATCAGGTAATGCTTTCTCTATAAGACCATTCTATGATGATGCTATAACTCCCATTAGTGGTAGTATCCCACTTATTGGGTCATTAGCATCTTGATGAATATTATGGCATAGTGGTGTTTGAGTGTTGTTTATATCTGCAGATTGAACTAATTGGATTACAATATCTGATAAAAACTTATGAGCTACTAATGTATGAGACGATTGATTATATTATCAATTCTGAAATAATTATTGATTCAATGATAGTCCATCAGATTATGTTACATCTAAACCTACATTAGCAGAAACATATTGACCAGGTAACTACTATAATAGTTCTACATTTGTTAGAGTATCTAGTGGAAACAACTGGTTTGACTGAACTGTTAATAATATCTGGTGATGAGTTACTAATTGAACTTGGACAGATAATTAATTTATATAATTAAATTAAAAAATATGAGAAGTATGTTAAGTTGACAATGATGACTCTGATATACATATAGTGAACCAGATAAAGAAGTAATAGTTATGAATGAGAAGTGAAGTATTATTCACGATAAGACTAATTGAGAAATTATTATTACAGATAATTATCCAGTTGATTGAAATAATAATTTTAATTATAGAAAAAAAATAGTAATAGCCGACAAGAACTTATGAGCTACAAAAGTATGGAATGAGTGAGACCCATTTGATGAAGAACATTGTTGAAAATGGTACCAGTGGTGAAATAATTATTGATTTCCATATAATCCAATAGATATTAGAAAGGTCTCAACCACAAAAGTAAATGTTGATTCTTATAATGAACATCCTAGCACATATAGTTCAGACACCTGGATAAGTGTTACTGATGGTGCGCGAATGGAGGAATGAATTAGTAATTATTGATTTTGAATATGGTGAGACCAGCAAGATTTTTTGAGTAGGAAATGACCTTGTCCTAGCTGATGGCATCTTCCACATAAATATGAAAGATTAGCTCTTGCAAATGAATTAGTAAGGATTTTTGGTTATAGTAGTGGTAGATATGATTATATATCTCTAGATTTAATGAATTTGATTTTGTCTCCTTATGATTGATATTTATCGTGAAAAAAGACACCCTATCATATAGACTCATATTCAGAATTCTGGTGATGTGATAATTATAATGCGCACCCTGTTGGCTGAGCACAATTTTTAATGTCAAAGCAAGTTAGTGATAATAGAATATTAGTTGACACACCAACAAATTATAAGTCTCAATGATTACATATTCGTCCATTTAAAAACATATATGATTGAGTAATGACATTGCAACAATTAGAAGCTTTGTGAACTCCTGATTTAGTTTTACAAGAATTGAATAATCATAAATGAGAATATCTTGATGTATATTGATTCTCTATAAAATTATGCCTCTCTAATTATGAATATGAATTTTACACTAATTTAAATGCTACAGCTACCTATCCACAGTGGTTTTATGATAAAGGATGAGCTTGTTCATAACAAACACTTTTAAAATAATTTTATATTTACATAAACAAATATGGCAAGAACAGATACGGCAGGTTTCTATAAATTTGCTCAGTTCTATTGACATAAGAAATGAAAGCAAGAATACGACCCTTGATGTCTTCCTGCAGATTGTCCTAATGTAGAACCAGACTTTTGTGAGGAATGTTATAAACAACAATGACCTGATGCAATATGTGATGCAGTAAAGAAGACTTGTAAAAAGAGATGTACTGATTGCTGATGAAGTTCTGGTGGGGGTACTACTATAGATTGTACAGACCCTAAGATTAGATGTTATGAGAAGACAGAACAATTCACACCATCTAATCCACCTACAGTAGAATGTTACTCTTATCAAAATATAAATAACTGAACAAGGTATACTGCTAGTTGAATGATTACTTGAAGAGATTCTAATAGTTGAACATTATTTAAATTTAGTTGAGAGTGCTATTCTAAGATATCTTTTGAGTGAAGACTTAATAGTATTGCTGCTAATAACTTAATATACTATTGAGCTACCGAACAATATGCTGCATTCAGAACTTGAGATGCAACAAACAATGATGACTTATTTAGATTTACTATTAGATGAGATTGATACATTGTAATAGAAATATCTAGAAAAGCATCTGCTTCAACTTACTATACTTATGAAGTATATGAAACTCATATTACTCCTTGAGCAGATTATAGAGGACCATTGATAGCTTGAGTACAATGATGAGCACAAATATGGAATATAGTACTTTGGGATAATGTATGAACTCCTACAGTATTACAACCAGTACCAGAGGCATTAGCTGTTTGACAAGAGTCAACAAATACTTATGATGAGAATAGAGTATATTGACACGTAACTACAAGTGATTGAGTTCCTTGAAAGACAGAAACATTCTTATGATATACAGATGTTGGTAATGTTGTACCTTCTTCTTGAATTTACTATAAAGATTGAGAACTTATTGTACCTGCTTGAAGTGGCTTGACTTACCATTGAATCAATGATGAATACTTACCTAATATATATCACTGGTGAAGCAATGATGTTACTTGATGGTTAATGGATATCAAGTTTACATTAGTGGCAGATAGTGACCAGAGAGTTACAATAGAGTATTGAACTATCCAAGTGTGACAATCTAATCCATATCAAACTGATTGGTTCATAGAAAATGAGTGGCTTGAGCCTTGAGATTATCGTTTTCAATTAGAAATCTTTAGAGATTGACCTCAACAAGATTATGAACCTAAAGCATATATTAAATTATATAAGTTAAATGGTAGCAACCAGTGGACACTTGTAAAACAAGAGAATACTAGATTCTGGTATCCTAGTTCAGAATCGGCTCCAGATGAATATTGATGGTTCTATATGGAAATGGATAGACCTTACTCTTATAATTGAGAGAAACTTGTATTAACTTATGCAAGGTCTGGGTATTTTAATAATAGTATGTATTAGTTTTATAATATAATAAAAAATTATGTGAGAGACAACAGAGGTAGTTTCATTAGAGAATCTGTTATCATACAATAGGTGAAATAAAGTAGGTCACGATAATACTGAGGTATCAAATACATTTTATTCATATTATAAATGAAACTGATATTGACACGAATATATGGAGAAGTGACCTGATGTGATATATAAATCTTCATTATGAGATATTAAACATAATGTAAAAAATTGAACTATTATTATAACAAGGAATAGTGATTGAGCTACTATGGAAATAGCTGATAAAAATGTATGAGCAACAGAAGTCTATACTTATTGACAGATAACCCCTCCATTAAATGTTAGAGGGAATTATTATTGATGGTGAGCAATAACACCTACATCATATTGAAGTCACCCATCTAATGAAGAAGATTGGACAAGGGTACAAACTATAGCACCTTCTGGATATCATATCCCTACATTAGCTGAGTGGCAAACCTTAGAACAAATGTGGAAAGATATAACAGCCAATGAATCTACTAAGCCAGATTTCTGTGACTGCTTCTTATTGCCTCGTTCTTGACACTATGAGACTTTGTCAAATTTTGTTTCTTGAGTAAAGACTAATTGATATTATTGGACTACGACACAAAGAGAACAATATGAATGATATTATTATAGAGTGTGAGATTTTAAGTATTTAGGTTCTCGTCCTATGCAAAGTATGTGAACTGGTACTACAGGAGCAGGAGAGTGATGCTCTGTCCGCTGTTTTAAAAATATAACTAATAACTAATGAATGTATATTTATGAGCAAATGAAATAGACCCACAAATCCTTTCTGGGATATATAAGGGAAGTGATACTGTTTGGACACCAGCACCATCAACTAAGAGACTCTTATTATGTGCAGAAACAGATTGAGTACCATCTAGTGACTGAGAGTGGGAAGATTATAATACTGGGAATTACATATCATATGTGGATATGCCTGTTGATTATAAAGCAATAAGGCTAGATTGAACTACTGATGATTCCTATAGTTTTGTACCGCAAGATAGTGGCTGGAATTCTGATTATTCTTTAAAATTTAGCACTCGTATTATGTGATGACAATGAGTCACGTTTAGTGGAATTAAATATGTAACATATGGTTGAACAGCATTTGGTGTTGATTTGACCGAACCACGAACTCAAGTTATACCTATGGACGAAACTTGAGGAGCTCCACAAGATTGAGATAAAATGGTTATGGTATTTAATACACAAACAGGACCTAGTACATTTACACATAGTCAATGTTTTTCGCTTTGAACTACTATAGCTAATAATCTTACTACTTTAATGTGAGGTTATGCTACACGGTATAACTATCGGATACTAGGTGATGATTGATATTGATATATACTTTGACACCCTGGTTGGGCTTCTAATCCACTTCTTTATTGGATAAAATTAGATAAGAATTGAGACATCGTTACTTATACTACAGACCCAGTACCTAGTCAATTCACACAAAGCTGGATGCCTGATTATTTCAATGGTACAGATGAAAGTACAAATATGTTCGTAACTATTTCTAATGCATTATGAATTCAAATATCAAATACACAAGAATTTTGAATGTGTATTTATAATCATTTACAATAATAAACGTGTCTTATTTTATTTTTGGAGACGGTAGTACCTGCCGTTTCCTATAATTTTTTATAGCAATATGAACAGACTATATTGAGAATATATTTATAATAACTTACGATAAACAATGAGAAACATCTTAAAATGATATCACGAAATATTAGTCCCTCCATTAACATTTGAGTTTTTCAATATTACAGCAACATCGGCAGCTACAAATGAAAGATGGAAAAAATATATAACGTCTATTAGTGATTATTGAGATAATTGCTGACAATATTCTGAATGAGAGTATTCATCTACTAGTTATGTAGCGAAAGATAGTGATTGATATACATATGCACCTTGATTCTCATACACTGATTCAACCAAAGCGACTTGTCTTGCTTGCCTATGTAAGTTTACAGAATCAGGAGTTATACAGTGATACTATCAATGTGTTAATCTGTGAACAGAATTTTGAGACTCTAATTGAACATCAATAAAGCCAGTGTTTTTTAGTTGAAGCACTTCTTGAATAGAATCACTATGATACACAGACTTGACTGAATTTATGAATGATTTTATATCAAAGTCTTGAACTTATACATCCCTTGTATAGTATCATATGTTTTATATTATTGAATATAAATGACTAAGATAACAATACATTGACAGAAAATGCAGTTCCACCAATCTTTTAATATATCAGTCACTACAAGTTGTTGACCTTGATGAGAGATTGAAGTGCAGCCTACTCCTTGATATAGTTTGTCAAAATTACCACTTTGAACGACAATTGTAAGAGATTCAAGTTCACAAGTTATATTCTATTTGTATTATTGATGACAGAGTATATGTACTATTAGTGCATATTGAGATGTTGAAAGGTGATATGCTTTAGAGGGTTGCACAATTAATAGATGATGAGATAAATTTATAGTAAGAACTACACCTATAGAGTTAGAAAGTTGAGATGTGATATGATTTACATTTGAACAAGTTAATACAGTATTATGGTTTTATTCTGATTCTGTATGACAATGGTATGACAGTAATAATAATATAGTACCTTCCGCAAAGTTGCCTGTGTGACTTTATACTATTTCAAGCTTTACTCAAGCAACTTCAAATTCTTATGCATTAACGATATCTTGAGATAGTACATACATATATTATTATAAATGGTCTTCACCTATAACCATTGATTATATTGAAATAAATTGAAATCAGGAATTGATTCCTTATCCAATTGTTAGTTGAGATTATCTTAGGGTAAAATATACTGAAACACCTTGAGTAAGCTTAGCTAGTGAGACTGGACTTTGACATTGGGAAGATGAGAATTGAAAAGAAATATCTTTTATACCAGCACAATCAGGTAGGACATCTATAGATTTCTCAGTGTATGATTATGACTCTAATGCACATTATGTAAAAATAAGGATAGAATGAGGTTCTACTAGTGAATATAATTCTTCATACATAACGTATTGTTGTTCAAAGGACAGCCATCTCACAGATGTTGAAATAACCGACTTATATGAAGATTATAGTAATAACCATATATATGCTAGAAGTAGTAGCTCTTTTAATGTACCTACTTGATATTATTTAATATGAAATATGTCACCAATTTATGGTGTTATAGAGAAATGAAAACAATCAAGTAGTAATATATTACAAGATGTAGCCAATAATGTATCTTGCTTAAGCGTTCAAGGTTATTGGGAGCTTCAACCATATCAGGTAAATTATTTATTTTTTAGTAGAGAAACCTGATATTATTGTTGAATATTTACAACTCAACAACAGCAAAATTCAACATTTGCCGTAGTAGTATTTGACCGTGATTGATATGTTGACTCTTCTGAATGTTTCTCATATAATAGTAACCCGTTCTGAATACCTGATTTCACCTTTATAAATAGAGAGAATCTGATGATGAGTAATTGAAGTCCTATGGACTATAAGAATTTACAAAGTAGTGATATTAAATTATATAGTAATACACAATTAGTACAGTCAATTATGGAATATTTCCACAAAAGATAATTTAACAAGTAACCTTACATATGAAGAACAAGCTAAGTAAAACAATAGTAATTAACTGAGAGACCTATCATTTGAATAAGGAAATTCCTAGAGATGCAGAGAATTTACACCACATAATTTGAAAGGTAAACAGGATAAAATACAACACTAATGAAAAACTTAATAAGGTTTTACTTAATGAAAGAAAGCACGTAGCTCTTAATAGATTGTTTCTAGACCATCAATCTCCACACGAACAGCTTAGAGATATGGTTAAGATATGGGAACCTGTATTAAGTGAATGAGTTAGAGAAACATTATATTGATTACTTAGCTTGCCTAGATGACTTTTCTATAAGGAAGAGTTGGTGAAAAAGAAGTATCTAGATAAGGAGCTATTCTCTGATGAGGAGAGTAAATTTTTAAAAGAAGAAATATAATAATGGAAAAACAAAAACCTTATTATGAATGTGCCGATGACACAAGCAAATGTAACTATGGATTAGTAGTGGAAAGCTGCAGACAATGCTTGTTCGAAACCTTATGCCATTTGGAGAAAGAACGTAAATGCCTTTAGTCAAAAAATGGTATTATATATATAGAGGGTTATAGAAATAACCTTTAGCTCTAGTCACCTTATCCCCTTGTGAGATGGCTAGAGCTTTCTTTTTATAAGAAAAAAATATTAAAATGAGACAATTAAAAGCTTTTATGAAAGCAAAGAAAAGATGAAGATGCAAATGCCTCACATTAAATATGTGGAGATGCTGAGAATTTTGCTGATGTGTAAATGAGTGTGGTGAAGTAGAAGTGGCAGAAAACAATAACATTACTCCAGAACCAACTCCTGCTCCAGCTCCTATTGTAGAACCTGAACCTACTCCAGAGCCAGAGCCAACTGATGATGAGAACAATGACAATTATGTTGAACCAGAAATTCCTGATGAAATATTAGACAATCCTGGTGAAGACTCTTTAGATGATTTAAACTCATAGCAAATGAATGAACAATGGAATCCAGAGATTTGGTCTCCTAATCAAGCTAGTAGAAGTATCATAGATATTGAAGCTAGAATGGGGCAACTAGGTAAGGTTGCCGAAGCTTATGCAAATGCTACTCCAGAACAGAGAGCACAAATTGACCCTAGTTTAGTTCAATCTGTTCTTGATGAATACAATCAATTAAAAGCAGAAAGGAACCAACTAGCAAATGAAAGAGCATATAATGAATTACTCTATCATAGACAACAAGCCGAACAACAAGCTGCTTTACAAAGAGCTGCACTAGGAAGAGGTAGGACATTTGCTCCTAGAAGACCTTTAGGAACAGGTAATGTAACTATTGCTTTCACAAAAACTTGAGTACCTTATTATCTTGATAATACTACTTGACTTCAAACTGCTCCTGTTGCATCAATGACTGATGGAACTATGAAGGTAGTTGATAGTTTATGAAATGCTACATACTTACCAGACATTAGTTGAGATATTAATTGATGGATTAATAGATATGGAGAGAATTCAGCACTCGCTAGAAATTATGAAGCTGCATATGATAATGCTGAAGCTGTTAGAAATGAAAACATTGCTGCAAATATGCTGGCTGTACCTTGAGCTATGACTCTTGCTGAATTAATGGTAGCAGGATGAGCTGCAGGATGAGCTGGTGCATTAGCAGAATGAGGATTAGGTAATTGAGTAAGTAATGGAGTTAGAACTACATTATGAAATTGAGGAGGTAACTATGTGAACTGAGTAAGAGAAGCATTAAATAATTGATATAGAGGTGTACAATCTAATCCTACATATACTAGTTTGCAATATAATCCTGTTAGAAACATTACTAGAGTAGATAACTCTGCTCTTACTGAAGCATTAAACAATGGATATAATGCTGTAAAGTCTAGTATAAACTATGGTGATTTAGCTACAAATTGAGGTGCTCCTAGATTGATAAGATACTGAGCTTCACTTTAATTATTAAGATAACATAAATGAGTGATGAACAAATAAATGTTATTAATGAAAGGGTTGCACTTGAAGATGTTAAAAACCAAATGGCTAGATATCAAAAAGTTGCAGAAGCTTATGCTAATGCCACACCAGAGCAAAGAGCACAAGTTGACCCTGCATTAGTACAGTCTGTTATTAATAAATACAATGAATTAAAAGAAAGAAGAAATGGATTGCTAGCTCAACAAGAGACTAGAATCCAACAAGAAATGCAACAACAAAGAGCTGCACAAGAAGCTGCTGCTAGGAAAGCTACACAATGAAGAGGTAGAGTTGTTAAAAAGACTAATACTAATAATAATGCATTTCCAGTAGCTACTAATAAAGATTGAACTATCCGTTGGAGCGATGGTTCTAATAGATATGAAGATGGTAGAATTCGTGACTATTGAATGTCTGTTAATCCTAATGCTGGTAGACAGAAGACTACTTGAAATAATGCTTACGATTCTAGATATGATGTGAACTCTCCAGACTATGTATACAATAAATGAAGTTACAATTGGAAGTGACAATATGTAGTTAACCCAGAATTTGCAGATACATATGGTAAATATGATGCAGGAGGAAGGAGAATTTCTGATGATGTTATTGCTGAAAGACAGGCATACCAAGATGCATTAGATATGCCTTGGGAAAAAATTACTTGAATGACAACAGAAGATTTAATAGAAGCTGGTACTATATTATATCCTGCTGTTAAGGCTACACAATTTGCTAAGTTCTGAACAATTTGAAAAGTTGCTAACGCAGCAAATAGGGGAAGATATTCTGTCCCTTCAAATGTATATAAGAATAGTGTTCTTAATAGTGATTATAATAGTGTGATGTCTAATCCATCATATGAAACATTAAGAACAACACCTTCTACACTTAATGTAAGGCTATCAAATCCTGCTTCATTACAGCAAGGTGTAAACACAGCTGTTAATAATACATATAGATGAGTACTATCTAATCCTACATATAATGGATTAAAGACAATCCCTAGTACATTAAGATGAACTAATCAAGTGACACAACCACAATTTGTAAATTCAGCTCTTAATAATGGATGGAGATGAGCATTATCTAATCCTGCATATAATGGATTAAAAACAATTCCTAATACATTAAGATGAGGAAACCAGATAGAACAACAAGCTATAAATTCAGCTCTTAATAATGGATGGAGATGAGCACAAACTACTGCTTCATATGTTTCACCACAATTAAGAACGTTTACTCCTGCAGCTGTTACTCCTGTTTCAGCTCCTAATGTTGTTAATAGTTGGGGTGAATTGAGTAGAGTAAGATGATACTAATTTATATTTTATAAAACATTATGGCAACAAACTCATCAGATTTACTGTTGCAACAAATGGTTAATATAGTTAATGGAGATGATGGTACTACTAATAGTACTGTCACTCCTGCTAATTATACTAATACTACATATACACCATTTTCTACATTAGACTCTCTTAATATGCAAGCAAAAGCTTGGGAGTGAACAGACACTGATATTGCTTCTGCTTATAAGGGACTAGCTGATTGACTCGGTAGTTATTCTAATACTGCTAATACTATTGCAGACTTCTATAATACTGCTGCTAAGCAAATAGCTAATAGAGAATGAGCTTATGCTAATGCTTCATTTCAATTAGCAAATGACCTTAATAGAGATTTAGCTAATCAAAGAGACTACATCTGGGATACATTTGGTCCAGAAGGTAGTCTTACTACAGAAATGAATAAGTATTATGATGATATGTGAAACTACTTAGCTAGTGAATGAGGTAGGCAAATGGCTAAGGTTGCAGCACAATGAATACATAGTTGAGCATCTCTTGGTTTGTTAAGAGCACAAGAGAATGAAGCATATAATAATGCTTTTGCTAACTACCTTAAAGTAAAAGAACAAGAAATAAATGCTAAACAAAAAATACAGGCACAGCTTATTGATTATATGACTAAGCTTAGAGCAGAATATGGTAACACAACTAACCAATATATCTTAGCACAATATCAAAGAGCTAATGATTTATTAAACAAGCTTGACACAGACCTTGCTTCACAATACACTACACTATGACTATATAAGATACAATGAGGTAGTGGTAAATGAACTAGTGCTTGAGCTTGAACTAGTTGAGCTTGAACATATTCAGCTTGAGTTTGAGCAGGTACTGCTTGAGTTGCTACTACTGCAGCTAATGATACAACTAGTTGAGAAGGTTGAGCTATTACAAGTTCAGCTAATAATGGATGAAATAACTGGATTGGTGCGGCATTAATGTGAGCAGCTCCTTTTATATATAAAATTCCTAAGATATGACCAATAGCAGCAGGAGCATCTGCACTTTATTGAGCTTATAAAATGTTAGACTAATGAACAAGATTAAACAACTATGGCAACATAAAGAGATAAGAACATTTGTTTGGAACCTTATCTCTTTGTTCATATGAACAACTATAACATTGGTGACTAATGATGTTATACATTTAGAAGAACCTTGGCTATCATTGTTCTTCCTAGTTGTAGTTCCTTCTGTTACTCAACTTATGAAAGACATTAATAAGAAATACTTTAATGACTTGTGAGTTACAGATGAGACAAAAGTAAATGAACTTCAAACAAAGATAGCAAAGCTTCAAAATGATTTAGAAGATAAAGAATAAAATGGCTAGAAATATATTTAGTAGACAAGTATGGAAACTAACACAAAGATGATTCCCTATGGCTGATGCTAAGAGAATAGCCTATAGACAACAAGTAAACTCAGGGCACCTCATACCAGGGACTTACCAATTAACGGATGAATGAAAAGAATATTCTAATTTATTCTCTGAAAAGAGAGCATATATTAGACAGCAAAATGCTATGCAAAATAGAAAATTAAAGAAACAAAATTTATTTAATAAGCAACCCTAATGAAGTGTACTATGTGTGGTACTAGTTACTGCTCTTGTAAATCTAAGTGTTCGTCTTGTGGATTGGACAACAAAGATGTATATTTTGTTAATGAATGCATTAAGAATTGACTTACAAAAGAAGAGGCAAGAAATAACTTATCTCTTATTACTCAATTCAATAAGAAAATTGATAGTGTTTCATTAGTAGAATATATCCATTGAGAACTTTCTAAAGAAAAGTTTGATGAATCAGTGGAATCTTATCACAAGAAACCAGAACCTAAGAAAAAAGAAGAGACATATAACCCTATGCTTGGTAAACCAAATCCTACTAAGCAATGTGTATATCCTAAATGAGGGGATATATGGAGTAGATGTATATTCTGTAACGGTATTAAGAGATATATGAATGGAAAACAATGTCCTCAATATGTAGAATATGCAGGTAGTACCGATGCTAAAAATTAAATAAGACACGCAAAATTTTTGAGTGGATAGATTGTCCACCTCAAATAAAATTTATATCAAAATAGAACACACAATGGCTTGAGATGAATCAAGTAAGGATTATTTTACATTCAATGACACAGATTGCCACTCTTGTGGAAAGCCTAAAGCTGAATGCTGTTGTCAAGATTGTAATCCTTGTGCAAAAAAAGAAAGAGAGTGTTGTGTCCCTAATATAGTACCAGATTGAGATTGTATCAAAGTTGAAACAGATAGTGAATGAGTAATTCACTTAAGCACTAGATGTAATCCTAAGATAACTTCTGAAGATAAATCAGTAACCGTAAAGTTAGATGAGTCTTGAGATGTAGATGTCTGGGATTTATCTGTTAAAGATATGAACAACTTTGTATGAGCTTGTGCTGCAGACAAACACCCATCTACATTAGATGAAAAGATTGTGTGAGTTAGTCCTATTACTGTTACACCTGTGTGTTCAGATAATTGACAAATAGAAATAGGTATTGACTTAAGTGATATAGAAACAGATAACAATAAGGTTGCTGTATCTAACTGATGTTCAGAGTGATACTTAAAAGATGTACTTATTGCTAACTCATCTTATGTAGACTTACAGAAACAATGATGTAAATATGTCCTTATAGACAAGAATAATCAATCTCATTACTATGCTAAGTTAGTATTAAGGAAAGCACATATATGGTGAAACATTCCAAAAGATTCAGAATGAGAAGTTGAAGATTGGCTATGACAGAAAGCTCCAGTTTATTGGATGCCTGTTAGAGATTGAACTGCAGATATAGAAGCACCATCTTCATTACGTAGTTGACTAGAATTCTACAACTGAACTAATGAAGACCCTAAGAATTGATGGATTAGAATTACTAAGAAGTGATTATACCAAGTATGATTTACTTGAAGTGCAGAATTTAACTATTGAATCCACGCATTTAGAATACAAATGTATAGGATACCAGCTGCAGGACAAGGTCAAAAGAAATATACAATATGTGAAAGTAGGTACTCTGGTCCATTAGGATGGGAGCCATTCACCTATTGATTCTGAAGTATTGATTTGAATTATGTAAGGAATGTGACACTTGAGTCTGGTCGTACTGTTGATTATGTTGATAGAGCTAGTTACTCAAAGAAGCTAGATTTTCCATTGCTATCTAATAAGACAGAAGAAGAGTGAATAATTCACGAGAGACCACACTCACAATCATTATGAGCAATAATGGATAGAGTGCCAGTCACTGCTAATACTATTGTAGAATTAGATGTAGGTGATATGATATACATATGAATGAAAGCTAGTACTACAATACAAGTTCCTTGAGAATGATGAGACTACTTAGATAAACTAGATTCAAATAGTGAATGTAGAATATGACACCTTGTATTATTATGACACGATTTTAATCAATCTGATAATGGATGAGAAGCTTGATTCTCTTTCTATGCAAACTTAATACATCCATTAGTATAAAAAAAGCCCCTCAATTAAGAGGGGTTTTTCTTTTTACTCTAAATGTTTTTCCGCAATAATCTTTCAATCTTCATCATAGGTATAGAAGTCTTTTCAGTTCGTTTCATAGATAGGACATCAGCATCAATCATCTATTAGAGCTGCTTCAATGAAAGCATCTCTAAAAGCATTTTCATCTGCCAATCTAACTTGTCTTTCTCTAAACTTATAGAACAAATATTGTCAACTTCAACACACACATTCAACATTATCTGCTAATATTTTAACAGAGAATTCTTCCACAAAGTATACTGTGTTAAGGTCTACATCTAATATGAGCAGAGAGAACTGTGGATTATCTTCACTAACTTCCTTTAATGTTTTACATCAACTTACTATAGTTTCTTGTATAGCATCAAGAAGCTCAAGAGAAGTAAATCAGTTAGCTCATCATCGTGTGTCTTTTATTGTCTTATCTAACATATTAACTATTAAATCAGATTCTCTACAAGTTCAAGCAGTAGCAACATATATATCGTGTGGTGCTCTAGGTAGAGTTCTAATCTTAGCTCTATAATTTTTGCTAGCATTATACTTCATATCTCATTGAGATATGATATCATCAGAGAATAAGGTCCACTTTCACCTTATTACTTTAGCACCTATTATAGTCATAGTTTATATATTATTTTTGTAAATCATCGTATTTCTTAGCTTTATCAATAAGTCCTAACATAACATTAGCAATGAGAACATCACTAAGGTCTTCACTATTAAGTTTCTCTTCAGCTAGATTTTTGATAGAAGCGATAGTGTCGAGTTCTTTTCCTTTCTCAACCTCTTCTTCCCAATCATAAGACTTAAGATATTTCTCAGATAATGTAATGCATTTATGTGCAACATCATCATATTGTGAACCTAGGTCAATATCAAGCATTACTGTATAAGTAATTCATTCATTACCCCATTGTCGGCAATCAATAACAGTTCCAGTTTCTCCTTCATAGAAGCAAGCAACAGGGAAATATTGGTCATCAACAATAGCATCTCTTTCAGCTAAGTTATCAGGGATAATAACTTCAACATCATCTCAATATGAAAGACCTGGTCTTACATACTTAGTAGACTTCTTTTCTGGTTCACAGATACATTCTCCTTTTTTTACCATCTTTATAATAATTATGTTATAAAACTATTTTTCTACTTCTTCAGTAGTTTCTTCTGGAGTTACATCTTCAACTTCAGATTCAAATTTCTTAGATACATCTTCCTTTGGTGTCTCATTAATGTTCCAGTTAATTACTTTATTAACTAGTGCATAGTCAGAGTCACTAATGTCCATAATCTTAACACCTCTATTGTCTTCAACAATAAGCTTTACCTTAAACTTATCTAATTCACCTTGAGCATCTTTGTAAAGTTTATCGTATTCTTCTCATAGAGATTTCATCTCTGCTTCAAGAGGCTCTTTATCTTCTGCGGCTTTAGTCTCAGAGATTTTTTTATTAACTTCAGCAATCTTTTCCATTACCTCTTTAGCTTTTGGTTCTACTTCTTTGATAATTCTTCTAGCTTCTTCTTCAACTTGTTGTCAAATCTTTTCGTAGAAACCATTTTCTTCAATAGCTTCTAGTACTTTATCAAACACTTCGTGCTCTTTTAGTTTTAAGAAAGGTAAATCATTCCTCTTAATTCTATCCATAAAGTACTTAGCCTGTCTAACAGTTACACTTTTCATTTTTTGTTTAATAATCTAATAAAATTTTTGCTTTCTTTTCCATTCACTCTGGTGAATACTTGATATCTTCTTTATATTCTTTTATGTCATATCCTAAGGGGGTAAGAGTGACATAAGTAAGGGGACAATTCTTTATTCTTGCTATTACCATAGTATGGATTTCAGAAATAACCATATTATTATCATCAGGTATAGCTCACATATCAGTTAAGAAGTCTTGGATTGATTGGGTATAGTTGTCCAAGTCTTTCTTAACATTGTTATGTATAACAGAATATATGTTTAGAGAACAAGGGAAGCTATCAAATTTAAACTTAATATCTTTCACTCAAGCTTCACATCTCTTATGCCATTCCATATAGTTGGCACTAGGCAAAGATACTCACCTTGCTCGCATTCTACTATTCTTTTTAGGGGGAATGTTTCCATAGAATAATATTCATAATACATTAGGGGTATTACAAATTACTTCTGCTCAGACACATTCTCGTTGTGGTGTGTTGTATTTTTCTTTTTTGTTTCTAGCCATTTGTTTTTTTCTTTATAAATTTCTTCAAGGATTCAAGGAGCCTCACAAAATGATACAGTATTATGTCGCATTACATCTACAATAATGCTTCATAGTTCCATAGAAGATTTATTGAATATATCATCAAGTTTCTTTTTAGCTTCCTTATCCATTATTAAACATATGTTTAAATAAATGTACAATAACATCAACGGTCCAACCATTTCAAAGAACCTTGTATCTTTGTGAATCTCTTATTCATTCAATATAAGTGTAACCCTCTGGTACTGTTTGTAATTTTTCACACTCTGTAGGGGTTAGCTTTCTTATAGCTTTGTCTCATAAGATAACTCCATTAGGTTGAACGGCTCTAAGACAATATGCTTTGTTATTTCAAAAGGCATTAGGATATCAATATCCATTACCCAATTGTGTAGCACAAGGTAGTTCAATCTCTTTACCTTCATCAGTAAGGAGTATCATACCACTATGCCATTCACCTGCACCTCTTGCAGTAAGTGTTGGACATTTACTCTCTCAAGTAAGTACTTTGTCTAATGGATTTTGATAACTCTTCCAATGTAATATTCTATTAATTTGGTCTTGAGACAAATAATATTTATCATCAACATCATTGTCTAAGATGTCTTTTATAGTTATACCTTTATCTTCTGGCATAGGAATATCCACTTTGCTATAAGAACCTTGCTCATTTAATTTTCAGCATCGGTACAACCTAGGACGATTCTGTGCAGAAAGTAGAGAAGAATTTATTAGAATAGGTTCTACTCAAAATAATTCTTCTGTCATTCTATTCATCCATTCTTTCTTCATTTTTACATTCTCCAATAAGAAGAACTTAGGTTTTATTTCTTTTACCAATCTAACAAATTCAAAGAATAGTTTAGATTGTTCTCATTCTAATCCCTTACCATTTCACAATCCAGAGAGATTAGTACAAGGAGAGCCTCATATAATAATATCTACATCATTATAATCTTCTCACTTAACTTCACACACATCTCAGATTTCTATAATATCTGGATGCTTTGCTGTAGCTATTGCTATAGCAGTCTTATCTATTTCACTAGCATAATATTTATCAATAGGTACTCAAGCTTTCTCTAATGCTAAATATCCACAGCTAATTCAATCAAATAAACTTAGTACTTTCATTTTGTTTTTCTAATTTGTTTTTAAATACTGTCCTAAAATAAACAATAATGTTTCTAGGATTAGTTATATCTAAGGTTGAATGTGTTCAAAGATTACATTTACCATTGCTAATGTTGAGATAGATAATACCAGTCTTTCATATAGAGAAATAGTTGTTCACTATGTCTCATAAGTCTAGCATATCTAGTGGTGCTGTTGTTTCTTTAATGAATTGTTCCATTAAATCTAATACCTCTCAACAATCTTGACTAATCATTTTCTTTGACATCAGGTTGCTCATCAAAATCTAAAAGGTCAAATAAGTATGGAAGATATTTTCACTTAATAACATACATAGCAGAGGCATTATTATCTCATCAATATGTTTCTCTTTTTTGTACATCCTTTATCCTTTCTATCAACACTTCTCTATCTTGCACCCACCATTTTCATCATACATAATATACAATCCTATCTGCGGTACTAGCATAGATTCAACTAACCTTACCATAACATTCATATTCAATAACAAAGTTTCCAGTAACAGGATATTTTCTATCAGACTTAACTTCATAAGTCTCTGTACTTCAATCCTTATAAGTAACTTTGAAATCGTATCGTTTAAATGCTCACTCTGGTGGAAACTCTATGTCTTTTGCACCATAAAGTTCTCTTATGAGTTCTGCAAATTTATGTTCTACATCTTGTCCTTCTTTTAAATCTTGGACAAAAGCCATTTTTGTTTTTGTTAAATAAATTATTTTGTTTTCTTCTTTGTAGTAGTTTTCTTAGTTGTCTTCTTAGTAGTTTTCTTTGGCTTAACTTCTTCAATAGGTTGTGTCTCTATTGTTTCAAATGCAACCAGTTGTTTCTTGTCTTTCTCTGTAATATCTTCGGTAATAGATATTGAGAGATTAACAATAGTTCAGTTATTAACCAAGTCAATAAGTGATGTAGAGATTTCTCTCTCTATATTGTATTTGTTTAATACATCATACAATTCATCTAGAGTAGTAATAACATAATCACTTTGATATGGTAAGTCTACCTTCTCCTCCTTAAAGAAATGATAGTCCTTAACACATTTAGTTATTTGGACATCCTTACGCTCAACTTTCCTAGTAATGTAATCAATGATTTCATTAACCTTTGATACAATATTATTGTAGTCTCACATTCAAGGTTGCCTCATTAATACGTTTAATTTATCCATATTATTTATTAGAAGGTAAAGGTATCAGAAAGGTCATCAACACTAACTCTTCATCATTTCTTTGGTTTACTATTAGTCTTTGGCATAGAGATAGGTATCTCTTTATCCTTAACACTAATAGTTTTCACAACAATACTATCGTTAGTGTTATCTTTGTCAACAGTTTCTTTAGGCATTTGTTGTAGCTCTTTGTTCTTTTTAGCTAGTTCCTCTGCCTCTTTTTCAAGTTCCTTATTTTCTTTCTTGACTTTCTTAGCCTTTTCTATATACTCTTTATTTGCTTTCACATATTCTTTCATAAGGTTCTTGGATTCCCTTGCTTGAACATAGAAAGGTTGTGGAAGTGAGGTAATGGTTTTGGTATATAAATCCATAACAATCATAGACAGTTGGTACTTGTCCAGTCATATATTATTTTCTTTTAAGTACTCATCGCAAACCTCTATTAGCTTTGCATTTATATCATCAAGCATATTGTCTACGTCTTCTTTATTATGCTTAATGGTAATCTCCATTCAAAGCTCTTCGAATGAGAAATCAAGTACTGACTGATATATTGTTATGATTTGGCTAAGTTCTTTTCTCTTAGCTTTAGCATATGCTTGCAACATCTTTGTCCATTTTAGAAATAAAGTCTTTTGTTTTTTCTATAACAATTTCACATAACTCCCTTGCTTTATAATAATACATTCATAGGTCCTTACTTATAACAGTAGGACCTTTTCATTCACTTAACATAAGAAAAATGTTCTTTTCTAAAGGAGAGAACACTCAATGTAAGTCCATTATGTATAGTAGAAGTCACTCTGGGTCTGCAACTTCATACGTTACCTCATTTACTATATCGTCTCAATAAGTTTCTTTATTGAGTTTTAAAATTTTATTCAATGAGTTTGGCATTCTATGGAACACATTCCATAGATAGTAAAATTTAGATTTTCTTTCTCTATCAGAAGTGAGGATTCAATCTAAAAACAGGAACATCTCTGAGTGTATATCATCTGTAGTATATACTTGTCATATCAATTTGTGATATGGAGATTGTTTTGCCAATTTAGGGACAGCATTGTATAAATATTCTCTACCTAAATCTTTGCTTTGCTCATACAAATCTATGATTGTATCGTATGCCGACATATTACTCGCTACCATTTTCTTTTTCCTTAGTTGGTAAAGCAAGCTCATCAGCTAAGCATCTTCAACAGGTAACTATTTCTGTACCTAAATATTGTGACAATACCTTATACATATAATTCTCTGCGGCTAACATTAATGCCTCATAGGTTTCATTTTCTTTATCAGTATTCCAAACCTCTTCAGCAATTCACCATTCCTTAATGGCGTGCTTTAATAAACAATGGCATTTCCTATCATATTTGATAGCTAACTTCCTAAGTTCAGCCATAGTTTTTTGTCTCCTTTCGTAAACATCCTTGATGTTATTACGGAGTTTAGTAGCCTCTTTAGTTAATTCATTTAAATGGTCTTCATCGGCTCATTCGCTTATAGCTAAGTCAATGTTATCCACTACTTCTTTATAGAGTTCTTGTAGATGAGAGTAGATTGCTAGTTGTTCTTTAATCATCTCTATTATATCTACTACTACTCATCTACTTGTTTCATTTTGCGTCATTTGTTTTTGTTTTCGATGTAAAGAAGTTTTACATCTTGTATTACATCCTATCTAGTGCAGTTGATTTTCATTCCAACTCACCGTTATTAAGTTTTTCTAAGTAGTCATACATTTTATCCTTTACAAATCTTAGTGCTTCTTCCTTTGTAACTATATGTTCTATTTGTTGGAACTGTATAGTCTTTTGTTTTGTGAATACCCAATAGTAAAAAGCAACTTCATTACAACCAGGATTTGCTAGCATCATCATAAATGGATAGAACCTTCATTGGAAACATCATTGTTCCCATTTTTCATCTTCCTTCCATTTACTACCAGATGTTTTGCAATCCCATATGGCTGCTCAATTCATTCACCAATCAACTTCACCTGTAAGGATAACTTTATATGAAGAACAATCTAATTCACAAAGCATTCTAAAGTTCCTCATATCGTATTGAGCTTCAAATGGTCGAACGTGTTCAACTATTTGTTCAAGTCAATCGTAGAGGAACTCGAATTGCTTATCTGGTTTTCAAGAAGAAGTATTATACTTCATATTATCTTTATCCATATACCTTCTAACAATGTCTACTTGTTCCAATCAGTATTCTTTACCTTTGGAAATAGTAGCCCAAACAATTTGCTCAACTAAATGTCACGCCCAAAATATGTTTGCAGATTTTTTTTCATCTGTGCAAGCATATTTAAAAGGAACTAAGGCTTTCTCTATTTCTGTAACAGAAACAATAATAGTCTTATAGTTTTCTTTTAATGGTCGTAATACATAGTGTTGCATTTTGTTTTAATTAGAAAGGTAAATTATCTACATCATTAATATTTTTCTTTTCAGCATTAGCTTCTTCTTCTGTAATCTTTGTAGCTTGATAATAGTTAAGTACTTCAGTACCATACTTCTTTTGAAGTTCTTTGTCTTCAGCAGTAAGAGGATTTCATAATTCAAACTTAGGAGTTACAAAAGTTGTAGCTCATTTCTTCCCTTTAATAGTTCAAGTAATCTTGATTCTGTTATTAGCAGGAGCCCAAGGATTAATTGTATTAAAGTCAGACCAAGCAACCCAAGAGGTTCATTTAATCTTAAGAGTTTTAATTCCTTCTTCACCTGGGAAGATAACGTGGAGATGTTTCCATACTGGTAGACCAGTAGCTTTTACTTTGTCTTTAATGTCTTCCCATCTTCCAGAGTACATTGTTCTTCTATCAGTCCAACTTCTTACTTTAACGAAATCATTTTTGCTAAAGAATTCATTAGAAGATACAGCTCAATCAATGTATCAGTCAACTCACATACCTTCAGCAACTACAATAAATTCTTCAGGTAATTTGAGTTCAACCTCAGCTTGTTTTTCTCTATCCCATCATCTAAATACACCATCTTTACCAGACCATTTTGTCCAGATAGTAGTAGGATGTCTTAATTCTGAACCAGTACTTTCAGATTGTCAGTAGAATGTCATAATAGTAATTGTTTAATAAATAAAGTTTTGCATCTTGCATTAGTATTCGGATTCAATCTCGTAATCTTCGATATTGAATTCCTCTATATTTTGTTTTACGGTATTTGTTTTCGATTTCAAGTCCTTTTTTGACTTATCAGTGACCCTAGAGTCTCACCATTTGACTACTCAATCATCAAAGATTTTACTTATAGACATATCACATCTATATCTAAAGTTGGCAATAGGGTTCTTTCTATTCTTGAGGATGTAAACATCAATAGTATTCTTATCTTCTGCTACGGCATAGTCTTTATCAACATACTCTTGCCTTAACAATCAGATAGCAACATTAGCGATGTTCTCTATATCAGATGCTCCATTAAAGTCAGCAAGCTGTGGCTCTCATCCTATTCTATCGTCAATCTTTCTATTAAATTGACTGACTAGAATGATACATATATTAAGTTCCTGTGCAATTCACTTCAATCAGTTAACAATATCTCATAACTCAGTTGCTTTGTTCTGTCTTTTAGTGTCCGTTTGTACTAAAAGCAAGTGGTCAATACAGAATATCTTAACTCATTGTCCTGAGAGAGCATAAATCTGGGAGACTATGTCTTGATATCTTCTTAGTTTATCATAGACATACAGATTTTCTTTTACAGGCTTAACACAACCTTCACAAGCATCTATCTTTTGGAACACACTTTCATCAACCTCTTGTGCATTGTAGTCTTGTGATGGAATTCAACATATGTTAGACATTATCTTTTCACTTATCTCTTGAGCATTTACTTCAAGAGAGAATAGACAACACTTTGTTCATTGTTGGCAAGCATTGATTAACATATTAAGAACAAAGGTAGATTTTCACATACCACTTCTGGCACCGACTACCCATACAGATGTTTCTCAAAATCATTTTGTATAGGCATCAATCAATTCAAATCAAGTGTTGCATATTGGTTGTAGTCATCAAGCCTTTAATGTATCAACTAATTTGTCATAGGCTGCTCCTATCTTTCAACCTCTATCTTCAGATAGGTCACCGTTTAATAATCAGTGTGTTGCTACCCTTAGCTTAGACATTACATCATCACTAGATGTATCATAAGCCAGTGGTAATATCTTTTGTACTTCTCTAATAAATTGTCTTTGTTTACTTCTTGTTAATACTATAGTTAGATAGTCTAAAAAGTTGCTAGTACTTAGCTCTGCTATATTTAATTCATAGAGATAATCTATTCAACCTATTTGGTCTATCACTTTCATATCCATAAGGACATCTTGTAGAGTAATAGGAGAGATATCCATATTTTTATAGTAAAGCTCAAGCATAGCTTTGTAAATAAGTTGTGTATTTTTATCATAGAAGTCCGTTTCCTTTAGTTGTCTAGAGATACACTCAGACAACAATGTGGTATCCATCATAATACAAGACAACAATCACCTTTCAGCCTCATAGTTGTAAGGTAATTTTTGGTCTGGCATTATTGGTTCAGTATATAGGAATTAAATTCTTTTAAATCCTCTGGGCTTAGCCAAAGTTCTGTTTGTTTTTGTTCTTGTTTTTGTTTTTCTTTTTTTGTTTGTGCATCTTCCAAGATTCCCTCTCGTCTTTTCTGATGTATCCAAGTAGTTGCCATACATATATAATCAGGGTCTCTCTCAGCTACATAGAGAGGCACTGCTTTCATAGCATCTTCTCTCTCCTTATTAGTAAGTCTTTTCCAAGCTGTCTCTGCTCATTTCTTACTCCCCTTTTTGTAATCATAAGCCTTCCAGAATTCTTCGAATGGAACATTAAGTTCTTTCTTCTTTAAACTTTGTATCCACTCATCAGAAACGAAGCATTGATTTTCTATAATAATCCCAATCAATTCTTCCTTAGTAAGTCTGTCAAGTTGAGAATAGATTTCTGTTTGCAACATTACTTAGTGATGTAATAAATATTTTTTAGAAACAATATCCCTTGTTGTAAGTCTGGTGAGTATCATATCATATCGATTAGTCATCATACCTCTTGAGTAAGAGTGGTCAAAGTGAATGGTAATGGTGATGGTAGATTTTCTAAATCAAGGATAAACTTTATAAGTTTCTTTGGTAGGTATATAAAGTCTTCCAATACATCTACATTCTCTTTTGTAATGATACTAATTGTAGCATTGGTGTATACTACACTATATCATTGAGATGACTCATATTTATTCATAGGTTTAATGGACAAGTAAAGGTTCCACTTCACCGACGAACTTATAAGGGATACATTTCTTATAATTCTTCCATCATACTAGTCTATACTGTATATTATAGGGTTGATATACCTCTATAGCACACTGCATATACCATCATTTATAAGAGAGATTGAATTGGATTGTGTCAACCGCATTAGTTTCATCACTCCATACAATCTTCTTACTCTTTAGTTCTTTCTTTAATAGAGAAAGAATCTGTGGAAGGTAGAGCTCTTTGTATTTGTTTTTGTTTTCTATCTTCATCTACTCCATATTAAGAGTAAAGCGATATTTCCAAGCAATCTTTCACTTGTGCCTTTTGAGACTAAGGTACAATGGTTTATCCTGGTCTTTGTCTCATACCAACTTAACACTGAGTACATCATTCCTATTATTACACAGAATTCTTATCTGTGCCACCTCCATATCGACAGTGTATTCAGACCCTCATTTGTCTGTAGGTGTGTAATATACAGGATAATCTACTCTAGTTATTGGATAGTAGTTATTCGTCTTCATTTTACCTAGGTAGTACCGATATAAAAAATCAAATCCCGAAGGTTTGTATAGCTAAGTGGACAATTGTTCCACCCAGTAATATAAACCATCAGATTTTATTCTGCAACCATATACAAAGTATCATCTCTCTGTAATCAGTTCTCTAACAAACTTTCATACTCAGCAGCAGTTAGTACTCTAACGTGTTGTAGTCAATGTTCAGACGCATTCTCTGATATCCATTGGCTAAGAGAATTATGTAGGTCAAAATTAGATGGGTCTTCTAGTTTAATCATCTTCTTTTTTTTCCTCTTATTATGTTCACTTCTAGCTCTCTTAATATCTTCTTTGTTGTATCTATATACATCAATTACTTCTAATGGATTACACATTGTGTTTCAGTAATAAATAAAAACCCAAGGCAAAAGGAGGTTATTAAAACCTCGCTCCCCCTTGAGTGTTATCTATTTTATTTTCCTATGGTATCAACTTCAGTGCCAGTTCATTTTTAACAGCTAAAATAGCGAATTAAATTATACTTACAATGGTACATTAAGACTCTTTTCTTTTTTTTCAAGAAGAAATTTTTAGAAAGTCCTTGACATCTATAACATCATTATACCATAAATGTTCTTTAGCAGGACTTCAGTCTTCCTCTTTGAATGTAGGTCAATATTGTAGGTATAAACTATTAAAAACTTTTTCAAACACAAGTTCCTTTTTATTTCATCTATACTTATATACTTGTTTAGCATTAGATGGTCAGATTATCTTTAAGATAATATCACACCATTCTTTTACTTCATCTCTTTGTATAGATGCAGGCAATACTGGTATTTCTACTGGAGTAATTAGTACTCCATTCTCATCTTTCTTTCAGTACTTTTCTATATACCAATTAGCAAACATCTCGCTTTGTTTTATTGATAGTTCCATCTGTATTGTATTGATAAAAATTTAAAAGACTCATCTTAGTTCAAGCTACGTTACCACATTGAATATCGAACCAAGCAAATAGCATAGCTCTAGGAATGTTATACCATAATGCTGTATACATATTATCTACATTAAAGAAAATCTCTTCATTGAAATAATAGTTCCAGTGCAATTGTTCACTTCATTCTTCAACACAAGTAATCTCAGGCATATCATCCCAGTACTTTTCAGCAAACCTTTGAACCAGCAACTCAATGTTTTTATTTAATCTATAACATAAATCTCTATCCATCAGAGTCATTAGTCTACATATTTAAAACGTAAAACTTGCTTGACCTCACTAATTAATGCGTCTAAGTTTAGTATCATACTTTGTAGATTAGATACTTGTTGCCTCAACCCAATATTCTCAGTTCTTAATCTATCAATATTATCTTCTAATTCTTTAAACTCATCTCTTGAAACAAATCATAATTCTTCATATATACTCCTTCAATATGGTTGATATTGTTGAGGACGATATGCTTCAGCATAGTCACCTATACGAGGTCATATTTCATTCCTTGCAGCGTTCATTGTATTAGCAGCTGTAGTAAATGCTCTTTCAACTTCTTGAACTCTAGTTTGAGCAGTAGCACCTGTTCATCACTGAGCCATTCAAGTCAATCAGTTTAATGTAACAAATTGTGTTTCATCTGGTCACATAATAATAATAGTTAATAAGTAAATAGGTAAGAGCATACCTAAGCTAATTAAAGCTTAGTTTAGCAATTCCATCATTGTAATTAGCTACCCAGTAGCTACACTCTGATGAACAGTAATTTCATCTAAGCCAGTCAGCTCAGGTGTTTCTTTTATACCATTCATTCTTTTGGTATAAATCTATTCGATATATGATTGCATCATATTTGCTAGCAAACTTCTGCAACCTTCCCCCTTTCATTAATCCAAATGGATTGTTAGACCTACTCACCCTTTTAAATAAAGATGATTCGGCATTGGCTACCCCTATAACATTCTTTATGCATAACACATAATTCTCTGTCTTAGCCATACAATTGTCTACAATAATTTCTGAGGTTATATAATCTCCCAACAGATTATCTACCTTTTCTACTATCATATCTCTCCACTGTTCCTCTACCTTATTAGTAGGTTCTTGTGGTATGATAGCTATTTCATCATATGCATCATCTTTATTCCACAACATTAACACAATGAATATTAAGACAAGCATAATGACCTTTAATCGTTTCATACTTTGGTTTAAAGATAAATCTTCCCACTCAATCTCAATAAAGGAGAACAACAAATTAGGAGTGGTGCACTCTTACCTATCACCTATAATATGTTTGAACATATTACCAATGGCAGAACAACCAAATTAAGGCAGCTGTAACAAACAGTACCTCTAAGCTATTCGCTAGCTCATCAATCGTTGGCATCCAATTCTTCATCTTCTATATCCTTATTATCTAAAACATAAACAGCTAATACTCTTCAATTGTTTTCAGATACACATTGAATAATGTATCAGTCTTCATTCATTACAACAATGTTCTTTTCAAACTCACTTATTGATGAGTACCTTTTCACACAATTTTTTTTCATAATGTTTTTATTTTGTATATAAATTTTTTCCAATAATGCTTAACCATTATTCTAATATAGCAAGGAATACAAAAGTGTTCAATCCATCATCAATCTGTCCATACTTGATATCTATGTTTAGCACACATTTGACAGCATTTATAGCTTTCATTTTCGATTTCAATCAATTTGTCTACTTCACAATCATTGAATCATTCATATAATTCTATCCTAAATCAACCATATTTTTCTTTATAGTAGTGAGTCCTTTCTCACACTACAGCATCTGCTTGATGTTCAAATTTGTTCCACCATTTGCTATAATCTTGTGCCATTAGTATTAATTATTTACTAAAATGTTGATTAATAGTTTGATTAAGCTTGCTTTGGTCATCAATAAATTCCATAGCTTGTTCTTTAGTAATATAACACATAAAGTCTCACTTATCGAATACACTTACATAGTCATATCAAGGACGGATTTTGAATTCTATATCTTTAGGATTAGTAATAAGCATTTTAAAAATTCACACACTCATTAATTCCTGCAAATCCAATACTTTATCTTCTTTTAATCCACCCAAATACTCTTGCTCTTCTTTATAATTCTTTCACATTTTGTTTTTGTAATATATAAATTAGTTTCAAGTAGAACCAAATCAACCAGTACCTCTATCACTAGGATACTCATCTTCAAAGTCATCATAGTGTTTACTATCTTCAGAGATATTATTACCACTATTATCTATATAATCCATAAAGATAAGCTGTCAAATCTTTTCTCCTCTATCTATAAGCACAGGCTCATCATTAAGATTATAAAGTTGCATATGTATTTCTCATCTATATCAAGCATCTACAACTCAAACAGAATTGCTAAGCATCAATCCCTTCTTAAGAGGTAGACTGCTTCTAGGAAATACTAGGCACACTTTACCTTTAGGCATAGCAACTTTAACTCATACAGGTATGTTCTCTATAGTATGAGGTTGTATTTCTATTCTTACTCTAGAGAATACATCAAATCCTGCATCTGTATCGTGTGCTTGCTTAGGTACAAAGTCTGGCTGTATAGCACTAACAATTATCGTTGTTCAATTCCAGCTCATCTATTTACTATATTATATAAATTAATATCACTGTTCTTACTAATGCATAAATCCTTTAGGTCCCAGATATTTATCTTACCTTCAAGTAATAACTTAATATAGATGTTCCTTATCTGAGAAGGATTAATCCCTAAAGTCTTTGATAGATATAGAGAAGGATTATTGTTAATATCTTTTCCTCTTAAGTTCTTAATCTCACTAACCTTTTTGTTTAAGTAATTATCAAATGAGATTCTCTCATATCAATTTACCACAACTCTTCTCCACATAATATCCCAATAAGGATTAAGTATTCACTGCTTTTTAAGATATTCAACATTTTCTTTAGCTAGTTTAATATATTCTTCAATGTCTTTAGCTCACTCAAAAGAGTACTCAAAGAATGTTTTAAACTTAGTAATCTTTCAACTTAATGGCTCTGTCTTACATAGAGCATCATATTCAAGATGGAACTTATCACTATCTTCAACCGATAATACATATTCTCTTCTAGAGATAATCCTTTCTAGTTCTACTACAACATCATCATTAGATATCATACCATTATAGCATTAAGAATCTAAAAAGAATTCTCATCTTCTCATTCTTTCTCTCCTTACATAGTCATAACTACTTTCATCTAATCATTCCTTATTGTTTCAAATAATTTCAAACTTAGAATCAACTAGCTTATTAGTACCATAAGCCTTGTTAGATTGGAAAGTATATCCCTTGAATAGAAGTTTACCATCAGCCTTGAATGTTTCAAAGATGTCTCAGTTCTGGTCAACACCTTCCACAAACTTAAATAAATCTCAAGGCTGTAGTTCTCTCTTGTTAATGTCTTTCATTTGTATCAAAGTAAAATATAAAAGCTCTCTATATATACAAGCGAGCCCTTTTACCTATACCCACCTGTATGTATAGAGAAGTTTCGTATTCTCTCCCAACTTGCTTAGGGTTATTATCCCATAACAGTTGGACGGTTCGTACCCTCTTAACTGGGTTTCGTAATCCAGATTAAATCCGATGTCACGCTTACATTTATAGACATTAAGTGTCTTTTAATGTGCACAAATATAGAGCTATTGAAATGTAGAGTATCAAACCTTTAGGGTTATCTACCCCATCGAAGGTATGCAGAAGCTTTAAACTACATACCTTACAACCGAACACAAGCAAATTCACACAAGAATTTGTAGACAAATTATTAACCCAGTCCCCTACTGGATTTGAACCAGTGAACCGAGGTTTTGCAGACCTGTACATTAGACCACTCTGTCAAGGGGACATAATAGAGAGCTATGAAGGATATCAACTACGAACCTCCGCAAGCCTCACGACATTGCGACTCTCTACTACTTTATATTATTAACAGGTTACCTTCTCCTTTAGGGGGACGACAACCATAATAGGATGCTTATCCAAGCAGAGCCTACTATTATCCGCAAAGCGGACTTCGATATTAGGAGGTTACCTTATCCTTTAGGGGTAAGACAACCATAGTGTGTAGGAAAATAATCAAAAAACCTACACACACAATCACATAAAAAGATTGAATCGGTCCCTGCTGGATTTGAACCAACATCTTCCAGATTGAAAGTCTGGTATCCTAACCATTAGACGAAGAGACCGCACAAGTTACCCATAAAGGTAACCGTGCAAGCTTAATACCTACACCAGTTAAGGAGCCTATAGGTCCTCTTATAAGATTCAATGCCTTAACCTTTTACTACCATTAGAGATAGTGTGTAGGTGCCTCAATTATTTTCTCCGCTGAGGCTGACGGCACAGTATATCAGTGACATACCATCAGTGTAATAATATCAACTTTGGGAATCTAGGAGTCGGACCTAGACACACAGGTTCAAAGCCTGTCGCCCTACCATTAGGCTAATTCCCATTAAGTGGAGAGGTATGGAATCGAACCATATGTAGCTAGTACAATCTACCACCATAAGTGTTTGTAATATATCAAGATTGGCGTTATATAACAACGCATTATTAATATAACATATTCCGACATTTGTCAATTGTACATTAATCACTCTCCATCAGGGGGAGGGGAAATTGTAAGAACCTCCCCCATACCAAGTCTTTACCAAGACATATTATGGAATGAAAACAATCAGGGTTTCTTATCCTTTAGGGGTAAGTCACCCATAGATAGTCTACATTTTTG
>Ga0247610_10000254_pt1 | contig 83649 bp, 128 predicted proteins | sample 174DNAGHGhighgp2_FD_193483 | JGI IMG/M metagenome (GOLD analysis project Ga0247610, IMG submission 193483) | Sheep rumen microbial communities from Palmerston North, Manawatu-Wanganui, New Zealand - 1742 DNA GHGhigh gp2 | ecosystem: Host-associated > Mammals > Digestive system > Stomach >... | reverse complement strand
AAAAAACAGTTTCTTCAACTGAATGGAGTTTTACAGGTGAAAGAAGTTTCAAATTAACTCGTGAATCAGAAAATTATGTATGGACATTATTCCCAATTTATAACTTCAATGGGACTACTATTTCCTGTTCATTAAAAGTTTATTGTCCTAATGGCTCATGTGATATGTGGTTAGTTGAAGTAAAAAATAATGAAGTAAAAAGATCATCAGTAAGGGTGCCTTCTGGAAATACTGTTAGGACAATTGAATTAACTCGTAATCTTGAATTTGAAAATCCAGAGTATATTGGAATTCGTGTTAATTTAATAAGCTTAGGAGATATTGTTTTTGTTGATAATCTATTTTTAACCGCTCAGTAAAAGATAAAACTAATATTTTATCATATACATTATGGAGTGCCGGAGAATTCACAAATAGTTTAAATGAAATTCACAGAACAAACCCAAAATTTTTTGAAATAGATAAAACAAAATCATCAATTGGATCAACATCAATAAAATTCACAAAAAATGAAACAGTAACAAGTTGGTCTGAAATAGGATATATTTATACTCCTTCAACAGATGATTTAAATAAAAAAATAACTTTTTCAGGAGATATACTTGATAATACAGTACAAATTAGTCAAATGATTAAAAATTCAGTTTTATTAAATAGTAGTAGTATTCCTATTAATTCTAATGGTAATTTTAAATTAACTACCAATATTCCTAATCTTGAACCATTAGCTTGTATTTTCACAGTTTCTGGTGCGAATATTGGAACATATAATTTAGATAATATCTGCATAACCATTCAGTAAAAGATAAATTAAACATTGCTACTTTTAACCAATGGAGTGCTGGTGAATATTCAAAAGATTTATCTGATTTCACATGGCAGAGTGGGTCAAATTACTCCACTACATTAAGCAAAGTTGATGATTTTTATACAGTTTGTTTAACTAAAGTAAGTTCTTATAATTCTTACAGTATTGTAAGCATTAATTTAAATGATTTTCTCACACAACTTAAAGGAAACAAGTTAACTGTAATTACAGATTTCAAAGTAGTTAGTTCTTCTTATGGGGCGATACAATTTTGGGGAAATAATAATTTGGGTAGTGTACAAATATCTTCCTCAAATGATTTTATAGAATCAACACTGAGCTTACAAATACCCTCTGAATCCAGCCAATTAGAAGTGAGATTTTATTTGAATAATACAGCATTAATTAATGATAAAATGTTTATTAAAAATATTAGGATATTTATTCAGTAAAAGATAAGGATAATCTCTTATCTCATAATGTTTGGAGTTGTGGTAGATACTTAAATAATACGGAGGGTTTAAGTTTCTACGGTACAACAATAGCGACTTTAACTGCAGATTATTTAATCGTACGGAATAAGCAAAGCAATGCCTACACGCAGTTATATTTTAATTATGATTTAACTGCAGAAGATTGGGGTAAAACGGTGACAGTAACTGCAAATATACAGGCAGTTAACACACATATTACTCAACAATTCAGTATTGATGGGAAATGGGTCGCTGGAGCAACTATTAATATCTCAAATGATTTTCATAAAGTAATATTAAGTAAACAAATACCTGAGAACAGTCAAAGCCTAAACATAAACTGGGCTGTTACAGGACAAGAAGATTTAATACATGAATTTTTCATAGAATCCATTACCCTAAACATTCAGTAAAAGATAAGAATAAGATAGTTTCATTTAATCAATGGTCTTGTGGTGATTTAAACTTAAACATACCCTATGGGGAAATTAGTAATGAATGGTCCAGTAATGGAGATTACTGTATAAAATTAATTAAAAATAATGTTTCTGAATGGGAGTATTTAACATTTGAAGTGCCTTATTCAAATAATAATTCATTTAACACTAAAATAACAATTTTAACAGATAATACTGTTAGATTATATAATGGTGCTAGAATGAGTAATAGTTCCTCTGTTCTTTTAAATAACATATTAATTTCTCCTTCAAACAATCCTCAAATAATTAATTTAACAGCTAATTTAACATCAGATTATGATTATGTTATCTGTAGAATCGTATTAACCAACTATCCAACAACATGTTATATTGATGATCTTAATTTAACTATACTGTAAAAGATAAAAATAATCTTGCATCATTTTCCGCTTGGAGCGGAGGGGAATATAATCCATTATTTACAGTTAATAATATGGATTATGAATTATCTAAAGATTGGTTTACTAATGGAGAACAAAGTCTTAAATTAACTGGTCTCATTAATGGTTATTGTGCATGTGTATTAAATAGGTTTGATGATCTTCAAAGTAACCAACAAATTTCTGCTACATTAGATGTGTTGAATAATTCAACAAGTAATGTTTATTTAAGATTAATAGAAGTAGATAATAATCAATATAATGACGTGACTATTCCAAATAAAGAAGGTAGTCAGAAAATTAGTATTTCTAAAATTATTTCAACTACATCAAATTTCCAATTAATATTAATTATTAGAGATTGCGTTTCTTGTTATGTGGATAATATTATAATTTCGTAAAAGATAAAGAAAATCTTTTTTCTCATGAGGTTTGGAGCGCTGGTGAAATAAATAACTCCTTATCTCAATTTCATATGATAAATGCAACTTTATCTAGTACAAAGGATTATTCTACTATAGGAAATTCTTCAATTAAAATGACTCCTATGGATATTAGTACAGAATGGTACGTTGAGATTGTTGGAAATAATAGGTTTAATGAAGTTGGTAAAACTGTTACACTAACAGTTGATATTTATTCTAATACTAATTGCAGATTAATTATTTATGATTTAACTAATAATTACAATTCAAATAGTATTACGGTCCCTGCAAATACTCCAGGAACATATCAAGTTACTAAACAAATATCAGAAAATGCTACTCAAGAATGGTATAGAATTACTAAAAATAATGCTAATTCATCTGATTTCATTTACATAGATAATTGGAGATTAACATTTCAGTAAAAGATAAGAATAATTTACTAAATTATAATATTTGGAGTTGTGGAGATTTTGGCACAATCCCCATTTCAAAGAGAAACGATTGTGCTGCTGAAATATCAAATGAATGGGCATACAATGGGGAGTATAGTTTAAAATTAAATGGGAACACATGGGATTGGGCAGGATTTCAAATCATACAAAAAATATCATCATCCCAAACCATTCAAATATCCTCAAATATATACTCCAATACAACTAACCAGTTTAGAATACAATTAATTGATTCAAATAATGAAACAACATCATATTCCGTATCAAATTCAGCAGGTGAAAGCAACCCATTAATTAACATCCCACTTACCAATGAAATTCAAAGAGTAGACATTCACATAGTGTTATTAAGTGAAGGGATAGTATTTATGGATGATATAAATTTAAAACTAATTTCGTAAAAGATAACGCAAACATATTAAACTACAACATATGGTCTGGTGGAGATTACCTGAATTCAAGTTACTTAAACTATGCTTCAAGCGTATCCGTTGAAGTTAGCAATGAATGGTGTAGCAATGGTGATAAATCATTTAAAGCAACCACATTAACTCAAAATAATGTTGACTCACGATATTTCTATACCCTAGTTAATGTACTATCTGAAACAACATATAAATTCACAGTAAACTTGAAAAATAATGGTGAAACATCAACAGTAAGGTTATTTGCTCGGCAAGGAAGTTCAACATTAAATCAACAATTAGTAGGTAGTGTTTCATGCACAACTGGGGAAACAATGTCAATAGTAATTACAGGAACAATACCAAAAGATTATAATAGATTACTTTTAATGTTCCCTTGTGTAAATGGTACAGTTTTCATAGATAATCTCCAATTATTGCAACAGTAAAAGATAAAGACAATCTTTATAGTTTTGACAGATGGAGCTGTGATTATGCAATTAAATATAATACAGAAACCAAAGCAGATATTGTTCGTTCAAATGAATGGGCAAGCATTGGAGAATATAGTTTAAAAGGAATAAGTACTGAAGTAAATGTATATAATCAATTTATAGGTGAAATATTCGATAATGCTGAAATTGGAACATATGAATCATCAGTTACAATTTTTAATCCATTAACTAATGCTCAATTACTTTTATATAATAGAACTAATGGAAATGCTTCCAGTATAACGATTCCTAAATCTAATACTCCAAAAAAATCTGTTGTTACATTAACTATTTCTGAAATTTCATTTTTAGAAACTCGTGTACGGATAAACCCTACTGAAATAGGACAGTATATTTATGTTGATGATTTTAAATTAGTTCGTCAGTAAAAGATAAGAACAATCTAACTGATTATAACTTCTGGAGCGGAGGAGACTATTTAAAGAATATAAATAATATTGCTGTAGAGAATGGTGAAATTGAATTATCAACATATCATTCAAATGGTGAATATTCTTTTAAATTAATTAAAACTTCATTAGCCGGAAATTGTATTTTCCGTGTTACTCCAATAATATTAACAGATCAAGATATAGGTAAACGAATTATTTTTTCATGTGATATTTACACTCCTCATAACAATACTTCAATACAAATATATAATAAAGGTTATAAGACTACTGAAATCCCTATTAATGATAATTTCTATAATTACTCTGTTTCCAATGATATTACAGTAACTAATGGAAGATATTCAATATTTTTAACAAGTAATGAAATTGGAGCTTATTGTTACATTGATAACATTAAGATAATTGTTCAGTAAAAGATAAGACTAACCTATTCCCTCATAATATTTGGACATGTGGGGATTATAATCAAAACTTTAATGAGTTCACAATAACTGCCACTGCAAATAGGGAATTGTCCTCCTCGTATCATACCATTGGAGATACTTCTTTAAAAATGAGTCTAAGCAAGTTAGGAGAAGTATATTATGTGGAATATCGTAGTTCCAATGATTTTAATGAAGTAGGTAAAAACATCACCTTCTCGGCAGATATTTACTCTAATTATGCCTGTCGACTTTATATTTATTATTATACTACGCAGTATATCCCGAGGTATGTAGATGTGCCTATAAATACATGGGGGACTTATTCTATTAATTTATCCATACCTGAAAATGTTATTCATGTATTGTATCGTGTTGAACCTAAAGATTATGCTCATGAAGATGCAGTTGTGTATACGGATAATTGGATTTTAACCGTTAGTGAGTAAACACCAATTATCGGAGTAAATTATTCCTGAGGAGTTATGTGCTATCCTTATTTGTAATTGTGTTTCGTTTCCTTTGAATTCATTGGAATCTATTTTTGATTGTATTGTTTGTGTGTTTTCAGATGCTGCAAATGTTACTGATTTCACTACTGTATTTGTTCCAGCATTATTATTTCTTGCTATGAAATATAGTGCTCCGTTACATTCTGCTTTGATGTCAACACTTGCCGTGTATGAATAATTTGCATCAAAATCATATAGGAAAAATACTATGTAATTAGATGAAGATAAGTTGGATTTTATACTTTTCTCATAATTTGAAGACCATTCTTTTGATGATTCAAGAGCATTTAATCCTTGTGTGCATGAAAAATCTGTTTTCTCTGTTTGTTCTTTTGAGATATCATTTAAATAATCTGTTCCACTCCAAAGATTGAATCCTATTAAATTTCGTTTCTCTTTTACTGAATATTTACTTGCACATTATCTATATAGAATGTTTGTATAACTCTACTAAATATTTCCAAATAAGTACAATCATTATTAGATAATTCAACTTCAAACGGAGTGTCTGACAGAGGCAGAATAGTTTGAACATAGTTATTGGGGTTATGTAATCTAACAGTTACATTATCTTGAGGATTATAAACTGTTAACTTCACTGTCACAGCAATATTATCTAATTTTAAAAAAATTTTTACTCCGTCAAAAGTATTATTCTGGGAGCATTCACATTTTAAACTTCTTTCGCCATTAATCCTCCATTCATTACTGGTTGAGAGAATTGCATTATTGGAAACTTTAAAACCTGTTATTGATTTTGAATAATCCGTACCTGACCATACATTATGACTTAATAAGTTGTTCTTATCTTTTACATAATTTCATGTTTATAGTCAATTTTTTCTGTTGACTTATACCCATAATTCGAGGTGAAAAAACCTATGTCGATTAAAATAAAAATATCAAAAAAATTAGAACCTGAATTTGAAACTGAATATTTAGAAATCCGTGCGGAAACAAGTTCACCACATGAACAAATAATCTTCTACATTAACGATAATCATTTTGCAACCACAATGACTGATGATAAAGGTGTTGCAATTGCAGGAACAAGTTTTGAAGAAGATAAAACCTACACTTTTAGTGTTGAATGTGCGGGTGAAACTGAATCTGTTGAATACCATATAAACAAATAAAAAAAATAAGGTGAGTTATAAAATGCCAGATTATGATTTAAAAGAATTATCAACTGCAAATAATAAAATATCAAAATCTGTTATGATTACTAGTGCTGTTGATCTAAATGATTATAAGACTGAAGGATTTTATAGATGTGAGTCAAATGCTATTGCATCTGCATGTACTAATTGTCCTACTGTTAAAGCTTTTTCATTAGTAGTTATTCGTAGTCATTCTGTTAGACAGTATTTGATGAGATATGATGCGAGAGATACTTATTTCCGTAATTATAATTTAGATTCTAATAAATGGGATGCTGAATGGACTCAAACTGATGGTTACCATAATGTTCAATCTAATATAGATTTTAATGATTATACTACTCCTGGAGATTATTTTATCTGGTATGGTAATCAATCTGGAAATACAAATAAGCCAACCACTTATGGGGGATTGTTAAGAGTATTTGAATTACCTAACGGGATAGGGCAACTATTTTTTACTTATGGTACAACTAGAAGTATTTTTTATCGTAGTTATTACAGTACAAATGTTATTGGATGGAGTAATTGGATTGTATTTTATTCATCTGAAAACATAAGTAGCATTCTTAATGGTAATCAAATTTCAGGAAGTAATGGAACTAAAAATGATACTTTAAACAATTTTTTAGAAGAATTATATGAAATTAAAGCTGAAACAATTCATGACCATGGGAACATCACAAATGGAGGGGCTATTGGTAGTAATCCTAATTTGTTTGTTGTTACTGGGAATAATGGTAAAATAGTTACTGCTTCAAAAATTGGAAACCTTGATTTTAATGGTGCAATAGGTTCCGATAGTAATAAAGCAGTTGTCACAGGTAGTAATGGTAAATTAACAACTACTGAAGATTCTCTTGTTGAATTAACCGCCACTTTTAGTGATGATTCTACATCAACTTATAGATTATTACCAGGAAGTTAGATAATATGGCTGATGTAACACAATTGCAGGCAACATTGAGTATAACTTCCAGTAATGTTGTTGAAGGAGGTACTGTTCCATTCACAGTAAATATCCGTAATACTATTGGTAATAATATGAGATTTTGGATTAATTCTGTTATTATCAATGAAATAGAAGCATTATTAGTTGAAGAACCCACTCCTGTAAGCATTAATTACAGAGCTAATGGTTCTTTAAGTGGTGAAGTATACCTCCCAGAAATTAGTAGTAAAGATGCAGCTATTACTGTGAATATTGGTTATGGCACTACTGGAGGAACTGAGTACACTTCCTCAGTATCAGCTATTTTTAACATTAAAGCTGACCTTATTTTAGATAATAAAATTGTTGATAATTTCATGGTGGAAAATAAACGAATTATCAAGTTAGATGCAGATGGTACAACTATCTGGTGTAATGGTGTATGGTTTAACAGCACACCAGAATTCATAGGTTATAATCGTTTAGATGAAAACGATAACCATGAAACTGCATCAGTAACTGGTGCGTTCCATAAGCATAATCATTTAATCAGAGATAGTGAGGTCACTATCTATAAATCAAACAATATTATAAAAAAAGGATTATCTAATGCTTTTGATTTCTTCACAGAATATGGAGCATTAACTGTAACACGTACATTAAACGGTTTTACTGCCAGTGGAGAACAACAAGCATCATACACTTGTAACACTATATTAGACTCAGATATGATTATTAATTTTGACATAACTGATATTAGTGTTCAGGAGAAGGTTTTTCTTGAAGTATTCAATGATGATAATTCTTATTATGATAAAATTAATTTATCCTCGTTTAATAATTCCAATGTTCAAGTTAAATTCAATACTATCCATAAGTTTACATTATATGTTGATGGTGAAACATATGATGTTTACGAATCTGATGATCCATATTATAAATTCCGTTTCAACATAGGTGGAGGGAATATTACTGTGGATAACTTCAGAGTTGAGAGGAAATTATCTTCATCTCAGTTAAATGTGGATCGTATTACTAATTCATACAACCTTGAAGCATATAAGAGTTATATAGGGACACGGATTCGTTCTATATCTTCTGGTTCATCATTTATACTGGGAGGGTCATTATCTAATGAAATTTCACGATTAGATGTGGATATTGTTAAAATCACAGGTCAACTTAAAGTTTATACGTATGCTCAAAATGAAGTATTATCGGATTATGTTCCTAATAATTCCCATCTTACTATTACTCATGACGGTTATTATACAGAGATATTTGTGGATAATACATTAATTAAATCTATTAAAAATGAGGGCAGGTTCCCATACTATTTATTCTACTTGTATGATGAGATTCTCATTAAAAATATGGAAGTACATTCTTTCGCATTATATGATTCTTTTATAACTGATAGTAATGGTGAAGTTACTCTTGAACATACTTCTCAGAATAAAGGAGATGTATATTTCTTAGGTCGTTTTGAAGATTTACCAACAATCTCATATCATTTAGAAGATTGTACTTATAAACCAGAATATAATGCCAATACTGCTGTTATTAAACAGGGTAGTAATGGTAATGCTTATCAGTATGATTCGGAAAGTAATATTGGTTATTTTAAAGGTGCAGTCTTATCAGAAGGTTGGGATAATACTGGATTATGGGAATGTACTTTTGATTTAGCTTACAATCATGGGGGTACAAGATATACTGGTTTAATTTTAATTACTAATCCTGATAATCCATTTGATGGTGGCGATATCCGATGGGGTATTAGTGGTTGGGAAGGACCTATCACAGGAACTCCACGAAATGGTGGTTCTGTTACTAATTATGTTAAAAATGGTCATTTAACAAGTTTATTGCCTGGGCAGATTGTTGCAAATGGTAGTAATCCTAGTGTTGATTGGCATACTGTTCATGTGCGTAAAGAATCATCCACTTGTTTGGTCGTTTGGAAAAACGATGACTATGAAAACAGAGTGACTTACATGTGGGAAGATTTAGAATTAGCTTCTAAAGTCACTATTGGTGGACGTACTAATATGGCTAATAGTTTAACTATATCTCAGTATGGTAGTACCTGTATTCGTAATTTAAGGGTGAAAACCTATTAATTTTTAAACTTTTATTTTATCTTTTTTTTTAATGATGACAACTAAAAAAACTGACTTCTGCAATGGTTGCTGTTACAGAAGAACATGCGACCATGACCTTGAAAAATGCTGTTATCTTGTGCGAAATCGTTGTATCGTAGAGGACGGCAAATCTGACTTTATATGAAATAATTCTAAAAATAAATTCGATGGAGATGTAATACAATGAAAAATTTTGGTTATTGGGTCTTCGGAGCAGACATGCTTAAAGTAAATCTTGAAACATTAAAAAAGAATGGAGTAACAGATTTATTCTTAAACTATTATGCTTTTGAAACTCATGGAGAATCTAAAGTTGCTGCATGGATTAAAAAAGCAAAAGCACAAAATATTAATGTGCATATTTGGGTGCAATGTTTCTATAATGGAAAATGGATTAATCCAAAAACTGCTAACTTAACAAGTAAATTAAATGAAATTAAAAAGTATGCTAAAATTTCTGGTGTGAACGGAATACATTTAGATTATCTTCGTTATCCTGGTAATGCATACAAAACTTCTGGTGGATCAACTGCAATAACTAATTTTGTTAAAAAAGTTCGCAGTCAAAATCCAAAAGTGTTCTTGTCTTGTGCAGTAATGCCAGAAACAGAATGTAAAAAATATTACGGACAAGATGTTGAAGCGTTAGGTAAAATTGTAGATGCAGTAATTCCTATGCAGTACAAAGGAAACTACAATGGCGGAACCTCATGGTTAAAATCAACTACCAAATTCTTCAGCGGAAAAGCAAAAATTTGGAGCGGATTACAAACCTACAAATCAGATGATAATCCAACTAAATTAACTGCAAGCGAATTACTAACTGATGCTAAAACATGTATAAGTAATGGTGCAAAAGGAGTAATTTTATTCAGATATGGTATTTCTCCAACAGTTAATTTCAAATCACTTCAAGATAAAAAAACCACTACTGTTGCGCTTACAGTTGCTAATATTAAAACAATAGCTACTACTGTTAAAGAATATGTTGCAAAAAATAAGAAAATACCATCAACAATAACAATAGCAGGTAAGAAGTATACTTGGCCTCAAATATGGTATATTTTAGCATGGGCCGTTAGAAATCCAAATAAAAATTTAGCAAGTGTACCATCTGTTAAAGCTTGCACAAAAGCAATTGGAGATAATATTAGTGAAAAGATTTCTGAATCTGATTTTAAAGATCAATGCAAAAGAATCATTCAGTATATCAAACAGAATGGTCAAGCTCCAAATTATGTGACTAGTGTGAAGTCTAAGAAAAAGGTTAGGCCACGTGTGAGTATTGATGCATTGGCAAGGGTTGTTGTTTGGTATTATGCTCATAAGAATACTTTTCCTGAAACTTGTAATTTTAAATCAAGTAACTTCACAACTACATCATCTTCATCTAGTAAAACTTCATCAAATGCCACTAAATCTAAATATGGCCATGCAACTAAATCAGGCTGTAATAATATGGGTCAAAACAATGGGGTTTACTGTGGACCTCATAGTTTACAGGAATGTATCCGAAACTTAACTGGGAAAGTAATTCCACAAGCAACATTAGCAGGTTGGGCCGGAACTGGTAGTGCAGGAAGTTCTCATGCAGGATTAGAAACTGCAGTTGCAAAAGCAGCTAAAGAATTAAATGTGAAATTATCTGTAAAATGGTATAACTTCAGTGAACTGGGATGGGATGGAATTAAAAAAATCCTTGCTTCCAAAAATCAAGACTGTGTAATACATAATTTATATAGGAACCAATGGGGCCATTATGAAGTTGTTAATGCAGTTAATGATGCTAATATTAACGTTCAGAACAGTTTAGGTAATCAAACTTGCAATGGTTGTTATTGTGGTTATATTGAATATCGTACAAAATCTGAATTTAAGAATTATATTAATGGTATAAGTCAAAAATCTGTGATGGTTATTACAAAAGGGTGATGATAAAATGTTCAATCCTATTAAAAAAATTAGAGCTTGGAATTTAAATCGTAAGCAGGCGGATGTTATTGCTTTGCAAAATAAATTTGGTTTTACTGATGAAGTTTTGGAAAAGCAAGTTGCAATTAATGAAGCAAGGAATAAGCATGATATTCCCGATGAATCTGAATTCTTGTTTGAGGAATTTGTACAATAAAAAGTGATTGCGATGTTGTCTATTAAAGAGAATAAAGTGTTAAAGGAGACTAATCAGCGTAATGTTATTCGTGCTAAGATTAAAGCTTTGAATTTTCGTTTGTTAACTTGTTTGGATGATGAGCGTCAGGAAATTGAAGAAGAGATTGCACGTTTAAGATTTCAGTTAGATAGTTACAATAGTATCAAATGAATGATATATAATGTTATTGTAGAAATGAAAAATTAGAATTTTGCCTTTGAAATTTTAATTTTCTTGGAAGATCATCTGGGAAAAGTAGCAGAGAATGTGAAACTCCTGGATGTAAAACTAAATCATTTTTAAAAATAAACCTATGTTTTTATAATGAGTTATTATCTAATGAAATTTAAAATATTATTTAAAAGCTTGTAGAATATTATAATATTTTTTTGAGAGTGTTTTTCTCAAGTACTATAATTTCTTCCATTAAATTAAATATTTTAAGGTGAATAATTCTGTTTTCATTTTTACATTGGAAGTTATATAGGAAATGTGAAAATAGGAGGTTTGGCTATTCAGAGTTTTCTGAATGGTTGAGCCTCCTTATTTTTTTTTAAATTTTTTTATACTACAAAGTATATACATAGTATTATGTCTAATTTAACTGTTGATGTTCTTAAGGAGATTTGTAATAGGGTACCTGAAGGTTATGTTGTAGAATTTGTTACTGTAGATGGTGTTACTTATCATCTTAGTGATAATGTTGGTGTTGATATTTCTGCAGGTAAATTGATTTTGAAATCATAACCTTTTTATATTATTTTTTAAATATTATTGTAATGGGTGTAATATAACACATGTTAACTAAAAACATTAATGTACAAAAAAGTACAACATGGTATAATTAGTTATTTATCTCCCAAAAAAGAAAAATAACTAACCAGAGAGAGAAGAAAAGTTAATCATATTCCACATAATATTTATACTATAATACATGGAATATGATAAACAATACACTAATTATCATATTTCATAGACTATATATACCATATGGTTAGAAATATGATAAACTTATTTGCAAAGTAATAATTACACCCAAAAATATTACTTTGCAAATGCTCTCTCTCTAAACATTATAAAGAAATAAGAAATAGAGATAGAAATTATGAATAACCATGAATTACTAGAAGAATTGTTTTTAGTTAAAAATCATGGTCCAAAAACAAGGGAATTATACACCAGAGCAATAAACAAATACTCCGAATTCCACCATATGACCATGGAAGAACTAATAGATGAAGCAGAATCAGAAGAAGACAAACCTTGGAAAAAAAGAAAACTAAAAAGAAGACTCTTAACATTCCGACATCATCTGATTGAAAACTATAAAAAAAACACCGTATCAACCTACTTCACCCAAGTCGTTGCAGTATACAGATATTTTGAAATTGAAATTGGTGATCTAACAAAACCCAACCAAAGAAGTTTCAACATACCTGGAGAAGTAACTTTCGACGAACTACCAACCCACGAAGAAATATCCAAAGTAATGCACGTAGCAAAACTATGGTTCCAGGCAGTACTTGTTTTCATGACATCAAGCGGATGCGCAAGGAAAGAAACAATAGAAATGACCATAGGTCAATTCAAAAAAGCAACATTTCCTTTCCATAAAAAAACAGACATTGTAGAAGCTTTAAATGTCTTAAAAGATATGGAAAACGTAATCCCAACATTCAAATTAAAAAGAGAAAAAACAAACAAGTATTACTACACATTCTGCAGCCCAGAAGCAGTTTCAAAAATCGTTGAATACCTCTTAACCGAAAGAATTGAAAAACTACCTGATGGTTCTTTGAAGTTAATTAAATTATCTGATGAGGATAAACTGTTTGACATTGAAGAAAACTATCTACCCGTTACATTTTACAGGTATAATGAGCAATTCAATTTTGGTCAAGCAGGAGATGGTTTCAATAGATTCCGTTCTCACATGATGAGAAAATTCCATTCCAACCATCTAAAAAAATCAGGCATGAGTGAATCTGATATTGATGCATTGCAAGGTAGGACCAAGTCTTCAACAAGAGCAGCTTATTTTCTTGATGATCCAACTATTCTTTTGAAGAAATATGTTGAACATTTCCAATGTTTACTCATTGAATCAAAGATTAATAATATTGATTTAAAGAGTCCAGAATATCAAGAGTTAGAATGGAAGTATAAGCAAAAAGAAGCTGAAGTTAAAGAAATGAATGATAGGATATTAAGTATTGAAGAGAGGTTATCTGATATAGATAATCGACCTACATCACGTAGTAGTATTCTTGAACAAATTAGTGAGCATTAAGTGTTACAATAGTTCCGTATGAAATACAATATACTATATAGACCTCAAGAGAAAAATAATAATTAACAGAAATAATTTTTTTGTTGTTTTTTTCTTTTTAAATCCATAATTTAGAAAGTATTTTAATTGTAACCAAGTTTAACCGCAGCTAAAATTATTTTCAAAATTATTATTTTTTTTGAGGTTTGTGAAAGTATTTTGTTTGAGCAAAACAAAAAAAGGACTGTTAAATTTTTACTACTACAAATTTAATTTAACCACCTCTTGTTAAATTATATAAATTTGGGAAAATCTAAAATTATAGCTGCATAATCTGTTTATGTGGCCGTAATTTTATTTTTTTTAAATAATCCTTATTTTTAAAATGTTACAATAATTCCATATAAACTATAAAGTATTAATTAACCTAATTAAGAATAGTTTCATTAGAACGCTGTTAATTTACTCTTAAAATTATGTTATCATTTAAGAGTCACTCCATTAAAATTTTATAATGAATTTCAAAAGAAAAATGATTAAACTATTCTTTTTTAGGTTTGAACCTACATAGTTCCTTTGGTTTAAACATCTTGAAAGTTTCATATGTTGCATAATTATTCCTTCAAATCAAAAAATAGATTCTGTTTTCATGACTTTAAATGCAACATATGAACTTTTTTTATTAACATTTTTTTATATTGTGGCTACCTTGGTAATATAAATAATAGTTCCACCCAAAACTTATAATAGGTGAATATTATGAGCTATGAAGATTACATCTGTGAAACTTGCGGATTCACAAGTCAAGAAAAAAGAGGAGCATATACATGTCCAAAATGTGGAACTCAAATGAAAGTACACAGGCATGGCCGACATGGAGGAGGAGTATCAGTAGGAGCTGGAAAACTATTAATTTACATACTTGAATTTGTTATACTTTTACCAATATTATTTATATTTTTAAACATTCCTGGATTAATAATATTCATCGTAATTCTTTTATTAACAAGAAGACATATGAATAAAAATGTCCGGAACAAAGCAATTACAACTTCAAGACAACTTCCAAATCCAACAAAAACTTACACCTGCAGTAAATGCGGAGCATCTTTCAAAGGCCAACAACCTAAATGCCCAAACTGCGGAATTACATTAAACTATAAAAACTAGAGATCGAAACCAAATCTGCTTTTATCTTTTTTTTTATTTTTTTTCTATTACCTGGAAGATCATCACAAAATCATCATAGAATTTTCTATTAAGTATTTATACTCACAAACAACATACATATTACCATAGATTTATAATACTTTAATTTGGAGTGACTACGAATGACATTTGAAGATGACATAAAAGAATTCACAAAAACCATCCCTGCAAAACTAGAACACATTGATAGTGAAGAAACAAGCAAAATAGCATTAATCACACCATTCCTACGTTTAATGGGATATGACACCACAAATCCCGCAGAAGTAAAAGCAGAATACACCGCAGACGTTGGAACAAAACAAGGAGAAAAAGTAGACTTCGCAATACTAGAAGATGGAGAACCAATCATATTTATTGAATGTAAATCCGCAACCAATGAACTAAACACAGACAATATCTCCCAATTATTCCGATACTTCAGCATAACAGACATCCAAATAGGAATCCTAACCAACGGAATAGAATACAAATTCTTCACAACAGGGGAAGACAATAGCAGAATGGATGAAAAACCATTCCTTGACATTGACATATTAAACTTAACTAAAAAAGATATTAAAGAATTAGAGAAATTCAAGAAAGTTAATTTTGATATTGATGAAGTTGTGTCACGTGCAGATAATCTAAAATACCGCAACCTAATAAAAAAGACTTTATTATCTGAATTTGAAAACCCATCAGAAGACTTCATCAAAGCTATAGGTAAACAAGTTTATGATGGAATATTAACACAGAATGTGAAAGAGAAATTTGGGAACATTATTGCTGTTGCTATTTCTGAAATAATCAATGAAAAAATTAACAAGACTCTATCTGATGCAGTAGCTTCCAATGAAGAAGAACAGGAAGATAATAATGCTGTTGAAGCTGAAGAAGAAAACAATGAAGATGGTGTAATCACTACGGAATTAGAAAGGGATGCTTATTTTATTGTTAAATCAATTGCTTCAGAGATTATTGAAGCTGACCGTGTTGCAATGCGTGACCGTAAGCATTATTGTAATATTTTGTTTGATGACAATCAAAGGTTCCCTATTGTGAGATTGTACTTTAATAATAAGAATCATCTTCGTGTTGAATTCTACGATGAAATCACTCTTACTAAAAATGGTGGTAAGATTGGTGAGAAAGTAGATATTAAGCAAGTTTCTGATTTGTATAATCATAAAGAACGTATTTTGAATGTTATTAATGAATATACAAGTATGAATGATTAGTTTCTCTTTTTTTATTTTTTCTTATTTTTTTCTTATTTTTTTGTTAAATTTTTTTTGTACAGTTCACTATTTTTCATGCTATTTTTTTGTTTTATTGTTTACAGAAAATCAGAAAAACATATGGGTCGATTTCAAATTTTTCTTTAAAATAATTGAACATTGTTTAATTTTATTAAATAATAAAGTTTATATATTCAATAAATATAAGTATTATTAACCATCAAAAAAACCGTCTCAATTAAAAAGTTATTTTTTAGATCACCTGGAAAAAGATGGGAAAATATACAATATATTTTACCAGAATATATTGTAAAACAAGATTATAAATAATTGAAAAAATAGATATTATAATTGTAACATTCGCAATATAAAGATGTGGTCGACGGTGTTGGCGCACCTCACACATCTTATACTGCAGGTTACTAAAAATAAGAACACATGGACGTGAAAGTATCTTTGTAACCATTTATTATATTTGGTTAAAATACTATTTAAATTTATGTTTATTTGTAAAATCAAATATCAGTAAATTTAAATTAGTCGCAGACAGAATGCGAAGTTTTAATATATTAGCGTTAGCTTTCTATAATTTTAAGCTTCTTATTCTAAAAAATATAATAATTGTATAAATTAAATTTGCTCCTTATTTTCACGCACATAATCTTCAACAAGTTGATTCATGATAGCTTTAACGGTGGTTTTTTTTCGTTTAGCTATGATGTTGATTTCTGTTCTTAAATCTTCATCAATGTCGAATACCATTCTAACAGTTGTCATATTTTACTCCTCCTCTTATTTTAGTAACTTACATGTGTTATATTTGTCAATAATCTTATTTAAAGTTAAGTATATTTATTTAAATAAGATTTTAAGATTTTATTATAATATAGTAAACTTTAAATAAGACAAAGTATAATATTAAATCAAGAAGTAAATTTCCAAGGTTTTGGCGGACCTGAGAAAACATACTTCACAAAAAAATCATGGACGTGAAAGCGTGACATTAGAAATCAGAGATCAGAAATTATATATCGATGGCCAAGCCATCGGAAACGAAGAAAGATTACTTCAACTATTTGATAAAGCAATCAAATACGATGAATGTAAACCTATTTTTGAAGAACTAAAAAAAGAAAATGCAGCTTTAACAAAAAGGCTACAAAACGTAACACTTTGGGATTTATCACCTAAAGCACAAGAAGAAGCAGGCCACGCATTAGCCAAATCTTTATTAGGAGGCAAATAAACATGCCTGCTCCAACCGCACTATTTTTAACATTCAACGATATCGATAACCGTTGGAAAGTAGTTGATAATGAACAGTTTGCATTTGGAGATGGTGAAACACGTGAAGAAGCCATTGCATCTGCAAGAATAGTATCTGATGCAACTATCTTCTCAGATTCTGAACCAGACCTAATTGTCAACAGAGTATTCGATAAACTTTATTTAGACTTCAAAAATGATGGTAAATTTCATATCATTGATGAAAATGACCAATCATTCGGTGCAGCATATGAAATCCCAGATGCAATTAAACAAGTGAGAAAAATCACTGATTCCCCTATTGACATCGAAGATGACCATGCCGGCAATCACAGATATGTTGTATCTGAAAAACCTGAAGGCACCATTGAAGATGTGCATACATTCATAGCAGCACTTGCTGAAATTGCAGGAATGAAAGTCACAACCTATTATAATGACAACATCCACTTCCTGGGCTATGGTATGGAGTTGATAGAATGAACTCCACTTCCATAAAAAACATTTTTGAATTTGAAGCAACTTCAATAAAACCCTCCTCAGAACTAATGGATAAAAAATCCACACTAAGAGCATTAAACCTGAAAAGGGATAAACTCGCAATGGAAATAGGCTACCGTGTAAAAGACACAATCCCAACATACCCAAGATGGGTAATGGATCAAGTCAACTTCAACGACCCACGATTAGAAGATATCAAAGATAAATTCTTTGAAGTTGAATCAAAAATAACTGATTTAACCTGGGAAGTAGCAAGATTGGAAGCAATCGAAAAAGGAGAACTTCCAAGATACGAAGCACAACGCAAAGCCTATAAGTTCTTAGGAAAATTAACTGAGGAACAAGCAACTAATTTTTTAAAAACACATCGGTTAACCACAGTTTCTTTAACAGAAGCATGTTTAATCGACCCAACATTATTAGATGACTTCTCAGATTTCGATGAAAAACTCGAAATCATAAGAGCAAACCCAGAGGTATGGTGGTAAAATATGGAACCAGTGAGATTAGGAAAAATAGAAGAAAAAACTTTCCAAGACACTTTAGAATCATTCGCAATCAAATATGCATACATATTATTCCCATTATGTATTATAGTTGCATTAATACTCTTTGGATTATTAATCTCTCAGCTTTGTGGGATATGTGCTGTTGAATCAGGAGCATTAAGAAACTTCCTCGCAACAGGAGTATAAAACTGATGGGATGATTTTAATGAAAGTAATGAACATCGAAGATATTCAATGCCCAGAAGCAATTCATGACGCATATCTCACATGCAAATACTTAGAAAGAAAAGGAATACCATTGGACACAATAACATTAGGAAATGTACACGATGCAATTGAAGAAGCAGTTGACGACCATCAACTACCAATAACCCAAGTAATCATCGAACGTAACTACCTAATCAATAATGAACAAGCACCTGACCTTATTGAAGGATATCTTATAGGAGTGTGAATTAATGAATAAAGATTTTAAAAAGTCCTGTGATAACATGACTGAATTAATTGAATCCTGTTGGGATGAAAACAATCCCAACGATGGATTAACTTTTGATGAAAGGTTAGCAGCAAAAACTGCAGACCTACAAGGCACTGACAAAATTGTCATGAGTCAAATTTTAGGAGGAAAATAATTATGAAATTTATTGGAACTTCCTGGTCACCAAACATGATCTCATTCGGAAGCGAATGGGACATGAGATGTCATGAACTAACTGAAGAAGAATTCAAGTTTCTCAGTTATGATGCAATCTCATGCATCAACAATGAAGCTTTAGCAAACATTTTAAATGTTAATTACAATGTTGAGCACATCTCACTTAGACCAGGAGACACTTTACTTGTAGCTCACATCAAAGGTGGAAGATTACCGGATAATGCTAAAGAGTTACCAGAACATGTTTTTTTAGAATTTTATTGTTATCAAATTATGGAGTCTAGTGCTCCTTTGATTCGTGAAAAAATTGCAATGGAGGAATAATATTATGGGTATGCAAAAACCAGAACCTACTATTCAAGAAACCCTTGAAGAAATGGGTGAAATCAAAAAAGAAAATAAAAAATACAAAGACACAATTGACTTTGAGAAAACTGGTGGTGCAAAAGTTGAAGTCATCACTGAACATGATCCATCTGATGAGGAAATCTTTGATGCAGTTCTCGATGAGAGCATTGAATCACATATTAAAGATTCTGTCAATGATGATGGTGAATTAATTTCTGTTAATCCGGATAATCGTCAATTGATTGATGCAGATGTATTAAATCCTATGATTAGTGTTGCTAATCGTGTAGTAATTGCTACTCGTGTAGCAGATGCATTGAAAAGTGTTCTTGAATCACAGAATTTGATTCAAACCATAAGTGGAAACAATTATGTAACTGTATCCGGTTGGAGTACTCTTGGTACAATGATTGGTATACGTGTTGAAATTGAATCTGTGGAACCTTTCCCAACCAAAGCTCGTTTTGGTTATAGGGCAAAAGTCAATTTGATTGATGGACGTGGAGTTAAAGTTGGTGAAGGAGATGCTATTGCAACTTCATCAGGCAGACAAAAAGAGGAACATGCAGTATACAGTATGGCAATTACCAGAGCTACCGGAAAAGCTTTCAGATTGTCTCTTGCATGGATTATGGAATTAGCAGGGTATTCTTCAACACCTTATGAAGAAATGCCTGAATCAATGACAAACTAAAAAAATGAAATATGAATTTAATGGTGATTTATTATGGCCGATTTAAATAAATTATTTGGAATGGAAACCGGAACTGAAGAAAACGATTTAGAAGACTACGCAAGATACTACCTCTCAGATATGGTTAAAGGTCAATCATTCAGCGGTGAAGCTGTTATTGAATTGTTCCCAATTGTTGAAAGAGATGATGAAATTAAAAAATACAGTCAAATGAGAGTCAGATTAGTTGATGAACACCCAGAACCTAAAATGGTTGATGATGACGTTGAAGTTGGTGAATACTTAGACATCTACCTTAACTGTCCTAAATTTAAGGACAATGGTATTGCAACACGTATTCAAAAACCAACAGAAAGATTTGATTTCCATCGTAACCTTTGGAACTTCTTAACTGGAATTATGAGTATTGTTGACCCAAAAAGTCTCATAGACCCTAAAACTGGAGATGAGATTAACATTTTCAAAAAAATTAATTTGAAAAATGTTGCAAAATTTGTTGAAGGTAAAAGAGTTACTGTCGAACAGGTTGAAGTTCCTGACAGTAATTATCCAACTTTCAAAATCACCAGCATCCAATAAATGGGCTGGTGGTTAAAATTTTTTTTAAATCAACTGGACCGGGAGGTGAAAAAGTACTATGGGATTAGAAGCAGCACCTGAACAAGAAGAATTATGGAACCTTGATTATGGAATCAAATTAGAAGATAACTATACTATTAAAGCAATTCCATATAAAAAAGGCTGTAAATATTTCTTTTATGATGACACAAAGAAATTAGTCAGTAAATTAGAAGGGAAAACTCCATTAGAACTTACCGAAAATTCAGCCATAGGTAAAGAAATCAAAAAACACATTGATCCAACAAATGCATATAACAAATCTAAAATTACTGAAATTTTCAGTAATTTAAAAATTGCATTAGAAAGTTTTGTTGATGAATATGTGGAAGTAGAAACTGCAGTTCAAAAACAAAATGAAGAAGATGAGTTAGCTCAGAATAAACAATCTTATGAAGATGGATTAAACATTTTTGAAGAACAAATGGACCCTTTATTATATATTGCTTCATTAACTGATTGGTATACTGCTGGTGAAAGGATTAACACTATGATTACATTCTTGTGTTATTGTAGTCAAGTGATTCTTAAAAATCCTATATCAGTTATTGGTTTAGGAGAAGGATCATCTGGGAAAACATTTGTAGAAAATACTGCATTATCTATGATTCCGGAAGAATTTGTTATATATGAGAAGAAACCTACGCTTCCTGCTATGTTTCGTCGTGCTGAAACAAATCCTTATTATTATGATGGTAAAATTGTAGTTTATGGGGATTTAGGTGGAAGTAGTGACCAAGATGAGGTTGAAGAAACTAAAAATTTACTAAAAGAGTTGCAGACCGATGGTCATCTTGTTAGACCTATTACTATTAAAGTTGATGGGGAATTTGAAGTTGTTGACCTTATTTTAAAAGGGTTTCCGTGCTTAACTTACACTACTGTTCCTAATTATGATTTTGATAGTCAGGAGTTATCTCGTAGTTTTATTTTCACTCCTAGAACAGATAATAGGAAAATTTTTAATGCTCAAAAATCTTGTTTGGAATTGAAAGGGAGTAAAACAGAGCAGATTTATCAGTCTATGTGTGATTTAAAAAGTAATGTTCAGAAAATGGTTTTAGGTTTACGATATAAATTTGCGGATATTACTATTGTAAATCCTTATAGTGAATCTATTCTTAAGTTTATTGGAGAATCAGAATTTTATAAAAGAGATTATGATAAATACAATGGTATTTTGAAAGTGATTACTGCATTCAATAGTATTAATCGACCAATATTTGAAATAAATAATCAAAAGGTTATTTTCACTACACCGGTTGATTTAATGTATTTTGTTACATTATTTAATACTTATAAAGCAAGTATTACTCATAATTTATCTAAAAAAGCTACTGAAATTTATAAAGATATTGTTGAACATGATGGGGAGTGGGATTATCAACCAGATACTCGATTTGAAGAGGCTCTTGATTTTGGTTTTACTGTGAATGATTATTATGAGAATGGTAATGTTCATTTGAATAAGAGATCATTACAAAGATATTTCAGTGAGTTGAATAGTGAGGGTTATCTTAAAGTTGTTGGAAAATCTTCCCGTAGTAATATGTATGCTTTGATGAGTAATTCTGATACTAATGCTGATTGGAGTAACTTATTTTCTTTATCTGATTTTGCTATTAAACATTTACGTTATGAATATCCTGAAGAAGTTGCAGAGAGCATTATTTCTATTGATAGTTTAGAAAATGAGGAGGTTAGTATTTTAAATCAAAGTGATGATATTATTAAACCATTTTGGGTTGATTTTGATAGTTAAATATAGTTTTTCGCAGATTAGATGTTTTTGTTGTTAAATTAAAGCAGTATTTTGCTGTAGTTTATGTTTAGCGACAAAGCGACATAAAGCGACAAATGGGTTTGTCGCTAAAATCATCATGTGAAAAATGAATATTATTGCTTTGTTTGGTAAAAGAAGAAGTTTAAAGGAATATTCAATTTTTGAATTTTTTTATAGCGACAAAAATTTTGGCAACGACAAAATTTTACATTGTTGTTTATGTCTCGCATATGGTTATAATTTTTTGTCGCTCAAATTTTGGATATTGGTTTAAAATTGTTGGATGGACTTGTAAAGTGTTATATGGTCTTGTTTAGATAGTTGTCGCTAAAACTTTTGTTTTGTCGCTATAATTTGACTATCTGTTAATAAGACTTGTACTGCTTTATTTTGTTAAATTAACAATTTTAAGAAAGAATTAAAGCGACAATATTTTTTTGTCGCTAACTTGTCGCTAAAAAATATTGAGGTCAAAAAACATGATTGATTATAAGAAAATTAACCAGGAAATTTCCCAACAGAAATGGGATAGGATTCACAATAAACGTGTTAATGAATTCTCCTGTAAGTATGATCCATATAATCATCATAGTTTATGTTCTCATCAGAATCATTGCATACTCAGTAATGAGTTTATTCAGATACATGCGAAGTTATCTGATTATAAAAATGAGTTAAAAGTTTTGGAAGAGATTTATGAAGAAGCTTTGAATTTGAAAAGAGAGTTTCCTGAAAAGGATTATGAAAGTTTTTTTGTGGGTTTTAATCCGAAACAGAATCGTATTCGTAGAAGAGTTTTAAAAAGATGTATCCGTGATTGTTATAATGAGTTACGGGAGTTACAAACAAAAAGAGGAGGGTTATAAATAATGGATGATTTAGAATTATGGTTTCAAAATTCTGAATATCAACAATATTGGACATTACCAAAGCATACTCCATCTGGAGCACAAATACGAATCTTCCGAAAAATAGATGCTGCATTAAAAAATGGTTACAGGAATATAATTGTTAATGCCGGTACTGGAATTGGGAAATCTGCAATAGCAACAACATTAGCAAATTGTTTCAGTTCAGCATATATTTGCACTAAAACAATTAATCTTCAAAAACAATACATGCAAGATTTTGAAGAAATGCTCGTGGAATTAAAAGGAAAAAAACATTACCCATGTTTCTTCAACTCTTCCTGTGATAATTGTTATGTTGAACAAGTTAATGAAAATGGGAGCATTGCAGATAAAAAAGAATTACTCAATGGTGAACATGGAAGATCATTCACATTTCATGATTATATCTCTGAAGAAGAATATGATGAAATCATTAATAACATGATGATTTGGAAATGCACAGACTGTCCTTATCGTTTAGCTATATTGGCAGCGCAAAAAAACAATTATGTTAATGCAAATTATCATAGTATTTATTTCAATAGTCATGTTATCAAACGTTTTGAAAAAAGAGATTTAATCATATTTGATGAATGCCATAACTTTGAAAATATTATGATGGATATTATAGGATTTTCTGTTAATCCTGATAAGATTTATGAACAGTATAATATCTATGTTTTTGATGCTGAAAGTGAAGAATTACAATCTAATAAGTATTGGATTAAAATTCATGAGGATATAATTGCTAAGCTTGAGGAAAAGAAATCCATAGAGGTTGGTGATTTGCAAGGACGTGCAGATGATAACATTATCAAGGCCATTGAATTGGAGTATGACCAGAAAATATTGCAAATCCAACACAAGATTAATAATTTAAGTTCTGGTGAATGGTTTGTGAAAATACCAAAGCATGAAGATTGGTTTGATAATAAAAGGAATAATATCTTATTTAAACCATTGTTTGGTAAAGAGTATACTCAAAGATTATTGGGTTTAGGTGAAGTTAGATTATTCTTCACAGGAACTTTACCAAATCCTGAAACATATTGTAATTGGATTGGGATTAATAGTAATGATACTTGTTTTATTTATGAGAAATCTCCGTTTCCTGTTGAGAATCGACCGGTAATTAAAAATTATCTTGGTAATTTCAATGCAAAATATAATTCTTATATCAATGGGAAAGTTGTTCCTGCGTGGAAAAATGAAACAGTTTTAACTGGTATTTATGGACTTTTGAATTATCATAAAGGTGAAAATATTTTGATTCATACTAGTTCTATAGATCAAACCAATTGGTTATATGAAGAATTAGAACATAAGGGTTATGATGTGTTATCTGCTTATGGAGATGAAAGGGATGAGTATATTTCATTGTTTAAATCTTCTGATGTCTATAATATTCTGATTAGTCCATCCATTAAAGAGGGTGTTGATTTTAAAGGTCCTTTATGTACTGCTCAGATTATTTTTAAAGTTCCTCGTCCGGTTTATAAAAATGAGGTTAAGACCAGATGTGATTTGGATAAAGATTGGTATACTTTCCACACCACCATCCCATTAATGCAGAGTTATGGTCGTGGTATTAGAAGTAGTTCTGATGTTTGTGTTACTTATGTTGTTGATGAAGCTTTTGAGAATCTTTTAAAATATAATTTGCATTTATTTGAAGAATACTTCTTGGAAGGTGTGGATTATGGATTAGCAAATGGAGTGGTTTAAATGTTTGTTTATTGTTTGTGGTCTGGTGATAGATACGAAAACAAGAGAATCTTATTGGCTCATCAAACATTATGCACAGATGAAGAATTTACAACATTATGTGACAGTATACGTGAGGAATTAATTGAGAACACCAGTAAAAACCATGAAATCATGGACACAAAAGAGGGTGTTAAAAGTATCTGGGAATATGCCATAGATGAGGACATGTTAGAAGATTTACTTAATGTTTTAATCAAAAAACATGGTTTCCGGAAATTAACTGATTTCCCAGTTTATCATGTTAAAGGAGTTGATCCTTATGACTATGATTGAATATGATGCAGCTGATTATAAAATTTTAGAAACACAAGAAATGGATAAAGAATTAGGTTTCAAACTTGTGAAATTCAATACTGGATTTTACGGAGTCATAACCTTTAATCCATCTACTATGGAGGAAGTTGTGACATTACTGTCTCCTGAAAAAGATGATGATAGTTATGAAGTTAATATTTTTGGAGGGTTAGGTTGTAAAAGTTTCCTTGTTTTTGCCAGAGATGCGCAAAAATATTTGGAAGGCGCTCCAAGAGAGTTAGTTGTTCAGTTGGGTGAAGATGCACCAGAGGAATATCGTGAAGTCATTACAAAAGACCAGGAAAAAACATTATATGAAAAAGTTGAAATCTGTCAGGAAATCCTGCAGATGAAAATTGAGGATTCATTCCATTATAAATATGGCGATTATGTCCTTACTGGTTTAATTTGTATAAATGTTTTATTATTCATTCTTGTTGCAGTTAATAGTTTAAAAGGTTTAGGAGTGATATAATGACTGATTTGGAACATATTCCATTAAGACATACGGATATAAATGCAGTGTGGGATTTTGATAAATTACTGCAAGATAAAGAAGAAAAGATTAAAGAATTAAAAGATGCTGTGAATAGTGAAGTTAGTTTAAAATTAGAATTAGCTCACAAAGCTAATAAAGTTAGATTAAATCCGGACATGGTAAAAGAGAAATATGAATTAAGTAAAAGTCCAACAGAGAAACAGATTCAAGCTTATATTGATGAAGAATATCCTGAGTTAACTGATACTTATGAATTAGCTAAACAGAACACTAGTCTTATTCGTAAAGATTTAGAATTATTGGATAATCGTATTAGTCTTGAAAAATATGTTTTACAATTCAAGGTGAAAGAATGAGCTCTAAAAAAAATAAAGAGCATAAATCTTGTGTGAATTGTCTTCATCGTTATAAAAATCTCTGCACATTATTTGACGAATTAATTACCACTAATGGATGCTGTTTCATGCATAATAAAAGGTGAATTATCATGAATAATAATTTTATACAATTAAATGATGCAATCAGATTATTGCATGATGATCTCCAAAACTTTGAAATGAAATTTTGGAGAGAAGAAAACGGTGAACCTGAAATGATTAACATTTTCGTAACAGCATTAGCTGCATACCATGGCTACAATTTCTATTTAGACGTTGAAGTTATGGGTGAAAACACTTGGACTAAAAAATGGCATGATTTATTCTGTAAAACCTTTGAATGTAAATTATGTTCCATTAAAAAAGAATCTCTTAAAACTATGAATAATTATGGTGATGGATTCCAGGAAAAATGGATTTACACTTATAAACCATCAACATGGTCTGATTTCTTTGATTTAGATTATGATGATATGGCAGTAGTTGAATTTAAAAGAGAATGCAGTTTGGAAACTGTTCGTTTAAATTTAACAATAAACAATGATTTCACAGACAGCATATGTGTTAGTTCAAGTTTTTACGATGCTTTAAAAGAAAACAGTCCTAATAATACTAGTTTAACAGTCACAGAAGAAGTTTATAAAAAATTAACAGAAGCAGTTCGCAATGACCGTGAAACTGGTTTCATCCAATTCGTAAGTATTGGAGATAGAATTAGATTTAAAAAATGGAAAAGGTGAAATTATGAGTTTATATTCAGAATATTTAGAAGCAAAATCTGAACTACTCAGTAAAGATTTAGCTTTTAAGAGCAAAGTACGTGATTGGTTTGAAGAACACGATTTAATGTTAATGCCAATTGATGTTGAGGAAAGTTTAACAATGGATCATATTACCATAACTACAGATGGAAAATTCAAACAATACATTAATGAATTTGAAGATGAATTCAGTTTAAAAAATGTCCGCATTCATCACACAGAAATAATCATCCCTGATGATGAGGGATGTAAGGAAGTTTGGAAATTCCATTTCAAAGAAAGGTGAATAGTTTATGGATAAAAGATTTTATCGTAATGTCGCAGATGCAATGCCTGAATTATTACCAAAACCAAGTCAAAAAAGAATCAGAGATTCTGACGGTGAAATAATACCAATAATTTCAATAACTTGTGAGGGAGCAGAATGGTGAAATATATCTATCAAGATACCAGTAAAACATTTGAAAAAATCCCAAAATATATTTACCAACGCCGTAACGGATGGTTTGAAATCAGAAAAAGAATTGGAGGAGTATTATTATACTGGGGAAGTTTCCCCACCCTTGAAGAAGCAAAATTATACAGAGCATACTATATTGGAAAAAAATGGATGGTTAACCCTTGCTTCAAAGCAAACAGATACATCATCTTTGAAAATGGACATTACCATGTTATCAAAATACTAAACGGTAAAAAGAACTATTTCGGTTCTTTCGATAACTATGAAGATGCCAAACATGAAAGAGATATCTGCATAGCCTGTGATTGGGATTTTAACAGAATAGTTGAATTTGATGATTCAGATTACACATGGTTAGGACAACCAATTGAAATCGAATGTTAAGTATGGTGGGAAGAAAATGAAGAGTGAAAACGAAATATTATCTTTAGCAGCATATGTGCTAATGTCAAGTTATCGTGAAAGAGCAGTAACTGTTCTTCATGAATATAACTTTATGACTCCTAAATACATTGCAGAAAATTGCAATGTAAGAAGCAATCATATCAGTAAAACTTTACGTGAATTAAAAGACCATAATATAGTGGTTTGCATTAATGAGGAGGCTCATAAAGGCAGATTATACAAGTTAACTGAACTTGGTGAAAAAGTTTATACTATCCTACCAAGTTTGAAAGGAAAAACTGTAGGTGAGTTAAATGACTTATAGGTGTGTTGATTGCGTTTTCAGCGAAGTCAATGATAAAAAATTTTGTGACATGACCTGTTTAAAACATCGGAAAACAGTTAAATGTATGGAAAATCATTGCAACGATTTAATACTCAGACCATTACAATTCATAGCACACTTATGCTATGTACATAACTATGATCTTGTTAAAAAAGGAAAAATGGATTGGAGTAAAGCAGATGAAATGGCCAAAGAACACTTAGACGAACATGGTTTTGCAGGAATGAAAACACCAGATAAATTACTCTTATTTGAAAACACATCCGGCAAAACAGCAGATAAAGAAGAGGTGGAATAAATGATGGGACCATTCTATGTAGAACTTGAAAACAATCATCATTACATACTAATCAATCAACAAACTGGAAGATCATATTACACTCCAGCACAAGATGATGCAAACTCAATCTGCGGAATGTTAAACAGACTAATCCAAGCGGGTAACAAAATAACCTATGAAATCAAAAGAACTTTCCCAGATCGATTTGATGAACACGTTGCATTCGTAACCGATGAAAATTTAGCACTAGAATTCTGCGACAAACATTCCGATTGTTACTATCATCCAATTCCCATTACAAGATATGCAAATGAATTAGAAGGTTTAAGGAACCGTGTTCCTTGTTGTGGAAGCTGTGAAAAAACAGAAACAAGATTCCAACTCAACGGAGCCAAAGGAATGTACTGCAAAGAACATGAGAATTTTGTGGATGAAACAGAATACTGTGAAGAATGGGAGCAAGACTTATGATTCCTGAAGCAATAACTCGTGATTTGCAAAATGGAATGGGATTAGATGAATGTTTGAAAAAACATAACACTAATCTCAAAATCTTATTCAATGCAGATGATATTAAAAGCAGAGACCCTGATTTTAGTTACATTGAAAAAAGAGGTCAAAATTATCATATTAAAAAGAAAATCAAATCCCAAACTTATTTTTTTGGGATATATTCTTCTTTGGAGGATGCTAAAAAAGTAAGAGATAAATTAATATTAACTGGTTGGAAACAAAAGCAAGTTAATCGTATTTGTGAAGAAGTGAATGTTAAACGTGTTCCTAGTAAAAACGAACAACGATATTATGAGGATTAATTTTATGAACTTTTATAAAATTGCATTAGCATTAGCGGTTGTGATGATATTATGTTTCGTGTTATCCTATTTAATCAATTGGACAACCACATATAATATCTTCACAATCTTATCTTTATTTTTATGTTACGCTATTGTTGGAATGCATGTTGGAAGAGTATTAACAATTAAAGAGATGGAAGAATGAATATGGAAAAAACATGGAAAAAACTATTATTGCAAATCATTGAAGAAGGTCATTCACATACTAAAGATGATACTTTAATTCATGAAATAATTGGAGTGCATGAATTCCTACCAGCTCCTGTAGCTTATGGTTTGTCTAATGATTTATCAACAGAACAATATTTGAATTTAATCAAAAAAGGATACTTTGATATCCAAGGTGCAGTAATGCACGGTGAAGCATTACATGATTATGTAGCAAGCTTAGATGACTCATTCATTATTGATGGAGGAGATTTCGTCTACACCTATCCTGAGAGATTATTAAATCATACTACTGTTGACAGATTTGGTGAAGTTGTACAAGTGGATCAACTTGAAATCATGCAATACAGATTAACTGAAAACCCTGGAAGTAATCGTGCAGTTGCAACTTTATATAATTGTGGATTAGATGGAGTTGAAGAACACATCCCATGCCTTAATTGGATTCAAGCATTAATAAGAAATAATAAGTTAACATTAACAATTATCTTCAGAAGTAATGACTGTTACGGAGCATGGACAAGTAATATGATGTTCATTCATTATATTGGATTCAAATTAGTTGAATCATTGAAAGAAAAATATCCCTTGCTCCAGTATAATGGTTTGTATTATAATTGCAGCAGTTTGCACATTTATGATAATGATTTAGATGCTGCTAAAAAGGTTGTGGGATTATGAGTGATTATGATATATTATATGGTCTAGTATTAAGAATAGAGGGAGGGGATGGTGTAGCACTTTATAAAAATATTGATGAAATATCCAAGAGATTAGGAGAAGCAATCAATAAAGAATTTTCAGATTTTATTGCTGTTCCTTTTGGTTTTGAATTAGTTGAACCGGATAAAAAAGTCAGAATATTAAACAGAATAGAATACAGTGATGAAATCCCAGAAACCGATGAGGAAGTATGACATTTAAACGATTCACAATACTTGATTCAAAATACAATTCCGGAGTAGATATCTATGATAATCTACTCCACAAAGTTGTAATTGAAATTCATACTAATAATAAGCAGATTAACAGGTTAATTGCAAAAGCAGCAATGCGGATAATAGAGGGACAAATATGAGGACAGTTGAAGAATTAAAAAAATTACAATTACAAATCCAAGATGATGAAAGAGTTTCTCTGGTAACTATTGACGAGGATGGGACAATCAGTACAGATGCAAGTTTCACAAAAGATGATGAACTAAAAGAGTTTAAAAAAGATTGCATAAGTGTAAATGATACTCAATTATTAGCATTACCTTATTGTGATGCTATTATCATTTCTAAAAGAGTTTTACATCGTAGGGAAGTTCAAACAAAGTTAGAAAGGTGGGTTTTATGAAAACTGATGAAAAATGCAGATATTGTTATTATAACACAGTAATATCTTGTACTGAAGACCCCGATATATGTGAAGATTATGAGTTTAACCATTTGGCTAAAAAATATGAAAATAAAAGATTCAAAGCTAAATGGGAAGATGGTAATGATGTTAAAGTATTATTTGTTGATGAATTGGAACAGTTTCCGGATTGGTATATTGAAAGATTGGAAGATGCAGAAGAATTAGCTGATTTCATGAATGGATTATGGCAACAATCTCAAGATGTTGAAGACCTATTCAAAAATGCAATCATAGAATTATTAGAAAAATATTTCAAGTTAAAACATCAGCAAGACACATTAATCTTAGGAGACATGTTCAATGAAAGAATCAATGTCTTGGAAGAGTTATTACATGAAACCGGTGAAGATGATTTAATTGTAGATTTTTATGAAAGAATGGCAGAGGAGGCATCTAAATGAGAGATGAATATTATGTTCAGGATGGTAAAATCAAAAACAGATTCACAGATAAAGAATACTCTTTAGAAGAAATCTGTTTTAAATTATCTGTACTGCAAAGGGAAGCATACCAAACAAGTAATGATTTACAACGTTGTCTTGAATTAAAAGCGGTTAATAGACATTTAAGAATGGAAAATCGTTTCTTAACAATTAAATTACAACAATTAGCATTTAGAGGAATGTTAGATGTACATGAAATTGAAAAAGAAATTGGTGAATTATGCTTAAATCCTGATGAAGCAAGTGATTATATTCACAAGTTTGAAAAAGAAAATTTTGAACTAAAACAGAAATTACGAAAACAAGGAGAGTATACTGGTGATTTATTATGAATTGGCCAAGTAAAAAAGAAATTGCCGAACTTCGTGAAAAATATCCTCAAGGCACAATCATCAAATTAATTAAAATGAATGACTCCACACCAGTTCCACCAGGAACCATTGGAACAGTAACCTCCGTTGATGATGTGGGTACTATCCATTGTAGGTGGTGGAATTATCCCAGCAGTTTAGGAATAATCCCAAACAAAGATGAATTTGAAATAATTCAATTAGATGATCTTCGTAAAGAAATATTTGAAAAAATAAGGGATAAAGGTTATACGTATTATACTCCAGGACGTTGCGGTAAAACTGTAGATATGATTCTTAGGAAAGCTATTGAAAATGAACGTCGGAAATTGCTTAATTGTCATGATGGTTATTTTGATGACAGTCCTAAAGCAAGTTTCTGGAGGATTGTGAATGATTTTAATAAAATGATTAAAGAGGGGTAAAGATTATGTTTTTCAGTAGAAAACGAAATAATACTGTTGTTTTAGATAAGGATAAGGATTATGTGTTTTGTTTTAAGAAAAAAGCAGTAATCTTGGATAGTGAGTGTGATATGTATGAACATAACAAGAATTGTGATGCTAATGATGATTTTTGGGGTAGAACACATTTCAAAGGGAGTAGTAGCGGTGTATGTGTAGGTAAACATGTATTATTGAATGAATGTAAGTATTGTCTTAGAAAACGGGAGAATGTAAGAACATTCTGTTTATCTGAAGAAGCGATGAAATGTTATAATTCAAAGAGGGAAAATAATGGCTGAAACTGAACGATTTGGTATAACAACTGATAATGAGAATCTCATCGTAATACTTGATAATGATGTTGAATTATCACAATTACAAGTTTGTGATAAATTGAATGAGTTATCTAATGAAAAATCACGTTTACAATGCCGGTTAAACAGGCGAACACGTCAAAGAGATGAATTAGCAGAATTCAATGTGGAATTAATGGAAGAGAACAAAGAATTAAAAGAACAATTAAAAGATTGTCAACAGAAGAAACAGAACAAGATTTGAAAAGGGAGTTGCAAGTAAAATGAATAAAAAAATAGTATTACTATTCTGTTTAATAATTGTTGCATTATTCTGTATCGGAACAGTATGTGCAACAGAAGTAACAATGAGAGTGGACAGTAAACACATTGTAGGCATGGGAACTGGAAACGCCCCTCTTGATGATAATAATTATGCTAATCCAATGTATGTGATAAGTGAAAGAGAAAAAGGAACCTACGCTCATTATATCATCCAAGAATATCCTGTTAGCATGGAAGATTATGTGAACATTCAAGTTGGTCAAACAGTTACATTAGAAATACCTGATAGTAGAACAATGTTCTGTAAAGTTATTGAAATAATATAAATGGGAGTTTAGGAGATGATTGAACATACTGGACATCTTAAAAAGTCAACTATAACATCTCAAACAGATGTGGGCATAGATGGTTGGTGGATTAATAAGAAAATAGAAGAATTAAGACAATTAGGATATTCCGATGAGTATATCAATAAGAAATTAGGTCATTTAGTAAATTGGAGGATTTAACAATGAGTTTGGAATGTGATGATATGATGGAATACGGTAGCGAATACTGTGAAGCAGATCATCGATATTGTTGTGATAATCGTATGAGATGTAAAAAAGCAGATGATTATTATTTCAAACAAGATGGTAACCATTATTATCAAAGATTTGTATTATTTAAAAAAAGACATTATGACAAAGAGAATAATGAATTCTCTTATTCATATGTCTTAAAAGATTTTCTTCATGAATTTGAAGATGTTCCATTAGTAAATAAAGAAGATGCATATAGTTTAATTTATTTCTTATATGCTTTATGTGATAAAATCGATGAATTAGGTGGATATAGTGAAAATATAAAATGGAGGAAGAAAAATGAGTAAAATTAAAATCATGTTAAGCAGTCCAATGAATGGTAAAACAAAACAAGAAATTGATGCTGAAAGAAATGAAATGGCAAACCTGCTATTTGATTATTATGGTGATGATAATTGTGAAATAATCTCTTCTATAGTTGAAGATCATGAACAGAAATCTCCGTTAGAATGTTTAAGTGAATCAATATTTTTCATGAGTATGGCTGATGTTCTTGCTATGGGTTATGGTTGGGAAGATGCGAGAGGTTGTAAATTGGAACATGAAATCGCAAAAGCATATCATAAAGAAGTTGTTTATTTAGATGAGCTTAAAGAGGGATTGGAATGAATGAATTTGAATGTGGTAAATGCGGATATTTTGATGGAATGTGTTGTCAAAAAGATATGTCTGATAGAGATGCAGATGAAGTTGTTGCAGATTGTAACAGTTTTGAATTTAGTATTTATTATAGTGGGTGATGTCTAATGACTTTTATTGTCCAGTTTGATTTAATGAGTTTATTAGTCTTAATAATTGTTCCTCCCGTAATTATTTTTTTGTGTAGGTCTGCTTGGGTTTATGCAAATGATGTAAGGACTTTGTGGCAGAATAAATATGTTTCCAAACTTATCAAAGAAAATAATAAAATTTGGAGAGAATATCTTGACTTGCAAAGTGAATTTAAAAACTTAAAAGATGGAGAATAAGGGATTAGAATGACTAAACGAAGATACTGGTGGAGATGTAAACATAGGAACTCCTCCACCGGTGTAGTTTACTGTAGAAAATATAATAATTTTTGTTTAAAAAGTAAATGCGATGAATTAGATGACACAAAAGGAAAACTGCAAAAGGAGTTGCAAGAATGAATAATAAGTATACTTATGAAGTTACTGATACTGGGAAATATTACTATGAAAATAATGTTCGTATTTTCCCTGAACAGTTTTGGCATATAATTAAGAAGTTAGAGCATAAAATTGAAGAGTTAGATTTTGAATTAAAAGAATGTAAAGAAAGGAAATTATATAGTCGCAGAGAATTGGAAAGAGAGAATAATGAGTTAAAACAACAAATCAAACATTCACAAAAAAGAACTGCTATTATAAGTGGTTGGTTACACGATGAGGGCAATCTGACTTTGGATAAATATGAGGAGATTTTAGATTATTGTTATCAAGAATATAAAAAGGGGAACTGTGAATGACTGAAAAGAATTATTTCGGATTATTAACACGGAATGTATCTATGTTTCATTTTTTTTGGATACTATTAATGGCAAGAATAAATCAAGGTGCAACTATTGGCAATTGGATTTCAGTAGATATGTATAATAAGTTTTTTGATGTTGAAATCCGATTAAAAATCAAAAGAAAACCAACAGCAAAAGATAAACAATTATTAAAAGCTGAAACTGGTTTGGATTTAGATAAAATAAGTGAAGAATTACAATGAGGGATTATAAAAATGAATTTTGAAGAAATAACAGACTTATGCGAAGAAATACTGCATTTAAATTATATTCTGGATGAAGCACATCACTTCACAACTTATGACTTAGAAAAAGTCAGATTTGAATTGTATAAAAAATTAATGGAATTAGAAGTAGCATTAAAATACTTAACAGACACATCAGGATTCAAAGCTCAAATGGCATCTGATGCTATGATACTTAAAAAGGAATTTAATGAGAAAAAGTGAACCCAATGAAGATTAGAAATTTTATCTTGACAATTTTGAAATTAAGAACCATATGCATAAAATACAGGATACCTTTTAATGATCTGCCTGAAGTCCTGGAAGAATATATTGCATATGATAATGAAGAATATCTTGAAAAATTAAGGAATCAATAACCATGAGATACGAAACAGAAACAAGAATAACAGATGAGGTGGAATGAATGAACCATAGACCAGTAACTTACAAGGATTGCAAACATAACACCAGCGAGTCATCAGGTTTTGTTGGGTACTGTGCGTTATATCTGAATGAAGACCGTACAGCAGGAAAACTTGTTAAATGCAGTAAATGTCCATGTGATAAGTTTGAATTTGGAGGCTAAACAATGAACTTCAAACAATTCTACACTAAGGTTGAACAGATGAAAACAGAACTGGAAGACAAAAACATTGACTTTGAAGATGTGAAAATAGGTTACACTAAATCCACTGGTGAAAACATTATCGTAGCATTAAAAGGCGATTACAATGTTGTCAGTTATTTTAAATGGTGATTTAATGAATTGTGTTGATTGTGAGGGTTTGTCTGTGGATTTGGATAACTCCCAACCTTACCTTTGCATGTATGATGACCATTATGCGGAATCACTGGAAAATTTGAATAAAGAATGTTTTAAGGAGTTAAAAGAATGACTTTTAGATTTGAACAAAAGAAAATAGTAAATGAAACAACTCATACAGTTTACAATCCTAAAAATGAAGATGATATGAAGAAATTATGCTATGACCTTAATGAAATGTTAAGAGATTTAAAATTTGAAGTAGATGAAAAAACAAGTGCATTAGTAAGGATTAAAGCTGTATTAAGGCAATTAGATTATTAAGGAAGGTAATTTAGAATGAGCATCAAACCCATAAAAGAATGCAGCCAAAACCAATGGGTACAAGGAGAAACAAACTGTCCTCATTGGAAAAGAAGTTGTTTCCATAGCCATGGCATATTTGATGATGATGGAAATTATGTAGGAAGTGCTGATGGACAATGGGGTTACTGTGATTTACTTCAAAAGAAATTTTTATATTTATTGGGTACAGAAGCTCCTTGCGAACCCACTAAACAAACTAAATTGATGTGATAAGAATGAAAGTAACTGAGTTTAAAGAGAAGTTTGATTACATCTACGAAATGCTTGAACGATTTGATGAATTGGACAATGCAGATGTTATCATCACTAAAACAAGTGGAAAAACCTTATTTATAGTTATGAGAGGCCAAGAAATCTTAAACCATTTTGAGGTGAGTAAATGATTGTGTTTAAGGATTGTGGATATCGTTTTGAAGAAAAAAACAAATTATACTGTAAGAATAAAGCAGACAAAGGACCATGTGACAACTGCAAATCAAATGTGCATTTAAATTGTCAGAACTATGTTCCCAAAAATGACATGTGTTTATTGTACTTTGAATTAGGAGTCAGTGAAGTTAGTCAGTATGATACTTGTGCAGAAAAAGTAATCTACGATGATAATGAATTACAAAGGAAATGGAGTAATTAACATGGACAAATATGGAATTAATGAAAAAGGATTATCACGATGCGTAACCCTTAATGGTAAAAGTTTACCAGCATATGAAGTTGTTGATAAACTCAATGAATTAACCAGAGATAAAATATCTTTCGCAAATGAATTAAATAAATTTGAATCACAAGTCGAAGAAACTTTACAAAAACATTATAATTATGCGAATAGTCAAAGACAAAAAAATTTAGATAATGTAATGGTTCATCAAGCATATGACATGTTAAGAGCTACAATTAGAGACATTGCAGATGAATTAGAAATTGATTTAAAAAATAAAGAAGTAGATTACAAATCAGCTTTTGATAAAGGAATGGATCATGTAATTAAAAATCATCCAGAGGGGTTATTTAAATGAATATGGATGAAATGACTCTTGAAGAAAAATTGGAATATTATCGAAGACAAACACATCAACTTAAAAAAAGAAGAGATGACGCTATTAAAAAAATAAACTATTTGAATAGTCATATAAAACAAATGAGTCAAGATATTAAGAGTTTAGATGAAGAAAATGAAGATTTAAAAGAAGATAATGCAATATTAAAACAAGCATTAACAAGACTTGTTGAATCATTTAATGACCATATTTCAGATAAAAGTCCAGTAAAGGATTTGATAAAATGACTAAAAGATATACTCAAAAAGAAGATGACTGGGAAATACTAGACAATGGAAAACACTTAGCATACGCCCATTCAGCAAGACAAGCAGAAATAATCATTGAAACACTAAACAATAAAGAAGATAAAATCAAAGAACTAGAAGAACGCATCAACAGACAAGCCGAACTGTTGGAAAAACAACAAGAACAAATCGACAATTACATAGACATCAAAGCAAAACTAAATGGTAAAATATGTGAATATGAAACCAAATCAGAAGAATATGAATTAAGTGCTTGTGGTTGCGGAAGCAAACATAACTGGATTAAAAAAACAGCATTAGAAGAATTCAAAGAGGAAGTGTATCAATGACTGAAAATAAACGATATTCTTTTAATTGGGAGAGGGGGCACCCACAGTTTTGGGATAATCATTGTGATTTAGCAGATTGCTATTTGACTTGTGAAGATGTTGTTGATAGATTGAATGAGTTGAACGATGAAAATCAATTCTTAAAAAACTCTGAAATCATAACAGATCAAAAAGAATTACAATGCCTAATATATCAAACAATAATAAATCGTTATAAAGCTAAAATAAGAGATGAAGAAAGCTTATTAGAATATTATGAAAAACGAAATTATTCACATGCCACAATAGATAGGCAAAGAGTAAGAATCAACACATTAGAATTATTAACAAATGAACTTATTAATATTCATGATGGAATTAAAAAGAATATGGGGGGAGCTGAATATGACAGTAATGGATATGACTGAAAGATTCAAAAAACTCAAAAAATTCCACAATGCAGCACAATTAGAAATACATGACAATCAAGGACAATACCCTGAATTATCCTTTTTAAACGAAGAAGATTTAGATTATGTTCTAAATTTATTAAACACAAATAAAATGCGAATATCTAATAATAATCCTTTCAGAAAAAATTTGCGACGATTCATAAATAAAGAATATAAAAAATGCAAACCTTTATCTGGAACAGATATTTATGATAGTGAAACAGCAGCACGAAAAAGATTATTAAAAGAAATTGCAACAGAATTTAAATTATGGGGATAGATGCAATGAAAGATTTTCCAAGAGTAACCTATAACGAACCTGAAATAAATAACGCTGAAGAATTAGACAACATCTTTGAAAAATTAGTTAAAAATGCACCGGAAAAATTAATGGAGTTAAGAAAACAACAAATTTTAGATCATTCAAAAAGTCATTTCATAATTAAAACATTTAATGAATTAGCAAATCTAATAGGTGAAAAAGCAGATATGCATGCTGAAGTAATAGCAGCGCAATGTCAAGAACAATTAATTCAGTTACATTCACCCGTTTATCTTAATGTTCCTGTGAATGCAGAACCATTCCATAAATGGGAAACATGGTCAATTTCAGAATTATATGAAAAATATTGGGACCTTGCAATGAGTAAAGGATGGGGAGAAGACTATTATGGTTATAATGACTTATCACTTAAGAATGTATTTGATAATGTTAAAAATTATCATGTTGTAGATATGTTAACTGATTTAGTAGTTAATGACCATATAATCTGCGGATATGAAATTATGAGTTTTATGAACTATGATAGTGATAATCGATTATTAGAACCATTTAATCATCATTATTCAGATAAAATCATTGAGGTTAAATTAAAAGAAAAATATGAATCAATGAAAGAATATAGAAATAGCATCTTAAATAGGGAGTAAAAATATTTATGAGTATTCTTGAAAGTCCCGTTTTCAAACATAAAAAAATATTAGAAAAAGAATGTGAAATTGACATTCAATTATTAGATTTGCAAGTGATGAAATCTGTTCTAAATTGTTTTAATGAATCATCTGAAGTAATCAAACCTAAATTTGAATTACCTGAAGATTATGATATGCCAGAATGGATTAATTGTGAACATCGAATGAGGAGATATGAAGAAGGATTAGGGGTTCAAAGTTATTGTTTACATCCACTTAATCCATTATCTACTGAATTTGGAATGTGGCTTGTAATTTGTAATAAGAATGAATGTAAATTAAAAAAATATTATGACCTTTTTTGAACATTCTTCTCCACCTTTTTTTGTTACAATACTTCCAAACCATCACTAAAATAATATCTATGACATCAAAGATAATTATCAAAAATACTGAATATGCCGACAGTCGGACAGCACCTGAAGATATAACAAAAGAAAAACTATACGATGCCACCGAAGAACACATCAAAGATGTTCAAAAAGGAATGGATTTCTTCGCAGGAAAACTCCACGAAGCCGGATTAAAACATGACTTCACAAAAATATCTTACTTCGATGAATATGCCGAAGATGTATTATCAGAACATACTGATGATGAATTCAAAAAAAGACCATGGTATCAAAGACACATTTATGCAGAAAGACATCACTTAAATGCAGACTGTCCATTAGATGTGACATTAATTGATGTTTTTGAAATGATATCTGATTGTGTAATGGCAGGTAAAGGAAGATTTGGAAGAGTAACACCAGAATATCTGAATTTAAGCGACCCATCTATTTTAATCAGAGCTTATTATAATACTGTGAAAATGTTAGATGATATTGTTGAAGTAAGCAATGCAGAAGACTTAAACAAGGAGGAATGAAACCTTATGACTTTTGTACCTCCATCATGGTGGATGATAGGATTAACTAAAATAGGATACCTTTTAATTCCCTTAATAATAGGTATAATAATCGCATTATATGGATTCACTAAAGATAAAATAATCCTAATAATATTGGGAAGTATTATTGTCGTTGCAGGTTTTGGATTAGCAAGCATGACCTGGCATAATAACTACGAAGTACCATCAGTCCAGGAAAAAATAATAACTGTATCTGATTATCAAATCAAACCTAATATCCAAAAAAATGACCATGGAATGATAGTTGTTGATAGTGCAGATGATCTGCTTATGGTAACAACGGATGGTGAATCATTCCTAAATGAGGAAAATTTTTGGTTTGGTAAATGGAATACAAGAGATTTATTCAATCAATTAAAAACTGGTGGAACTTATAAAATCAAATATTATGGTTGGAGAGAACCATTCTACAGCACATTCCCAAATATTTTAAGTGTGGAAGAAGTGATTGATGAATCTAATGCAACTAATAACAATTTTAATAAATATAGTGGAACTAATACTGCAATCGGTGGATGGTGGTTTTAAATGAAATCAGAAGCAAAAACAATAATCAACATTATTAATACTGAAAGAATGGAATTGATGGACAAACTAAATGAAGCTAAAGAAAAAGAAGATGAAACAGCTACAAACAAGTTTCTAAATCAAATCCAAATATTAGACTATATCCAAAATAAATTAGGTCATATTTATGAATTCACAACTGATGAAGGATTCATGGAAGTATTACAGCAAAATTATGGTAAACATAATACTGAACTCATAGCATTAAATGGTAACAAATATATCATCAATAAAGATGAACCTGTTGGCATTCATGAAAATTTATTATTCTGGCCAGAAAGTAGTGAAGACCCAACAATAATCCCGCCAATCGATAAAGCTATTAATTTGGATAATATTATTGAAATTAACACCATAAAAGAAGATTAATTTTTTTTACTTTTAAAGGAGGAGTTGGTGTAATTAGGCACGACTTCCTATGGGAATATCCCACTTTGATTATGGTTACTGTGGGTTAATAAGTAATAAATAATAATCAAGGAAAGACGTTGGAACTGTGGCTGGATATTGTACGGGGATTAAGTGGAAGTGCAATTCTTCCCTCCTCCCTATTTTTTCTATAAAATATTATATTCCTTACCAGATAAAAAAACATTAATCACAATAGTAAACTCCTGATTAACCACATCAACATCATCCTTATTATAAATCAAAACATTATGCATAGCAGACTTATAAATCCTTTTCAACTTCTCAGGATTAGTTTTAATATATGTGCTATGAACATAATTTTTAGACCTGCCCTGTAATTCATCAATATATTCGGCAGCTAAACCAATATTGGAAGCATGAAACTTCCGCAAAGTATGAGCACGAAAGAAACGGTATTTGCCTTTAAACCCCCAACCCATACGATCATTAATTTCTTGAAACTTATTCAACAATTTAGCAGCTGTAAAATCAAACAACTTATCTGACAACTTTAAATCTTTCCTAGTCTGCAAATATTTCACAATATATCGTGTAGCTTCAGGACTGCAAAAAGTATAATAATATTTATCAGTTTTAATTCGTTTCAAATAAAAAGTTGGAATAACATTTTTTTTATGAGCTAATGTTTCCAGTATTAGTTCTAATGATCCACCATTATGAAATTGTCTTGTTCCATTAACAAATTGTTCCACAGTAATGCTTAAAGTTTCGGCCTTAGCAGTACCCGAAGAACTCATAAAAAGAATAACACTTTTCAAATCCAAACCACAAATATCACATGCCTGACGAATATGCTCATGAGTAGGCAAATCCAAATAATTAGTTTCATATAATCTTTCATACTTAGCATCAGGCAAATGAGGAATCTCAATATCAAAATGAATATAAAAAGTTTTAACCTTAGTGAAATATGTTCTCACAGTATTCGGAGAATTATTACCTTTTAACAGATAACTTCTGTAATTCAACAATCTTTTTTTAACTTTCCTATCCTTTAAAGGAACCATTTCATTTTCATCAGTTACTGCTTCCTGCATTAAAAAATCCAAACTTTTCTTATGAAATTTAATGTAATGTTTCAATGCTGACTCATAACCACTTGCGGTGCTTTCTTTTATGTTTCTTTCTCTACAAAATCTTTTGAATAGCTTATTGTTTAACATAATATTATTTTATTGGTGTTACAATAGTTCAAAGTTTTTTCAATATATATTATTATGAATTCTGCTAATCAAATGTTAAATGCTATCAAAAATAAGAAAGCATTATTAACTAAAAAAAAAGATGAGGCCATTGCTTATATTAATGAATGTTATAAGCGAGATATGGCTGTTTTGGATGAAGAGGAACGTCAATGGTTAGAGCAATTTGATGATGTTCCCATTAAAGATATCTATCAGAAGGGAGATGATGATGAATGACTGAAAATAATGATGCTAAATTCTGGCATAGAATAATCGAACAACACAGGAAAGTGCGAATTCAAATGATTGAAATAAACCTTAAAATCACAGATGCAATGAAAAATTATTTGCAAACTGTAGGTGAAACATCAAATTTCCATATTGAATTTGAAGATCAAGGCACAGTAACATTAACATGTAATGGTGACTTATTTAACCTGGAACAAATAGGTGATTTCTGTGATGTGTTTAATTTATCATTGATTATTAATAATCGTGTAATAGTTGAAAATCATTTGCAGGACACAACTGAAATCAGAACTAAATACCTGTTTAGTGTAGGTAAATTAGAAGAAGAATCAAATGAGGATTAAGGGATTATGAATTCAACTGCATTATATGAATTAATTCAAGAAGCTAAATCTGAAAATAAAGCAGTTAGATTACTCACAGATAAAGAAAGGTCCTCTGAAAAGAGTTATTGGAAGTTTATTATTGAACCTGAACATGATGTTTCATTTAAGCAGGGTAATGTTTTGAAAGGTGATAGATGTTTAATTGATTTGAATTTTATTGTGGGAGCAGTTATTATTCCGAATAAGCATGAACGACCTAATAATCCAATTAAGTGGAGTAAAAATCCATATAAATCCAATCCAAAAGGAAGAAGAGCAAGGAGTTGAGTTTATTGACTTTTAAATTAGAATTAAGTAATAATAAAATTTTTAAAGATATTTTTGAAAGTATTAGTAATATTATTGATGAAGTGGTTTTAGAATGTGATTCAGAGGGTATTCGTTTAAAAGCATTGGACCGTAGTCATATTACTTTTGTTAATATGGAATTAACTAAAGATTTGTTTGATGAGTATGTTTGTAGTGTTCCTGAGAAGTTGAATATTGATACTTCTGAGTTTATTAAAGTTTTGAAAAAATGCAAAACATCAGATATTTTACGACTTACTGTAGATGAGGGTAATGTAATATTAATCTTTGAAGGTGATGCAACAAGGAAATTTAATCTTCGATTAATAGATATGAATTATGAACCGGCAACTCCTCCAAAGATTGACCATCCAGTTAATTTAAAGATACCTTCCAATGTTTTGAAAGATGCCTTAACTGACATGAGCATATTCAGCGACAAAATAAAATTCATAGTAAATCAAGATTATCTCATCATAAAAGCAGACGGAACATTCGGAGACGGAGAAATAAAATACCTCCACGGCGAACACGTAACCGACATTTACACATCATTATTCAGTTTTGAAAAACTAAAAGACATGATGAAAGCAAGCGGATTAAGCGAAACCTGCATATTAAGCCTGGGTGATGATATCCCATTAGAATTAACATTTGAATTAATAACTGGAGATGGAGCATTAAAATTCCTATTAGCACCAAGACTTGAAGAAACTGATTAACCATGTCACGAAAAATAAAAAATTTCAATATACAGATAGATCATCGTGAACACGATGACAGAATCAGAAAAGCAGCATGTTACTACAAATCCAAACAAGACAATGTAACTGTAAAAGAATTACTAGTAGGCGATTATATATTCAATAATCAAGTATGCTTTGAATACAAAACATTAACTGATTTCATTGATAGTGTTGAAAGCAAACGCATATTTAACCAAGCAATCGACCAAACAACAAATTTCCCATACCATTTTGTAATAGTAGTTGCAAGTGACCTGGAGAAACATGAAATGTTTGATGGTTTTGATGGAGAAGCATATGTCTTTGGATGGGATAATTATGATGGAGCAATAGCAAGATTAAACACTTTCACCACTGTTAAAGAATGCAGTACAGAAGAAAGAGCTATAAAATTCATGAGACAACAATCCCGAAAATGTCTTGATAATAAACATGTTGTGAAAAGATTAAAACAGAAAACTGATAATCCTGCATTCAATTATCTGGCATTAACTAAACATATTGGTGATGATACTGCTGAATTAATAGTTGATAATCTAGGATTATATGATTTAGATGACTTGTTAAAGTTAGATAATAATACTTTACAAGAAATTAAAGGAATTGGTAGTAAAACTGCAGGTATTGTTATGCGTGCAATAAATCGAAAAAGGATATGATTATAATGGAAATTGGGATAAATGAAAGAGCTCCTTTGATTATAAATAATGTTAAAGAAGTATTGGATAAGGTTAAGGAAAAGATTAATGATTTTGCTTTATCTTTCCAATTAAATTATCATGAAGCCAGTACTGTTTTTTATTTACGTAAAGTGGAGGAGATTTATTTTGATGAATATTGGATTAAAATAAGTCAAAGCAATGGTACTGTTGCTTTTTTTAATTATGATTCAATTTTAGAGTATTGTATTATTAATGCAGATGAGGTAATTGATTTAGGAGTTGTTTAGTTTTATGTTAAATGATGCATTACGTGATGAAGAATTAGGTCGAATATTATTTGCGGAAATATTAAATCAGAATGGTGCAAATACCGGTGTGGATACTGAAAAACTGTTTGAAAAATGGGTAAAAGAAAATAAGAATGATGATTCGATGAGTGGTGAAGAATTAGAAATTTTTAAACAAAATCTAATAAAAAATATGCATTCACCTCTAAACGAAGATATGGTTGTTTTAGGGGATGTGCTTGATAAAGAAGAAGATGATAATATGACTGATGTTCCAATAAGTATTAGAGAACTTGAAGAAAAACATAAAAATGAACCAACTGAAAGATTAGCTGAACCGGACTATTATGCAGGCAATGGATTAAGTCCATTGGAAGCATTTAAAAAAGGTTTATTATCACGTGAAGAACTTATAGGTTTCATTAAAGGAAATGTGATTAAATATACTGTCCGTGCAGGACATAAACACAATGCTTCAGAAGATATTGTGAAAGCTATTGATTACTTAACTCATTTGAAAAGATTATATGAAGATGAAATGATGGCCAACAATGACAATCCAGTTGTTCAAGAATCTAAAAGAATAATGAAGGAAGCAATTGAAGGATTAGATAAAATCCAAGATGTTGATGTTAAAGGGGATTAAAATATGGTTAACATTTGTGGAAAATGCAAACATTACACACGAACCGAAACAACAACCGATGGATACTTCTACCATTACTGCAGCAAGGTAGATGAACTATTCCCACCAGAACCACAACCGGATGGAGCAGAACCATCTGAAACACCAACTTTAAAAATAAAATTCAATGACACAGCATGCCAACATTATGAAAAAAACAGGAGATAAAAAATTATGTATGAATTATTAAAATTCAATAAAAAATATTATCAGGATATTATTTCCGGAATTAAAAGACAAACAATCAGAAAACACAATAAAAAATTCAAAAAAGATGAAATAGTTAAAGCAATATTTCCTGGAACTGAAAAAGAATGTTTCATACAAATTACAGATACTGGATATAAACAATTCAAATATTTAAACAAGGAAGATGCAAATTTAGAAGGATATAAAACTGCGCAAGAATTAAAAAATGAATTATTAAACATTTATCCGACTTTAGATAATCTTACAAGAATTTATTATATTCAATTCAAAGTAGTTGATAAAAATGCATGATAAAGTTCACATGTATGTTCGCACCTGCTGGGATGCATACAGATGTGCTGATAAAGATGAAGTAAAAAGAATAATCAACGAAGTAATTGAAGCTAATCCTGATGAAACAGATTGGGTTCGATTAGGAGTAATAGCTAAAAGAAGATGCATAGGAGAATTATAAAATTAAAACCAAAAAAAAATTCAATCATGTGATTTTTATGAAAGAAAGAAGCTTAGAATATTTATTAGGATTATATGAAAAGCCCTATGTCAGAGGAGAAATAAGAAGCAAAGAAACAAACAGAAAAGTAAGATATGAACAAAAAAGAAAAAACAGACATTTAATATTTGATGAATTATGCTTAGAATTATTCAATGACTTTGATGAATTATGCCTTGAAGCAAAAACATTAGTCCTATCCCCAAATCAGAAAAAACTTGTCAGATACCTAATAGATGAATTCAGCAGCAACTTTAAAAAACTACATCATACAGCTTCAGAAAAATGCATAATCTTAGCATTCATGTTTTATGTTAAAAAGATTGAAAACAGCAAAATAAAATTACAAAGTTACAGGGTATCAAAAAAGTATGGTTTAACAGATCAAGTTTTTGAAATTATAGTTTGCAGATTATTGGAAAATTTTATGCAGCGCATTCCGATTGTTCCACGTAACCATACTATTGATGAGCATGACATTCTTGTTAGGGAAGGTAAAAGATAATATGTTTAGTGGTGCGAATCTTCGTTTAAACAAACCTACAGTTCAATTTGATTCAAAAGACTTATTGGACAATCCGGAAGTTGTTAATTTATTGAAAAGCATTACTGAGTATTATTCTCAAGTGAATGTTATTTATGATGCTGAATTGGTTTTAACTAATTGTGAGTATGAGACTGTTTATACGGATTCTGGTAGTTATCGTAAGCGTAAGGATTATTGTTTTAATTTACGGCATTTAGATTGTGTTGTTTTTTGTTCTGATAAGATTTGTTTTAAGTTATTTAATAATGTGAGAGTTGTTGTTCCTGTGGGTAAGGATTTTATGTATTTTTTTGAATGGGAAGGTGATTATTATGGTTAAGATTAATGTTTGTGATGTTGATGATTGTGATGTTGATGGTTTGTTGAAGTGTGAAACTAATTTAGGTCCGGTTACTATTAATTTACCTGGTCTTGGTGAGGATGGTGTTTTGTTAAGGGATGATGGTGTTATTGAGGTTGGTGGTGCAAGGCCAAGTATTGAGTTTTATACAGATAATCCTCCGAGGACTAGTGAAGTGTTTATTAATATTACTGGATGGTTTTATATTCATTTTAGGTTGGTTATTGAGGTTAAGGATGGTTTTACTTATGTTGCAGTGTTGGATAAATGATTAGATGGTTGCCTTTTCTTTTTTAAAAAAAGAAACAAAAAAATTTTATACTGATATGTTATATATAGTTACTAGTATATAATAGTTTATTATTTTAAACTAGTTCCAACTAGAAAAAGATATTCCCTCAAATATTAATGTTTCCGCTAGGTATTAACTTACTAATAGAGAAGATATTATAAAAAACTTTTTTTTATTCAAAAATCAAATAATTGGGAATCTATGTGCAATGAAGAACTAGAAGACGATGAAATTGAGGAAGTAGAGAATACTGATAAATGTCCTGACTGTAAGACATTAACAATTGTTCGTAGTGAAAACCGCAGTTATGAATACTGTACCATATGTGGTTTAATCACCCGTGCTAGTTCTGACTATGTTGCAGGATTCAAAATAGATTTACCTTACGGTCTTCTCATCATATAAGTGTATGCTGTGGAGAACATGGCAAAATAAAAAAATTAAAAGTCTCTTATAATTTCAATTAAATGTCACATTCTATTGTATTTTGACAATAATGTCCATGGAGCCTTAAATGGAGGTGCAAATCCTCCTCACAGCTTTAAAATTTTATTTTTTATAATCTATTTATTTAGGGGTAATATTATGGTTGAAACTTACAAATACAAATCAAAATTTGCAACTGCTATATCATTCATTGCAATGTTTATAGCATATCTTGGTAAAGACGGATTAGCTCAAATTATACCTCCAGATTATGCATGGTTAATACCACCAATTGTAGGTATAGCTGCATATATTGTCACACAAGGGACTGAAAATATAAGAGTAAATAGAGCTGAACAAATGGTTCATGAACAATATTCTGAAACAGTTCCAGAAGAAACTGATGATATTATTGTTGATCCAACTATCTCAGAAGAAGATGAAATCAGTGATGATGTGGTAGTTGGTGACGAAGATGGTTGCTAAATATCAATATGAAGATGAAATCATAGATATTGACCCTGCAAATGAATATGAAGAAATATATGTAGGTGATGATGATGCCTAGTCCAGAATGCCTACATGAAGACCAAATCATGGGTCAATCTCAAAAACTCGCTGAATTAGAAGCGCAAGCCGAATATAAAAAAGAACAAATAAAGGAAATCAAAGATGACCTGAAAGATATGGATAAAAAAATTGATAATATAGATAAAAATGTTAATAAGTTAATATTACATTCAGAAACGAATGATGCACAATTAGAAAATCGATTAGAGTCAATTGAGACAAGATTAGATTTATATGATAAATTCATGAAAGAAACAAAAAATGATAATAATACTCGTAACACACAACAAATCGCAATAATAGCATTACTCATATCCGGTATCGGAATATTACTAAATGCAATTACTCATTTCATATAAAATTCTAAATATTTTATTTTTAAAATAAATTTCACGCTCATTAAATGATTTAATGACAAAAAAATAAGGGTTTGGTATAAAATTTTTTTGGAGGACATCAAAAATGGAAATCGAAAAAATAAAAATAACCGACCTTGTACCAGCCGAATATAATCCTAGAAAAATCAGTACAGAAGAAAAACAGAAACTAAAAAACAGTATTGATAACTTTGGAATAGTGGAACCAATATTAATCAGCTTATCTGATAATGAAATAATTGGAGGACATCAAAGATTCGACGTCTTATTCGACCAATACTTATTAGATAATAATATCTTCACAGAACTAAACCTACTCCGATTAAATGAAAGCTTCGGATGGGTATTCCCAGACAATGATAAAAGTTTAGATTCTGAAGATATGAAAAAAGCATTAAACCTAGTACTGAATCGTGTAAGTGGAGAATGGGATGAAAACAAATTACAAACCATCTTCACAGAATTAAAAGACTCAGGATTCAACAACATAGGTTTAACTGGATTCGATGAAAATGAAATATCAGGCTTCACAGGATTACAAGAAAATCAACTAAATGATGAATCTTCAACTATTGTTGAAGAAGACATAAATCTAGACACATCACTGATAATCCCTGAAGATGAACCAGAATACGATGAATCCATAGCAGATAATATTCCAACAATCACTTGCCCAAGGTGTGGATATGAACTCCCAAAAGAGGAATATTCACCATAAACCCAAAGTAATTTCAACCTTTAGCGGATGCGGTGGAAGCAGCTACGGTTACAAACTAGCAGGATATGAAGTCCTACTCGCAGTCGAAATGGACACACATGCAGTAGCAACATATCAAAAAAACTTCCCAGATACACCAATATATTACGGTGACATCCACAAATTAAGTGTTGAAAAAATCTTCGACATAACCGGACTCATACCAGGAGAACTAGACCTCTTCGACGGGTCACCACCATGTCAAGGATTCAGTACCGCAGGTGCAAGAGACTTTTGTGACTTCAAAAATCAATTATACCATGAATACATCCGATTACTAAGAGGATTATATCCCAAGACATTCGTAATGGAAAATGTATCAGGTATGGTGAAAGGTAACATGAAGATCATCTTCAAAGACATCCTACGTGAACTAAAAGCAAGTGGATATGATGTTCGTGCAAAACTAATGAACGCACAATACTACAACTGTCCAACAAGTCGGCAAAGGATGATATTCATAGGTGTAAGAAAAGACCTTGGAATACCTGCAAGTCACCCAAAACCAAAAACCCAACCAATACCATGTAAAAAGAGTATTGGACATTTAGAAGGTAAAATTAAACCTAATAACTCCAGTATCACACGATACAGTAAATATTTAAAACCTGGACAGAAGTCAGGTGATGTGCCTAACTTCCCAACAAAGACCAGGGATATTTACAGATTACTACCTAATAAACCATGTCCAACAATTACAAGAAAACCACAACTCGTTCATTATCAGGAAGATAGGGAGTTGGATGTAAGTGAACTAAGTATATTACAATCATTTACTTATGAGGATAATGATTTCAAATGGATAGGGTCAGATAATCAAGTTAAAGAAAGAATTGGTAATAGTGTACCACCAAACTTAATGAGAGCAGTTGCTGAGCATATTCGTGTGAATGTATTGGAGAAAATATCATAAATTTTTTTTTATTTATTTTCAGTTATTTCAGTATTAAAAAAAAGGAGGGGATTAATCCTATGGCTAAGACTAAATTAACTCCAGAATTGCAAGAAAAGTTCTGTCAAGCTATTGAGAATGGAGATAGTATTTTAGGTGCCTGTGGATATGTTGGCATTACTGAAAGAACATATTATAATTGGATGGATAGAGCGGAGAATGCGAAAGGTAGGACTAAGTTTGTTAAGTTCAAAGAATGTGTTGATAAAGCTAAATCGAAAGCTTTGCATAATTTTGAACAGGTTATTACAAATGCTAGTATGGAACATTGGCAAGCTGCAGCTTGGATGTTGGAACGTAGGCATCCGAACTTGTATGGTAAGCGGGAGAAGATTGAAGCTGATGTTAATCATAAAGGTTTGAATGGTCTTGCTGATGCTATAAGAAATAGTAAAGATAAGCATAGGCGGGAAGATGAGGCCAAGTAAGAATTATTTTGAATATGGTGAGTTTGGCCGTACTGCTGTTAACTTTTTTGAGAATAGTGATGCTTGGATTAATATTGCTTATGGATCAGTAAGGTCTGGTAAGACTATTACTTGTAATGCAAGATGGTTGACATTTCTTGCTGAATCAGATTCAAATGAATTTTTAATAAGTGGTAAGACTTCATCATCTTTGAAAAGGAATGTTATTAATCCTTTAATTGCGATGATGAATACTGAGGATATCCCTTATGAGTTTCATGCTTATGATGGTGAATTAATCATTGATGGTAAAACCTGTTATGTGATGGGTTTCAATGATGAGAAAGCTGTTGATGTCATCGCAGGTATGTCTGTCGGTGGTTGGTATGCTGATGAGATTGCAAGGTGTCCGCAGTCTGCGGTAGAAATGGCAATATCACGGTGTTCGGATGTTGGAGCTAAAATGTTCTGGAACACTAACCCTGACAGTCCTTATCATTATATTTTTGTTAATTATATTAACAATCATGATTTACTGGAAGCTGGAACTGTTAAGACATGGAAGTTCTTATTAGATGACAATCCTAATTTACCAACAGAATATGTTGAAGAATTAAAACGTGTTAATCAGAAATCTGAAGTGTTCTATAAAAGGAATATTCTTGGTGAATGGGTTATTGCTGAAGGAGCAATCTATGACATGTTTGACACTAATAAAAATGTGTTCACATGGAATTACTTAAATAATGAATTTCCGGAAGATCAAAAAATTCATAATATTAACATATGCTGCGATTACGGAGTATCAACTGTTACAACTTTTGGTGTTATGGGAATACACTATGACACCCATCAAGGTAACACCTACTACCTATTGGAAGAAACCTACTACGATAAAGAAGAAATCGGAGTGGCACAATCAGATAGTGAACGTGTTGATGATATAGTACACTTACAAGACAAATATAACTTAAATGAAAACAACACAGTATACTTACCCCATGATGCAGCATCATTGAAAACTGCTTGTCAAAAAGACAGCAGATTAAAAATGAATGTCCAGACATATGCACCAGATACATATGAAGACATCAAGAAAATACAAAACTTATTCAATAATCAAAAATTCTTAATCCACCAGGACTGTGTTAATAGTGTAAGTCAAGCACAAACCTACAGTTGGGATAAGAAAGCTCAACAAAGAGGAGAAGATAAACCATTAAAAATAAATGACCACTGCCCCGACATGTGGAGAGGTGGATTATTCGGTCCAGCTGAAATAACAACAGATGCCACACCATTAGGTGTAATCTACTTTTAAGGGAGATAATTATAATGTTAGATAACTTTCGTATGAATATAAAATCAAAATTTAGGAATGCTGTAATGCCAGTAATCCGAAAACCATATGAAGATAGTCTCTTCCAAGAGTATGTGCGCCAATATGGTTTCTTATTTAGTATAGCTAATAAAACAGCTGGTGAATTCTCATTCTTTAAAAAAGCACAACAGAACCCATATGTCTTTAGTTGTGTAAATGCAATATCAGACACTTTCCTGATTAATGGGTTTAAGATAAACAATCCAGATGAATTCACAGTCAACGTGAACAACACACGTTACCTTACTAATTTATTCAATCAACCTGAAGGGAATGAATCAGCATTAACATTCCCCGTATTTATCAGACAATTAGTTAACAGTCAAGAACTCATAGGAGATACATTTATCGAAGTAAACTATGAAGAATTTGACTATGACCATAACAATTACCATATCATTAATGGGTTACAATATGTGCCTGCAAGCTTGTTAAGATGGTTTGATGATACCGACCAATATGGTTTCAGGAATAAACCAAATATAAGATATGAACCGGATGAATTAATCCATATCTACGAACCATCCATTGAATTTAAAGAATCAAAATTCGGCGTATCCAAATTGGAAACAATCCAAAAACCATTACTGATGATGTGGCTTGGATTAGACTACAATCAAAAACTAATGGAAAATGCAGGTATTGATCCAACTGCAATATTAAGTTTTGATAAGGATATGGAAGATAACCTATTCAATAAAGAATTGCTCCGATTGCAAGCTATGATACAATCACAAGTCAGGGAGAAAGGTGGAATGTTAGCAGTTAAAGGAGCATCATATCAATCTGCAAAAGTCACCAATAAAGACATGGATTATGTTAACATGATGAACATGTGCAGAGATATGATTATAAGTTTATTCCGTGTACCCCCAGCAATGATTGGAGTTATCGAAACCGCAAACCTTGGAAGCGGTAATGGTGAAGCTCAAAAAGAACAGTTCAAAAATGTGATGAATGCTAAAGCAAAATTTTATGAAGCAGCATTCAACAAAGCATTAGGCCGTAATGGCTTTGATGAAGTATTCCAATTCAATGAAATGGATATTGAAGATGAACTGAAAAGAGCCAACATTGAATCAACACAGATACGTGATGGAATACGTACTGTTAATGAGGTCCGTAAAAATTATGGTTGGGACCCTGTGGATTGGGGTGACGAACCATTAGGATATGGTCAAGCTGGTGTAAATCAATTATTAACTTCTGATTCTAAAAGTCTTGCTTTAGAAAATAAAAACTTGCAAAAAGCATTACTCATGGAAAGATTAAGGAAAGAATACTAATGATAACTGTAAACGAAAGGGTTCTCACAAATCAATTATTAATTGATGAATTAGATTTATGGGGATTGTTTGATAGTAAAAGTATCAATGATGAAGATACCAGTAAATACTATCAGTTAATTGATGATCTGCTTGACAGTCAAATTGGAGAATCAATCGCATGGTTAGAATCTGATGAAGCAATAGATTATTTCTTTGAACATGCAGAAATAGAAAAAGAAATCTTTGATGCTTTAGAAGATGCATGGGATGATATATTCGATAACAGTTATGAAGATGTTGATGATTTACTTGACGCTATATATGACCATGGTAAACAAAAAGGTTATGAGAATATCCGTGAAACTATCCGTTACACAGATGCGGACATTCAAGCTATCCGCTTAGCTAAAGATTACAATTATCATTTAATACAAAGTTTAACTGGAGACCTGCAAGCTACAGTTAAAAATAAAATATTGCAAGGAATCATATCTGGTGAAAACCCTTATAATCTTGCAAGGACATTGCAGAAAGCCGGTGTTACTCCATTAGATGGTTCACCATTAACTGCTCGTCAAAGAGCAACAATGATTGCGAAAACAGAAACCTCCCGTATGCAGAATACTGGTATGGTGCAATCATATTTAAATGAAGGATTTGTTGATGTTAAACTGTTAACTGCTGAGGATAGTCATGTTTGCACTACCTGTCTTGAATATGCTTATAAATTCAATAAAGATGAACCAAGAGTATTTTCTCCGGAATTACTTGAAAGGGAAAAGGTTCATAGTATTGTTAGTTTAATTAAAGGTGGGCGTTTCCCTCCGTTTCATCCTCATTGCAGATGCACTTACTTAACTGTTTGGGAAACTAAAACTGACCCTCCAAGTAATCCTCCAGTTATTAATTTAACTCCTTTATCTGTAACTGTTCGCAAACAGGAAGAAGATTTACCTGAACCTACAAAGGAACAGTTAATGAAAAACTTGCGTCCTGCTGAACGGGAGAAATATGATAGTTGCAAACGCAACATTCCAAGGCAAAGACAATGGTTGAAAGATAATCCTGATGCTCCTGCTGAAGAGATTGCAAAGCATCAGAAACGTTTAGCTTTCTTGGAGAAGAAGTTTTTAGAGTTGAAGAAAAAAGCTTTAGGTGGTGAAACTAAACCGGTTAAACCTAAAAAGGAAAAACCTAAACCTAAGAAAGAAGAACCAACTCCAAAACCAGAACCTAAACCGGAGCCAAAACCTGAACCTTTACCGGAACCAAAATATGATGAAAAAGTATCTGACTTGAAAAAAGACTTACCATTAAATGAAACTACACTTGAAGAGATTCTTAAATGGTCAACTAAAAAGGTTAAAAACCAAAACAGATACGGTTATGAGTTCAACCCAGAAACTGGTGAATTAATTGGTAAAGAAATCAGAGGCCAACGTGGAGTTATTAACTTCAGAGATTATTATGTTGATAAACAATGCAACACAATCAGAACAATCTCAAATAGTGAAGACCAAACATTCCCTAGCTTAACTGATTTAAAGCATGTCAGAAGCTTGTCCGGTTCAGAACATATCATTGTATCTAACAAGGAATTATGGTACATTCACAGTACCGAAAAACTTGATTTGCACACAGTAAGGCATGGTCAATATGAAATGGAAGTAGTGTACAAAAGCGCACAAGTCGATGCATTACAGAAAGTTCAAGATGCCAAAGCTAAAGGTATAATGGATGAGAAACAATTAAAAGATTTATATAATAAAACTTTTGGTGATTCTCTTCTTAAAGGATTTAATACTCAAGAATGGTTAGACCGTGGATTTACAATTCGCAGAGGAATTCGTGAAGATTATAAAGAACCACGTAAAAGAAAAACTTCAAATAATCAACCTAAATCCGAACAGTCAAGACCAACATCTGAGTTGACTTATGATAATTTGAAAACTCCTGAAGATGTTGCAGCATTTTATAATTTGGATTATGAGCGTGGTACTGATAGTAAAGGTCGACCTACTCAGAAGTTCACAGATCACTTAACTTTCACTGATTCAAAAACTGGTAAAACAATTAACCATGATGTAGTGATTAATCTTGATGTTTACTTCACTAAAAATACTGGGGCTAAAAAATACATTGATAATACTAACTCTGGCAAATGTACTTATGATTTGAAAGAGATTATAAAGATGTATAAAGAGTCTCCGGATATTTTTAAATTCGCAACTAATGGTATTGATTTTGTTAATGAAAATAAAAGAAGAACTTTAGGTTATACTACTTGGAATGATAAAGTTGTTAGAGTGTTACCTAATTCATTTAACAGGAATCAAACCGAAAGGGGTAATGTTCGGCAGACTATGTATCATGAAATGAGTCATTGTCTTGATTTTAGTTTAACTAAAAAGAAATATGTTGATGTTCTTAAGAACCCTTCAAAGTATTCTCGCAGTGAATATTGGGATGCTCGTGAAGCCATAAATAAACGTGAATATGGTATTTGTTCCACTAAAGAATGGAAGGATATTGTTAAAGAAGAAGAGAAATGGTTAAGTGATAATGGTTATCGTGTTGAGCATTGTTCTTGGTATGGTGATGGTTGGAGAAAAATTGATATCTCTGAGAATTGGGCTGAGACTGGTTCCATGGCTGCTATGGATGATTTAGCTGATAAATCTCAAGCTACTATGCAAAGAAATGTTGGTCTTTATGTTTATGAGATGGTTCCTTGGGATGAGTGGATTAAGCTTCATAAAATCACTTATGATTGGGCCGTTGCGAAATGGAGAAGTCTTAAACCAACTGATTTCACTTATATCTAAAAATATTTATAGGAAGATATGCATAATCTATTATTAACTAAACTGGTGAATATCATGCTTATCAAAGATTTACTTAATAAATTTGATTTGTTCCTCAAGTTATCTGATGCGGTTTTGAATATTGAGGTTGATGGGGATTTTAAATCTTATTCTACTGAACGGTTTGAGGATGATACTTTTTATCGTTTTGAAGATGATCTTCATGAATTGTTGATATCTGAAACTGCTGATGAGGCTGTGTGGTATACTGTTTCTCCTGCTCCAGGTTTACCTGGTAAAGGTGGGGGTTATGATAAGGATGGTGTTCTGGTTAGTGTTACTTAATTCTGTTTTTTTATGTTTATTGCATTAGTGTATTATAGGTCATGGCTTTTTGAGTGAAGGTTGTGGCCTTTTTTAATAGACCAAATACATTGTAAAATATTTATTACATTTAAGTGTTACAATACAACCAAACCCCCAACATAAAATCATATGGTGATAAATACTGAAGTTTAAACCTTCACATCACCCAAAAAAAATGGTGTAAAAAAAAAATTAAATTCTGTCATTTAAAAAACTGAAAATAATAGTCAAAAACAACTATTTTAATATACAAGTCTCCAAAATAAAGGTATATTAAAAAAACAAACATTGGAGGATAAAAAGATTTTTATCCATGTATCTTTTAATCCTCCAAACCTTTAAAATTCATCGAATATAACAACTTTCTATTTTAAAACCTCAACTTGAAAAAGACCAAGTCCATATATTATTTGGTCTTTTTCAAATTTTATCAAAGTCATTTCGCTACTTTAATAGGACTCCACCTGAACACGTGGCTAAACTATTCACCTAAAAAAAAGGCTGTTTAGTAAAAAAAAATGAACTTCGTTTGCTTTATCTGATATCTACGAATCTTCATAAAAAAAATCACCAATATTTTTTTTGGTTTATTCGACTTTGACCAATCCTGGGTAGTTATGTCACTAAACTATCCTACCCTCACTAAACACAAAAAACTCTGCTTCTGCACAAAGCCTTTTACTTTTTGCGTCAAACAAAATATGTGCCTCGGGTAGAAAAAGTAATTTTTTTACCTCCTCTATATACATCTGCGTAGTTTTTTTTATAGGTAACTCTAAATTTGAAATAATCCTCTAAAATGCTTATTAAAATATTAAAAAAAGTTTTTTTCATTTTTTCACTCTCTTTTCACTTTTTTCACTATTTTAATAATCGAAACAAAAACACATCCTAAAATCAAATAGGATTATTTCCACCTATAAAAAAAACTATTTAAAATTTATCATATGTTCTTTAACAAATCTTAAACCTTTTCATTCTTTATATTATTTTTTTAGCAAAATAGGTTCGTGTTAGCTCTTGCTATCTAAAAAAAATTAAGAATAAAGGTTAAAAGATAAAAATCACTTTCAATCAGTGAAAAGAACAAAAACCTATAAAAATTTTAGAATTGTGATACAAAATGACTGAAGCTATGGAATATCGTGTCTACGGTTTACCCATTGAAAGTAAATCCTATGACTTAAACGATGATGGAACATTAACAATTATCGGAGTCGCTTCCACCACCAACAAAGACTATGCTAATGAAATCGTATCACCTGAAGTATTAAACTCATTAGCAAAACAAGCTATTGGGATCAACATATACCGTGACCACAATAGACATTACGAAGGTGGAATTGGTGCAGTCATTGATGCATGGATAAAAGATAATCAACTTTGGATTAAAGGAACTATCTTATCCGAATATGCAAAAGGAATCAAAGAAAGACTTGACATCGGAATGAACTTCGGTTTCAGTATTTCCGGATTCCCTAAAAAACAAAGAACACCAGAAGGCTTGTTAATTGTTGATTATGACTTGAAAGACATTACCTTAACCTACATCCCAATGAACTGGGATACCTACGGTACTGTTGAATATAAAAGCCAAAATTTGATAGCCAGCAACTGTTTGACTGGTGCATGTTATCACGCGATAACAAACGATGATGGTGAAACTATGGAAAAGAAAGACAATGAAAAAATTGAAGAAGAAATTCCAGAAGAACCAGTAGAAGAAAAAGCTAATAATAATGATGATGTTGGTGCTGGTTTATCTGAGGCTCAAACAAATGCAGTGAAAGATTTAATGAATGAGGTTGTTGCTGAATTAGAACCTCGTATCATTGACAATCTTCGTCCAGAGCTTGAAAGTATTTCTGATGCTTCTGCAAGTAAAGCTGCACAAGAAGTTGCAGACCGTGTAATTGCAGAATTAAAAGCAAGTAATACTATTCAAGATACTGTTGATGAAAAAGAAATTCCTGAAGACGAACCAAAAGAAGAAGATGCTTCTACTGAAGAACCTGAAGTTATTGAACCTGAAGAAGAAACAGAAGAAGTTAAATCTGAAGCAGGAATAAGTGAACCAGAAACTGGAGATTTAGAAAAAGAAGATGAAACTGAATCACCAGAAGATGAAAAATCCGATGAAGATTGTATTGAAGAAAAATCAATCCCACAAATGGTTCACGATGAGATTGTCAAACAAATGAATGAAAAATCAATCAAATCCAAATTTGACAAATTCAAAAAAGAATCTAGGAAAACTTCACGTAAATTAGAAGAAAAATCCATGTCTAAAAATAAAATTAGACGTGATGAATTCGGTAGAAACCTTGATTACGTATAAAATTATAATTTAAATATTTTTTTTTTAACCCGTTACAAATTTGTAACACACTTTTCGACTTTTAAACTAAAACTCTTAGGAGATAATTTTTATGATATCTATAGAAGAAAAAATCTTAGGACAACAAAACTTTAATGTGAAATTTGCTGATGGAGCATTCGATGCAGAAGGTAAATTAAACCCTGCATGGGCTGAACCAGAATTTGAAGAAGACTTCTTCACCCCAGTACAACACGAACCAGAATTATTAAAACAATCTCGTGTATTAACCATGTCTGCTTTAATCAGAGACATTGATGATTTAGATGTAGACTTAGACTTCGATGCACAAAGAGACCCTTCCACCGGTGCTTCAACTCCATTAACTCAAAATGAAACTGCACCTAAATTCGGTAGGAAACAATTAATTGCTAAACCTTTACAAGCAATGACCAGTATTTCAAGAAACTTCTTATTAGAAAACATTGCTAAAGAAGAGTTCTTAACTATCTTCACCAGTTACGTTGGTGAACAATCTGGTCCTGCTCTTGAAAGATTTGGTATTTACTCTGATTCTAGTGTAAATACTCAAACCGGTGAAGCAACTGGTTTTGCAACTAACAATGGTATTCTTGCTCAAGCTAAAGCTATTCAAGCTGACAACACTACTGATGCAAATGGTATGGCACCATTAGTATACAGTAATAATGCATTAGAAGGATTACTCGATGCAGCTGAATTATATGTTGACCAAGATGGTAACATGAAAAACGCTAACATTGTTGTACCTCCTCAAATGTACACCAAAGTTGTAAGAGACATTGCAACCCGTGAATCTGACTTCGGTGACGCTATCCTTAAGGATGGTAAAATCCCAATGATTATGGGAATGGAAGTTAAACAAGACAATATTCTCAGAGAAACCAGACACGGTTGGGATACCATGAAAATTAACACTACTACTGGTTTACCAGCAGGTAATGGTTCCAACGTAACTGATTTAAGATATGCATTTATTGGTGATCCATCCAACTTATGCTTCGGTATGTTACACGATGCAGAAATTTTATCCCAATTTGATATTAACATCCTTGGTTACAAAATTGCGGTTGTTGCTAACGCTGATGCTAAAATCCACAGAGATATGGATACTATTGTTGTACCATACACTAAAAATGCAAAATCCAATGCTTAAATATAACTGAGGAAGTTGATATTTATGGCAAAAGATTACTGGGCAGACTTGCCTGAAAAATGCAAACATAGTAAAAAAGATAGATTTAATTATCTCATGGACCAAATCAAAGGAGACAGTACATCTACTACTCCTGCTTCATCTAATGATGGAAAAGACTAGGGTTTATGAAATATTTTAAATCCTTTTTATTATTTTTTTTTATAAATTTTATATTTTTTTTAAAGGGAGGGATTATCATCAATGAATTGAGTTTAATTACTCCTGAAGAACTAAAAAACACTTTAAAATTACAAGGGGTATCTGATTCTGATTTAGAAGATGAAAGTGTTTTAAAATCTTTGATTGATTTGAAAGTTGCTGAAATTACTGCCCTGACTGGATTACCAGTTAACCCTGTAAATCGTAAGCAAATCAAAAAAGATTTCCATGGTGATTTATTTGAATCAGATTGGTACCCTATACAAGAAGTTACTTCTTTTAAAATTGATGGTGTTGAATTAACAGAAGATGTGGATTATGTCCTTGATGAAACTGCTGGTATCTTTTATCTTAATAACTTCCATAATGGTATGTTGGTTATTGAATATATTCACGCATTATCTGATGAGGATATTAAAACTAAACTCAATCCATTAATTTCTGATATGGTCTTGTATGGTTTCACTAGTTTAAATCAAAATGCTGGTGAGATATCAAGTATTCATGAAGCAGACCAATCAGTTAGTTACGATACAAGCAACAGTCTTGGAAATCGTATCTACACTCGAATTGAAGGTTTAAAAGCATCTTATAATTCCCCACGTGTTCGATGGTTGGTGTAAATTATGCCTGTGTTTTTTCCAAATGAAGAAATCGAATTATATTCTTATACTGAAGATGATTACGATTACCATGGTACTAAAACCGGTTATGAACTTCGTGAAACTGTGAAAGGGAATTTTCAACGTCAATCCGATTCATCAAGTTTAAAAGAATTTGGGAAAATTTTAACTGACACTTATAAGTTAATTGTTGATGAAAACACAGAAATCCATGATACTGATTTAGTTAAAGTTAATGGGGAATCTTATGAAGTAATAGGAACTCCGGAAAATTGGAATCATGGTTTGTTACCTCATAAAACAATACTGTTGCAAAAATTAAGAAATAATTCAAGAGGGGGAATCTAAGTATGGGTAATCTTTTTACTGTGAACGTAGATTTCTCTGATTCTTATTATAAAAAGTTAGGTTTGAAAAGTGGTGCGAAGTTTGAAGATGCAATTGACCGTGGAATAGATCATACATTATCTGAAGCGGAGAACATTATCAAACGTGAAGTTCCAAGACCAGGGCATAGTATGTCAAGGTCGGTTCCACCTTACAAGCCAACTGGAAATTTGCAAAGAAGTATTCATAAATATAAGAAGAATAAATGTTCTGGTGAATTAAGGAGTAATGCAAGAAGTAATGGGACATTATACTGGCAATTTGTACAATATGGAACTTCAAAGATGCCTGCTAATCCTTTTGTTACTCGTACTGCAAGAAAAATTGCTCCAAAACTAAAAGAGTATGTTCATGAAGAATTAAGCTCTTTGGGAGTTTTTGAATAATTATGCATGTGCTTGAAAAAGCATTTATCGATTTATTATACAATCATTTACCAATACATAACCGATTTATTTTTACCGGCAGTAGGTACATTCCATCTGACCAAACACCATGTGTTAATGTGCAATTAGCCGATGAATCTTTCATCAGAAGACAATCTGTTGAAATTGATAATGTTCAATATATGCGCAGATTATATTCTGCTGAAGTTTGGATTAACATTTGGTGCAATACAGAAGAAGAAAGAACAAGTCTTATAAATGCTATAATTACTCGTTTTAATCAATTAGAAGCAAACCATTATACTACTTGTTCTAATTTCAGTTTTGAGGATAATCATTGTAGTAAACTCGATGATGCATGTGAAGCGTTAGACTCACAAAACGGACGGGCAAACAAAGGCCAATGTCCAAACATTTCAAATTACACTTCTTTTTTTGAAACTAATAACATTCCACAAAGAACATTCCATGTCAATAGTATGACTGATTTAGATGAATTAGATGAATCTGAATCCATACTCCGGACAATTTTCAAAATAGAACTTGAATATTACCAATTTAACCGGATTGGTGGAAGATTATTCAATGAAATTAATTTTAATGAGGATTTATTATGACAACTAAAAAATCTGATAAAAAATCTGAAAACAATACTCCTGCTAAAAAAACTGCGGAAAAGTTAATTCTTTACGAAGCAGTTCAAAAACACCCTGAAAAAAATTACATTATCATTGGTGCTTTAAGTGCAGCAGGTTTATTGGCCCAATACAGACAAGAAGAGTCTGAATATGGTATTGAAGATATTACTCCATCCATAACCATGGATGAACTTAACAAACATGTTAAAAACTTTTTAGGAGAATAGAAAATATGTCAATTGATTTAAGTGAAACTCCAAAAATCAAATACTTTGAAACTGAGTCCAATCCAACACCAAATGGAGATGGTGCGGAAATCCCAGTTATCATAGGTATTACTGGAAACACCACTCCAGCAACTGGTATTTTAAAATTTAAAAATTATACTGCAGCTGCAAAAAGTGTTGCTAATGGTGGTATTGGTACTGACCCTGCTACAAATCCAGTTCTTAAATTTTTAAAAGGATTCTTTGAAGAAAATATTAAAAAAGAATCTGATGATCTTACCGTACCTTATGTGTATGTTATTGACTTAGGTACTGGAAAAACTTCCGGCCAAACACCGGAATTAAATAATGCTGCATGGACTGCTGCATTCGCAACTGCAAAAATCAAAAGAGATGCACAAGCTGAAGTATTAGTTGGTTTCACAAAAACTGATACTGCTGCAAAAATCATTCCAATCATTGAATCTGGTCTTGCTAAAATTAAAGAAGATGCTAAAAAAGGAAACCCAAGAATTCTTTATTATTCTGTTGATGGAATGACCATGACTGAATTAGCAGCATTAAACGATGCCGAACAAACCAATTATGTTCAAGACCCAAGAGTAGGATTAGTTGGACCATTTGATGAATTCGGTATTACTTGTGCAAGAATATTCACAACTCACTTCAGCGAAGAACCAGGATATGAAGAATACCGTTCTATTCCTGCAGGAACTTTCACTGAAAGAACTGATGATGAAGAAGATGAAATCCAAAATAATGGTATCATTTTCAACAGGGATGAAAAACCTGGAAAAAGTGTTCATCCAAAAATCTGTCTTGCAGTTTCAACTGCTTTTGCAAAAAATCCTGATAACAGACCAAACGATTGTTTGTTACATTCAAGAAGAAATGTAGACCAACTTATCAGAGATGCTTTTGAAGTATTATATCCACAACTCAAAAGAAACGAAACTGAAGTCAATCTCTCTTATCTCCAAGCAGATATTGATACATTGGTTTCTGAGAAGAAAGAAGCTGGCTACATGATGGAAGGAACCTATATTGATGTTAAAGAATCTGAATCTAATCCTTTCGATTTGGATGTTGAAGGTGTAGCTGTTCCTGTAAACTCAACTGAATTAATCCGCTTCACTATGTATATTGAAGCACCTGTAACAACTGTTAGGAGTTAGATAACATGGCAATAACTGTTGACCCAACCAATAATACTTTTGATTTAGCTGAAATGAGATTAGATGGAACTACTATCTTATCTAATGAAAATAACGTTGACCTTAGTGAAGAAGGTGGGGATATTAAATATGTCACTAATTCTGAACAAGGTACACGTAGAACCAGTAAAAAAGATACTGTGGAATGGGGTTTATCTGGTGTAGAACCAGAATTCTATGACCTTTTACTTGAATATAAATTATCCGGTAAATTATTCCCTATTCAATATTACAATTTCGGTAAAGGTGGAAAATACAATCATAGGTTAACTTTGACTTATTGTAAAATCACTGAATTAACAATGAGCCATGGTGATGACGGACCAACTATTGATTGTAGTGGTAATGCTTTAGGTGTTGAAAGACCTAGACAATAAAAAGAAGATTTAAAACTTTTGTTAAGTCTTCTTTTATTTTTTTTATTTTTTTTTCATGATTATTTTATTATAATATTTTATATGGAGAGGCTGAAAAAGATGATAGACGCAAAAGACCAATATGCACTTCAAAACGTATTTCCTGAAGAATGCAAAAGACTGCCTTTAGGATACCTTGAAGAACATGAAAAAATATTAGCAGAAAAATGCATCAATGGAGAAGAATTCACACAAACAGAATTAGAGGAATTACAAGTATTATTAGACAAATATCGTGAATATTTCAATAAATACGATAGTGTTGAATTAGAAGAAAATATTGATGCGAATATTAAAGTTATACAATCTTCAACTGAATTATTAAATTTATTAGATGATCCAAACCGTTACAGGTTTGACATGCATGTGAAAATACATGGACAAGTATACCGTTTAGAATTCCGTTTAAAACCATTATCAGATAATGAATATATGGATTTATTAGATGCTCAAACAAGAGTATTCCGTGATTTAAGTAAATCTGAAAAGATGGTGTACAGTAAAGCAACTAATGGTGTACCATTATCTCCAGAAGAAGAAAAAATGCAACAATCCATTCAAGACAAAATTGTTGAAAAATTAGGTGACGTTGATAAAAACAATGATGTTATTACTACTTTTTTAATCAACCATGTGGAATTGGTTGGCGATGAAGATTTAAATAAATCTGCTCGCAAAAAATTCTGGAAAACTATTGATATTGGAACTCGTGTTTTAATCTATAATCGATGCAAAGAAATTGTCCGTATTGATGAAGGATTAGAAGTTGACTTATTTCCAGATGTTAGATAGTTTCGTTGGAGAAGTTTATTTCCGTGTCAGTAAACACTTATGCATCCCAATTAGTGAAGTTATTCGTGGTTTTTATAATCGTGATTGGGATATTATACTACTTATGCGGAAATATGGTGAAGAAATCAAAGCCGAACAAAAAAGAATTAAACAAATGAAAAAAGAAGCCCAAAAAGCTAAATCTAAATCAAAACGTATGAGGAGAAGATAAGAATGGTTAATACTACAGAAGAAATAATGCTTACCGTCGGTGGGAGGGATAATGCTTCCCAAATGTTTGGTCAAATAGATGCTAATGCTAAAAGTATGGCTTCAAGCATTTCATCTTCATTATCTAGTATTAACATGGGAATGATGAATCTCGGACAAGTCTCTGATAATGTCATGCAATCTTTAACTGGTAAATCTGCTTTAGATAACATTTTTGGAACAACTTCCAAAGCAGAAACCAATGCAGTATTATTAGAGAACATGCTTGATGATGCGGGTAAAAACTATGATAAGTTTTATGAGAAAGTAGATAAAACTACAGATTCAAGTTTAACTTCAATGCAAGAATTGATTCCTGCTTTAAAAGCATTTAAATCTGCTACTGGTGCTACAGATAAAGAAATGACCAACATCACTGATGAAATGGCTAACTTTGGTGCAGCAGTATTAGCACAGACAGGTTCAACAGACCTTGCACAACAATCCATGATGGATTTATCCAAAGGTGTTAAAGGTGCTTTCGCATCACTTGACCAGTATGGTATTACTCAAGATGCATTGGAACGTACTGGTTATTGGAATGGTGATGAAAAAGATGTTGAAGGTTTCATGAAAGCTGTTGATAAGGTAACTGGTTCAACAGAAAAGTTAATGGAAACCAACACTGGTTTAGATGCATTGATTGGTAAATCATTCAGTCGTGCAGCTAAAAAAATTGGTAATGAATTCTTACCGGTTATTAAGGATATTAAACGTGGATTCATTGATTTAGATAGTGAATTGGGTGGAAGTCTTGCAGCTTCAATGCTTGTTGTTAGTGGTGGTATTGATGCTATGAACCAAGGGTTTTGGAATATTTCCACTACAGTTAATGGTATAAGGGATTTAAAAGATGGTTTCGTTGCTTTGAAAAATGTTATTAAAGGCACTGGTGAAGCTGCGGAAGCAGCAGGAGATGCTATTAATACTGTCAGTAACATTAGTGATATGGGTGCTGGAATTGCTGGTGTTGGTGGTGCTGTAGGTGCTGGAGCACAAGCAGGTAAAAAAGCCGGTAAAGGAGAAAAAATCGTAGAAGGTGGATTTGATGCATTAATGTTATCTGACTTGGTTCAAAACAATAAAAAATCAAATCAAGATGCGGATAAGTTAATGAAAGAATTAGATTCATTAAAAAAGAAACAAGGCCAAATACAAGAAGATATGGATTATCTTCAAGACTTTGGTTCAAACATGTATTATAACAAAGGAAGTCAATTTAAACCTAAAAAGAAAGAAATGGATTATTTCTCTGATTTATTGAATGATGATAGTTTAAAAAATGGTAAAAAATCTTTAGCAGAAATACAAGCTGCAAGAAAAGATAATTTCTCTGCTTTTGATGAATTAATTAAATTAAATCAATCTGAAAGAGATAAAGCCGGAGAAGTAGTGAAAGAGTTAGCTAAAATTGATGAAGCTAAAGATGAATTACAATGGGGTTTAGATTATGCTCAAAGCGGTTTCTTTGACAAACTCAAATTGAGAAAAGACAAAGGAGTTAAAGGAAACATATCTGATTTATTTGGTGGAATAAAAAACTTCTTCAAAGGTGGAGAAGAAGTTGCTGACATTGTTGATGAAGCATCTGATATTAGTAAAACATTAGAAGGTGCTGGTGACATTGCAGAAGGAATGGGTGCAGCCGCAGCAGCAGGTGAAGCAGCAACTGCAGCAGGCCCTGCAATGGAAGCAGGTGCAGCAGGTGGAACAGCAGCAGCTGCCGGTGCAACAAGTCTAAGTGCAGCATTCACATCCATGATTGTACCATTGCTCGCATTATCCGCAGTAATCATTATCATGATTCCTATCGTGGCTTTGATTGCTGCTGAAGCAATGGTATTCCTGAAATTATTAGCGGATTTCATGCAATCATTAAACTTCGATGATGTTAACTTAGATGGTGCAGTTAAAGGCATAAGTCAAGTAGCAACCGCATTAGCTTGGGTTGGAGTTGCTATGGCTGCAATGTCATTCGCATCCATTATGACTGGACTGGCCGTAATGACTGGAGGATTCACAGGAATTCTCGGACCATTAGATACTGCTGTAAATGCATTGAAAGAAGCCGGTCAAAAGTTATCACAATTCAATACTGTTGCTATTGATCCAAGTGTTGCAACTAAAATCAAAACTATTAGTGAAACATTAGGTAGTGTTGCTGAAGCAATGGGTTCTTTAACTTGGAATAATATTGTAACTGGTTTCAGTAATTTTGTTGCTAACCTTTTAGGTTTTGATAGTGTTACTGCAGGATTAGAACAAGCTAAAAATGATATTATTAGCGCTTCTGAAAAACTAAATGAATTCTCAGGCATCACCCCATTAGATAGTGGTGTTGCACAGAATATTCAAAATGTATGTAACAGTCTCGCTAGTGTTGGAGATGCTATGTCCGCATTACGCAGTATTCGTGACGGTCAAAACTGGGACGATATGATTGGAGGTTTCATTAGCGGAATCTTCGGTGAAGGTGTGGACATTCAAACTGCATTAGAAAATGTGAAACAAGACATTATTGATGCAAGTGTAGCATTAGCCGGTTTTACAGGAATAAGTGAAATCCCTGATGATGTTTCTACAAAAATCCAAAAAGTCGGAAGCACATTAACAACAGTCAATGATACAGTTACCACTATTAAAGGAATGGTTGGTTCTGGTTTTGATAGTTGGGTTGAAGGATTATTCGGCGGTTACGATGTTGCAGGAGGATTAGAAAAAATTAAAAACGATTTAATCACTGCATCACAGAAACTCGCAGAATTATCTGCTTTATCTGCAATCGATGAAGGAATCACAGAAAAAATAACACAAATAGGAACTGCTTTACAAAAAGTTAGTGAAGTTTCAACTACATTAATGACAATTGGAAATAGTGGTATTGGAGAATTCGATTCAAGTATAATCACTACTGCGGTAACTAATGTTCAAAATGCTGCTACAGAATTAGCTAAACTTAACACTGTTACTTTTGATGGTGCAACCGCAGATACAATGCTTGGTGCTATTCAAACAACATTAGAGAATTTGAAAACTACATTAGCAGCAGCATCTGGTTTTACTGAACCTGCAATGGGTATTGGTACTCAAATTGTTAGTGGTGTGCAATCTGGTCTTGCACCTTTAGCAGGTGCTGTTCAGACAAGTGTTTCTAGTGCTGTTAATAGTGCGGGAAGTGCTGCATTGTCTGGAGGGGCAATGTTGGGTAGAGCGACAACAACTGGTATGAGATCTACTTTGCAGTTAGCAAGTGTTATGAGCACAGAAATGGGGCATGTTAAATCAGCTGTGGATAGTGGTATTAGTGCTGCTAAAGCAGCTGCTGAAGCTGGTGCTAAAGAAGTTGTAGAAGCATTTAAATCTGGAGTTAATGTTGGTTCTCCAGGGGATATTGCCCGTACCATGAAACAAGAAATGTTATATACAAAACAATTTATTCAGGCAGCTTATGAACCTTTATCTCGTGCAAGTTATGAAGTTGCAAAAGGAATTGTTGGGGGATTCGGTAATCCTCAATTGGATATGGATATGTTCACTAATGGAGGAACTTTAACTGCGGAACATATTGGTGCTTTGAAAACTACAGTTAGTAATGCTCCAGATAAACAAGACAATCGTCCTGTAACTATTATTGTTCAAGAAGGAGCAGTTGGAATTGATGCACGTAACCATACTGTTAAAGATGCTCAAAGATTAATGATTACTGCATTTGAAGGAATGAATCACATTACAAATGTTGATGTTGATATTTAAGGAGTTTATTTTTATGGGAATGTATGATGATATTGTTACTGGAGTATCGGAAAATGTTAAAATTGGAGGATATCCATTTTATGCTGAAAATATTGATGCTGATGAACCATTCAACCGGAGGGATTATGAATTCAAACCTTTATTGAATGGTACTTTGAAAGCTCGAAGAGGAAAATACATTCAAAGGAAATTCAGTTTCACCACTACCTTATATTCAGCTAATGGTCGGCCTGATGCTCATGATAAAATATTAAGTGAATTACAAAGCAAGCCAGTTGAAGTAATCTCCCAAGCGATGGGAGGTATGTTCATGGCTATTGTTACTTTCAGGAGAAATATTCAGGAAGGTTCACGATATCATACTGAATATGATGTTGATATCACAGAAATTCCTGATAAGAAATCTAAAATTCCTGGTGAAACTCCATTAGTTGTTCCTAATATCAAAAAAATTAGTGCAACTAAGAAAACAACTAAAACAACCACTAAAGAAGAAAACAATCTGAACAAATCTTTAAACAAATGTAATGTTCCATTCCGTAAAGGGCAAAAGAACAATTGTGTGAAACTATTACAACAAAAACTGATTAATTTAGGATTCTTGAATAAAAAATACAAAACCGGAGTTTATGATACAAGGACTGTTGATGCGGTTAAAAGTTTCCAACGTTCCACAAAAGGCAAATTAACTGTTGATGGAATCTTTGGTAAATATACTAGAAAATACCTTGTTAAAAAATAAAAGGAGGAGATAATATATGGCAACTACAATTCTACCTCCTTTAGGTCTTTCTGGTTTTGAAGTTTACGAAACTGAAAAAAAGAAAGATAAAGACAAAGATAAAGAAAAGAATTCTAAAAAATCGGATGAAAAAGAAGAAAAGAAAAACACTTCAAATTCAACAGATGAAAATGTTTCTGATGCTGAAAAAGATTTACAGAAATTCGTTGCAATGAATGGTGAAATCAAAGAAATAGCATACTATGATGAAATGTATGAAAATGGATTTGATGAAGATTACGAAGGAATGAGTAATAATGGAAGTGTGTCTTTTCCTGAAGTTGATACTTCACGATTCTTTAAAGGAAAAAAGATTTGTTTGAAAAAAGCAAATGATACTGGAACCCCTTTAAAATGGGATGATTTACAAGTTTGTCTTTTAGGGTTTATTGGTGAGCAGACTTTCTCAAGAGATAGTGTTGACATCAAACTTGTTGGTATGAGTAAACTTTTAGATCAAGAAAAACATTTCACTTTCACTAAAACCAAAAGGTCAAAAATTTTAAAAGAAATGATTGAAGCTGCTGGTTTGAAATGTAAGATTGATGTTACTGGTTTGAAAGATGATGTAATTGATTATACAAATGTTTCATCAAGTGGAAGTAGTAGTGGAAGTGGTGAATCTACTGGTAGTGCTACTATTGATGAAGCCGTTGAAAAAGCTATTGAAGGCAAAACAAGTGATTTAGAAAAAGCTAAAGCAATTGATTCTGCTTTTAAATCTCATGTTATTTATAGTTATTATTTCAATTGCAAATACTCAAGTTTGGATAAAGCATGGAAAGCAGCACATTTGAATTGTGCTGATGGTGCTAATGTACTTTGTGCTATGTTTATTAAAGGAGGATTCAAAGCTGTAATCCATCATACTCCTGGTAAAGATGGTCAAGGGCATTATATTGTACGTGTTACTGTTGGTGGAACAACATATGCTACAGATAATGCTGCGAATAGTGGACAGCATACTACAAGAGCATTTGGTCAAGTTTGGGGTCCGTCTTCAGGTACTAATAAAGGAACAAAAATTCCGATGTGATTTTTTATGGCTACTGTAATATTAGGTTGTGACCGCAACAACGGAAATGATTCAGCATGTCAGAATGCTGTTGCAAAAGCATTAGAAAAAGCAGGAAATACTGTGGAAAAATTAGGTATCGGTCCGAATCAATTTGCAAGTTACTCCTATTCTAGTAAGGCAAAAGGAAAAATAGGAGTATTCCTAATCGCAAGTGGTATTACTGCAATTGCAGATTTATATGATGGGAACACTAATTTTAAATATGCTTATTTTGGTATACGTGGTGATTTGAAACAACCAAGATTATCCACAATGGATGAATTCAACAAAAGTCCCATTCATAAAGACAAACATGGGGATTGTATCAGTAAATCATGTGACAGTTTGAATGGTAAAACATATCCTCAAATGAATGAAGTTACTAAATCAAAATGTATTGCGGTTTTCGGTGAAACCTGCGAACAATTAGGTGAAAATATTGTTAAGGCTATGGGTGGTGAAACAGGTTCATCATCTGGGAGTAGTTCTGCTTCATCAATTAAAAAAGCTATTCAAGAAGTGTTATATGGCTGGAATGGGGATGTGGAATGTTATCTGCGTGATGATACAATTTACATTAATAAAATACGTGACCCTACATCGGCGAAGTTACAGTTAATTGAAGATGTTAATGTTTTCATGGAAGGAATTTCAATAACCGATATTGATCCGAACACTCCAAATAAATTAGTTGTAAAATGGCATAATAACAAGTTTATCATTAAAGATGATGCTCGTATTAAAAGATTTGGTGAAGTTTCCAAGACAATCACTTCATCTAATAAAACAGAGAAAGATGCTGTTGCTTTTGCTTATCATGAATGGAATAAACTATTAAAAGATTCTGGGCGACAGTTAGAATGTAAAATTGATGGAGGTCCAGAATGGCGTATAGGTGAATGGGTTAGAGTTTACATCCCAAGTTTTCATTTAAACGGTTACATGTATCTGACTAAAGTGAATCATGATGATAATTTGGATTGGAAAGTGAATGTTACTCTTGAAGATTGGCCTCCAGACTTGGGGACAAAACCTGCTGAGAAAGCTAAAGAAACTGATGATTCTACAAGTTCTGAGTCAAGTGAAAGTACAAGTGATTCTGAAAGTGATGGGAGTTGATTAATTTGGTAGATTCTAAAGAAATCACAGTCACAGATGATAGGTTAATGAAAGCGTTAAGCGAACCAGTTAATCATATTATTAACAGTAGTGTTCCTCAAAAGATAGAGAAAGTTTCAGAGAATCTGAAAACAAAAACTGGTGTTATTACAAAGTTTTATCCTTATTTGGATAAGGCGGAAGTTCAATTAGATAATTCTAATAAGAAAGTTATCTGCAAACCTTTGCATAGGTTTGGGGGTGATTTAATTGATTTTTACACTCCTTTAGCAGATGAACGTAGTTTCTGTGATGATCTCAAAGAACCTTGCATTATTCCGAAAGCTCATCAGCATGTGTTTATAATTGATGTTCCTGATAAGGATTTTGATTTGATTTTAGGTTATTTTGTTGATGATGAGGAAACTATAGGCTTTAATCCGGCTGCACCAGGAAATCTTAAATTAATTTCTGTGAATGAAACTAATGTTTATTGGTTGAAGTTTGGTCGTGATGGTTTTGAATATCGTTTGCCATCTACTCCAACAATGAGTGTTGGGAAGTTAGATGAAGAAATGGAAGATTTTGATTATGCAGATTCTAGTAATGTTTACACTAAAGATGAATTATACTCTAAAGAAGAAGTGTATACAAAAGAAGAAGTTGATGAATTGATTGCGTTGAAAGTAGCTGAAGCTATTGCGGAGTTGAAAGGAGAAGATAACGATGACATTGCCGGTTGATTATGAAAGTGATGATTATCAATTTTTGAAGACTTTGAATGAAGATGTTCAAGTGTTGCCTGTTAGTTCTACTGCTAATCATTGGGATATTCAAATGAAAAATGGGGATTATGTGAACTTAACTGGAAAAGACTCGCTTCGTAATGCTATATGCATTGCAATTATGACAAGATTTCAAGAGCTTGATTCTATTCCATTATATGCTGAATTTGGTTGCAGAGCTCATCAATTGATTAAAGCAAATAAATCGGAAATGGTTAGATATGAAATTGAATTGTATGTCTCTGAAGTTCTTGAAAATATGAGGAGAATACAAGAAGTGAATAGTTTAAAAGTATCTGACTCTGATGTTCAATCTTATCTTGTTGAATTTAATGTGACAAGTGTGAATGATGAAACTATAACTGGGAGTGTAAACATATGAATTATGTTGAAAAAGATTATGAAGAAATTTTCGGATTAATGCTTGAAGATAGTGTTAATAATGGATTGGCAAGTAAAGCTGAAGATTTTGAATCATTTATTGCAAACCGACAGGACATTTCAAATTATTATGTTATGGATAAATCTGTTATTGCGAAAATGTTTGAAATTTATTATGATGATGCAACACTCATCTACAATAAAGATGATATTGATTTAGCTACTGGAATTGATTTAGATAATATAGGTGCTAAAGTTGGAGTTCCAAGACCATTAGATACTAAAGCAAGTGTTTTGGTAACTTTCACATTAAATAATGTTGAACTTGAAAATGATATTAGTTTTGATGAAGGAATCATTGTTTCTACAGCTGATGGTATTGAATATGAAACTGTAGAACCGTTATTTATTTCTGTTGATAATACTAGTGCTAGTGTTCAATGTTTAAGTGTTGACGCAGGAACTGGTGTTAGGATAGCTGCTGAATCTATTGAGAATATTGTTGATGAATTAGGATATAATTTCAAAGTTACTAATCCTAATGCTAGTCATGGTGGAACTGATGAGTATAATGATGATGAGTACAGGGAGTTATTATATAATTGGCGTTTAATCTTGATTAAAGGTAGTGATGAAGCTTATGAGGAATTTTTCGCTAATTTTGATGGTATTGATGGATATAAGTTAATTCCAAATTGGGATTTAAGCGGAACTATGAAAGTTATATTGGACCCTGGAACACCATACTTGTTGAATGAGGCTTATAGTCGTTTGCAATCTGAAGTTACTCAGGCTACTGAGGATATTGTGATGTTTGCTCCAGTTGAAAAATATATTGATATTGAAGCATCTGTTAATGTTGATATTGACCAGATTAATCCTTATAGTGAATTGGAAAAGGATAATATTAAAGATAGGATTGTTTCTGCTATTAAGGTATTTATTGATGAGGGTTATAGGAATGATGGAACTTGGTATACTGGTTTAGGTATTGGTGAAGATTTCATACCTCATAAGCTTGCGGTGTTTTTGGATGAGGAGATTCCTGAATTAAAAGATATTAATTTCTCTACTCCTGATGATTATATTCGTATTGAGGATGAAGAGATTGCGGTTAGTCATAATATTTTAATTGAGATGGTATAGTATGGTTAAGAATAGTTTAAAAAGCTTGATGGATATGTTTCCATGGTTTTTTGATAAAAGCAGCACATCTAATTTTTATAAATCTCAAGATGTTACTAATCGTAGGTTTCAGGAGTTAGCTAATGATTTGTTTAAGATTTCTCAAAGTTTTCAGTTAAATAAGAAGTTGTTGATTTGGAAAGAGCAGTCTGTGCCTTATAGTTATGAGATTAATTTTGTTGCTAATTTTCCTAATTTGAAATCTGTTAAAATTTTTAAAGATGATAATGTTGTTTATATTGAGGATTTTAATAGTGTTGATGAGTCTTCTAGTTTCGATTATGTTTATTCTTATGATACTCGTAATGAGTTATCTTTTGTTAATGTTGATGAGTCTGAGATTGAGGAGTTAGAAATTTCTCATGAGGAACAGTTGTTGTTGGATCAGTTGTTGTTTTGGCGTATTGATGTTGATGATGAGCATTTTGATGTTAATGTTAGTGGGAGTTTCAGTCATCTGAAAAGTGTGACTTTGTATAAAAATGATACTGTCATATACACTAATTCTTATGAAGATAATCAATTAGTAACACCTATTGAATATTCTTACAGAAACCTTATAGTAAATGAGGTTGATGAAGAAGAAGATGAAGGAAACAGTATAGTTAATGATATTTTCTATGTTGAAATTGAAACCTATAATTATCAAGGTACAATAACCAAATATTTACCAACAATTCAACCAGAATATATTACAGCTTCAGAATTCATAATCGAAGTTGAAACATATGACGAATACCATCTCATAAAAGGATGGCCGGAAAACGATGAACCTCAAGGAAATGTATTTGACCATGACTTAAGTTTGGACAGAATGGGAAAACTAAACCACATCCCACGTAAAGAATACATCCCAATAGACACCCTTGGGGAATACTATACTTCAGAACCACCATTCAACAACAAGTTAACTGAAGACGATTACCATTACATGCACCGGATGATAGAATACAATTTAAGATTACATGATACTCCAGCACCAGTTTTAGAGATATGGAAACTCTACGGAATCCCTGCTGTAATGCTCAACCGTGAAAGATACCTCCTGAAATGGTTTGACATATTAAGACATCCACATCATAAAGAAACAAGAACTGACCCATGCACAGGTCAAGAATACGAAACTTTAATCGTGGACGAATGGACACCCGAACCATGGGAACACAAAGACAAATGGTTTGATGATAAAAATCGTCTTGGAGAATATTTCTATGCAAGTGCAAATACTGTAAGACCAGTTAAAAAACAATCAGTTAATTTCACATTTAAATTCTTAAACAGTCTTGCAGATGACATTAGTGATGATTACACAGTAACAATCCTATTAAACAATGAAATAGTAGAAGAAAACTACACTAATAAACAATGGATATGTCAAGCAAGTTTATTAGATGAATTCGATGACAACAACTTCACATTCATTGGAAAAGACAAAGAAAACAATATTATTGGAACAGTTGAAATCACAATAATAGTTAGAGGATGTAACGATGCAGATTTCTATGTCAGAACATCAGGAAATGACAATAATGACGGAACTAGAAACAATCCATTCAAAACATTACAAAAAGCATTAGATAGTGTTAATGGTAACTTGGATTTAATAGCAGTTATTGGTGAAATAACAATCCCAAATACTTGTATTGTTAAAGAAAACTGCACAATCATAGGCTGTAACAATGCAAAAATCACTAATCTTTCAAGTGCTCGTTTTTTCAATGTATCCCAAAACAAACAATTAACAGTACAAGATATAACCTTTGTCGAAGATGATGAACCTTACTCTGCTTTAGTGGACACAGAGATATTCACAAATGAAAACAGATTAAACGAACATGAAACCGCAATACTTGAAAATGTGGATTATGGTGTTCATATTAATGATGTTGAGCAAAACTTGTTTATTAAAGATTTACAATTAAATCAAACCACCGGTGTTTTATCATGGAAAGAAATTCCAAAATCTGATTTAACACGATTATCTGATTTTAATGGAATTGTCACAAATCTAAATCTAACTGAAGAAGATGGATTAACTTATGTGGAACATTCCACAGACGAAACCGATACCAGATTATTAAACTTACCTTACCTATATTTAGATGACCGTAAAGGTTTGGAAGGTGCGGTTTATAGTATTACTGATAATGAAACTGTTCTTGCAAGTGATAATGTTATATATGTTAATGAGTATGGTTCTGAAATCGTTTACGAACCATTAGATCATGACATTGATGAATATGAATATCAATACATTTCAGTTACTAAAATCAGTTCAACAAATACAAAGATTGTTTTAGGATTCACAATCACACATCCATTAAACGGTCAGAAAATTATTTGCAGAACCAATGACGGTATTGAAACAATTTTAACTTACAATGGCGCTTCAAATTATCAAGTTAATAAAAGTCAAAATACATCTAACATAACAGTTTCCCTTGAAAGAACAATTCATGAGGGTATTGTTTATTTAGGTTGTGAGAAAATCTTTAATCTTTAAAAAAATGGAAAAAATTAAATTAAAAATTTTGAGATGATTGTTTATGACTGAAACTACTAAATCATTAGAATTGGAAGAATACATTTTAAGCAAATGTTACGCAAAAGCTGAAACATATACTCAAGCAGAAGTAAGAACACAAATAACAACTGCAATTAGTAATTTAACTTTAATTGTACCGGTTTCCAGTTTACCGACCAGTAATATTAAAACTAATGTGTTATATATTGTTCCGAATAATGAAAATCCGGAAATAACAGAGAATTTGTATGATATTTATATTCGATATAATAATAAATGGGAAAGACTTGACAGTCTTGAATTTAACATCAATGATTATGCTAAAATTGGGCATGTTCATGTAATTGCAGATATTACTGGATTGCAAACTGCTTTAAATGGTAAAGCTGCAAGTAACCATGTTCATAGTAATGCGACCACATCTGCTAACGGATTCATGTCCAGTGCAGATAAAACCAAACTTGACGGTATAGCAACTGGAGCAAACAAAACTACAGTTGACAGCAGTTTATCATCAAGTTCAACAAACCCTGTACAGAATAAAGTTGTGTATAACGCATTGAATAATAAATCAGATAGCTCTCACGACCACGATACTCGTTATTATACTCAAGAAGAAGTTGACACTAAATTAGATGCATTTATCGGTGAAGAAGGAGAATTACAATTACAAAATTATTACACTAAAACAGAAACTGAAGAAAAATTAGATAATAAAATTTCTTCAATCAGTATTGATAGTGATCTGATTTTAACAATTAGTTATGGAGAATAAAATTATGCCTGATAATGATTTTAGTGAAGAAATTGTTAAAAAATGTTTTCGTCATGAACCATATATGACTCCTAATAATTTTGATTTATACTTTAATCCTTTAGATATTCCGTCGAATGTGCCTCAAGAAAATGGTTATAACTTAGAAAGGCGTTTGCAGAAACTAATGCCTTTAACGAAAATATTACATTTAAATGTTGACTCAGCAACAATACCTGGAGATAACCATGTAAGAGTATTCACAGAGATGACAGTTAATAATAAAAAAGTGGTGTTCCTATGAATTTCGGTGTTACAGGAAGTTATACAATTAGCATTCCCCTACAAACAATGTTTCTAAATACAAAATTAGAATTCACAAATCATAATCTAATCACACAATTTGGTGAATCCTTCTTTTTAAACAGATGGATAAACGATGCATTCAACCCAATAGAATACATCGCAGTAGGAAACGGTTCCAACCAACCTCAAAAATCTGACTTGAATCTAGGTAATGAAACAAGCAGAAGAAGATGCACTTGCGAAGCAGATTTACAAAACAAAAGATTAATACTAACCGCATCATTCAAAGCAAGTGAAATGTTAGGAACAAGTGAAATCGGAGTATTCAATGACAAAATCATGATAAGTCACGACCGATATGTGAAAATAGATGACCAATTCTTATCAGGTGCAATCGGGGAAGTAACAGTAGAATACAGATTCCAATTAGCAACAGGTTCAATCCGCAGAGGATGGCAAGAAGCCACCCAAGGAAACAACATATTCTACATCACAGAAAAGAACGAAGTCATAGGAGTATTTGAAAACAACACCGGAAACGGATATCGAAGAGTAACCACAATAGAAGATTTACACACAATCAAAGGAGGTTACTACTATGATTCCACATCCCAAAACCTTTACATCCGACCTACAAAAGATTCTGATAAACTAAGAGATATTAATGAAGAAGAAATTGTTGTGCAGGTGAATTAAACATGGCCGAAAATTGCAAACCAATCTATAAAAATTTAAATAAAATAGCATCAACTGGAGAACAACAATATGCAGTTAAACAATGGGCAGACCAGAACTGTGAAAATGATGAATATCTAAAACAAGAAATTGAAAGATTAGACTACCGCATCAACCCATATGTACGTAAAAGATTCAACCCCATTGTTGTTGATCCAACAAAAAGTTACGGATTTCAAGTCAATGGTTTGAACAATACAGTTAACTTCAACAGTGATACTGAAGTAATCATACCAATAGATTTCAGCGACGAATCATTACTAGATATGGATATAAGTGATTGTGTAATCGAATCATATCCCACAGTATCAGATGGTGTTGCATCCATACATAAAAGAGCAGTATTACCAAAACAAGAGATTGTAACTGAAGATTTCAATACAAAAAACATGAAGGAAAACGGTGGAGTTAATACTTACTGGTATGTAGGGTATAATAAAGCAAAACCTTATGTATTATATCCTGAATGGTTAAAAAATCATAAAGTACATAATATTCCTTCAATTGTTCGTGCTCAAACATTCAAATGTGGTAAAACTGGTGTATTAGAATCTGTTTCATTACAACTTGAAACCAATGGTAGTAAATGGGTTGGATGGGGAAGTCCATTATATGTTCAAATATGGCCAACAACTCCAAAAGAAGTACCTGTTACAACATGGAACAAGAAAAAGAAAGCATCTGAATATGTATATATAACTGCGCCTTCAGGTACTACAAAACAGAAATATAAGAAAATTACTTCTGGTAAAAACAAAGGGAAATGGGTTAAAAATAAAAACGGAACACATATCCGTCAAACTGAAACAATATATTATCCAGTTACACGACTCGCTAATAATGCTGCAATGATAAACCATCCTTTAGCAGAAGCAGTATTTGACCCTAAATATGCAACTCCTGGATTCCACAGTTTTGTATTTGATACTCCTTGTAATGTAACTAAAGATGAACATTATGCTATTGTAGTTTTCTGTCCATTAGCACATTGGGAGCAAGCACCAAGAATAGGTGGATGGGGAAGAAACTGCAGTCATAGATATAATGATGGTGATGCATTTTTATCTGAAAACAATGGAAGATCATTCACAAGATATGGTAAAAATGACTTGGATAAAATTGAATATAAACAAGGAAAATACACTCCACAAGACTTTGCTTTTGAATGTAAAATCGTAGAACACTCAGAAGAATATGTTTCATTCGATAGTGAGGAAGAAAACTATAATTACTTATATTTTAAACCAATATTCACAAATCCAATAACTGGAATTGATATTAGTGCTCAATGCAGCGGATGGGATGACACAGACCATGACAGAGGAAGATTCCTAGAATTTGAATATTCCACCACAGGTAATAGAAACAAACCAGAAGACTGGCATACAATTGGAACTTCAAGAGCAGCAATAACTGGCAAACCAACCATATTATTTGTACGTGCAAAAATGTGGCAAACCAGCACAAATAATACTGAAACACCAAGCATTCAAAAAGTAAACATTACTGTGCATTGTACTTTACCAACAAGCATGTATGTCCGCACACAAATGTATAATCCAAAAATCACACCAATGCTTGGAGCTGCAGTTTGGGGAAGAGCTAACGCTCCATTTACAGTTGAATCAAGTGAGGTAGAATGTAGTGCAGAACTTATCCAGGATAAAATTGTTAAAGAACATTTTGAAGTAATCACAGTTTCAGAATTAGATGAATTCACCTACTTGTTAAGTGAAACACATCAAAGCAATATTGCAAGTAAAACTGATGATGATGAAAGATGCACATACCTTGTTGACAATCCAACAATCCTTGAAACATTAAAGAAATCCAATGTATACATCAAACCATACTTATATACTGATGAATCCACTACAGAATATTTAAGCTTTGATGGAGGATTAGATGAAGATGAAAACCAAATAATCAGCGGATTCCAATTCAGCAACATTCCTGCATACCCAATACTTGAATGTCAACTCATACCAAACGGTGAAGGATACTATCAAAGTTATGGTGAATGGTATGACTACACAGTAGATTATGATAATGATATAATCACATTTGATGAAACTGTATTAGATGATATGCAACCAGGAAAACTATCAGTCAGCTACAATCCAATATTCATTCAGGGATTAACTAATGATGAAATGCCTTTAATCTTAGACTATTTTGAAGACACAATACAAGTAACTAACGAAGTATTGGAAAACAAATACATAGTTTTAAGAGCAGCAGCAGTTGACCCAATCCGCCATGTATACTTAAACAAAGGCGGAGATAATGAACAGGAATTAGTTGAAGATGTGGATTTCACAGTTGATTACTTAACAAAAACCATTCATTTCAATTTAGTGAATGTGGAAACAGATTCAACAAGTTTAATGTTAAATGACATAATAACAGTTGTTTACACTCCAAATATTGAGGAAACTGGTTTAGCTATTGGTTATTATGCGAAAAGAAAAGAATCAGCATTAAACAAACAATGCAGCATTCTTCCAAATTACTTAGAATACAAGGTGTGAAATTATGGTGGATTATAAAACAAGAGTTTTCTATGAAAAAGAAACAGGGATGCTTGGAGCTGAAGTAAAACTATACTCTGAAGATGGTGAAAACATTGATAACATCATCATCACTTCAGAATCCAAATTCAAAGAACTAGCAGATAAAATATTGGAAATGGATGAAACCTATATAGACCAAACAGAGTTAATTCAAATTATTAGTAATACTCAATCAGAATTACAAATCAATGCAACCACATTAGATGGGTATAGACCAGCTGATTTTGCAAGAGCATTACACAGTCATAGTGATTACGCTCAAATAAATCACAGTAGTCCTCAAGATGTCTACGGAAAAGGAACTCCTACTAATTATGGACATAATAAAGTAATAAATAACTTGTCTGCTGCTGCATATAATGATGGTGAATCATTAGCAGCATACCAAGGAAAAATCTTGAATGATAAAATCAATGAAGCTGTTGCTAATCTTATCAAATGGGAGAAAGTCACTTTATCCGGACATAATAATGTTGAAGATTACTGTAATTTATATGTTAATCGTTCTTTAAGATTAGCAAGAGTTACATATAATCGTACTGGTGTATTTAAAGGTGTAGGGTCCACTAAGGATAATAAAAATAAAGATAAAAATCCAAGTCCATATTGGCTTGTTGGTGTAGCTACCAAAGGAACAATCTATTTACATAAAGATGGTGCAATACCAGAAGAATATCAACCAACAACTGCTGTATCTCAAACTTCATTAACCGGAAATTTAGCTTATTACATTACTACTGGTGGAGCTATATGTGCTCATAATAGTAATGGTGCAGGTAGTAAAACAGGTGATGGTTTAAACATCCGTCAGAATTTCTTATATCATTATTAAAAATGGGAGGATTTTATTCATGGCTAATAATATTCAACAATATAATTTACGTAAAATGATTAACAATCATTTTTTTGATAGAGATCAAACAAAAGAAATATTAGAAAATTTCGTAACTGTTAATAATAATGGTATACTGCATGTAGGATTACCCGAACCTGCAAACATTAGTTTAACAACTCCGAATAATGCGATTACTACTGCTGATGTAGGAACATTAAAAGCAAAAGTAACAGATTCCAGTAATGTTAATTGTTATGGGGTTCCTGTGGAATTTGTTAATAAGAAAACAAGACAAATATTAGGTTATGGTTTAACTGATTTGAATGGTGAAGTAACTCATAATTTCAGATTGGAAGATGCGGATATTTTTGATGTTCAAGCACGATTATCACAAGATTATATTTTCAATGATTTCGGTGTATTGAATAACACTAACTCCTGGAGTGACATGGGCAATCTTGTTCGTGAAGTTTACCCTGAATTTACAAAGATTTATCGTGATGACAATACTAGTGTCAGTTTCCTTTACAGTCCAGTATTAGGTCAGTTTGTTGATATTGATTTTAGTGTTCGTTTGAATGATGGTTTGATTAGTGATAGTTTCTGCGGATTATTTGAAACAAATAGTAGTGGAAGTGTTACTGGTGCTTTGAATGGTTTTAATCTTGGACAATTGGGTTTAACAAGTGAATCTGTTGGGGAATGGGTCCGATTCCATATTGGCGTATTGGATGATAGTATTATTCTTGTTTGTAGGGATACTGGGGCATTAGTGAAATTTGATGTTACTGTTCCATCTAATTTTGTTTTCTGTTTCTGTTTAACTGGTGATTTAACAAGTTTGGATTTCAAGGATGTGAAAATTAATAAATGCAGTGATGATTTGACCATGTTTGTAAAAGATACTGATAACTTATTTTCATACAATATTTTCTCAGGTTCAGATTATTTAAAAAATGTATCTGATGTAACTTGTAAACAAGAAGGACAAAAAACAGTTTCTTCAACCGAATGGAGTTTTACAGGTGAAAGAAGTTTCAAATTAACTCGTGAATCAGAAAATTATGTATGGACATTATTCCCAATTTATAACTTCAATGGGACTACTATTTCCTGTTCATTAAAAGTTTATTGT
>Ga0247610_10000253_pt1 | contig 83800 bp, 127 predicted proteins | sample 174DNAGHGhighgp2_FD_193483 | JGI IMG/M metagenome (GOLD analysis project Ga0247610, IMG submission 193483) | Sheep rumen microbial communities from Palmerston North, Manawatu-Wanganui, New Zealand - 1742 DNA GHGhigh gp2 | ecosystem: Host-associated > Mammals > Digestive system > Stomach >... | reverse complement strand
AGGTTTGGATTGACCCCTCTATTGCTTATGTCCTTCCTACCGGTGGTGAGAAGGTCGTAAAGGTTGTTCTTGAGGGCGAAACCCAGATTAAGGACCACGACAATTATGATAACTCTATGGAAATCCATGTTTGGAAGAAGATGGGCTGCGGTATTCTCAGTTATAACAACTGGGGTATTTATCAGAACCAGGCCATTCAGACTCCTGTTATGGACAATCCCTATGGTATATAATTTAATTTAATTTAATATCTATTGGGGAGGGGCAATTCCCCTCCCCTATTTTAAAATTCTAAGGAGTTAAAAGGAGAATTCTATTATGGAAGGAAAAGTTGTTATTGTTAATACTATTAATGCTCGTGTCGGTATTACGTTGCCTGATATTCACTTTACGCATACATGGTTGAAGAAGGGAGATAAATTTAGTGTATCGCATGATATTTTTGATACGATGATGTATGATACTGGTTCGCGCAATATGTTTGAGAAGGGTATTCTTTATACTGAAGACATGGAAATTAAGAAAGAATATGGTCTTGAGCCAGAAGATGCGGAAGAGCCGGTAAATATTATTATTCTTAATGAGGCACAGATGAAGAGGTATCTTACTGTAATGCCGTTCCATGATTTCAAGGAAGGCTTAGATAAGGTATCTAATGATTAGATTGTGCTGTTGGCGCAGTATGCGATTGAGAATAAATTGACACCTAGTGTTGACAAGAAAAACTATATTCAAGATCGCGCGATGATTAATATTTATAAGGTTCTTGAAGAAAACCAGAAGGATGAAGAGGCTGCAAAGGCCGAAAAGAAATAATGGAGGTTTAATATATGACCTCTTATCAAACTGTATATGATGCCTTTTTGGCAAAGATATTGGATGATGAATGGGGTTTTTGGACCGAGGATGAAGTGAATTAGGATTTGCGCGCGCTTTTAGAAGGCGCTATTCCTTGGTTTAAATTCCCTCGCACTTCTCTTAGCCGTGGGGACTACGGTTTTGAGGAAGATTTAAGTAACATAGAGATTCAGATATTAGCTACTTATATGAAATGTGAGTGGTTAAATAGGACTATTCTTACTTGGGAAAACGTAAAGCCGCTTTATGAAGAGCGAGATTTTTCACAAGCAAACTTATTAGCAAAATTTCAGTCTATGTTGGAAGCGGAGAAATATAATGCACTTAAACTAGAAAGAGTGTATTATAGGTCTTATGACGGTAAACCGTTTGATTTTACTTCTCTTGCGGGAGAGTAAATATGAGCAGTAGTAGTGAAATTTTAACAGAAGCTTATTTCAATAAGTTGAAGAATAAGTATTTTGGTTTGCTTTGTGAAAAAGAGAAAGGTAGAGATTGGGAAAAATTTCTTGACTCTATTATTATTGAACTTTATGGTTTTCCAGAAGAAGAGCGCAGTATTAACTGGGTAGAACTAGTAAATAAAACTAATTCTCTGCGTTATTTAGATTATGAGTATTTTCGTAAGACCATATTTGAATGTATGGGATTACTTTCAAAGTAAATGAGTTATTTTGAAGATATATATTTGAAAAGGTTAAATAGATATGGTTTAAATTATTAGTCCCGAATTTAGACTCAGCGTGAGAAATAGTTTGAACATTTATTAATGAAAAGCGTTTATAGGATAGACTTTGAGTATGATGATGAAGAATGTCCTGGACTTTTAGAGAGATATAAATAGGATGAAACTGAAACTCGTGCTTATCTATTAACTAGAGTTAGTTTAAATATTCCTGCTGGAACGATTCTTTATCTTCCGAATAAGGATTTAGAATTAATCCCTTGGATGGTTTACTGGCTTGAAAATATTAAAGCCAGTGGGTATAATCGTTATGTTATGTTAAAGATGACTCATACGATTACGTGGTAGAGAGAAGAATAGACTTTTTCAACTTTGGCTTATTTTTATGGCCAAGAAGATAATATGTTGAAAGATGAAATTCGTTCTCGTAGTCGTATGGATACTATATATTCTGAAAACTTAAAACTTAGTTTTATGGTTATTCCACTCAATAAAGATTTACATAAAGATGACTATTTTGAGATTGGAGAGGGAGAATTAATAGAGGCGTATAGAGTTACAGGTTATGATAGATAGTCTACACCTGGGGTTGAATTTGTAAGTATTGACCCAATTTATGTATATGACCATTCTCCCAAACCAGAACAAGAATAGGGAGATAACCCGGACGACTTTTATTGGTTGAATAAAGGTGGTGAGAGTTAATGGGAGTTAGGAATTGTAGAGATTTAGGTGAGAACGCGCAAAAGATTATGAAACGGCTTTTAGCGAACTAGAAATTACTTAAATTATTATATTATACTGATAAAGACCCATTAAGTTAGCCGGATTTAACAGATGAATAGATATAGAATGAAGTTTTTGAAAAGTTAGTTAAAATAGTGCCTCGTGTTGGTCCAAAAGAAACCTCTCATTCTATAGTTACTATGCGTATTACACGCGGGCGTGAGAATGATGAAAATAGTGAATTTAAAGATGTAAGTATTAATATTGAAGTGTTTGTACCGCTTACATAGTGGATAATTAAAGATGTGTAGTTGCGCCCGTTTGCTATTTTAGGAGAAATATAGGAATCTTTGAATGGAAAGACTATAAATGGATTAGGTAAGTTATAGGGCGGAGATTTTGAATTGAACTTCTTAACAGAAGAAATTAGTGCATATGAGTAGTATTTCTACTTAACTTCTTATGATTGAGCCATTTTTATGTATACCGCAAAAATTTAAAGAATTATGTACTATTTATCCGCCTACAGTCAATTAGGTTTTAAGAGAAGAAACAAAACAATTAATTAATATTCTTACTATTTCATAGGAAGAATTAGAAGATTATTTTATTGATAAAGTGAATGATGAAGGAAAATCTATTAAACCACCAGACCCATTTACATATATAATGGGTAATTCACAATATAATAAAGAATTTGAGAAGAAAGTTTTAGATAGTTTTGAGTTATATCTGCGCGAACCAGTTAGTTTATAGTACGCGGCAGGCAGTATTGTTATTGGAAATTTAGAAACAGAATTTTTAAAGATTTCTAGTATTGAAAATATGATGAATGAATTGAGAATTATTAATCAAGATAATTTTTTTGAATTTCAAAATGCGATACGGCGTTCGTTAGGTGATAAAGAACTAGATGCCCCTAATCCAAATGAGAATCCGCGTATTAAAGAAATGAAGGCAAAGGCACGTTATAGAGATAGAGTTAAAGCTAAAAAAGGAATTGGAATTACTTTTGAAGAAACTTTAATCTCAATTTGTTGTATGGGTATTGGTTTAAATCCACTTAATATCGGAGAGATAAGCTATGCGGCATCTAAAAAGTTAGTTGAGAAATATCAATAGAAAGAAAAATATGATATTGATATTCGAAGTTTACTCGCTGGTGCGGATAGCAAAAAAATTAAAGTATAGTATTGGATGAATAAAAATAACGACAAATAATTAGGAGGCTATTATACATGGCAAGTATTTTAGACCGTTATGGTATTAAAGAGGTTGCAGATGTTACTTTCTATAAAATTAAGCCTGATGGTACTTAGGGCGACCCCGTATTATACCTTGATACATTAAAAGTTTCTACCATTGAGCAGACGGCTGAATCTGTAGATGCTCGTGGTGGTAAGGGTAATCCTAAGCTTGTAACCTGGGATTATGGCAAGGAAATCACAGTTTCTATTGAAGACGCTTTGTTCTCTGCCAAGTCTATGGCTATCATGTTTGGTAATGGCGTTGCCACTCCCAAATCTACTGGTACGGTTTCTCGTACAATTATGGCTCGTGTTATTGACTCGGCTACTGATTATATTGATTATATTATGGTTGACCTTTATAACTCTGCTACTGGTAGTTCTGAGCGCGTTAAGGTTGATATGAAGGAAACCACTACAGCGAGAGCGAATATGATTCTCTTCTCCGCAGCAGTTACCAGGGGCTTAAATGTAAGAAAAGTTACTGGTGAAGATGGTACGGTATTAGGAAGTGCTTCTGATACAGCCACTATGGGATTAGAGGCAATTAATACTGCTATTGCTAGCAAGGGTGGTTAGAAAGTTCTGATTGACTATACTGTTCCTGCTGATAAGTCCGAAATCATCATTTCTGGCGATACGTTCCCAGGTACCTATTACGTTCAGGGCGATACTTATGCTCGTTCTGATGTTGATGGTTCCGATCAGTTCTTCCAGTTCATTATTCCGAAGGCCAAGATGACCTCTGAGAATACGATTACTTTGGAAGCTGAGGGCGATCCCGCTGTATTTAACATGAATCTCACCGTTCTCCGTCCTGAAGATGGCGATATGATGAAGCTCGTACAGTATGACTTAAAGTAATAGTAAATGGTTAATTTTAAAAGGTGGAGGAAGGAATTCTTCCACCTTTTATTTTTAAGGAGTTATAGAGTTATGGCTTTAAATGAATTTGGGATTAAAGAATTATACGATGTAAGCCTAAAAGCTACTTATCCTATAGAGATTGGTGGTAGACAAATAGAAGAAGGAGAAACTATTTGTTTCTTTGATAATATACAAATTTCAAACTTTCAAGAAATTAAAAGTTATGTAACCGCGCACGGCGGTTTTGATGACCGCGCGCATGTATGGTGGGAAACTACAAAAGAAATAAACTTTATAATGGAAAGAGGAATCTTTTCTAAAGCATAGTTTGCACTTTTGAGTAATTCTAAATTAGTTAATATTACACCTGAAGAAAAAATAATAGTCCCAATAAGAGAAGAGTTAGAAACAAATGATAATGGTATTTTTGAATTAAAAGAAAAGCCTTATGGTAAATTTTTTGCTTATAAATTGGATAACGGTGAAAAATTATCTTATGAAGAAATTGAAGAAGGCAAATATTAGGTAATTTATCCATATACAAATATAATAGTAGATTATAATTATGAATATGAAAATGGCGGAAGCGTTGTAAATATCGGTTAGCGTCTTATAAAAGGATATTTACGACTTGAAGGAAGAACAAAGATTAAGGATGACGTAACAGGTCAAACACATACGGGAATAATAATTATTCCAAAGTTAAAGTTAATGTCTGACTTATCTATGAGTTTAGGAGAGAAAGCGAATCCCATGGTGGGAAGAATTCAAGGAAAGATTATCCCTGAGGATAGTCGAATGAATTCTAGAGTTATAGAGATGTACTTCCTTAACGATGATATAGATAGCGATATGTAAAATTAAGTCGGCATTAACTTTAGGGTTAATGTCGATTTTTATTTTGTGAGGTAAAGCAAATGGGAAACAGTACGAGTTATACCGTTAATATTAAAGCTTTATTTGATGCTGGGGATGCCTAGGCAAAAATTAAAAATATCCAAACTACTTTAAATAATTTGAAATTACCAGATAATTTACGTAGTAGTTTTAATAATGCTTTTAATGAATTAGATAAAGCTTTAAATGATTTTTAGGCAAAAAGTCGTTAGGGTATAAAAAATAAAGCTGATGCCACAGCAATTAATAAATCTTTTGATAAAGTAATTGCTGGGATGGAAAAGTATGATTAGATTGTATAGAAAATCAGAAGCTAGTTTGGTGATTAGATAGATTTAAATAATTGGATAAAAATAGATGATAGTGTAAAATAGAAATTAGAAGGCATTAAAAAAGAAATAGAAGATTTATAGAAATAGTTAAATAATATTACACCGGACGGGCTGAAAAAGATAGAATAGGTAATGAGTAAACTTAAGACTGAAAAGTCTAAAGGGAAAATTACTGATGCTTTAGATATTTTTAAGGGTGCTACAGATGTAAAAGATATTTAGAGAGCTATAGATTTAATAGAAAAAGCTAAAAAAAGTTATACTGGATTGGCTTCTGGCGAAGGAAAAGGAAATCAAACTGCCAAAGAAATTATCAATTAGTATTAGGCTATTATTAATATAATGAAAGAAGCCGAAAAAGAAGCTTAGAATATATAGGGAAAAATAGATTTTAAATAGAGTGAAGGGCTTTAGATTTCTACATAGGCAGCGCAAGAACTTAATAATCAATTAAGTAATTGTACTAATACTATGAGTCAATTGGCTCAAGAAACTAGAAATACTGAAAAACCTCTTAAAGATTTAACCATAAGTGCTGGTCAATTTGGTTCTGAATTAGACCAAGTAAAAAGTCGTATTCAATATTTTCTTGGTCTTGCAAATGCTATTAATTTAGTTAAACGTGCAATTCGTAGTTCTTTTAGTACAATAAAAGAACTTGATAAAGCTATGACTGAAACTGCGGTAGTTACTAATTATACTATTAAAGATATGTGGAAGTAGCTACCAGAATACACAAAACGCGCGAATCAATTAGGTGTAACAACCAAAGAAGCTTATGAGAGCGCGACACTGTATTATCAGTAGGGCTTAAATACAGAATAGGCAGCGGCGCTTTCAACTGAGACATTGAAGATGGCGCGTATTGCGGGTCTTGACGCGGCAGATGCTACTGACCGTATGACTAACGCTTTGCGTGGTTTTAATATGGAATTAAATACAGCATAGGCGCAACGAGTAGATGATGTGTATTCTCAGTTAGCGGCTATGTCTGCTTCTAATGTAGACGAAATTTCTACTGCTATGACCAAGGTAGCTTCATTGGCGCATAACGCTAATATGGAGTTTGAAACTACTGCGGCGTTCTTGGCATAGATTATTGAAAGCACAAGAGAATCTGCTGAAACTGCCGGTACTGCGTTAAAGACAGTTGTAGCTAGATTTTCTGAAGTTAAGAAACTTTATGATAAAGAAGAATTAAAAGGTTAGGATGAAGAAGGGCAAGTAATTGATGTTAATAAAGTATCTGCCGCGCTTCGTACTGCTGGAATTGATTTAAACAAATATTTCCTTGGTGAAGTTGGATTAGATGATATATTTATTGAATTAGCCTCTAAGTGGGATTCACTTACTAATATTCAATAGAGATATATCGCAACATAGGCTGCGGGCTCTCGTCAACAGTCTCGTTTTATTGCATTGATGGCAGATTATGCGCGTACACAAGAATTAGTTAGTGCGGCGTATAATAGTAATGGTGCTGCAGAGAAGCAATTTGAAAAGACTTAGGATTCTATGCAATCAAAACTCGCGCGTTTAAAGAATGCGTGGGATGAATTTGCGATGGGTCTTGCGAATAACGCGGTCTTAAAGGGTGCTGTTGATGCACTTACAAAATTATTATAGATAGTTAATAAACTTACTGGTGCGCTCGGTAGCGGCGCAGGTTCTTTCTTAAAATGGGCAGTTGCTATTAAAACTTTTGGTGCTTTAAAGAGAAGTTTTGGTAATGGCGGTTTTATTGATAAAGCGGTTACTACTATTCTAAAAGGTTCAAGAATTGGGCAATCTATTATTAAAGGTGGATTAACTAGTGGTATTGATTTAAATGGAGATGTAGTCGCGGGTTCTGCTGAAGATATAGCTAGAAAAGAAAATAAGACTACTATTATGCCTAGAACTAGTCTTTTATCTGATATTTTTAATGGGAATTTAAAAAAGAAAATACAGGCTTTTAAAGAGGCTAATGCCGCGCCTTTACCAGAAGATACAGTTGCTTGGAATTTACCTGGTGTGAAAGAAGCTTGGGCTAGAGGTGAAGATTGGAAGTCTTTAGCTTAGCAGCAAATTGGTGGTGTGCCCAAGACTTTATTCGGTGCGTTTGGTAATAAATTCGTAAAAACTGGGCTTGGTAGTAAAATAGCTAAAACTGGGTTAGTAAAAGGTCTTGTTGGAAAAGGTATGGCTGAAGGAGCTGCAGCTTTAGCTACTGCTCTTGGCGGAGTTGCTGCGGCGGCTGGACTTGTAGTTGCTGCATATGCCGCTTGGTCTGAATTTTCTTTAGAAGGTTAGTTAAAATAGGCTAAAAAATATTCTGAATAGCTAGATAAAGTTGCTACCGCAGCGGAATAGGCAAAACAGTAGACTAAATAGGTATCAGAGCAATATGGTGAAAAAACTGCTGCGGTGCAGTAGGCAGAAACTGTCCAAGAACGTAATAAGGCTATTTAGGAAAGAAATGACTACCTTACTGATTTAGTACAATAGAATACTAAATATGCACAATATTTATCTTCTACATTTGAAAATGGGCAATTGGTTTTAACACTAGACGAAGCTTCAATAGATGCTTTAGTTAAAAGTACTACGGATGCTGCTAATAAAACTGCTTAGAGCGCAGAATTAGCAAAAGCTATGGCCGCGGGAAAGCAAGCAAAAATTTATGAAAGTAAATATTAGTCGCCTTATATAGATTTAGAGAACAAGCTCATTTATGAAAATGACGGTACACAAGCGGCCAATGTAAGGGATATGACTCCAGAAGAGGTTGCTAGATATACCAGATATTAGAATTTAGCAAATCAGGAACGGGCTGCAGAAAAAGCACATGCAAAAGCCGGTTTCGCGCGAATGCTTGATACAAGTAACCTTTCTGATGAAATGTCTGACGCTATAGCTTCAGCAATGGCCGAAACCTTTAATTCTGACGCTTTCTTTAAAAGTACTCGTCGGCAACGAAGAGCTAATTGGTGGAGCGGTGAAGCGACAAGGGAAGAGCTTAAAAGAAAATATAGCGATTTATATGGCGTTGAGGCTGAAACTGAGGATAAAGATGAATTAGCTTCTGCTATTGCCTCGGCAGAAATTATAAAGGAAACATATTCTGAATTAATTGATAAAGTATCAGATATAAGTAAAGAAAAATAGGGTTTAAAATTATTATAGATTATTTCTGGCACATATGAAGATAGTTTAGAAAATATTGGAACAGAGATAAGTGAATTTTTAAAAAATGAAGATATTGCGAAAGCTCTTATGCAAATGTTTGATACTGATGGAGAGGGCTTAGCTAAAATATTAAATGGATATATCGAATAGATTGAAAAAACTAGAAAAGATTATACTAAAAATGCTCTTAAATCTTTAATGTCTTCTGGCATGAGAGATACCGCTGCATTACAAAAATTTAGTAAATTAGAAATTGTTTAGTAGAAAAAAGTCATTAAAATTGGTGAAACTTTAGGCGATTATGGAGCTAATTTTAGAAATCAAGTTGAATCTGCAATGATAGATGCGATGAGTCAAGATGGAGGTATTAGTGCGGATTTAGATGATTTTATTGGTTCTTTATCAGATAATATTATATTAACTTTTTAGGCTATTTAGGAAGGAACTTAGAATACTAAAAAAGAAGTTGCAGAGTTAGCTAAGACGTTAAAGGACGCTGGTGAAAAAGAAGGTATTTTTTCTAAATAGAATTTAGTATAGTTCTATTTAGCTTCTGGTGAATTTAGCGATTTAAATGAATAGGTTGACAAATTTATCGAAGAGAACGGAAAAATTACTCCATATAATATTCAAGAATTAGCTAAAGAGAGTAAGTCTCTCGCGGCATTATTAGATACAGGGACAATGTCTGCTAATGGCTTAGCTAAAGCTATTCAAGCTTTTAGTAAAGGAAATATAGCAATTACTGATTTAAATGATAATGTTCTTGAAGTATTTAATAATTTTGAAAGTTTGACTGATATAGTCAGTAAAGCATAGAATTTTATTAAGAATTTTGACGCTGGTGAAGATTGGGGAGAATCTTTTGATTTTATTGATTCAGCCATTCAATCAATGGAGGCTTTAATAAGTTCAAGAGAATTAGGTAATCCACAACTTCAAAATTATTGGAAAGCTATATTTACAACCACTCCAACTGATTTACAAGATTGGGAAAAAGGTATTGAGATATTAAAAACTTTACAAGAATGGGGTGGCGGTAGATTTTGGGCTGATGTCATGGGAGCCAGTTTAGATGAAAAAACTGGTGTCATGACTAATATGGGTGCAGAAGGACTTACTAGTGTATAGTATAGAGAACTAATGCGACAAAGGGCAAACGCCTATGCTAAAAGTTAGGGGTTGCCAGAATTTACTGAAGATTTTCTTAATATGCAGTTCTAGAATATGGCAAACCATGATTATGGTGTAGTCAAAGAACTAGCTGTAAATGATGTACGTTCTATAGTTGAGATTTATAGAGATGCTTTTGGTGAAGAAAAACCAACTTAGGCAGATATATAGACTATAGCAGATGGATTGGGTATTACTCCTGAGTAGGTTTTATAGTATTATAATGAAAAATATAAAACTACTTATACTTTTGATGAACTAGCTGAAACTGTTAAAAGAAATTTATCAGAATCTTTCGAAAATGTATTTAAATAGAATGATGGCAAAACCGCGGAAACTATTTTAAAAGAATGGGGTGGCGGAGAAGAATTTAGTATTGATTCTTTAAAAGTTAAGGTTAAAGAAGTAATACCAGAGGTTAGGGCTGGTGCAGTCACCGCAGACGAATGGATTAATTAGTTTATACAAGAAAATGGTGGCACAGAAGGAATAACTTTACCAGTAAAATATAAAGTTCTTAAAGAAGAAAATGGTGTAGCAAGTTTTGCAGAAGAAACTGTATATGTAACAGTAAAAAATTTAGATGAATATGAACAGTTCTCTTAGAAATTATAGAGTGATGCCGATAATTTAAATGCAGCAGCTTTAGTTGGAGATTTAGAAGATGCGAAAAAAGCTGCTAATGAATTAATAGAAACTATAAAGACTGAAAATAAAGTTACTCTTGATTATAGTGCCATAAACGACGCAATTAAATATGCGGGTCAGTTACAAGCTAGTTTATCTACAGATGCTAGTAAAACAGTTACAATTACTGAAGTCTATAAAACTGGAGGTAACACTTCAGGAAGTAATAAAGCTGGTAGAGAATATCCAAATAATGATTGGAGTAGACCTAACGGCGCATTAGGTGGTATTGTATCTTATGCATCCGGCGCGCGTCGTATAAAGCCTGGCGTTGCACTTACTGGAGAAGAAGGGCCTGAGCTTGTATGGAATAAAAATGGTGGTTATGCTTATCTTGTGGGTAAGCATGGACCAGAATTTGCTAATTTAGTTCAAGGTGATTAGGTTTTTCCTGCAGATGAGACAGAAGATATAATTAAACGTGGGGTTACTCCTTCGCTTGCGAAAGGAGGAAAAATAATTCCTTCTTATTATGATGGTACTATTTGGACTGATGCTAATGATAAAGATAAGGGAAAAGGTTCTGGAAGCGGAGATAAGAAAAAAGATGATGAATTTAAAATGGACCTCGATAAATATTATAATATGGTCGAGGATATTAATGAACTTCTTCGTCTTCGTAATCTCTTAGAAACAGATTATAACTAGCTTCTTAAAACCGAAGGTAAAACTGGTAAAGAAATCTATGATAATCTTACCCGTCAACTTACTCTTTTGCGCGAGCGTCAAGAGATAACTGCCGACCTTGCAGAAAAACGTAAGCAACAAATTATAGATTTAGTAGAAGAAAATCAAGAACTTTAGAAATATGCCTGGTGGAATAATGAAGATTTAACCATTGAAATTGATTGGGATTTAGTTAATGGAATAACGGATAAGGATGAGGGTTCAGAGGTAAAAGATTATCTTTCTAAGCTCGAAGATTTTCAATCTAAATATGATGATATGATTGAACAGCTTGAAGATATAGAAAGTGCTGTTCAAGACATATTAGAACGAGGAAAAGATTAGTATAATACTTTAGAAGAACGAGTTCGTGACGCATTAATTAAACAAATTCAAGATAAGATAGATGAACTTTAGGACGTAGATAAAGCTATAAATGATACGAATTAGAAATTATTTGATTCAATGTCAGAAACTTTATCTATGCAACGCTAGTAGAGAGATAATGCGAAGACAGAAGAAGAATTAACTGATAAAGAAAAACGATTAGCTTATCTTTAGTAGGATTCTTCTAATGCAAATTAGTTAGAAATTGCGAAGCTTTAGGAAGAGCTAGCTGATGCACGCCAAAATTATACTGATACTTTAATTGATCAAAAGATTAGTGAACTTCAGCGTCAAAATGATGAAGCACAAGAATAGCGTTAGCAGTAGATTGAACTTATGCAGCGCTCACTTGATTGGCAAGAAAAGTCTGGAGAATTTTGGAATGAAGTCTATAGGTATATTAGTGAAGGTACTGATGCGGTTGGAGCGCTTGTTAAGTTCTCTGAATTAGAAGCATTATTGAAGGGCGGCGAAGCTTGGACCAGTTTGTCTCAAGAGGGGCAAATGAATTGGCTTTCAGAATTAGAAGACCAAGTAGCTTAGGGCGTTGCTTATCTTGAAATGTAGAGGTAGCTTGAAGATATTGGGACTAAAGAAGGTAGTAAAATTAGTTTTACAACTGCAAGCGGTCAAACTTTAAGCGGTACAGTAGATAAAGAAGGTAATGTAATAGTTAAAAATCCAGATGGTAGTACTACAACATATAAAGATGTTTTTTAGGACTATCATGGAGCTTATAGAACCTTTGAAGATAAGGGTGAAACAAAGGCCGCGGTAAAGCCAGCGACCAGCACTTAGAAGCCAATGACTCCTTCCAAGACTTAGGTGGACTAGGGGACTAGTATAGTAACTGAAGAAGGTAAGACTGAAGAAAGATGGGTAACATTAGATGATGAATATTGTTATCCTATATCTCAGGGGAAAAATGGAAAACAAAGGCATAGATTTAAAGATATAACTAATCCAATTAATAAAGATTAGTTACAAGAAAAATGTAGTCGTTGTGGATATATACGTAATAAATTTGATACGAATGTAAAGATTTTTGCTCCAGATTCTCGCCTATAGAATTATGAAGGTTCTGCACCTATTAATAATAAAACCAAGGTGACTCCGAAAAGTTCTTCTTCTTTTGTTAGCGCGGGTGGTTCTAAAAACAATATTGTTTTAAATGAAAGTGGGCCATTAGATATATTAAAGCGTTATAAAGTCTATGGAACTGGTGGCCTTGCCGATTTTACTGGTCCTGCTTGGTTAGATGGAACTCGTTCTAATCCTGAACTTATTCTTAATGCACGAGATACTTAGAATTTCATTGAGTTAAAAGATATTCTTGCAGACGTGCGAAAGAACGGGAATTTTGCGCTTAATGGTGGAAATAATTATTATAATATTGAAGTTAAAGTAGACCAAATGAGTAGCGATTACGATGTAGATAAGGCGATTGACCGCATTAAAGCTCGTATTGCGCAAGATGGCGCGTATCGAAATGTGAATACTTTAAGCCGTCTACGATAAATTTAAGTAACGAAATAAATAGAGTAGGGTTTTTAAAACCCTACTTTATTTATAGAGTTAAAGCGACAAATAGATATAAGCGTTTAAAGGAGGAATGACATATGCCTATTAAAGGTGATTTTATATCTTTTTCATATAATGGTGTCCATTCTACCGAGTTGGGGATTGTACATGTAACTTCATCTGATAGATATGCAGATGCGTTACTTCCTGTAATCCAAGATAAAACCGTTTAGGTTTCTGGTAGTGATGGCACTTATTTTTTTGGAAGCTATTATACTCAAAGACAATTTATATTAAATGTGGCTTTCGATAATGTAAGTGAAGATTAGATAAGACTCGCGCGAAAAGTATTTGGAGATAGATAGTCTCATCCTTTAGTTTTTGATGAAGAGCCTTATAAGGTTTATTACGCAAAAGTGACAGGTACGCCGCAATATAATTATATTCCATTTAATAATTAGGAAGAGGATAAAAATATAAGACCGCGCATTTATAAGGGTGAAGGGACTTTTACATTTACTTGTTATGACCCATTCGCTCATACACCAAATGAATGTAAATATTTAAATTAGTATGTAATAGAGGGTTTTAACACCCCTTGGTATAAATATGATAATAAAGATGAGTGGAAATATAGTGCTAATTTATTAAATGAAAAAGGGAATTATGATACTTATGTTTCTGCTACTGGGTTTAAACTTTATAATCCAGGAGATGTAGAGGCGGATTTTAAATTTAAGATACCAATTAATGCGGCTATTAGCGGAATAAAAATTTCTGATGGTACCAATGATTTAGCTAGTCATACTTTACAATTAAATGGAACCATTACGTAGAAAGGGAATGACTAGTTTTTACTCTTTAATTCTCGCACAAATTTAATTGAAGGATTAAATGCATAGGGCGCGCGCACCACAAATTTATATAATGAATATATTAGTGCCGGACATTGGTTTAAAATACCGGTAAATGAGCAAGGAAAAGATTGGTATTTTATTCCTATTAATTATTCTGGTGCAGAGCCTGTTTTAGAATATGATTATCTTTACTTCTAATACGAGGTAAATAGTTATGAATATAATTAAAAAACCATATGAAATAAGTATTTGGAAAGACTTATTAATGTATGTAGGTACTCCGAAATCTGGAAAGAATTCGCCTACTTCCAATTTAGATGATTTATCTAGTGTAGATTATCAATATTATGATGAAGAACGACTCGCGACAATCGGTTCTGATGTCATGACATCTCCAGCGCGAGCCATAAATCCGATATTTAAAAAGAATATTAATGGTACTGAAACTCTTACTTTTGATATGTATTATTAGTATGAGGAAAACGGTGAAATAATACGTAATCCTCTTATTAATTTAGTAATTGATGAAAGAAAAGTTAAACTCAAATATGAAGATAAATGGTATGATTTTATCGTAAAAAAAGATGACGAAAAAGGAAGAGAATATAAATATTCTTATACTTGTACTGGTCTTGCGGCGAATGAGTTAGGAAAAACAGGCTTTAATATTGAATTAGATACAGAACTAGAAAATAATATGGGTACTGTATAGGAATTAGGCAGTATAGTATTAGAGGGCTCTGATTGGCAGCTCGCGCGAGAAGATTAGGAAATAATTGAATAGACAAATGAGGAAGCATTATATTCTGCTGTTTTAAATTAGAATATCACAGCAAAGATTCGTGGGACTTCAACTAATAAAGTAATAGAAAGTGGAAAAAGAATTTATATTTATTATACTCCTTTTGCAATATAGGAACAAAATTATTTTCAATTTATTTACGTATAGAATGATACTGGCACTTTAATTCCAGACTTATTAGATGATGGAATTACAATTAATTGTAATAACACTCGTACATACGATCTTTATATTTAGAATGTATAGTGGGCTAATGAACGGCCAACTTTTATAAATTCAGAAGTGAGTATTTCACAGTATCGCGGGCAACGTTATGTAAAAAAATAGCTAAGTGCTTATGACCCAGTATTAGAGCAAACGGTCTTAAAATATAAAAGTACGGAAGTAGGTGATAATAAAGAGTATTATGGCTATACTACTACAGAATATTTAGATTCTACTTCTATACAGAATTATATTTATAATTCTACTAATTTTTCCGGTACATCTTATTGGAGTATTCAGGATAATAATGATTTAAATACAAATAAATTTATTTAGGCGAAAGTATTCCCAAGTGTATAGGTTACTAATACTAGTCTAGAGCGGGCAGGCTATCTGGTTGTTAATTTTGGCAATACTATTACTAGTAGATTGGTTAATGAAGGAATAATACAGAATTATTCTCGGATAAATAAATTTGATAAAGGTGACAAATATAGGTTAAAAATTTGCGTTGGAAGAGTTTCGGGCAACAATTTTAACACGCTGTCAGATTTACCTTTTAGGTGCATTATTAAAAAATATTTAAAGATAGACTAGGATGATGCAGAAGACGTTATTTATTTTAATTCTGAGGATAATACTACTATTAAATCTGCGTCTGGTGGATATATATATGTTGATATGGTTTGTCTTAATTCTGCTACTTGGAATTAGTTAAAGACAAATACTGGGATTTTCTTTTTATTAAAAACTTCTAGTAATTAGGATTATTATATTAAAGACGTATAGTTTTATCGTTATATTGAAAAAGATGGTAGTGTTTTAGAGCCTGGAGACATACCAGAAGTACGCATAGAAACACGGTATCATTTTTACGCGCCAGCAGATAACCTTGGGAAGATATATGCAGAAGATTACGTTTTTTCTGATTCTGACCCAAATAAGTATGTTGCGCTTTATAGAGAAGGAGATAAAGAGTTTGAGAAGATACGTAGTATTACAGCAAAAGAAACTAATCGGTTTAATCTTCTATAGCAATTAAGCGAAACCTTTGAATGTTGGGTTAAATTCGAGGTCACGCATGAATTAAATGGACGAATTAGTACGGAAGAATATACTTATTATAATCCAGTAGAATTAACTATTGGGGCTTCCGCTTCTGGTTATTATTTATATGATTGGACTTAGAAAAAATACATAGAGGCTACTGGAAAAGTTGAAAAGAATAAAAAATATTATGAATCTACAAAACGTATACGTCAAATTAAGAAAGTCATATTCTATAAAGAAATCTTATAGGATAATTACGCAGGATTTAAATATGGTATTAACTTAAAAGATAATAATCGAACTCTAGATAGTGAGCAAATAGTTACAAAAATAATTGTTAAAGATAATAATTGTGAATATGCAGAAAATGGTTTTTGTTCTATTGCTCGCGCGCAAGATAATCCCATAAAAGAGAATTTTGCATATAATTTTGATTATTATACTTCTTAGGGAATTATTAATTAGTCTACATTAAACAATGATTTATATTTAGAGCTACCTTCCGGAAGTATTGGTTTATATCCTCGTCTTTCTCGATTAAATAAAGAAAGAAATAATTTAATTGATGAATAGGCGCCGATTGCTAATTCTTTGAATGATTTAAGTTCTAAATATTAGGTCGCTAGTTTAGCTTATAATGAGGCAAAGAAAGATTTGGAAAGAATGATGGACCCAAAAAGCGGGACAATTGTTCTTTATACTCATTATAAATATTCAGACTTTTTTAATTAGTTTGTAAATAATATTAATATTGATGCTTATGGGAACGAAATTTATTATATAAAGACCGCGGGATTAACTTCAATAACTCCTACTGGAGGGAGCATTACCTATTATAAAGTAACAAGTGATACAGAATATGTGGATGCTCATAAGCCTTATTATTATATTTCAGGTGGAGTTTTTACGCAATTATATACCACTAAATTTAGAGAAGGTTGTGTATATTACGTTAGGAGTGGTGCGGCGGATTAGGCTGATACATATTTTTAGACTGGCGCGAATGTTACTGCTTTAAAATTCGTAGGTTCTAATAATCCTGAAGTTTATATATACAATGCCGCGCGCCGTAGAACTGAATTAGGTGCTGAGGTTTATATAGATGATAATTTTACTGTTTCTACTTTAGAAAAAATAACCACTTAGATGGTAAATAAAGATAAAGCAGAAGCAGACATGAAAAAATATAAAGATGATCTTGATGCTACTTAGGAACGGTATGATAGTATTAAATCATAGTTAGAAGAAATAGCAAAGGCAACAGAAGAAATTGAAAAAGAATTTAATACTAAATATGCGCGTTATGTACAAGAGGGTTCTTGGACAGATGACAATTATTTAGATGATGATTTATACTATCTTGATGCTTTATCTGTATTATATTAGTCTGCTTATCCAAAAGTAAGTTATAATTTTTCTGTTCTAGAGTTAAGTCAATTAGAGGGGTATGAACCTTATAAATTTGATATTGGTCATAAAACTTATGTAGAAGATACTGAATTTTTTGGTTATAAAATAATTAATGGTTTACGCACTCCCGCGCGCGAGGCTGTTGTAGTTACAGAGGCTAATATATATTTAGATGAGTCAGATAAAAATTAGCTAAAAGTTCAAAATTACAAATCTCATTTTGAAGATTTATTCCAACGCATTACCGCGGCGACGCAAAGTTTAGAATATCATAGTGGTGAATACGCTCGTGCGGCCAGTGCAATAACGCCCGAAGGAACTGTTTCTCAAAGCGTATTTTAGAGGTCTTTAGCTACTTCTAATTATATTATTCAGAATTCACATGATTAGTCTGTTGTATGGGATGAAACCGGTATCTAGGCTACAAATTTAGGTGACCCATTACAAGTAACCCGTCTAGCAAGTTCTGGTCTTTTAGTTTCTGCCGATGGCGGTTAGACTTGGGGCGTTGCAATTAGCGGGTATGGAATTAATACTAATTATTTATCTGCGGGTATTATTGATGCGGATAATATTAATATTATGTCTGGAGCTTTTCCTACTTTTAGGTGGGATAGTAAAGGCTTACGAGCCTATGGTTTTGTAGTAGACGAAGGAACTGGTGCGGTTACTTCTTATGACCCAAGTAGATTTGTAGTTTACGATAGATTTGGTATTTATGGAATTAATGGATTAACAGAGCCTAATTTTACTAATTTAGCAGATGTTGAAAATAATTCTGTCTTTGCGCTTACTTGGAACGGCTTATTTATGCGTTCAACGCATAGAAATGGTTATGTAAGAATTAGTCCTTCTGAAGATATAGTCTTAAAATAGTATAATAGCGAAGGTTCTGGCGCGGATATACTTCGAGGAAAGTTTGGAGTTATTAGCGGAGAAGGGACAGAGAATGAAATCTACGGCCTCGCGCTTTATGACGGAAACGGTAGTCCAACTGTAGAAACAAAATCTACAGGTACTTTATGGCTTAAATCTTAGATGGATATAGGTACTAATGATGGCAATTAGATTTATTTAGGTGTCGGTACTGAACAGACTGAACACGGCTATAAAGTTTTTAAAGTCTATGGAAATCGAACTATTACTCCAGGAGAAGAGGGAGAAGAGAATACCGATAGATTTATAGTTTATGAAGATGGCACATTAAAGGCACGCGGAGTTGAGATTGAGGGCGCGATTAATGCTTCTAGTGGTACTATTGGGCCATTAAGTATTAGTGAAATACCGAAGACTTTAGGGATTAGAATTAAACAAAATGAAGGAGATACCTTTAGATTAGATGAAGAGGGGACTGTTACTCCAGATAGGTTAAGTTTTAATTACGAAAGTTCTTTAGAAGGTACGACTGTTGCAGTTTGGACATATGGGGCCACGACAGAAAGTATGCGTACTGTTCCAGCGAGTTGGATAGATGAAAATGGGAAAGTTACAATATTATATGCAGATGTCGCATAGGTTTTTACTGGCGGATTAATGTATCTTAAATGTACAGTTAATGGCGCCTATTCTTCGTAGATAACATTAAAATTAATGAAAGACGGGAAAAGTGCAGAAGCATATAGTTATGATATTGAAAGTTCTGCGGGATATATAATTAATACCAATACTACTACTGGTCATGTAACTTAGTTAACAGCTAGTGTGTATAAAAATGGAGAATATATTTCTTGGGAGAATTTAAGAAATATAACTTGGTATTATAAAACTGATTCTATGTAGAACTTTGTTAAAGTGTCTTTAGATGCTTAGGATTCAATTTTTACTAGAGTTACTTCTGGAATAGATTATATAGTTAATTTAGATTATTTAAATCTTAATTCAATTTAGATTTATTTTACTGTTGAGGAGGCGTCTACGTAATGGCATTACAAAGTAATATTATTAATATAACAAAAGTGCGGGATGGCGTAGACGCCAATTCTGCTCGTATAAGTACTAATGTAGAGACAACTTATAAGTTTGCTTAGAAGTATACATAGGTTGAAGGGCAGGAAGACGGAATAATTTCATATACTTTATCTCCTAGTATTCTATCAATAGGAATTATTGATACGAATGGTGGGGCTAGTGGTTCTATAACTAATGAAAATTTTACTTGTCTAGTTTCTTTAAAAGAAATTAGTTTAGAAGAAGTTCTTAAGCCCGTTGCTCTTTTAAAATATATAAATAAACATCCCGAAGATAATGATTCATCTTCAGATATTTATAATTATTATTTTCATATTCAAGAATTTTATAATGCTTTATATTCTGGAACTTTAGAGGGTGAAATAAAATTAGATACAGAAACAACTATAGGTTTAACTAAAGAAGAAATTTTAAATTATCTTTTTGATTTTTTTGAAACTATAAATCCTGTTAGTATTAATTTTATTGTAATTTACGGCGCGCCACTTTATAAATTTATACCTTTATAGATAGGTACTAATTTAGATATCGCTAAATTTTCTATAGATGCCGCGCGTGGTATTTTTGCCTCTATGTAGAATGCTGGATTAGAGTTTACTTCTGATGGATTGGCTATTAAAAATGGTAATTTTAGTATTACTAATAGTAATAAAGATTCTGTTTTAAGATTTGATAAAGAAAGCGGCAATTTATCTATTACTGGTGAAGTTCATGCAACTAGTGGCACTTTTACTGGTGAAATTCATGCAACTAGCGGTATTTTTACTGGTGAAATTAACTCAAATTCTGGTACAATAGGCGGTTTCAATATTGAAAGTAATACTATTTATTCTGATGATTTAATTTTAAAATCTGCGAATGGAAGTGAAGAGTCTTCAATCTATGTAAAAAATATAACTTTAGGTATTGGAGCATTAATAGAAAAATATTTAAAAATTGGAAATTTAAGTTTATTAAATCCTTAGAGTAATAAAGACTATATTAATTATGATAATAGCGTTTTGAAATTAATATAGCCGCATGAAAAAATTACAAATGATTCTAGTCCTATTGCAGGTAAAAATTATTATACTTTATTAGAAGATTAGTATGTATTATTTACTGGTGATAGTTTTGAAAGTGGTACAGTTTATTATGAAGATGGTCTTTATTTCTAGATTACGAATGAAGGCTACATAAATGGTAACAATTGGAGTATTAAGAAAGAATCTGGTAATGATTATGTGACCGCGCGATTTGGAAAATTAATAGCCGAAGATGGTGAATTTAATGGAATTATCCGCGCGCGTGATGGTGTTTTTACTGGAGAAGTATTATCAAGTATAATTACTGCATCAACTATTAATACTGCAAATTTTGTTACAGAAAAAACTCGTTCAATGGGCGGGAGTTTTGTATTTAAACCTACTTTCCAAATTCAAGATATATAGGATAAAGGTAATAATAATATAGAATTTACTTTATCAGAAAATAGTAATGGTTATTTTAGTGTAGAGGATATTATTAATTTAACTCCGGAAGTTTTTGAATAGGGCGGTATATCATTATCTACTGGTCATGAAGGAGAACCTTTTGATAGTGATGCAAGAATTAGAACTAAAGATTTTATTAAAGTAAATTCAAAAGAAATTTTTAATGGAGATTATCCTTCTGCTGAAACTTCTATTAGTTGGGTTTGTTTTTTATTTTTCAACTAGAATAAAACTTATGTTTCTCGTTTAGTTTATAGCAATTAGGCTATTAATATAACTGTTCCAGATGGGGTAAGTTATGTGAAAATTGTGATTGCTAATGATGAAGAAGGAGGAACAGTTTCACCTTCAAATTTAACTAATTTTGTATTAAAACGTATTAGTGATAAGATAGTTGCAATTTCTGGATTTGATACTAGATTCGGGAAAATTATAGAAGTTAATGAAAATAAAATTTAGGTAGAATTAAAAAATACAGATTATAATATTTTAAAAGCTGAAAATGCTTTGGAAAATTATAAAACCTTAACTTTATTTGGCTCTTCATATTATGACACTTTAATAGGTATTAATTCTGATGATATTTCCGCGGGAGATATACTTCCACCCCGCGCATTATCAATGGAAACTTTTACAAGTTTAAAAGATGTTAATGGGACTGGAGATATAGATTATAGTTTAAATCTTTTACTTGGTGATTTAGATATTTTAAAATAGAAAATAAATAATGAATTTAATTATTTAGATGGCTATGGACTTTATGCAGATAATGTATTTCTTCATGGTAGTTTAATGACAAAAGATAATGCTGGAAGTTATGCAGGTATTCACACTTCTAAAGATTTAGAATTCAGTTATGAAAGCTGGGGCGGCACTAGAATAAATAATTATAATAATGAAAAGATTATTTTTTGGGGTGGCGCCAATAGTCTCGCTGATAATGATATCTAGAAATCTCCATTTATAGTGACTGATAAAGGTTCTATTTTTGCGAGCCGTGGGGAATTTAAAGGCACAGTTATTGCAGATTCTATTATTACAGATGCTATAATTAAAACACCAGTTATTTATGGAAGTGGTAATAATCCAAGTTTAAGAATTTATGATACTGATAATAATAAAGTCGGAATTGGATTTTATAAATTAGCAGGAAATATAGATTTAGAAACAAATGGTGAAGAAAATGATGATATATTAACTTTAAATATTAATAATTTAGGTTTTACTCATTATGCTAATTCTACAGGAACTAATTTTATTTAGTTTAATGAGAATAATAATAATATTTATTTTAATGGAACTAGTTTAACTACAGGTACCACTATTTTTTCTAGTCGATCTATAAAAGATTAGAATGGAAGTAGTACTGCGGCTGAAATAACAATATCTGGTTATGACAATAATACTAATGGTGAAATAGAATTAAAATATGGAACTAATGGTATTTAGGTTTCAAATACTGGAGTTTGGAACTTCGGCGGAAAAGTATAGAATGATGGAGAAATAATATTTTATAGCAATAATACCTAGTTAGACTATAAGATTAAAAATGGTTATTATTGTCTTTATGTGAGTTAAAGGAGATAAATTATGGCAACAATTAGTATTTCTAGCTATAATAAATATTACTAGACTGTAACTTATAGTGGGAGCGGGACTGCTTCTGGTGGTACTTCTGCTGGTGCTAAAGATGCCGCTACAAGCGCCGCGGCATCAGGGGCTTTAACTGAGGGAAACTGGACGAATGGCACAGCCTCTACAATTTATTTAGGAGCTATTAGAGGTGTCAGACAAAAAACAGTCGGAACTCCATATCTAGGTTCTGGGACTGGAATTACTACCTATTATTGTAGTTGGTCTGCGACGCAAGCTTTTGAGAATTATCAATTTAAAATTAATTTTTCATTACCGAGCGGAGTAACAAGTGCGGCGATTGGGAGCGCAACTCTGACTCTTACTTTGAAAAATTCTTCTTTATCTGGAAGTACATATTATGTATGCGCGCCTGCAAGTAGTAGTTCTAGCGTAACTGAGTTTACTAGTCATTCTAGTGATAAATTCCATAGCACAAAAGCAACTTTTACTGGAGCCAATGCAGCGAATGCGATTAATATCACTAATCAATTAAAGTAGTGTGTAACCGCTGGATAGGGGTGGCTTGTTATTACTCCTCCCAATAAGAATAGAGAGGGAGGACTTGCGGAGATAACTGGTGTAACATTAAATTACACATTAAGTTATGTCGCTTGTACCGCGCCAACTTCTGTAACTATTGATTCTGGCATTATAAAACCAGGTGGGACTTTAACTGTTTCTTGGAGTGGAGCAAAAGGAGATAATCCAGATAATCTTGAAGGAAGCGTAACTGGATATGATGTTTATTATAAAATAGGCAGCGCGCCAACTACTTCTTCTTATGATGGAGTTGCGAGTGTGTCTTCTACTCAAACTTCTGGTTCTAAAAATTTCACAATATCTTCTTCAGCGACTAGAGGCTCTGCTTTTTATGCAATTGTTCGCACAAAAGGTGCAGCAGGTTCTTCATATTATTCTGGTTGGAAGAGCGGAAGTGGTGGCGCAGTAAATAGTTTACCAGCAGCGCCTTCTGTCAGTGCAACACCAGTTCGTATAAAATCCACTGGTAGTACAACTGTAACTTTTACAGTAACAGCAGGTGCAGATAGTAATACTAGTCAAACAAGAACATTATGGTATGCAACTTCTGCGGCTGGAACTAAATAGAAGTTTACTTCTCCCTTATAGTCATCTTTAAGTGATGCTGCAACTTATTATTTTTGGACATATGATGGTTTAGAATATAGTAGTTCTTATACTTCTGCAAGTATAACAAAAAACACACCTCCTACTATATCTTCCATTACAATGAGTGCTGTGGCATCATATAGCCCTAGTAAAAGAGATGGATACGTAAAAAATATTAACGGTAGTGCAAGTGGTGTAACGGGAACTAGTTTAACTTATTAGTGGAAATTATTAGTTGGAAGCGGGGTAGATACTACTTCTTTTGGGACATCGACTAATATTTCTAACGCGACTTCATTATCTAATATTGATGTAACATCTTACGGTGCTACCTTTAATACTGCTTATAAATTACGATTAAGGGTTACAGATGATTTAGGAGAGTGGGTGGAAAAGGATACTACTACAGTTTTTGCAATTCCCGCCGCGCCATCAATATATTCAATAAAAAATTAGAAAGCTGCGAGTAATGCTTCTAATACCGCTGCCGCGCATTTTGATGGCGGAATGAGATTTTATTATAATGAAAATAATACCGGTCTTACTAGAGAATTATAGTATTCAACTACAAGTAATTTTAGTTCTTTTTCAACTATTTCTCTTAGTGGTACAGAATATAGTGATGCAACTTTAACTAGTTTAACAAGAGGAACCACTTATTATTTTCGTATTAAATATACTTGTAATACAAAGACTACTACTACAAGTGTTACTACTGGTTATATGCGCGCGAATGATATAACTCCAAATATATCTACTATATCTACTATTAAACCATATACCACAAATGCTGTAAATATAACTTTTACTAATTAGCCTACTAGTTGGGCTAGTGGGTAGGATGTTTCTACAAGTTATAATGATATTTATACTACTACTTTAGAATACGGCGGTCGAGCTTAGGCAATTTCTCCTACTGGCACACCCACTAATAGTTCTGGTACAGTTAATGTATCATTAAATTTTCCTAATATTACAACTGCGTAGTGGAAAACATTAATAGGAACTACAAATGCTCCTAATAGTAGTTATACTGTTACATTGAAAGTAGTAGCAAAAAATGGTTTTGGGACTAATTTTGCTGGTACTAAAACTTTCACGGTTAATTTTGTTGAAGGGATTTCTAGTATAGGAACTCCAACTTTACGAATTAAAATGACAGATGGGAGTTTTGAAGATATACCAAGTAGCTATAATAATAAAGATACAACCTCTCGTTATCATATATTTGAAGGTCAAACTTTGCAAGTAGGATTAAAAGAACTTAAATGTTATGCTAATCAAAATGCTACTATTTCTTTGATGTTAGGAACTACTGTATTAGGTACTGTAGATGTTGCAGATTCTGATTGGAATGGTCCAGATGGAAGAATTTATACTTTAAAAACAGAGAAAAAAATAAATTATTCTGTTCCTAAAAATACTACTGGTAATGCGCGAGATTTTAAAGTAAAAGTAGTATTGAATAATGGTAATTCTTCTGAAACTGATGGTGGTAATTTAAAATCTTGTTTTCATTTTAGATTTGATTCAGCTAGTATTAATTTTGATTTTACTAATGTTACAGAAACTTAGATGAATTGGTCTTGTTCTGATTTTGGAGCTTTAGACTCTACTACAAAATATAGCACTGGTTATTCTTCTGTGAAAATACAACCTAAATATTCTATTCGACCGAGTGATGGGTACGCAAATCTTGGCGCATAGGAAACATTAACGTCTACTTAGATGTCTAGTGGAGGAGATATATTTTCTAGAAGTTTAAGTTCTATAATAAACGATATTATTTATTTTGGCGCTGTAATGACAGTTACTTTAGGTTTCTAGTAGATAAATAGTAAAACTCCTTATGGGACTTCTACATATTCTTTTACTTATAATAATTTATTTACTTTATATCGAGTAACCCCTAATTTATTATATGGAAAAAATTTCTTTGTTATGAATGCTAATGCGCCAAAAATGAGCGGAAATAGTGAAGTTGCTAATTAGTTATTAGTAATTCGGCCAACTGTGAATAGAAAAGTAATTTATATTGGTACAGATGGTGAAGAAGGAACTTTTGAAATAACAGCCAATGGGTTAGAGATAGACTGCGGTACTTGGTAAAATTTAAAAAGAAATAAGAAAATTTGCTTTTATAATTATTTTATGATATAATATTTATAGGATAGAAAATATATTATAGGAGAATTTAAAGATAAATGAAACTTTCTGAAACTTTTCAAATACTTGAAATTCGTAACCAAATTATAGAACAAAAACTTCCGATAAAGACTAGTTATAAATTTACTCGCTTTTTTGAATAGCTTGAAAAAGAAGCAAAGTTTTTTAATGAAACTCTTCAAAAAGTAGTAGAAGAATATGGTCAACGAGATGAAAATGGAGAATTTATTTTAACAGACGATAAATAGGGTGTAAAAATTAAAGAAGATAAGTTTAATGAATGTATGGAAAAGATTGATGAATTAAATAATATAGAAATTCAATTAACTTATATTCCAGAGTTTACATTAGATGAGTTAGAACCATTAAATTTAGAAATGAAATATATTCAATTTTTAATGCCCTATATTAAAGAAAATTAAATTTATTAAGCAGGGAGGCTTTGGCTTAATAAATCGCGTGGGATATAAATAAGTAGTTAACCGACACTCTCCTCACCAATATCCCACGCACTTTTTTTATTTTGGAGGTTAGCTTATGGCTAATAGGATAAAAATAAGACATGGAAGCGGGACTCCAAGCACCAGTTAGCTGTTGCCGTATGAATTGGGGTGGGATTATACTAATAAAATTTTATATATAAATAATAATAATAGTATAACAAATATAATAAATAGTGTTTCAAATACTTGGGCTGCTGGTACTACCTCCGGGCCTACTATTAAAACTACTGTTAATGGAGTATCTGGTACTGCAGTCGCAATTCCTATAGCGAGTGCAACTGCAAGTGGTGTCGTAACTACTGGCGCTTAGACCTTTGCTGGCATTAAAACATTTACTAATCCAGAAACTATTAATACAACTGGCAATGGTGCGGCATTTAATTTTAAATTTTCTAATGCCGCTACAGCTAATGGGATGTATGGACAAAATTGGATTAGTTATGAGAATACAAGTGGTCGTTTTTATTGGAGAGAATGGTCTGGCTCCTCTTCAGGAAGAACAAATTATTATGAACAATATCGATTGCCTGCTTGTGACGCCGGTAGAACAAGCAGTCCAACTTATAATATTATTACTACAAAAAATCCAGCAGATTTAGGATATTATTTACCGTTGGGCGGCGGTACAGTAACAGGTACTTTAGTTTTATCAAAGACTACAGATGCTTCTGGTACAGCTAATAATTCTCCTGCTTTAATTATTGGCGGTGCAGCAACTGCTGCGCATATTGAAATAGATAATAATGAAATTTTAGCTAAATCAAATGATACTACACCTTCTGTATTATATTTACAAGATAGTACAGGAACTGTATCTGCTGCAGGGAGTGGCGGTTTGACAGTTCCTTATGGTAATCTGAAAGTAGGGAACGCTCACGCAACTTCTGCTTCTAGTCATGCTTTATGGGGCGCTGGCATTACAGTAAGTGATACTCGTTATGACACAATTGGTGTTACTTCTTTAGCTTATTCTGCTAATTTTTTCTTTTCCAATAAAGGAATGCCTAATTCTAATTGGTGGTCAGGATTACATGTAGCTGGTTGGACAGGAGATTATAATGCTTGGGAATTAGCTGGACCGAGTCATAATTCTGATTAGCGTACTTAGAATTTATATATACGTGTTGGAAGAACTTCTAATGGATGGGGAGCTTGGAGAGCTTTAGTAACTAGTAGCGATACAACATCACGCTCTATTTTTCTTACTACATCAGCTTCAGTTCCATCTGGCGCAAAAGCTGGAGATATAGTTTTAGTAAAGGTATAAGGAGATAATTAAATGGCAAAAACTTATACTTTTAATTTAACCCCCTATGGTGCGAAAAAAACTGGTACTCTTTCTGCTACTCCCGCTTTCGACACGGCGAACAGCGCTAAACAAATTGGTTTTGATATTAGTGGCTCACAGTATGTTATGTACGGAGTGGGGTTATCTGGTAGTGTTTCAGTTGTTGGTACGGCTTCTTCTATTTCGTTAAAAGTTAATTTTAATGCTCTAGATGCAACCAAGAAAAAAGTTCGTATTGGCAAAAAGAACGCCAGCGGTACTAGTAGTTATACTTATACTGATTTATCTATAGATAGTCCAGAAGTAGTTCGAAATGATACAACTTTTACGGTTAATCTAACTTCTAAGGGAATTTGTCCATACGGATATTTTTTATGGCAATCTGATTATAATACTTATTCTGGTAATAGAATGATTATTACCTCTGCGGTTTTAACTATTAATACCAATGCAAATGATTATAGTTATACTTTGAAATATAATGCAAATAATGGTACTGGAGCACCGGGTGACCAAACAGGGAGTAATGTAGCGGTATCTCCTTCCTATACTTTTACTATTTCGTCTACTAAACCAACTCGTTCGGGTTATGAGTTTTTAGGATGGAGTACTTCTTCCAGTGCGACGACAGCTTCTTATTCTTCCGGAGGGTCTATTACAGTTACTTAGAGCGGTACTACTACTTTATATGCCGTATGGAAACTTTTAGCAACAGTAAGAATTGTAAATAGTTCTAGTGGGTTAGATACTTATAGAGTTTATGTAGTAAATAGTGCTGGTACTGGTTTGGATGCTTATCGCGCGATGGTAGTAAATAGCGCTGGCACTGGATTGGATACTTATACTTAAGGAGGATTTTATGGAAAGTTATGTAATTAATGAAATTTAGTATTGGAATAAAAACAATAATATTGCAGTTGTGACTCCAATAATTTCGATGACTGTTCGTGATGGTAAAGACGAAACAGCGGATAGAATGGCATTAAAAGCTCGTTTTCATACTCAATGTAGTCTTGCTGCTATTTCAGCCTGTGACGTACAAACTGTCTAGGTTCTTGATAAATATGGCAATGTTTGGGAAGAATGCCACGCGGTATTTGACCATCCATAGGAATAGGAAACTGTAAATTAAATTAAAATTTAAAAATTGTCCGAAATTTTTGTACTAACGACTTACTAATCCTACTTATAAGTGTAAGACAAATGGGAGGACAATTAAATATGGCAAGCAATTATGGCTATAACACGGGAATTCCCGCGTCGTACCAACCAAATGCTTTTTTCCTTCAACCCCACGGGAATGTGTATTTGATTGGTAGTTCATTGGAAGTCGCTAATGTTCCAATGAATAGTGGACTTTCGGTAGCTTTATGTCTAAATGAAGGTTTAATGTATGTTAAATCTATGTAGAACGGCACACCGAATTTTATGGTTTATAGCATCGCTCCATATGAAAAGAAAGATAACAATATTCAGTCCTCAGTTGATGAAAAGTCTTCTGAGGACTTTTTGTTATCTAAAATTGGAGCGATGGAAAAGAAAATTGAAGAACTTGGAGGGAAAATAAATGAATTATTACAATAATAAACCAATGATGCGCTCTCCTATTATGTAGTAGTAGCAACCTAAATTAGACCCACAAAAATTTAAGGCGCTCGCGCATAATTTAAATGATAATTTACTTAGTTAGTTAGCGTAGAGGGCGCGACTCCAAGGAATTTCTGAAGAAGATATATAGAAAGGAATGGAAATAATTCATTCATTATAATGTAAAATAAAACTTCTGGCGCCGAAGTTTTATATATAAAAAACTGGGAGGACAAAAATTAATATGGATACTAATGGACTTTCTGCGGCCGATGTAATGGCTCTTACGAAAGATAATGACACTTGGACAAATAACCCCTTTATTTACTTAGTCTGGTTGGCTCTGCTCGGCGGTGGCGGCATGTTTGGTTGGGGTGGTAACGCCTATGGCGGCAACAGCCCTTCTGTTGAGGGTTCTTTAACCCGTTCCGCTCTCTATGAGGCAAACAATGCGCAGGATACTTTCCGGAATTTTGGCGAACTTCAGCAAGAAATTAGCCAGTTTGAACGTGAAGCCACTTCTGCTTGGGGCAATGTTCGCTACGACATGCTTGATGGTTTCTGCGGCGTAGGTCAGCAAATTGCTGAAAATCGCTTTGCGCAGCAGCTTGCTAATTGCGGCATTGAGCGCAATATTGATAGTGTGAAGGCTGAGGCTTATAAGAATACTTGCGAGATTACTACTGCTATTCATAGCGAAGGTGAAGCTACTCGCGCACTTATTACTCAGAATACTATCCAGGATTTACGTGATAGGTTAGAGGAACGCGACCGCGCGCTTCAAGCGGCTAATTTCGAAATTAGTCAGCAGCAATAGACCGCTGGGCTTATTGATGTTTTACGTCCCGTCTCTCGCCCTGCTTATCTTACTACTTCTCCTTATGCCTCTATCAACCCATATTGTGGTGGGTATGGTATGGGATGTAATTGCGGTGGCTTTGGTGCATAATCAATTTCACTAATTAGAGGAGGAACTAAAATATGTTAGATATTGTTAGTTTGGCGTCTTAGACGTTAACTTCCGGGTCTAACATAACTTTTGATACTAATAGAGTGGCAACCAGCTGTAGTTCATAGCATATGGCTGGTTCGCCCTCTATAGTATTGAATAGACCCGGCTACTACTTTGTTTCTTTTAATAGTATTGCGGCCGCGAGCGCTGCAACAGAAACTGCACCAATAACAGTTTAGCTATTTAATGAAGATATAGAGATTCCTGGCGCGGTTGCTAGCGAATTATCTACTGCAAATACTGATGATGTTAATTTATCTTTTTCTACTATTGTGAGAGTTCGTCCATCTTGTTGTGCAATTGATAATACTGGAATTTTAACTTTTAGAACCACTGGTGCGGATGCTACCTTTACTACACCTAATGTTGTAGTATTTTATATTGACTAATTATGTTAAAATTAAAAGCTTTATACAACAAGATGATGGATGATTTAAAAGATAGCGGTATGTGGATTGAATGGGCTTATGAACTGAGGGATAGTGACCCAGAGGCCGCGAAATTTCTAATGGCTTCAGCTAATGAAAGATTAGAGAAGACTTATGTAGAATCTAAAAAAATGTTTATGGATAGTATAAAAGATGATAAAAGTATGTTGAAAGAATTGGTTAAAGAGCATATAGATGGTTGGTGTATGGAAATGAAAGAAAAGATTAAAAGTTTTTAATCGAAAAAAAAGAAGAGGTTAAACGCCTCTTCTTTTTTATTCCCAATTTTGGACTTGATGTGTAAGAGCATATGTTTCTGCAACGTACTTTCCAATTCCGATGGCATCTGCTTCATCTTCGCTTACATTAATATTATGCCATTCTCGCGCTAACTATCTCATTGAATTCTTTTTAGCTTCACGGGTCTAACCTTTAACTTTACAATGCGCGCGCCATGTATTCGTTGGGCATATCACAAACTATGTTTTTTGTTCATAACAAGCTTCCATAAGTATACCTTGTAATCGCGCTAAAGTTTCAAAGGTAGTGACCCCAATACCACGAGCGGCGTTTTGCTGAAGTTGAATTCCTTCGAGACCGATTACATCTGGTTGCCAGTTATTTATAATAGAGCATAACCACATTTTTATTATATTATCGCGCTCTATTTCATTGGTTTCATTTACTGTAAAAGTTCCAAATTTAATGAGCTCTTTCCCATCATATACTGAATAACCGCTTATATGAGTTGCCTGGTCTATTCCAATGGTACGATAAATTCCTTTCTTTTTAGGAATTATAGTAGTATCTACGAGCGGCGCTTTCTCTTTACATATAGGGCATTCGGCACGTGTTCGCATCTTCTTCCAAGTAGAAAAAACTTTATGGCCGGCTGCACACTCAAATTCCATTTCAGTATCTAGGTTTTTATATTGTGTAGATATTACCTTCCAACCTTCTGGAAGCTACTCCTAGATAGTAGTAAGATTTATGGAAGCCATATTAGAACTTCCCGGTGCTGCCGAATCCGCCTCCGCGGTCTTCGCCAATTTCACCTACTTTCTCTACTTCGTATAATACTGCTTTAGGAACTTCGGATAATACTAACTGTGCGAACTTTTGACCTTTACCGATAGTATAAGAACTTCCATAAAGAATAGAAGTTATCTGCAAATGGTCTATTTGTCCATTTTCTGTATTCATTACTGGTTCGTAAGTTATATCTTTAATAGGGGGTTCTACGTTTTCTATTATAACTTTAATTTCATCTCTATAACCAGCATCAACTGTTCCTGGAGCGTTAGCTACGCGCAACTTAGTTCCCGCACTAAGGCCACTTTTTGGACGCACCTATAGCTCGTATCCAGCGGGCAATGCGACTTTTATACCAATAGGAATAGTTTTCTGTTCACCGGGCGCGAGAGTAATCTCTTCAAGAGCGTACACATCCATTCCAGAGTCAGTTTCGTGTGCATATGCAGGGGTTTTCGCGTCTTCATGGCATTTTTCATACGCAACTCTTACATATTTCTTAGAAATTCCTTCTGTTTCATTAATTGCATTAGTAACCGCACCCATTAACTGTTTTAGCCAATCACGTTTAATTTGTGAAAGTTCTGTGAGTTGTGTATCAATTTCTTTACAAAGCTCTTGAAATGTATCGGTTAAATCATCACCAGTATAGCCATTAGAAGTCATTGCCGCAACAAGAGCAATTCTATCTGCGGGAGTATTTAAAGAACGAATGATTTCATCGAGAAGAATAGACGACACTTCTTTAAATTCTTCATCTGGCATAGAAAGAAGTGCGCCGAACATAGTAGTTATATCTTCTGTTCCTTCTTCCCCTACCATAATTTTAGAAATTGCTTCGAAACTATCGATTATTGGATTTACTTCTTTGGTTTCTTCAATAGTATTATTCTTCTGTTCCATTATATTTAAACTCCCTACAAGTATTATTAGTTAACGTAAATGGGACATCATTTTTCGTAGTTATTGAATAATCTTTATTAGTTTTAATGATTGAAGTGGCAGTTGTGATAGAAGAAGGAATTTTAGTAGGGTCTGTACATGTAATACTAGGATTAGTATAGCATGGGGTACTCCATGGATAAGATGGGTAAGTTATAGTAAAATGATTCTTTTTTCCTTGCTCATATCCATCATTATATCCTTCTTTTTTTCCCATTTCATACGCTGCATCGAGTATCTTTTTTAGTTGTTCTTCTGTAAATTTCCCGTCTGGATGATAAATATAAAATTTATCTTTGTAATTAATTGTCATAATAATTTACTCCTTTTTCTCTTTTTCGTAACAAATTAGTTCTTTTCCGTAAGGCAATTCTTCAATTATCTTACAGAACTCTCTCCATTCATCTAATTTATGATTTCTGCGCTAGAAATAGATATTTCTTAATACTTGGTAATTGGCGGTCCAAGTACGGCGCTGATTCCATCCTTCAGGCAAGATTTCTATGAGCGCGCGCCATATGCGTTTATCTTTTGTTTTATTATATGCTTCACGAAGTTGTTCACAGTAATGAATTGAATTTACTCTTATCATGCTTATTAATTCTTGATATTCTTCAGGAAAATCTGTAATTTCCATATCAAAAGAAAAGTTCTGCGCGCCAATTTCGTTACTCGTAAGCTTATGCATCGTACTACAAGAATTAGCAACTGTACCAACTTTATAAGTATCCATTTCCTTCCACCAGAATAACGGAGCGTCTATATCCATACATATCATTATCTGCCGCATAAACTTAGACTCTTCGGCGCCGCCACCTAACATACGTTGCGCGAGTTGTAAATCATTGGGGCCAATTATAGGCTCATTAGTATTAGAGCTATACAAAGGTTGCTCTAAATGTCCCATAATTTCTATTGTATCATTTTTTGCCCAACTATTCATTGGATTTCGTAATCCTCTCATAGCTCCAATGAAATTAAAAATTTCTATATTTTCTACTTTAATCATTATCTTCTTCCTAGTATTAAATTTACAATATTATTCATTCCTTTCGCTATTAATGCAGAAGTATTGTTTTTACATGGAGTAATAATTTCTAAATTACTATTATTTAAATTTTCCTAATCAATTACTCCCCAAACTTCTACAAAATTAGTGTCAAAAGGTAAAATAGCTTTACCCATTTTTCCCCAGCCGATACCCCAAGAGTTCTAAATTTTCCAACCTTTTTCATTCCAACCGTAGCATACCATACAATGCTATCCATCATAGTATTTTTTATTATTGCCAGATTTTAATATAGCTTGTCCATCTACTACGTTATTACTATACCATTTTATTATAACAAGAATAGGGCCGTAATTCATTAAACACTCTTTCATCGCGTTGGCAGAGGTAATTTTGAAAAATTTCTTAATACGATTTATTTGGCCTATTTCTTTTAATTTTAGACCTTCTTTTTCAAAATAAGTAATAGCTTCCGGGACTTCAATATTTTTAGGCATTAGGTCTTTACTAACGTCTCCATATTCACACCCGTTTTTTAAAGCATCCCTAACTCGCATACCAGGCTTTTTCCAAGTACTATTTCTACGGTTTCCATAAATATAAGATGTACTCATGGTGACATCTGTTTTTGTTTCTCGTTTATTAAAATATTCAAAAAGTAAGGATAAGGAGAAAGCTACGCAACTGCCTACTTGGTCCTAATACTTTACTTTTGGCATAGATAGTTCAAACTATTTTGGAAAGTTTGCTGCGGTTGCTATACCTTTATATTTTATTTTATAATCTCGAAAATCAAATTTAGCGGGGACGACTCCAATTTTAAATTCTTTCATAGTATTCCTCCTCACTATTTATATTATATCATATTTTTATTTATTAGTCAAATTTTTTATTATGTTATCTATATAATTGGCGCATTTAATAAAGTCTTCTTCTTTCCAGCCGCGTGTCGTCATAGCCGGTGTTCCAATACGAATACCACTAGTTAAATAAGGACTTCGCTTTTCATTAGGTACACAATTTTTATTTAATGTAATATTATATTTATCTAATTCTTCCTACACGGCGCGCCCTGTAAGATTCGGGTGTGTTTTAGAAAAATCAATTAAAAATAAATGCGTATCTGTGCCATTACTAACTAAATCATATCCATTATTTTTAAATTCGTTTGCCATAGCCGCCGCGTTTAATATAACCTAATTTATATATTCCTTATAATTTGGCTATAAACACTCTTCCGCGCAGACTGCTTTAGCAAGAATAACATGTTCTAGCGGTCCACCTTGCATACCTGGGAATACTGCGCTATTAATTTTCTTTTCTAATTCTGGTTTACAAAAAATTAATCCTCCACGTGGTCCGCGCAAGGTTTTATGCGTTGTGGTTGTAATTACATCTGCGTACCCAAAGGGAGAAGGGTGAAAGCCAGTTGCGACTAAACCAGCGATATGCGCCATATCAACCATAAAATATGGCTATTCTATTGATTCATTATCAGCAAAAATTTCTAATATTTTTTTAATATTAGAAAAATAAATTTGTCTCGGGTATGCTGATGCGCCAGCAATAACCAATTTTGGATGATATTTTTTAAGGCATTCTACCATATTTACAGTATCAATATAGCCATTTTTATCTAAATTATAATAATATACATCATAAATTTTTCCGCTTAAATTGGCCAAAGAGCCATGAGACAGATGCCCGCCGCTGTTTAAATTTAGAGACAATATTGTATCCCCTGGATTTAGTAATGCATTGTAAACCGCGAGATTGGCTTGTGTTCCGCTATGTGGCTATACATTTACACTATAGTTTGTATTAAATACTTTCTACCAAGTCTATTTACAGCAATCTTCTATTTTATCAATATATTCACAACCGCCATAAAATCTATTGCCGCTATATCCTTCTGCGTATTTATTAGTAAGGCAAGAAGCCATTGCCGCACGAACGGCATCTGAAGTATAATTTTCACTTGCAATTAACTCAATGTTTCTATTTTGGCGCTCTTCTTCTAATTCTAATATCTTCGCAAGATATCCATGTTCAAATTCAAGAGTTGAATTAATAAAATTATCTAATTCTCTAATATTTTCCATTATGATACTTTCTCCGCATATTGATTATCACTTATAAGATTTACACCAAGAACTTTGTCAAAATGCGCGCTTTGATTTGGATAATAGCGACCAAATTTAATTATAATATTTTTATATGTATCTGTTAAATATTTATAATTAATTCTTGATATTTCATTATCTTTTCCGAACTGACCTTTTTTTAATTCTTCTTTTGTATATCCAGTATAAATTACAATATCATCTTCTATATTATATTTATTCCTAATACAATCTATAAGACTTATTAAATCCATAAAACTATCAAAAGGTTCTAGCCCACCAAATACAAAAGCTTCAGTAATCTCATTTTTAATATATCTTTCACAAATGTCCTCTTTAGAAATCTCAATATCTTCGGCATGTGCCAATGAACTATTCTAACAATTCATTTCGCCGCATTTAAATGTACAAGCAGGAAAACCAATAAATAGTGAAGGTTTTTTATAATTGACAAAATCTTCTTCAACTAAATATTTAATTTTCATTATTTACATTCTCCCACTCACGCATCTGCCATTCAGCTTTGCGCTCTTTTGAATAGGTACGAACTGGAGTATAAAATCCTACTATACGACTATATTCTGTAGCTACTGGTTCACCGCATACTGGGCAAACTTTTCCAAAGAAAGCATGGTTATTTTTACAAGCTTGTATTTTTGTTGTGAAAGCAAAATAAGTAACGCCTGCATCTGTGATATAATTTAACATCTTCCAGGCTTGATTGAAATTAGTAAATGGTGCTTCAATATTTACGTGTAAAATAGAACCGCCATTACAATAATTATCAAAAGTGCTAGCAATACGGACTCGTTCTTGAAGAGTTGCTTTAATACCAAGTGGGAGGAATTGATTACCATATAAAGGCAAATCTTTTATTACTACTTCAGGATATAACATTTCATCTGCTTTTTGCATTTTTACCGCAGCCTGCTCCGCGGGAACCGCCTCTAGATTAATCCTATAATCTTTATCAATATTAAAAAGGTCTTTAGTATTATGAATGACTTTAAAGATTTTTTCTCCAAATTTATAAGCATCTTCGGTATAATAAGTGTTGCCAAATTCGTCTTGTTTTGTATATCCAAACGCGCGCATAGTTTCATAAATGCCAAGTACACCAATAGTATTATATTGTGTATTAATATCAATTAAGCCATCGCAGTAATTAGGAAGAAGTCCTTTCTCAATATTGCGCTGAATAATATGGCGGACGCAATCGAGCGCTTTAAGATTAAGTTCCGTAATTTCTTGAAGAGCTTTAAGATATTCTTTTTCTGTCTTATTTTCATAAGCAAGGCGCGCGAGATTAATAGTAGATACCTTTACGCTACCAACACGAAGCGCAGTAGAGCCAATCGAATTAAAATAACCCAAATCTTCAATATTGCTCTTTAAACGACAACAATTAGAAAGAGAATTAACACTACTGTCTGCAAAAATATTGCTATCACTCCATTTCATATTATGTTTACAGGCCCAACGTGCGAATTCTTCATCTTTAAACTCACCATTTACTTTAAGAAGTGAAATAGTATTCACTGGGAAAGTAAACATATTATGTTCACGAATCTCGCTCATAACTTCCATAAAAAGTTTTTGGAAATCCATAATTCCTTCAATTTCATCAACCATAAATGAACCGTCAGGGAAAATTGAACCGCCGAAAAGCGCCATTAAATATTCATGGTCAAAAATAGAGGTATTAGTAAACGCGCTCTGCATACCATCACGCACGCATGGCTGATTTACTGCATAGATAAAGCGCTGAATATGTTGTCTTGCATAGCTTTCTGGGTCGCGAGTATAATAATTATTTTTTACATCACGGCTCCAAAAATAGTACATATAAGGAATAAGATTAGGTAAACCACAAGCACCAGATGTTCTATTGGCATTATAGCTAATGAATTCTTTTACAAAGTCAATAAAAGTACCCAAATGCTTTGGAGGTTCTGCATTAAAACCTTCAAGAAAGAATAAACCACGTTCTGCCAAATCTTTAAGGTCGTAAGCATAACAATATGGTTTAAAAGTAGAAGTATCAGCATCATGCATATAAAGCGCGCGCGACCATTCTTTTTCAAGCCAATCATTGGCCACTTTAAAACCATAAGTCTTATTCATTTCATAATAAATCTTACGAAGAGCCAAAAGTTTTCTATGCGGTTTAGGCATTTCATTAAGTAGTGTCACAATATCTTTATGACCTACATTAGCATTACTATCCACAGATGCATCGGCTACAGTCTCAGATTCAATAAAATTAGAAATAAAGTCTGTATAGGAAAGCTATTCATCACTTAAGCCATTAAGTTTAGCGAATTCTTCTCCGTATTTTTCTTGAAGTTTATTAAATTGTGTAGTAAAATTTTTATCAAGTCTAATATTAATATTCATATTACTGCTCCCTTACCCACGCAATCGCCGCGTTAAAATCTAAAATCTTGCCATCTATATTAAGTGCTGGGGCGCTTTTCAAACCAAGATTTTGCATTTCTTCCATATCATCAATTTCAGTAAAATCAATTCCTTTTTGTGCAAGTTTCATTGAAAGAACTTTACATTTCGGACAATGAGTGCTATACATTTTAATCATCTTCTTTTGGTTCCTCCATATAACAATATTCACAATAGCCATCAACAAAGCTATGCGTGCATTGTTTTTGAAGGTCTTCATTCTCCTTCAATAAATTTTTTATTACATTATTAAGAACAAATTGATTAGGACTAAAAGCATCTTGTATTATTTTATTATTGCTATCAATCCTTTGTTTGATTTCTAAATTTGTCATATAAAATCTCCTCCTATATTTTCATAAAACATTTTAAAAACATCATAATTTTTCTCTCTTACCATCTCAAAGAGTTCAGCTATGTAGTCTCGTGAAAATTTAGGTTTATATATAGACTATTTATCTAAAATATGGCTAGTATAGTAAAATAATGTTTTTGAAAATTTACGCGTAACATCTGCTGAATTATATTCATTGAAATAAGTAATTAAATCTTCCCATCTTTTATCCTAGAAAAAATCATCTTCATATTTAAGTAAAATTCTTTTTTTATGCATCTATGAAATTAAGAGCTATTTATAAATTATTGGTAGTCCGTTCTTGACAAAATCATCCTCTCCCGATAGTGAAGAAGTTACAATATAGTCTAAGTTACGGCTCTATAATTTACTTCCTGACAAAAAGACCTAAAAAGCTTTATCATTCATAATCCCATTATACTAAATTGAATAGTATACTTGCGCGCCTGGTAATGCTAGCCACCGAGCCAAATCTATCTCATTATTAACCTATACTGGAAATTTCATACCAACAACTCGACTAACTTTACTGCCGTCACTTTCAATTATTTTTTTTATTTCTTCTGCACTATTCTATATTTTATTCAAATCATAATCATGAAAGAAAAAACTACGTGTTGTATTAGTAAAATTAAAACTTTTATTATAATCTTTCCAAATAGTTTCCCCATCTAATGAAAGTCTAATATGGGCTGAATTCTACATCATTTTAAAATGATTTAATTGCGCACCATGAAATTCATTAATAAAACTCTAATATAAATATGTATCTGGTGTTACAGATTCTATATTTATACCTAATGATTTATATTTTTCTCCAAAGGCGCGCCCGCCGTAGGTCACATTATCTAAAAAAATTTCTTTAGGATAATCTCCATCATCCCAATCTTTACGATAAATAAATTTTGTATATTTATATGGGTCTAATACTGGGGCTAATTTAACTATATCTTTTTTCTATTTATAATAAGTAGCCAGTTTCATAAGCTCTAAATTGAAAACTGGCTACTTATATTTCATAAAATCTGCATCCCATAAACCAATTATCAATGTTCTGTAACCTCCATACGTTCACCGCAAGAATCAATAGTTCCATCTTCATTAATATTAGTTATAAGTTCAACCAAATGAAATGGGGTTCGGCTATATTTTTTAGCTAAGAATCCATCTTCTTGACGAATACCAGTTACAATTATTTTTCGGCCTCTACTAAACCAAGACTTTTCAATTACATGCTTCTTGCCATCAGCCCCTCGTTCACTTATCTGTCTATCATAGTGTGTGAATGCATCACCATAAATTTTTACTGTAACTACACCACTAGGTGTGAGAACTGTTACAGTTTTTTTATTTTTATCTCTATCTAATACAGTTCCGCAGATTCTACTTAATCTAAAAATAGGAATAAGTTTATTCTTAATTCTTATTTGACTTTCTATTTCTGGAGTAAGTGGCAATTCAAAAAAGTCGCTAAATCCATACCAATCATAATCTATTTTACTAAGTTCATGCGCGTGGAAGTAACAAGATGTACTATCCATTTCCCATTTAGAGATAGAACCTAAACAATATTTATTCCAAGTTTCGCCCATTAAATATCCATTTAAAGTTTTTAATAATTCGTCTGCATTTTTCTTTATCCATGGACGAATAATATCCATTTGCTTTTGATAAATATTATCCCATTTTAATATCGGAAGAAAGAATATATTATCTCTATTTTCTAATAAATCTATATCAAAATTTTCTTCATAAAAAGGGAAACTAAATTCATCTAAGAAATAAAATTTATTATCAAACTTGCACTTCTTTAGATATTTATTAAAATTAAATACTTTAACTTGAAAAGCATACGCGTCTGGAATCATATTAAAATTAATCATCATTTGCATATTTTGTAAAGTTATTCGTTTCTTTGCATCACAAATAGTTTCAATATAAGATTCCATTAAATTATATCTGTCACCAAACTCATCAAACGCGCCAGCTTTAATAAGATTAATTACTTGCGGTTTTTTAAGTTTTACTTTAGCAAGCAAATCTTGCAAAGAAGTATATGGGCGATTACTAATTATTTCTTTAATTGCGTCATCACCTAAACCAGTAATTCCGCTAAGGCCATAACGAATAATATTCCTTTCTGGGTCGGGTGAGAAAGTAAAGATAGATTTATTAATATCGGGAGGAGAAATATTAATCCCTTCCATTTTCATCTTTCCAATCGCGCTACTTATCTTACCATAGTTAATTTTCTTAGCTTTCTTTTTCTTTTTATCCTTTACTTCTTCTTCGTCGTCATCATCATCATCTTCGTCTTCTGAATCTAATATAAAATCTTCTATTTCATTGTTCCAAGAAACTTCCACCGGTTCCTCAAAGTTACTTTCTTCATCATCTGTTGTTTCGTCTCCGCCCGCGTCGTTAATTAGACACGCACAGTTCCAAAAAATAATAGGATATTTATATGCAAGATTCATTTCTTGTAAAGCAATAAGGCTATATGCGAGAGTATGAGATTTATTGAATCCATAGCCGCGACTATATGCAACAAGAACTTTCCATACATAATCACAAAGATTTCGACTTAAATTCTTATCTTTTATATTTTGATAGTATTCTTCCGTAAGTTGGTCAAACTCTTTTGGATTCTTTTTAGCAATACTTTTACGTAATCTGTCTGCCCATGTCAAATCGAATCCACCGCATTCCGGAGTTTGTACTAGCTGCATAAATCCTTCTTGTGATTCACAAATACCATAAGATGTATCAAGTTCTTTATGAAGGATCGCGCGTTCATCACTATTTAAACCCCAATTCTCCATCTCTTTATCCCACAGTTCTGGATTCGCTTTAAATCGCGCGAGTTTATTCGTTGGCATTTCGCCACCTTTTTCTTGCGCCATCAAACGAATAACAGAGTTCAAAGTCGCCAAGTCGTCTACAGATGTGGGCTTTAAGAGCGCGATACCTGCTATACCAGATTGTTTTTCCATTTGAAATAGAGATTGAATCTCATGATTCCAAACCATTTTCCACATATCTGGCGCGTCCCGCTCTATATTATATATACCTATTATATTTTCGTAAGTTTCTTTTAAACTATTTTTTCGTTCTGCATATCCATAATCGCACAAAAGATTAATACAATTATGAATTTTATCCATCGCTTCAACCGATAAAGCGTCATATTTAATCAGAGAAACTGCTTCGCTATCATGCAATTCAAATTGTGTGCAAATCGTACCATCGGGCGCGCGCATCAATGCAGTAGATTCCGTGAATGGCTCATCTACAAAAATAACTCCACCTGCATGAATGCCACTACCGCAAATTAAACCTTCAATTCCATGCGCAACTTGCCAAAGTTCTGGATAATTCTCAGTCATTTCATAAACGAATTGTTTTATTGGACTAAAATTATTTTCCACATCGCCATACATACACTGGTCAAGACTCCGCAATAATCCTCTGTCTGCGGGGATAAGACTTGCAATATACTGCGCGATGTCTACATCAATACCTAAACCACGTGCCGCAGTTAATATAGCAGATTTAGACTTCTCAGTTCTAAAAGTTGCTACATTTGCTACATAATCTTCGCCATAGACTTCTCTAAATTTAGATAATACTTGCGCGCGTTTTGAACCTTCAATATCAAAATCGACATCAAGTACTGATACTCGCGCGGGATTCAAAAATCTCCATCTATACGTTTTAGTCTTTTCACGCATAGGATTAATCTGTGTTATACCCAATACATACAATAATATGAATCCTACGCCGGACCCACGCCCTGGACCTACGATACTATCAGCTTCCCAACATACATCAATAATACGCTGAAGATTAAGATAATATGCGCTCCATCTTGCATTATTGACATTTGATGAAACCCACGTATCTTCAAGACATGCATTAATTTCATCATATGCTTCTTGGCTTTGAAGGTCTGGATGTATATCAATACCATGCACTACTGCTTTTACCAAATATCTATCAGATTCATATGGAGATTCTGCAAAAGTCCAAAGCATTGGGATTTTCATACACATTTCTTCATATCCCCAAGCATCTGGTTCTTTTTCAATTGATTTCCACTTTAAGTTAGGAATACGCAACGGCTTCTCAAGAGAATATTCTTCACATTTATCAGCTATATCTTGGATGTTTTGATATGCTTTATCGAGCTGTTCGCGCGATAAATATTTAAAAAAACTTTCTAATTCTTCTGTTCCCATCATATAAGTTGTTGCATAGAACTCATCAACTTCTCTATCACCATTTTGCGCATTAAGATAAGATTTATGAATAATACGGTCTTCTTTTTTAAGATAATGAGAGTCAGTCGTAATGATATACGGTATGCCTGTTGCGTTAGATATATCTAATAATCTTTGATTTACATAAATTTGGTCTTTATTTTTACTTGGTTGAAGTTCTAAATAAAAATTACCATCACCAAAAAGACCGTTCATTTGTTCTATCCAAATAGCGATCTTTTCCTTCAATATTTCGTTATTACTATCCCTATAACGTAGTAATTGTGTTGGCAGCGCGCCGCCTAAACAAGCAGTACTACCAATCACGTGACCAGGATTAGTACCAATTATATCAAACAAATCTTGGTAATATGTCGTAACTCTACGCATACCTCGCGCCATATAAGAACGCTTCCAAGCTCGTGTAGATATTTCCATTATTTGCCGCGCGCCGATTCGATCTTTTGCCAAAAGTATAAAATGATAATATCTATCATACTCTCTATTATAATTTTGCGCGTTTAAACCATTACGACAAAGATAGATTTCATTACCAAGTATAACTTTAATATCTGGATGTTTTTTTGCTATTCTTTTTGCTTTGACCCAAGAACCAGTAAACTCATGGTCAGTTATACCAATTACTTTATGTCCAAGCTTTTCTGCATACGCAATTCCGTCTTCTAGCTTGATGATACAGTCCCTAAGACGAATATTGCTATAATCCGTATGCGTATGAATACTGCCTGTATATTCCATCTATCTCTCCTTTCATTTTATTTCTAATTATATTATATCATAATTTTAAAACTTTTTCAAGTTCAAAAGCTTAAATTTGTAATTTCCTTTATATCTATATCTTTAATAAGAATCTGCGGCGTTACATTGCCCATCCACTCATTTACATTCGCAGTACCAACAATAACAAGCTGCATTTCGTTATATTTAGAAATTTCACTAATTAAATCTTTCGCAAAAAATTTAATATAAGTAATTCCGTTCTTACTAATTTTTAATGTATCTTTATTTTTACCTATAATCTGTACATCGCTCGCGCGCACTACCAAATCTTTTACTGCGATGACTGGTTCGGGACACATCTAACCCCATACATCTGTATATTGCGCTAAATCAAAAATAATAGTTTTTATATCTGTCGCATAAGCTTCACGCTCAAAATCTACATCATATACGTTCTCTCCAAAATCATACTGCGCGAGTTCTTCATTAGCTATCTTATGAAATTTAGCTAAATCAGAATTCTTAATTGAAATACCGAACGCATTATCATGGCCCATTGTATATTCAAAAAGTTTAGTGTTATTTAAGAAATCTTTAAATGATGTAAGTTCGCTTTGGTTAAGACCGCGCGCACTACCACGTACAAATCCTTCGCTATTTAATCTGGCTACAATAGTAGGACGATTATAAAGGGTAGAAAGTTGCATCGCAACCAGCCCATTAAGTTCCGCAGGAAAATCATCATCGTCTTCAAGCCGAATAAATAAAACCTTATTATCTAACAAATCATTATTACTAATCTTAATTTTTAATCTATCTACAATAGCTTGTTTTTCTTTATCTTGATGTGCTTTCGCATTAGTGCATTCTCGCGCGCTTTCTACAGCAACATATTCCATTGTACCTTTCGCGCCACGCTTATTACTAGGTACTTTCTCTTTCCCGTTTATAAATGCACGAAACAACCTATCTTTTTCATCCATTGAACCGACGCGAATCATAGCATTAATCATAGGTACAATATAGAAAGCTACTGTAGTAGGATTAATAACCCCGCCCATTGAATACTCTTGCTTTGTGCAGAGAGTTTGGAAAAAGAAATTATTAATATGAGAAAATCCTTCTTTCCAAAAATATTGGTTTTCTTCAGATAGCGCGCTCATCATATCCGCGCAAATACCAAGTGCAGCGAGGTCGATATATTTATCTGCAAAATTCTTTCCAAGCCTCCAATCAAGCGCGCGACAAAATTGATATGTAACTCCCGCGCCTGATAAATCTTTATTTTTATATTTCGGAGAGTTTTGATTATTTACAATTACGCACCAATCACTAATTTTTGTAGTATCTTCTATAATATGATGGTCGAGAATGAGCGTAGGAGAAGATAGTTCTCCTAATCTTTCAATAAATTCATAATCATTACTGCCGGCATCGGGTACAAGACAGAGCGTATAATGGTCATCTTTGTCAATAATAATATCACACAAATCTGATAATCCATGCTGTTTGCCGCTATGTAAGTAGTAGTCTATTTCAGCTTCTGGCTTTATATCTTTTATATATTGATATAGAATCGCAGCAGATGTGAACCCATCAACATCACAGTCTACTACCAACGCAAATTTAGGAGTATCACAATCTAATGCAGCTACGAATATTTCTACGGCATCGAACATATCATCTAAATCTTTAAAATCTTGTAATGAATGCTCTGCCGTTGGATTTAAAAAGTGTTGTATATCTTCTACGCCTCGCGCGCTAAGTACTCCTATTCCATAATTATTTTTAATATTTGTTGTCTCTTTTACTCTATACTTCACTTCACAAAAACTCTCCTTCTCAATAATTCTTCAAATACTTTTTGCCCACAATCAGTTGGACTTTCTTTTAATTTTAATAAATTTCTTGTATCATATATAAAGCTCATATTACAATAATTTTTATATTTGCTACACATATTATATAATTTATTAAAATATTTGTCTTCTCCTGGCTTTTCTTCTTTATCAAAGCAGATTACAATTTCTCTTGGAGTGCAAGTTTTTAATAATAAACTTAATTGATATTTATTAAATTGGCTTCCGCATACTGCCACACTACAATTAGGAAAATTAAAGCTTTCCATTTGTAATACAAATTTCTCTGCTTCTCCAATATAGCAAATTCCATATTTTTTTATGTTATTTTTATTATGATTTAATCCATATAAATTCATACTTAAAGGATGCGCATACCATTTGCCTTCTATTTGTACTGGCATGTATTTACCTACAGTTTCTACTTCTTCTGGATCGAGCGCGCGCCCTCTAATTCCAATTAATTCATTATAAATATTATAATGTGGAATTATTATTTTGTTTTGTGGAATAGAGAAACGAATATTATATTTATCCATCGCTTCTTTGCTAATTCCATCTTCTATCCATTCTATAGGATATTTCTTTACGAAAATATCTATTAACCCATTTGGATATACTTCTAATACTTGTTCTTGTTTGCGTTTCCTATATTTATCACTTAATTTATTATATTTAGCTGTTTCAAAACCTTCTATTGGTTTAAAAGAAGAGCAATTTAATACAACTTTATAAATATCATCATACCAATTATATGTAATATTTCTAGTGTCATAATATTCTTTTAAAAATTTAAAAATACTCATACTTTCGCAATTAGTATAACAAACAAAAAGATGAGTATTTTTATAATAATATAATTTCATAGAAGCTTCTTCTACATCTATATTATGGCATATAGTTGGAAAAATAATATAATCTCCTCTATCTAAATACCTATTTACCCCAAGTTTTTCCATTAAACTTATTATAGCTTCAGGTTTTAAATTATTAATTATTTCTTTATAATCCATTTAATTCCCTATTTAACTTTCTTATTTCTTCCCAATCATCGTCTTCCCAATTTTTCATTCTCTCTATTCCAGTAAAATTAAATTCAATAGGTTCTAGACGATTATTAGTTATAAATAAATCCTGTTTGCGTAACGTACCCAAATCTACATAAGACCAAATTCGAGTTTGAGTATACACACCACTTCTAACTTTATAAATATCAGTTACTATATTTGGACTATTACTAAAATTACTAATTACATCCGCTAATACTTCTAATTCTTCTTTTGTTGGCCGCGCCATAATCGCGCCAATATCTGCTTTATTTATTGTCGCACGACCGCCGGCCAAACTACCTTCATTTCTTATATTTTGATTATCGTCACCTTTTGCATTTAACTGCGTTGATGTCATTACGCATACGTTCTGCTCAACCGCCAAATCTTTCAGCGCCGTTGCAAACATCAACAATACTTCATCATTTCTTAAATTAAAACCTTTAAATTCTCCAAGTAATGAAGGACCAATAAAAATATAATCATAAAATACATATCCAATATCATAAATTAAACAATTTTCTCTTATAATATTTTTAACTAGTCCAATCGTTGGATTCGGCATTCGTACAATATGAAAATTATCTTTATATTTCTCAATGATTGTTACTGCTTTTTCTATTACTTGCTTTTCTAAGGTTGTAAAATTTCCATATTTAAATCTATCTTCATTAATTCCACTAACATAGGCTAAAATCATTTTCTGAATTTCACTAAAATCTTGCTCAGTTGCAATAAATAATACTTTCTCACTATTACCTGCTTGTTCCCACTCACATTCTGTAAAGTTATATCTAAATGGAAAAGCAAGATAACATGCATCACCTACTGCCTGTCGAGTTTTAGATACACCACTTCCGCCGCTTCGAATATACAGCGCGCCACGACGTGCGCCGCTTACAACCGTATTATATATCGCGCCTTGTAGCGGCATACCAATACCAGAGTTACCTTCTTTTATATTACTAAGTAAATCTTCTAGTCCTTCAAAAACATTCCTTGTTTCTGTTACATCATTTTTAATATAACTATTTTCAAGACCCAGTATTTTCTTTTTAATACCATCTATGATATCTTGAATAGATAAACTTTCAAATTTACTATTTACTTCATACGCTTTTTCATTTGTTAAATCTTCAATATAGAATTGAGAAATATTAATTCCTTGCCTTTGAAAATCTCGAAGTAAATTAATCTTTTTTAATTTATTATAATAATAATCAAAGTTATCTATATCTACAAAGCTATCTATATCCTGAAGATATTCAATTCCATTATTAGTTTCATATATTTTTTTCGCACCGGCGTTATTGTCAAGAGCATTTTCTATATCTATTATATTTATTGATTTCGCGCCGTTCTCGTATAATCCTTTAATTGCTTGAAAGATGACTTTTTCAAAAGTAGAACTAAAATCTTGAATTGATAAGCTATATTTTTCTGTTTCGACTAAAATACTTGGTTTTTTAATTATTCCACCCAACACTTGTTGGATACAGTTTTTATCAACTATCAAGTTCGTCCTCCTTTAATATTTCAGAAAAATCTATTTCTTCTTTTTTCTTTTTCTTTTGAATAGGATTATATTTAATTTCTTTTTCTTCTATTTCTTTTAAACTTTTAATTTGTTGTACTATAAGTTCACAACTACCGCGTTTTCTAAGCTCGATATTTGTCCAGTATTCTGTTGCTTCTTTATAAAAATATGGTACTATACCAATTCCGCCATATCCTTTATCCCAATTTTCTTTACTGTACTTATCATAATAATATTTTAAAGTAAACAATATTCCTTTACACGTCATTCCATTTTTTACAAAATTTTTTATCTATGCTTTTATTTTATGGTAATCATAAGAAACTTTTAGGTCGCGCGCGATGTAATCAAATATTAAATCAATATAATCTTCATCAGATTTAACTTCTTTTTCTTTTTTAAAATTTTCATAACATATTTTATGATAATACCAATTGCGCGACGGCATTACCCAATCATCTAATTCTTTATCTATTTCTTGCTTACAGACTCTACAAATTGGCATAATTTTTCTCCTATTCTCTTCCTATATATATTATACCATAGAATTAAAAAAAAGTCAAATTTAATAGAGCAGACCATTTCTAGCCTGCTCTATACTATATTTATATTAAATTTTAAAGCATATCTCGCATTTCGTTCACGGCAAGGTTCAACAGATCTACCTAATCTTCTGTAAATTCTGAAAGTCTCATCTTATGACCCATAATTATCTCAATTTTCTTTAAGATAATATTAGCATTTTCCTCATTTTGTTCTACTAATTTCGCCCACAAATCTGCGGCTTCAGCTCTTACTGTTGTAAAATCAAGTTTCTCTTCGACTTTAACTTCTGCTTTATCTACTACTTTTACACCGTCAATCTTTTCTGCCATTTCAATAGCATCTGCAATAGCATTAACTAACTCGGTATATCCAAACTTAATCTTTGGCGCGAGATATTTAAATCGACTGCCGGCGAATAGACTAGGGGTTTCTCTAGTATATAAATACCTCTCAAAATCCCCTTCAGTATTATACTCTCCGCCAATATAACCAATAACGTCAACAAGACCATTACAAATTTCGGCCGCGCGCTTTGGCATATCGGGGAATATAATCTCCATCTCATTACCTTCCGCAGTTTTCTCAATGCGTGAACCACTATGGCAAATCAGAACAAGTCCATAACCTAGTAATGTAATCTTACGCAAACTAGATTCAAACTCTTTCTTACAAGCGCTATATCCGCCACCCCAGGCGATATCAGCAATTTTCTATACGCCATTTTGCGCGCAAATAAACTATTCACAATAATCCCAAGCAATAGAGATAGTATCAATAATAATAGTTTCATACATTTGGCGCGCTTCGGGTTTTTCAAGCTGGCGCAAAATTGTCTTAAAATCACTCCAACGGGTTACATCTGCCGCCCTAATACCACCAATGGCATTATAGCCTTTCTCAAAAGCAATTAAAAGAGAATTAGGGAAAGAGCAGGCAGCTGTAGTCTTCCCACTCTTTGGCTTACCATAAAGTAACACATACTTCCCTTTTAAATCTCTACTAATTACAGTTGGCTCAATATTTAAAATATCAATGGCCATACTGCATTACCTCTTAAAATCCGAGATCAAGTGCCTTTCTTCCACCGCTAATAGGTGCTGGAGCTGGACGAGTCTTCGGAGTAGCAGTCGCGCTTTTAGCTTTTAATTGTTCAAGACGAGCCTGACGCTCGGCCAGTGCATTTTGAATTTCTCCTGCCGTATAAGCCATTTCTCCTTCAAGAGGAGTAGGAAGACCACCAGTAATAACAATGTCTCTAATGCTCTTTGTTCTATGAGATTCAATATTTTCTCCAAATCCCTGTTCAGTAGTAACTGTTTCAGTAATAGAAGTAAAGTTAAGACGACCACTAGCTTTCACAGTCGCGCCATCTTCCCAATAATCCTTAACAGAATTAATTACGTTTTCATTAGCGCAAACAAAACGAATTTTATCAATCTTATCCCCATACATAGGAACAAGGCCAATAATCTCATACTGAGGATTACCGTCTGCATCTACTACCTGTTCGCCTTCCGCATTTTCAACATAACCCTGGCTGCCAATTACCATTTCTACATTAAAAGTAGCCTTTGGCTCCATAGCTTCTTTACCGATTTTACTAACAAAAGACGCAGAGATACGAGGGAATGAAACGAACCGCTGTGCTTGGTCGAAATATTCATTCATCTGAATACGTGCCCCATTAATTCTTACACAATCCGCGCCATCGATACTACCAGCGGAAGCGATAGATTTCATATCATTCTTAATCTTCATAATAGATTCATAAGAAGGATTAGGTGAACCGCCTTTTGTAAGCTTAGGTGAAAACAGCTCAATAGGAATCTCACTAGTTACGGGCTTACCATTAATAGTCTGATCAACTCGAACATAAATACGGCCACGAACTGTTTCAATAGTTCTGCCGTCTTTTATATAAGAACCATTCTCCAATTCAATCTGCGATAAAATACCTTCAATATGTACATTATTTTCTGCTTGTCTCATTTAATTCTCTCCATTTTTTATCTTATTTTATTTTTATTCTACTGGTCCTTATATATGAATATAGAATAGGATTAGCTCCTATTCCATATTATATATCTATGGAATTAATTACTTACTCTTCGTCATCACTAGGAACGAAAGTCTTACCAGCTTCGGTCAGGAACACGTACTTTGCCGGCTTATCAGAACCTTCCACAGGAATCTTCTCATAATCCAACAGACCCTTAGCGCGCTCGCCCTTAACACCGAGACCAGTAACAACGGGATTCAAGTGCTTAGCATCACTACCCAGAGCAGCACAAAGCTCCTCCATCGCAACACGACCACCGTTCTCCTTAACATAATTGAATACCATTGCCTGCTTTTCTGTCAACTTCATAACTTTTTTTCTCCTTATATTTTTATTTTTCTATCAAATTGAGATTTCCTCTCTCAACTTTCTATATATATTATATCAGAATTTTTATAAAAATTCAAATTTTAATTATTATACATTAAATTTTTTCTATCTGAATTACTTGTTCCAACGGTTTAAGTTTTATTACATGAACTCCTTGCGCTGAACGAGAAAGCATTGGGATTTCCGCCGCTGCGACTCGTATCTGTGATGTAGTAGATGTAACAATAATTTCAGTCTCCGCGCTAAGTGCATCAAAAGAAACTACCATATCATCTGTTGTTAAACCTTGGATTTTAGAACCTTTTGTATTTTTATTTGTATAAGAAAATTCATCTATATTTGTTTGTTTCGTTAGACCTTTCTTTGTTACAGAGATAATAGTTTTAGTATCCTTTGGTATCATTCGAGCATCTTGTACGAAAGCTCCGTCATTAAGTTTAATAGCTTTTACACCGCGTGCTATACGACCAATAGGCTTTACATCATCAGTTTTAAACATGATAAAGTTTCCATCGCTACTAAGAATACCACAATCAAGGTTATCATTTCCAAAGAATACACTTACTATTTCATCATCACTGTCAAGATTTATGGCGCGGGCGCTATTACCACGTTTAAGGTAGTATTCAGATAAGAGAGATTTTTTAAGTAAACCATTCTTTGTAATAAAATAAATATTCTTATTTTCATTCTTCGCATAAACTGCGGCGTTACAAATAGATTCTGTCGCCGTCATAGTAATAAATTGAGTTATGTAAGTTTTTTCATTTACTGGAAATTCACTCATTTTAATTTGGAAGAAATTTCCTTTATCGGAGAATAATAGAACTATATCGGTATTATCACCGGTTTCAGTACCAACAATATATTCTCCTTTCTCCATTTTAAACTTACTTCCAACTCCGCCTCGACGCTGTGTATAGAGAGAAGAGCTTTCAGTTACATAAATTCCGCCCTTATTTGTAAAGTTAAGAATTAGATTACGAACCTCAGTCGGTTCCTCTTCATCTTCTTTCGAGATATTTAATATGTGTGTACGGCGCGCGTCGCCATATTTTGCGGCAACTTCCTTCCAACCCTTAATAAGCTCATTATTAAATAGGATTTCATCATTTAAAATTTGTTCGATTGCACCAATTTTTTCGAGTAGGTCATTTTTTTCGCCGTTCAGCTTAGTTACTTCAAGGTGCGCTAATCGGCTAAGTTTTAAGTCTAGGACTGCCTTTGCTTGGTCGGCATCAAGAAGATATTCTTTTTGAAGGCGCGCGCTTGCTTCTGCGGTAGAACTCGAAGATTTAATTGTCTGAATGACCTTTTCAATGCGCGCGATACAAATCAAGAGCCCTTCAATAATATGAACACGAAACTTCATCTTATTCAAATCATGTTCAAAGCCACGACGATATACAACTTTTTCGTGGTCAATATGCGCTTGAAGAGCTTCGCGCCATGTAAATACTTTAGGATATTTACCACCATCAAGCATAGTAAGATTAATGCCATAGTAATACTGGAGTGAAGTATTTTTATACAAATACTTTAATACCTTATCTGGATTTGCTTTTTTTGCAAGGTAAATCTTAATCAAAGGCGTCGCGCCAGTTAAGTCATTAAAACGTTCAATTCCAGGGTTCTCTTCTGATTCTATGAGTTCTTCAAGCTGTTTACAAATAGTATTTGTATAAACAGAATAAGGAATTTCTTTTACTACAAAACATCTTTCAGCCGTATCAAATTCAACAACACTTCTCAATTTACAAGCCGGCCCGTTACCAGCACGTAAACTCTCTTTTACTTCATCTGCATTAAGTAGAACCGCGCCAGTAGCAAAGTCAGGCGCGCAGTAAATATCATCAAAATCACAATCTGGATTTTGAATAAGATTAATAAGCGCATTATTAAGTTCCTTTAAATTAAACTGCGGAATAGAACTTGCAAGACCTACTGCGATACCACTTGTACCATTACAAAGATTATAAAAACCTTTTGACGGAAGAACCGCTGGGTATTGTTTTGTATTATCGTAGCTGTCGCGCCATTCCGTTACGGTATCTTTATCAATATCTGTAAAGAGAATATTAGAAAGCGCAGACAAACGGCTCTCCGTATAACGCATAGCGGCCCAGTTACCACTTTCAATAAGAGAGCCAGAGTTACCTTTTACATCTACGAGCGGATAACGCATAGCAAAGTTCTGACCGGCGCGCATAATAATTCCTTCACAGCTCGAATCGCCATGAATATAGAAATCTGCCATGGCCATACCAACAGCATTAGCAGTTTTCTTATAGGGATTATTATGAGTGAGTTTATGAAGGAGCATTGAATAGAAGATTTGGCGTGCAGAAGGTTTGAGCCCATCGCGCGCGTCAACAAGCGCACGGGATTGAATTACCATGCCAGCATATTGCGCGAAAGATTGTTCAATTACTGGTTTTAATTCACTCATCTGTATCACCTATCCAATTATTGAAATTTTCCTTACAATTTTCGCATAATATGATTTCACTTTTATCATATCTTGCATAACGTCCAGTAACTGACATAATCATACAATCTCTTAATAAAAATTTATCTATTTCTTTACCACATTTATCACAGATATATTTAATCATTCTTCTTCGTCCTCTTCATCATCATTCCATTCCCACTCGTCCTCTTCTATATAATACACACCTGCTGCTTCTTCATCATATTCTTTAAAAGGCATACCATATTTACATTCCCAAGGAGTTCCAGGGTATACAAAATCACTATATTTTTTGGTATATGTGGTTACTGTTTCCTTACCTTTATAATAAGTAATAATATCATAATTATATTCCTTATTAGTTAAAAGTTCTGGCAAATTTTCTTCTACCCATTTCCTTGGTGCAGCAATACACCAATTAACAGACATATCAATATTGCCAGTTACTACAACAAGTTTATTTTCTTTAACCCAATTTTCGTTACTAAATTTATGAGAATTTATTAATTCTTCGTATTTATCTCCAATAGGATAATCTCTACCGCTAAACCAATTATTAAAAGAAAAATAAACTATATCTTCATTCATCTATTACTTTTCCTCACTTTCACGCCTTCATAAAATCCTTTTAAATAATCATAACTTAGTTCAAATTGGCCTTGCTCACAAAAAATACCATCATAAAAACCTAATAAATATTCATATGATGGTTCTATTATTTTAAGAGGTTCACGAGCTATCTCCATTTCAATATCATGGATATTATAATCTTCATAATCTTCTTTAAACATAATTTTACTCCATTTTTATTACTAACCAGCCATATTCATTAGGAATATACATATTTTCTTTTATTATTTCTTCTCTTGTTAAAACTTTAAATATAGGATTTTTATACATTTCTTCTCTTAAAAAAGTATGGACATCTATTATAAAAATATCTCCTTTATTAAGTTTTACTATCTTTTCTCTTTTATACCCACATTTTTTACAGCTTATTCTATTATAATCATTATATGAACCACATTTAGGATATTCCATATTACTCCGTTATCTCCGAAAAATCAATATTATTAAAAATAAATTCTTTTCTTAGTTTTACGTCTTCGCCCATTAAATCATACAATAAACCTAACGCTTCATCACTATATTCCATAGCTTCCATACGTTGATACTGTTCAGTAAACATAGATGCTCGCGCGGTTTCAGCCGGCAATTCACCAAGACCTTTTGCGCGCGTTACTTCACCTTTAATCTTGCCGCGCACAGCATTAAATTCTGTATCATCGAAATAGTAGCTTTCTTGCTTACCATTATTGACAATATAAAGTGGTGAGCGCAACCAGCACAAGCGTCCTTCTTTAATAAACTGCGGCGCAAGATAGGTAAGTGCAGCCATAATTAAAAGTCCAATATGGTATCCATCGCTATCTGCATCGGTACAGATTGCAAGGCGGCCGTAACGAAGTTTTGAACTATTATATTTCCCCGGCACGATATTCATCGCACTCAAAAGAAGTTTAATTTCTTCGTTCTCAAAAATCTTTTCTTCGGGATTTGACAAGCAATTAATAATCTTACCCCTAATTGCCAGGATACCATACTTCTTGTAATCACGCGCCTGAGCCATACCACCCATAGCACTATTACCTTCAACAATAAGAAGGGTCGAGTTCTGCCCAAGAAACTCCGCATCTTTCAATTTATCAGAAGCAAAAACTTTTTTCTTTTGATTCTTTTCAATTTCTTTTGAAGCATTAAGAACTTGCTGGCGCGCCTTCTCTGCGGCAGCTTCTGCCTTTGCAATTTTTTTCAATAATTCTACGATTGTATCAAACTCTTGTGGAAGTTTAATCTTCATTGACTTCAGCGCATCGCTAAAAGCATTAGAAGCAAGTGTACGCAGATTAGCATTATTGATTTTTGATTTTGTTTGATTTGCAAAAGACGGATGTGCAACAGAACAATTAATTACATAGAATAAATTTCCACGAATTGCATCACCATCAAAGTCTTGTTTTGATAGGGAGTTGAATGTACGCGTAATAGCTGTTTTTGCTCCCGTTATGGGACTGCCTCCTTCAGGACATAGCAAGCCGTTAACAAATACATAAGAAGTCTCGCGCTTTGCACCCCATTGAAAAGCAATTTCAATTTTATCTTCACCATCAGTGGCAGTAGCATATTGAATTGTTTTATGAAGCGGTGTACTCAAATTATCTTTGATAAAGTCTTTAATACCATTGCGCGCGGAATATGTATTTTTCTTGCCTGTTTTAAGATTATATACATTAAATGTAATTCCGCTATAAAGATAACAAATATTCTTTATATCATTACAAATTCTCTCATAATCATATTGAATCTTTTCATCTTTAAAAACTTCGGGGTCTGGTGTAAATTTAACAAGAGTACCATTAGCATGTTTAGTATCAAACTCATTATAACTAACTAGCTCTCCTTTAAAGAACATAGCGCGCGCCATCTTACCATCACGACAGCTCTCTACCATAAAGTCAAGAGAACTTAAACATACGCAACTTCCACCAACACCATTAAGACCTCCAACATTTTTATATGCGTGGTCATCAAATTTACCGCCGGTGTGGGCTTTTGTGTATACATCTACTAGAACATTAGTACCATCTTCTTTTACTAAAAAAGGAACACCACGCCCGTAGTCTTGAACTTCAATAGTATTGTTTTCTTCATCTACTGAAATATCAATTTGATTACCATAACCGCAAAGCGCTTCGTCAGTACTATTATTTATAATTTCTTTAAAAGCTTGATAGGCACCTTCATTATCAGCGCTACCAAGATACATTTGAATACGAGTTCTTACACCTTCTCTAAAAGATAATGATTTTATATCATCTGCTGTATAACTCATTTAATATCTCCTATAATTTTTCTTCTATATCATCTTTATATGTAATATAAAATAATTTTATATTATGTTCTTTACAATAATTAAATTTTTCTTTATCTCGTTTTACTCTTTCTTCAAAAGATTCTTTAGTATTCCAACCAATATCTTTATATACAAAATGAATATCTCCTTGATACTCTATTAGTCCTAACAAATTATCGTCATTATCTAAAAGAGCAAAATCGAATTGATATGGTTTGGTATTACAAATAAAATCTTTAAAAGAATATTCTGCTTTATATTTATGATTAGATTTATTTAATAATCTTGTAATTGTCATATTTCCTACTGAATTAATACAACCACAAGAAGTAGTATCGCCATAATTTAAATATTGGTGTTGAATAGAACAAATATTCCCACAATCACATTGACATTTCCATAATCTACGTCTTTTTCCATTTGAACCAGTTATAAAACCATCTTCACATAAAACTACTAATTTACCAAATCTTTTTCCAGTTAAATCTCCGCCCCTAATAAGATTTGATTCAATCGCACGTTCTTTCTAATAACAGCCGCAAGATTTAGTATTACCAGAACGTAAATGTTTCCCAGAAACTATAATTTCATTCCCACATTTACATCTACATTTCCACATTGCGCGACCATCTTTATTATTCGGCGCGCGCCCTATAACTGTTAAATACCCATATGTATTTCCAATTTCATTTTTTAATTTACTCATATTATCACCTCATATATAAGTGAAACTGGATTAAATGAGGTATATAATTTTAGTCCAGTTATAATATTTTTAATAGGTAAAATTTTCTATTTTCATTTTCTATAAATATTATACCATAAATTAAAAAAGAAGTCAAATTTATTGACTTCCTTCATAGTTTGGCGGTACAAAATTATCAGCTCTTACCCATTTCCATTCATCATCAACCCACATAAGAAAACGAGTAATCTAATAATATTCATCATATTTAACATCTAGAACAGTATAAATATCACCAGTATATTTATATTTAACTTTAAACATTAGTTTCACCTGTATTCTTAAGTTCATATGGTTGAATATATGGAATTTCATCTCCATCTTCCGCGCGTAATACACCTCTAAGCATGATTCGGGTTCCAGAATCATCATCAAAACGATATGCATGAGTAATAATTATTTCGTTTTTAATATAATTTTCTTCTATATGTATTGGAATTCCAGGAAATTTTATCTCTTTTCTTAATTTAATCTTTTCCATTTATTTTATTCCCAACTTTCTATATTAGCTTTTTTCTTTTTGTTATATACCCAATATAAATTTTCTCTCGCACGAGTTGCCGCTACGTAAGCTAGTCTTATTTCCTCATCACCCCATAGTCTAGCCCCAATAACGACCACATTATCCGCTTCAAGTCCCTTCGCTGTGTGAATAGTTAAGACTTTTACTTTATCTTCTTTAGTGAGTGCGTCTAATTCATCAAAGCTTTTCCCGCCACGTTTAAAGGTAATATTTGGGACTCCATATGAATCTAGGATATACTATATACTTTCTATCTAATCATTGGTGCGCGCTAGTACGAACCAGCTACCATAAGGTTCCTTACTATTTTTAATTAATTTAGCTATATTACCTAAGTTAAATTCAACCCACTAGACCTTTCCAGAGGTATGACGCATTGGTATTGAGTCATCATACATATGAGATTTAGTACGAGTTATAATATCTTTTGCAAAGTTAAGAATGGAGTATCCATTCCGATAATTTTCATCAAGAGAATATGTATGTACTTCTTCATAAGACGCTATTTCTAAAAAATCAGCTGGTCTTGCATCTCGCCATTCATAAATGCATTGTTTTGTGTCACCGCAATAGAAAAACCCAGCAGGGTCTATTAACGCAAAAAATTCCCATTCATTCTCTGAACAGTCTTGAGCTTCATCTACCATAAGATAATCTACTTGTTTAATGCATTTTCTATGTCTTTTTACCATAGCAAAAAGACTATCAAATTTTTCTTCATTTATATACTATAATGCCTTTTCATTTAAACCATATACACTTAAAAGATAAAGTGCATAAGCATGAATAGTTCCAATAAATAAGCCATCAACATAACCAATTCTCTTTCTCATCTCATCTGCCGCGGCTGTAGTAAAAGTAATAACAACTATACGTTCTGGCATATAACCGCGTGAGAGCATAAATTTAACTCGCTCTACTATAAGAGCTGTTTTTCCGCTAGCTGCTGCAGCATTAACAACTATTTTTGGATATGGTGATTCAACTATTTCTTTCTATTTTTTACTTAAATTCATTTATCCACCCTATTTCTAATTCATTAGCGTTGTCGCGCCATATAAATTAATCCAATATTTCTCTCTTTCATTTAATTTTTCTTTTGAAACTTCTTCTAAAATCTAAAAAGTAAAATTCCAAATTCCTTTTTCTTCCATCTTTGTATGGAGAGAGCTATGCGCGATAGTACCAAGATTAAACGCACTTTTTACATGCTCTGTCCAACGATTTGCTATATCAGTTGAACGACCTATATATATTTCTCCAGTAGGAATATAGGTTATAATATAAATTCCACTTGGTTTTTTATTACCTAAGACTCGTTTTTCCATCTCAGATAGCGGCCGTCGTACATAACAGTCAAAAGCCGCTTTATGAAGAACTTCTTTATTATTAAATTTATGTTCTATATCTTTTATAATCTATAGGTCTTCTATATCATTCTAACTAAGACAAATACGATAAAAATCTTTTTCTTCTTGTATTTGTTTTTCACGCAATACCTATGAATTTACGACCTCGCGCCGTCTGCGAAAATCATCTAAAGTTTCAAGTATATCGCAGTATTCTAACGCAGCTTCTGCGGCATCATCATAAGTTTCTTTTATTTCAAATTCTATTTCTGCTTTTTTAGATTGAAATTCTTCTTCAAGTAGCTTTTGTTTTTTTATATATTGTTCATAAAGTTCCTAAGTATTTTTTTCTATTTCAATCTATTTTTTAAATTTTTCATTTTTACTATATTCTTCTAAATCTTCTTGTATTAATTTATACTAGGACTCTTTATATCTTTTAAAATTCTAATTTAAATTTTCAGTTATTTCATTATAATTCTATTGCGCTTGATAGAAATCTTGATATAATTGATTTTCTCTTTTTTTATACTAATCTTGAAGATACTCCTATTTTTTATTATAATCTTCTTCGAGGAACTCCTTTCTTTTATTATATTTCTAATTTAATTCTTCTAATTTATTTTCTTCTATTTTTTTATTTTCTTCTAATAAATATTTATTCTATTTTTGCTGTCTAAAAAAGAGAACAATAAAAAATAATAGTAAAACTCCAAGAATACAATAAATAATATATTCCATAAATTCTACTACTCCTATTTTTTTCTAATTATATTATAACATAAAAAAAGAGAAAAGTCAAATTATAACTTTTCTCTTCTAAAATTTACCAATGTAAATCTTCCTCAGTTAAAACTACTTCCCAAGTATCTATTTCTTTTTTTAATTCATCTACATATGAATTACCACCTTGCGCGCCGTAGTCATGATATAATTTAATAAAACATTTTTTATCATACTATAATATTTTTTTATAAGGTAGATACTTATAATAAATATCAGTCATCTATTTTCTTAACATATCATTTGAGGAATTATTTAGTTGATCTAATTTTTTAATTATTTCTTTATCAGATTGTTCAAAATGAGCTACAAGTGGAGGCACAAATTCTTTTACAAATTCGTCTGTAAATTCTTTATACTAATCATGTGCAGCTTCTCGTTTTACTTTTTCTCTTTCTTTTTTTCTTTCCTAAGCCCATTTAGTCTATTCTGTGACTTTTTTAAAGACCTCAGAAAAAATATAAATTAATATAATTAAGCCGCCGAAAAAACTTGCAAAATCTGAGAGCGACCAATCGACTATATCTTTAAAAATATTCATACCATCACCTCTACATAAAGTAGAGTTTAGTTTGATATTACTTTATTTTTTTGGGACTTTTATTCTATCATTATGCCATTTATTAACTACATGATATTTTTTTTGAATAAGGTCATTAAAAGTTTTTATAACGCCGCTATCTAAATCCCAATACGGGATTCTAAATAAAGGTATATTATGCGCAAGTGCATAGGAATTTTTCTATCTATCATGCTCGCGCTATTTTTTTAACTCCTATTCTCCACGTATGGGATTCCAATGAAACTACCCATCTAATTCTATTAAAAAATTTAAAGTAGGTAAATAAAAATCATATCTAAACCTACCGTGTTTTAAATCTGAATAGGTTTTTTCTCTTTGAAATTTTATACGTTCTTTTTTTAATATAAGCGCCACTTGTTCTTCGTAACTACTCACAATCCAAGTTTCTCCCAAGTACAATCTTCTACATTAAGATCAGGACGAAGTCTAATCATTTTCGCGTGTCTTAATGCATTATTCCCTTCTGTAAATTGCATTGCCCCAACTTCTAAACACTTTCCAGTATATTCTTTATAGTTACTTTTAATTTCGTCACTAAGACCGCTAAGATAACCAATAGGATATACTTTTCCATCTCGAAGAACTCCTATTTCTAGGCTGCCGGCCATTCCATTAAAATAAGACTTAGTAACTGGCTCAATCGGCGCGCCGTTCATATATTCTCTATAATAATTACCCTTAAGTTTTTCTTTTGTAATCGGGTCTTCCCAATATTCCCAACTGGGCAGGCTAATACCACTGTATATTCTGGTCGGAGGCGTCGCGCGCCCTGTAAAGAAGCAGTCTAGGCTTTCTCGTAATTCTTTTTTGACTTTAATTGTTATGTGCGCTGGGGTGCGCTTAAAATAAATAGGACAATCTTCTCGTGTAATTACTACACCTTCTCGCCCGCTAGCTAGGTAATTCTGTAATTCGTTCCATAAAGATTCTCCATAAAAATATTCAGCCCAAGTAATACAAGAACATACACTATTAAGTGGCGCGGTTTTATATTTAAATGAGAGGTCTATTAAAATATCTATTCTTTCTTTAAAAGGAGTATTAATTAAATTTTTACCGTTATAAGCACAAATATCAAAAATATAAAAGCTAAGCCACTGGTCTTTCTTTTGCCGCTCTATACATTTATCTTTAAGACATCCCAGTAGACTAGTTATTTTTTGTGAACCTTCATTATCACGTAAATAACATTCACTAAGTAAAACGGTTCCATTAGGTAAACTATCCATAAATTTATGAAGCTGCGGAACCCAGTCGTATTTATCAGTTGGTTCACCTTTTACATTTTTTGAGCGCGCAACCATAAAACAGTTACCGTCTTCATCCTTAATAAGACGTTGATAATATCCGTCTACTTTAAGTGCCCCATAATAACGTCCGCTAAAGATAGCATTTTTAATTTCAGTTTTTCCTTTTTCTGCGCTATAAGACGAAGGGATACTCCAGTATTTCATGGCTTCTGCGTTATACCAGTCAAAACCATCAACATAACCTTTCATATTTTTTTATATATCTCCTTTAATATATATATTATATTTATATATTATTCCTATTTTATTTTATTATTTATCTTACTTACTACTCTTTTATTATATCATAATTTCCGAGCTTTTTCAAATTTTAAAATGGTCTGAGAAAAATAGAGCTTACGCGGATATAACTTACTTAATTTATAGAGTATTATTAAGTCCTTTGGAGGTGTAGTGAATGTATAAAATAAATGGTACTACAATTTCTTTAACCAGAGGGGACACTTTAAAAGTTTTAATAACATTAACTACTAAAGATAAAAATCCGTATATTCCAGTAGCTGCGGATAAAATAAGATTTGCATTAAAAAGTGCAAAAATGAATGTGAATAAAACGCAATTTGTTGATAAAGAGCCGTTAATAATAAAAGATATTCCTTATAATAGTATGTAGTTAAAGTTAGACCCCGAAGATACTAAAAATCTACCTTTTGGAAATTATAAATATGATTTATAGATTACTTTTGCAAACAATGAAGTAGATACATTTATAAATAATGCTGACTTTATAATAACTCCAGAGGTAGAATAAGATGGAAAAATTAATTGGAAAGTTATCTGCGGTTGAGAGTTTAATTGGAAAATTATCCGCGGATGATGAAATACTTAAAGGAATTATTACTATTCCAAAAGATATAATACCACCAGTGTATGATGGTGAGTATTAGATTATTTAAGAAGATATAAGGAGTAAAGAATATGACTTACAGAGGCACAACTCCGAAACATATATTTTATTTTCCTTTTGACCAAAATGAAGTAAGCGTTTTAAAAATTACTTATTTTTAGAAAGGAAAAGTTTGTTTTACTAAAGAATTATCAGATGTAACTTTTTAGCCCGATGAAGAAACAATCACTTTATAGCTTTCGCAAGAAGATACTTTGTCTTTTGAAAAATATAGCTGGCTTGATAGATAGCGCGATTCTCTTATTTTAGTTTAGATTCGAGTTAAATTAACAAATGGACAGTGTTTAGCAAGCGATGTAATGAAAGATAGGCTCGGTGATGTTTTACTGGATGGTGAGATTTAATGAAAAGCAGAATGAAAACTATAGATAGTTATTTCAAAACTAGTTTTAAATCTAGTAGTGAAGAAGTAAATTTTAAGGGCGATTTTCATGCGATAAATAGTGAGGCTGATATTGATTTAGATTTAATAATTATTTTTGATGGCGGTGATGTATATGGTTACGAAAAAAGTCTTAAAGACAGTATTTAAACTGCGCCGCGCTACTGAAGCAGAATGGAATGAAGTTAATCCAGTTTTAGCTTTAGGAGAACCTGGATTTGCATATGATGTATATGGTTTGAAAATAGGCGATGGAGTTAGGCATTGGTTGGAACTAGAATATTTTGGTATTACTAGTGAGCAAATGTTAGAACTTTTATCTACTGTAAAAGTAGAAGATTTATTAGATGGTACAGATTATGCAAAAAAAGAATATGTTGATGATGAATTTGAGAATTTAATATTAGATTGCGGTACAAGTACCACTACAATATATTAAGGTGGTGTTTATATGGGAGTTAAAGAGGCTAGAATTAAACTTAAGCGAGATACAACTGCTAATTGGAATAGCGCAAGAGGTTTTATTCCATTAGAAGGTGAACTTATAGTTTATAATGACTATGCGACTACTAAAAAAATAATAGATGGAGTTGAAAAAGTTATCGCTGTGCCCGCAATAAAAATTGGTGATGGGCGCGCGTATGTATAGGATTTGCCGTTTGTAAATGACAATTTAAGGGATTAGATTTTAAATCACATTAATAATCCTGAAATCCATGTTACTATAGCAGAAAAATTATTTTGGAATAATAAATTAAATGTGAATGACGACTCCGAAGTTGTTAATGAAGCATTAATTTTTAATAGAAATTAAAGGAGATAAAAAATATGCCATATGTCGATGTAAATGTACCTGTTATAGATAGAATAACCTTGCCTTCTGGTAATACTTATTATATCGCAGATAGGGAAATTAGAGACGTTGTAGATACCTTAAGCTAGGCTATTGCAGGTGGTGTATCTTTTGTAATAGCCTGGGATGGAACAAGCGCTCCAGTAGTTGCGAATATTCCTGCTGGAGTAGTTGTTACATATGAGGGTACTAATTATACTGGTACATTAAGTACTAGCAGCGCGCAAGCTGGCGCGTTTTATCTTGTGAAGTCTGCAACTTAGGCAGGCGGTGCGCTGGATAAATATGATGAATATGTGCCGGTTGGCGCTGAAGGTAGTAAAACTTGGGAAAAAGTTGGAGATACTTAGCTAGATTTAACAAATGTAGTAACTGGTGTAAGTCTTACTAAGTAGACTGATACAGTAATTGGTACTGATGCAACTTTTACTATTACTTAGCCCACCGTTGAACTTTCTACTGGTGCGACCGCGGGAACTGGTATTATAAGTGTTGCCACTGGTATTACAAGTGCAAATGCAACTGGTGGCGGCGCGGCTTGGAATAGCAAAGATTAGAAAACAGTTATTACTTCTTATCCTGGGGTAACTGGTAGCGCAGCTAGTTCTGTTACACCAACTACAAAAAAACTAGCTACTACTACAGTTACTGGAGTAAGTGGAAGTACAACTCCAGATGTAGTTAAAACTCGTTCTTCGCAAACTACTGCGACTGGAGCTGGCACTTCTAGTTCAACTAATACAGATTGGTTGAAGGGAGTGAGTGTAAGTAACGGAGTTTTATCTATCGGCGCAGCTACAATGGATACGCAGACTACTTATTCTGCGGGCGCGCCTAGTAGTATTACAATTCCTACCGCGGCGGCTAGTGCGACAACAGTTGCGACTGGTAGTGTTACTACTAGTGGTTCTGGCGCGGATATAGTTACAGATGTAGAAGTTGGAGATACGATTACTGTACTTACTGGATTAGGTACACCAAATACAGCAAATGTAATTGGTTCTTCAGCCACATTTACTAATACTTAGCCAACAATTACGGTTACACCCACTACAACAAATATTAAAGCTACGGCCTCTGGTGCAAATACATAGTGGAAGAATAAGGATAGTGTTACTGTTCTTAAAGATACTACTGATGTTAATGTTACTAAGGGAACTTAATAAATTAGATATTTTACTTATACGGCGCGAGCTGCATAATTTTGTGCGATTCGCGCCGTATAAACTGAAGTAAAAAGGAGGGAAGATTATGCCAGTTAATGATACACCTGCGGGTACTATTTCGAAAATTTCGTTACCTAGCGGGGCGATTTATACCATTCAAGATGAAAATGTTGGTATAACTTCTACTTATAATAGTAATACAAAAACTGTTATTTTAACTGTTGGGTCTTTAGGAGACGCTGACAGTACGGAGTATTAATTATGGCAAAAGTAGCAATTACAGAACAATATTTAGAAGATATTGCGGATGCCATTAGAGAAAAAACTGGATTAAGTTCGGCTACTTTTTTACCTTCTCAGATGGCACCCGCCATTTTAACGATTAGCGGTGGCGGAGGAATTATTCCAACCGGCACTTTAAATATTACAAGTAATAATACCTATGATGTAACATAGTATGCAACAGCTGTAGTTAATGTTCCAACTGGTTCTACTATTAATAATTAGAATAAAATAGTAACACCCAATGAGACTGAATAGAGTATTACTTTTGATAATGGATATACTGGATTGGGTATAGTAACAGTAGGAGCTATTAGCTCTACTTATATTGGAAGTGGAATTCCTCGTAGGGTATATGATGATATTGAAATATTAGATAACGATGTAATCGTTCCACTTGGGTACTATGATGGTACTAGTACAGTAACTGTGCCGGCCACTACACATCCAAAACCAACTTTATCTATTAATAGTAGTACAGGAATAGTTACTGCTTCTCACGCGCAGACTACCGGATATGTTAGCGCTGGCACGACAACTGAAACGTTACAACTAAGTACGTAGGCCGCGGCGACAATTACGCCAACAAAAAGCGAGCAAACTGCGGTGGCGGCCAATAAATATACGATTGGTATAGTTAAAGTTGGTGCGATACCAGCTAGTTATATAATTCCAAGTGGTAATAAATCTATTACTGCTAATGGAACTAATATTGATGTGGCCGCGTATTCAACTGTTAGTGTTAATGTCTCAGGTGGCGGCGCTACGATTAATAATTAGGATAAAAGTGTAGCTCCTACTGAATCTCAATAGGTAGTTACTTATGATAGCGGATATACTGGGTTAGAAAGTGTAACGGTGGAAGCTATTAGTTCTACTTATATTGGTAGTGGAATTACTTAGAGGTCTTCTACAGATTTAAGCGCATCTGGCGCGACTGTAACAGTTCCAGCGGGATACTATAGTTCATAGGCAACTAAGAGTGTAAGTTCAATGACGTTACCTACTTCTGCGGCAGCTAGCGCAACTTCAGGGTATACTTCAAAAGCCACGATAAGTCGTTCTACCTCTGACCAATATATTAATATTGCGCCGGGCTACAACTCTGCGGGTGGATATTATAAGATAAGTGCGGTTGCGAATGGTAGCGCTACTGGACCTTCAAGTCTTAGTGGAAGTAGCGCGACTATAAGTACTGGAACTAATACAATAACTCTTACAAAAACTGGAATTTCTACTACTCCTACTGTGAGTGCAGGCTATGTATCTAGCGCGACTTCTTCAACCGCGACAGTAGCATTAACGGCATCAGTTGCAGTTAATCCAACTCCTACTGCAAGTGGAAAAACTGTTACAATTCCAGCAGGATATTATACAGCATAGACTACGAAAGACGTTTCAACTGGTAGCACAACCGCGCCGGCGAGCATAAGCGGAAGTTCTGCTACAGTTTCCACCGGAACAAATACAATAACTCTTTCTAAAACGATTAGTGTTACTCCTACTGTAAGTGCGGGTTATATAAGTTCTGGTACGGCAGGAAATAGCTCAGTAAGTTTAACAGCATCTGTTACTACAAAAGCAGCTACTACTTATCATCCATCCACAACCGCGCAATCTATATCTAGTGGTACTTATTTAACAGGAGCTTAGACAATTAATGCAGTAACTACTTCTAATTTAAGTGCGAGTAATATAGTTAGTGGTGTTACTATTAAAGTTGGAGATAGTTCTGATGATGATTGTGTTGCAAGTGTAACTGGTAGTGTAGTTTTACAAAATTATTATACTGGTAGTTCTGCGCCGACTGCTTCTTTAGGCTAGGACGGAGATTTATATCTTTAGTAGTAAGGGGTGGTTTAATTGTCAAGAATTATAGATATATCTGATACTTTAACCACTCATCCTAGTGGTTATGATAGTTCAAATTCGTCTTATTCAAGTGTAAGTAGTTCTTATCCAATTTCAAATGGGTACACTGACGCATCAAGTACTTCTTATGCGTATATTACTTGCCATACGGGTTCTTAGGCAGAATCACATATTTCATATACTTTTAATGTTTCAGAAATTCCGGAAGAAGCCACGATTGATTCGGTTGCTTGTTCAGTTAAATCAAGGGTTAGTTCAACCAATTATTTAACTGCTTCTACTATTTAGTTATATAGCGGCTCTACCGCAAAAGGTTCTTCTACTTCTGCGGACTCTACTTCAGCAACCGCGCGTAGCATAAGTAATACCGGTTCCTGGACTCGCGCGGAAATTAGCAATATACAAGTGCGTTTAACTGGTAAAAGAGGTACATCGTCAACTACTCGCGCGGCATATTTATATTTCTATGGCGCGACTCTTACTATAAATTATTCTGTAAATGGAATAGCTTATACAATTGGCGCGACAAGTAATGTAAGTGGTACAACCGTAGAGCCTTCCACTCAAGAGGTTATGGAAGGTGAAGATGCAACCGTTACTATTTACACAGACGCAATAGATAATATAGCTGTTACTGATAATGATGTCGATGTTACTAATTAGTTGGAACAACATGCTGTACCTACAGGAGGCACAATTTCTTAGACTCCTGCTTCGTATACAACTAGCGGTAACGTTAGCGGTACTCGTTATTAGTCTGCAATAGGTTATAGTGCAGAAAATCCGTCAAGCTAGACTGGTAATGATTATTGTAATAGTAGTGGTAATACAGCTACAATTTATTATCATTTTAATTTTGATGATATACCAGAAAATGCGACTATTGATTCTATGAGCGTGCGCGCTTGCGGCCACTTAGAAAGTACTTCTAATTCAAGTGAAGTTGCAGAACTCAATACCTACTATGGGACAACCGCTAAAGGAACTACAGTATCGTACACCTCAACAAGTAATACGATTAAAGAAATTTCTCCAGGTACTTGGACGGTTGCCCAACTTAGAGATGATGCGCGAGTAGGTTTTACAATTGGTTATTATGGTGGCCTTGTTGTTGGTATTACTTGGGAAGTTACTTATAGTATCCCTTCATCCGGAGGAGACTATTATTATACATATACGTTAACTAATGTAAGTGCTGACCATATAATTGTAATTGATGAGGCCGGCGCGTTTATACCGCCTGAAGAAGACCCGCAATATACGTATTATCCAATTACAATTTCTTCTATTAATGCAACGACTTCTCCTGCAAATGGGACAACACGAGTACAACAAGGAACGAACCAAGTAATTACGATTAGTCCTACTGACCCATAGTTAACGCTCGCACTGGATAATGGAGTTGATATTACAAGTCAACTCGTTGGCGGCACGCCAGAAAATACATATACAATTACTACTCAAGTAAGTGGCGCATCTTATGGATTTAATTTAAATAGTTCTACAGGATATTATGTATCTACTAATAATGGAGTTAATAAATCGGCTTCAGTCGCGCGATTAAATTTAGATTTTGAAAGCGATTGTCTTGTAACTATTACGTATATAAACTATGCGGAAGAAGACTATGATTATGGAATGTTTGGTAAATTAGATACAGAGGTTGCTACAGATGGGTTAACTGCTGGAAGCGGTGGTTCAACACCATCAGATTCAACAAATAATTATCAAATTGCTAAATGTAATAATAGTTCAAGCGCATAGACTGTAACTTATTCAGTTCCCGCAGGAGAGCATTTTATTGATATTAAATATGGTAAAGATGATGCGTCTAATAGTAATAATGATTCGCTTTAGTGGAAAGTTACTTCAATTGAAGCAACAAGCGCGGGCGGGGATTATACTTATACTTTAAATAATATAAATTAGAAACATAGTTTAGTTTTTATTTTTGGTAATGTTAATTATTATTTTATTACTTCAAATGGGAATAGTTCAAAATTATATCCTGATGGGTAGGTTGTAAAACTTGAGGGAGATTCATATCTTTTAAGAATAGTACCTAATGACGCGAGTGCTACTGTGACATTAAAAGATAATAATGTTGATAAGACTTCGTCACTTGAGTATGAAAGTGGAACAGATAAGTATGGAAATACTGTTGTAAATTATATATATAAGTTAACAAATATTACTGCGGCGCATACGTTAGTCGTTACAGTTGGCGGTAGTTAGTCAAGAATTTATATAAAAGAAAGTAATAGTTGGACTCAATATTCAAAAGTTTATAAAAAAATTAATGGTTCTTGGGTTGAATAGGATTCTTCTACTTGGAGTGAACTATTTGATACAAGAATAAATTATAGAAAAAAGGAGTAAGGAGATATGGCTTTAATTGGTGAAATGAGATATTTATAGATAGGAGGTAATACATATGAAATTCCGACTAGTGAACTTCCTATCGCTTCTTCTTCTACTCTTGGTGGAATAAAGGTTGGAACTAATTTAAGCATAGATAGTAGTACAGGGGTTTTAAGCGTAACAGGAATTCCTACTAAAATAAGTGATATTACAACACATAATAATTTTGGAATAGGATATATAGATTGTAGTAGTTCGGATAGAAATATTTTTGTAAGCAATGTAAGTTTTAGTACTTATGGTTCATCTGATTATTCTAGTTCATTTTTATTAATGTTTCAGGGAGGCGTGAGTGGGAGTACTGTTACTATTCCTGGAAGTGGTAGTTTTCATTTTTATGATATTAATACTAATCGATTATTAAACTATTAGACTTCGGTACATTATACAAATCTTCAATATGGCAAATTATATATAGCCTATATGTCTGATAATGTTTTAACAATAAAATCTATCGCGGAAACTACAGATATTCCTACAATACCAACAAATATTAGCGCCTTTACAAATGACGCGGGGTATATTACAGGTTATACAGAAACAGACCCTACTGTACCAAGCTGGGCCAAAGCAGATAGTAAACCTACTTATACTGCCAGTGAAGTCGGCGCGGTTGCAACAAGTGCGGTTGGCGCGGCTAGTGGTGTAGCGCCATTAAATGCTTCTAGTAAGATAGATAGTACATATTTACCTTCTTATGTAGATGATATTATTGAAGGTTACTATTATAATTCAAAGTTTTGGAAAGAAGCCGCGCATACTACGGAAATTACAGGTGAAGCTGGTAAGATTTATGTAGATTTAAGTACGGATAAGACTTATAGGTATAGCGGTACTGGATATGTAGAAGTTTCATCTGGGTCACTTGTTACAGTAACTCGAAGTTTAACAAGTGGAACAAAATCTGCTACAATTAATATAGATGGAACGGATTATGATATTTATTCAGAGAAGAATACAGACACAAAAGCTACATAGATTCCATTAAATGGAACAGATTCAACTAGGGGATTACTTTTTTCTGCTTTAACTGGTTCTACACAGACTACAGATACTGTATATACTTCAAATAAAATATAGTATAATGATTCCTCACCAACTTTATATTTTTACAATTCAAGTGGAACTAAATCGGGCTATTATAAGTTTGATTCAATAGCTTTAGCAAATTCAACTACTTTATATTCTGGGTTGTTAAAAACTGCTAACGTAACTGCGAATAGAACTTATACATTACCAAACGCGACTGGAACTATAGCTTTAACTACAGATATTCCTACTATTTCAATAACCCAAAATTTGACAAGTGGGACAAAATCTGCTACAATAAATGTAAATGGAACAGATTATGATATTTATTCAGAGACGAATACAGATACGAAAGTTACATAGACTCCTTTAAGTGGAATTAACTCAGGTAGAGGGCTGCTTTTTTCTAATACGATGGGTTCTACGTAGTCTACAAGTATCGCGTATACTTCAAATAAAATATAGTATAATGATTCCTCACAAACTTTATCCATTTACGATTCTAGTAGAACAAAATACGGTTCTTTTAGATATGATTCACTATCTTTGGCGGCTAATTCATATAGAGGAACATTACGAGTTGATGGTATAACTGCTTCTAGAACCTATACATTGCCTGATGCAACCGGAACTATAGCTTTAACATCTGATATTCATTCAATTCCTACTGGTGGGACCGCAGGTCAAGTGCTTAAAAAAACTAGTTCAACTAATTATGATGTGGAATGGGGTGCAGTAGACGCACTTCCGTCGATTACATCTAGTGATAATAATAAAGTTTTAATGGTAGTAAATGGAGCGTGGGCGGCAGCTAGCTTACCCACATATAATGGAGGTGTAAGTTAAAATGGCGCTTACAGATTTAACGGGAACTACTTGGACCTTTAATGACGTTTTAAACTACGAAGAAAATAGTATTACATATTCTTTAAATTTTTAGTCTAATAATGAAGATTTTACTTAGTTACTACTCAACTACACTTAGTCGTAGTAGATGACTAGAATGCGGTATCGTATTGCGTCAACAACTAGTAATAAATATGTATATGAAAATGGTTGGGTTCTTCCAATATATAAAACAATTACTGTTACCGGCGGTACCGATGCAACTAATTCTACTCTTATTTCTTGGCTAAAAGCGAATGCGACTTGGACTAATTAGCCAGAAGGAGTTTTTATATCTTATTCTGGTTCTGAAATTACATCTATGGAAGAGAGTGGAACTAGGACACTTCTCACTAGCGGAAAGTATTGTGAGAGCGATATAGTAGTAGAATATACTAAACCTACTCCAAAATTATAGGAGAAAACTGTTACACCTACTACTGAACAATAGATAGTTACAGCTGACAGCACAACAGTTATTGCCAATACCGGTGATTTTTCGCAGAGTGGTACTCCAACTTATAATAATCCATCTACTACTGGTTATTATTCTTTCCCGATGGATTTAAGCGCGATTGAAACTGGAAAAACATATCATGTTACTGGTAGTGGTCAATATATGGCTCATAACGGCCAAGCAATTACCAATTATACTATAGACGACGACTGGGTCGCCGGAAATGATGATATTCCATTGTCCATAAATACTTTAAGTGTCCATTTAACTTGGACTTCATCCGGATTGAAGTTTACTATGCCAACTGCATATGCTCAGGGAGACAGAAATATTCAATTTAGCGGGAATATTTCATTTGCTGTTTCATCAGATTATGACGGCCTTTCAAAAGTTACTGTAAATGGAATACCAAGCGCAAATGGGGTGAGTTTTTAATTATGAGTAATTATTTAACAACAGATACAGATTTAATTGCAGTTGCAGATGCTATTCGTGCGAAAGGGGGAACTAGTAGTAGTTTAAGTTTTCCAGACGGGTATGTAAGTGCGATTTAGGATATATAGACTGGGGGAAATTTAGAAGATATAACAATAAATTAGGATTATTTAGCGAAATAGAATACGGTTATAAATAATGGAATTATTTTTTAGACCGATGAAACATATCCTGGAACTTCAGTAGTTATAGATAATGCGAGGTTTGCAAATATACAGAACGGAGATTTAGGCAAAAATGGTATTGGTATAAAAATAGAATTAAATAGAACTTATCACTGTACCGGCGAATTAAGAATTGAATGGAGTACGGGAGAATAGGAAATTTATAGTATAGATAGTGATTTTACGCCGGACAGCTATAATTTCGACACGAGATTGTCTTTCTCTTGGGAAGGAATAGAGACTTCTACCTAGACTTTTAGTGAAGTAAATCTTAGTTTTTAGTCTTCAGTTGCAAAGGGGTATAAAATTTTTATGCGTCCTGGTACAGCTAACGTAATTACAAAATCTGGTGTATTACTCGACGGAAGTTATTATCAAATATCTGTAACTAGCAATGGATTTGATACTATAAATTTAAATTTATCTGATAATCCTAGATTTTAGGCTATATATAAATCTTTAGCTTGCAGAAGCGTTATAGCTAGCTCCGCGTTGGGTGTTAGTGAATGGTGTAATAGCTTAAGTAGTATCTATTCATTTTAGTTTGCAGGGCAATCTTTATCTGGTGATTTTATTTTTAGTAATGTTAGTTTTGTAGGGCAATATGCTTTTGCCTGGAATTATGCTGGTGGTTTCACTGGTGGTACTACCTCGTATAATTTAACTTTTCCAATACTCTCAAGATTTTACGATAATTCACCTTTTGATATGAATAGAGGATTAACAAGTATCTATTGCCCTTCTGTCACCACTATTGGGAGTTATACTTTTTATCAATGTTCTAATTTGACTACTATATCCTTTCCAGAATGTACTTCTATTGGAAATAATGCTTTTTATACTTGTTCTGCGTTAACAACAGCTAATTTTCCAAATTGCATTACAATTGGTTCTTATGCTTTTTAGAATTGTTATTCTTTATCTACTATATCTTTTCCAGAATGTACTACTATTGGTTACTATGCTTTTAATACTTGTTCTGCGTTAACAACAGCTAATTTTCCAAATTGCACTACAATTGGTTCTTATGCTTTTTAGAATTGTTATTCTTTATCTAATATAAGTTTTCCAAATTGCACTACAATTAGTAATTTTGCTTTTTAGTATTGTCGTAGCTTAATAACAGTTAATTTTCCAAGCTGTACTACGATTGGCTCCTATGCTTTTTCAAGTTGTTATTCTTTATCTAATATAAGTTTTCCAAATTGTACTTCTATTGGCGCTTATGCTTTTTATTCTTGTTCCGCGTTGACAGTAGTTAGTCTTCCAAATTGCGCATATTTAAATGAATATGTATTCCGTAATTGTATAAATTTATCAAATTTTTATTTTATGGGCAGTTCTATTCCATCTATTACAAATTATACTTTTGCCTATACAACGCTATCTCATTCTACTTATTTAGGTTACTTTGGTTCAATTTATGTCCCCGCCTCTCTTTTAGCTTCCTATAAAACCGCTCAATATTGGTCTCAATATTCAGCTCGAATGGTTGGTATTTAATATAAAATATTTATCTATTTATGCGTAAAAAGGAGTAAAAATAATGAAACTCGATATTCTAATTCCACAATATAATGAAACAAATGATATAATAAAACCCCTTCTCGATAGTATAGCTATCCAACAAAATATAGACTTTAATAATATTGGTGTAATTATTTGTAATGATGGAAGTAACACTCATCTTACATCTGATTTTCTATCTTCCTATCCATTTAAAATAAATTATTACCTTGAACCGCATCGCGGCGTATCTGGCACACGTAATGCTTGCCTTGACCATTCAACCGCGGATTATGTAATGTTTTGCGATGCAGACGATATGTTCTATAATGCTTGCGGTTTATGGATAATGTTTAATGAGATGGAAGTAGGTTTTGATTCGGTTGTATCCGCTTTTATTGAAGAAACGCGCGACCCGCGCACTAATAAACCCGCCTATATAACGCATGATATGGACAGTACATTCGTGCATGGGAAGATACATCGTCGAGAGTATCTAATTAAACAAAAAATTCGTTGGAATGAGAAGCTTACTATACATGAAGATAGTTATTTTAATATCCTTTGCCAAAATTTAAGTGAGAATGTTAAATATTGCCAGACTCCTTTTTACCTTTGGAAATGGAGAGACGAGAGTGTTTGTAGACATGACCCCAAATATATACTAAAAACATATAAAAATATGTTAGATAGTAATGACGCGCTTATAGGTCAATTTCTTTCGCGCGGTAGAGAAGATAAAGCGGCGTTTTATGCGGTTTTTATGATTTTTGATTCTTACTATACGATGAATAAGCCAGAGTGGATTAATCAAGAAAATAAAGAATATAGAGATAGTACAGAAAAACGATTTTCTTCTTATTATCGAAAATATAAGAGTTTATGGAATAATTTAGCCACAAATGATAAAATGCAGATTTCTAATATGGTGCGCACGCGCAACGTACAAGAAGGAATGTATATGGAAGCAGTAACAATTAATGATTGGTTAAGTCATATTGAAAAATTAAAGTAAATAAAAAAAGACTACGTATTATACGTAGTCTTTTATTTTTATTTATATCTTTTATCTTTCATAAATTCTCGCGCCTAAGCTTCGAGTTGTTCTAGCGTTCCGTTATTTGCAATTACCATGTCATATAAATCTGGATTAAAATTTTCTTCGCAGTCGGCGCTATTATCCTATTGCGTAGAGAGCGCGCGCTGTATGAGAATAGCCTATGCGTTATACTTATCTCTTAACTTCTAAATCTCAGAAGGTTCGCGCACATCTATAAAGAAAATTAATTTATCACCGTCATAATCTCGCTAATCCATCCATCGCTTTTCTAATTCTATATAATGCGCGACTTCATTAAAAGGAAAATTATTATATTCTATAAGTAACTATTTTAAATCTGCTAAAAATTTTCTATCTTTAGGTTCTTTTGCACCGTTCCATCCACATTTCTATGCTATCTCCTTTACAGGCTAAATAGAAGAAAACATACGTACATAGATAGGATTGAGTGCAAAACAAAAGTTCTCGAAAGTAGTTTTTCCACTTCTTGGAAGGCCATTAATGACATAAACCTTCATTCTACATCACCTACCTTATAATATTTTATATATTTAATATCTCTATATTTATCGCTCCAAACCTCATATCCGCAGTCAGGACATGGACAAGTATAAGCATATTTTGGTCTTAAATCCGTTGTATCTTCTTCAAAAATACAGCCGCAATTCATACATTCAAACGTAACAGTTCTAGTTATTTCCTCTCTTTCTATTCTTCCATGTTTTATAATTCTCATTTAGCCTCCATCGCACCGCGCTTAGCAAGCTTGTCTACTAACTCATTTTCCTCATGCCCAGAATGCCCCTTAATTTTAATAAATAAATTATGTGTGTCTCGAAAATAAGGGATTAATATCTCCCATAAATCTCTATTTGCTACTGGCTTGCGCGCGCTATTAATCCACCCGTTACGTTCCCAGTTTTCATACCACCGTTGCTCATATGAATTAATAATATATGCACTATCACTAATTATATGTAAATCTATTTTTTCTCCGCAGATAGCGCGCGCGGCTTGAATTGCCTTGATTACCGCAGTAAGTTCCATACGATTATTAGTAGTATTTAACTCTCCACCATAATCTTTTATCTGCTCGCCGCCATCTAAATAAAATACATATGCCCAACCCCCTCGGGCATTCTTTGTCCCATTCCCGCTGGTCGCGCCATCAGTATAAATATCAATCCAATTTTTCATTATTATTTAAATACTCCCACACATTATTCCAAATTTCAAAATTTTCTTTATTTGCATCAGAGATATCACTAAGCCATTCATGCGCGGGACGCCCACTATTCTTCCTATCCCAGATATATCTATTATTCTTAAACAATTTTTTATTGTGCGCGAGGAATTTTATATATTGAAAGAAAGTACACCCTAATTTAATCTTATAATTAAATAGCGCCGCGACTGAATCTGCAATTCTAATACAAATCTTACCATCTAAATAATTTGGATTAAATTCTCCGATATTAATTATATTATTATCGCGCGAGCCTTCTCCATACATATTAATGTAGAGAATTTCTGTAAATTTCGCTAATTTATTTTCATTTCCCATATTACTATATCTCCTTTATTTCTATAAATATTATACCATAATTTTCTTTAGATTGCAAATTATAGATTTTTAAATTAAATAACTTACTTATAATATAGGATAATAAATACCGGAGGAATATTAAATGGAATTTAAAAGAACTATAAAATTAGGAATGAGTGGCTCCGATGTATTATATATAAAGAAAAAACTCTTTGAATTAGGAATGTATTCTAATAAAATAAAACGTATTAGAAGTAACTAGTTTCGAAAAGATAGCGTAGAGGCTACAGAGAAATTTTAGAATACTTATGACTCTATTTGTGAAGGACCACTAGAAGTAACAGGTACTATCTACGAAGCTTGCTGGGAAGCTATTGAAGCGGCGGCTCGTGGAGAAATAAAACCTAAAGTAGACCCGACTCCAACTCCGACTCCCACCCCAGAACCTGAAAAAGGTATATTAGATGCATATACTTGGATAATGCCGGCAAAGCGAAGTGCAATTGAAAAAGATTTACTTAATACTAGCGAGATGCGGCGCAACATCTGTTTAGATATACTTAAATACGCCTTTGACCCAGAATATAGAGCTCCTGGAGTGCGCGCGCTGTATATGTGGGGAGGTAATTTATATAATACCGACCTTAAACTTAATATCGCAACTGCTACAAAAATAGAAGTTGGTGCGAAGCGTTATCCAAAAAAATATGATGGCGGGCGCAAAGAGTGGATGCTTAGTGAAGTTAAGAAAAACCCTAATTTACCGGCTTCTGACTGTTCAGGTATGGAAGTAGGTTGGCTAAGGAAGTTTAAATTAACTAATAATAGATTTGACTAGAATGCGAATGCATTAGGTAGCACGCAATTTAGTATTAAATGTGACATAAAAGATTTATAGCCTGGTACATTCGCGCATAGAGATGGCCACTTAGGAACTTATGTTGGCGGAGGCTATATAGTGGAATTTGTTGGCGGCGCGTATGGATGCCAATTAACAAAAAGAACTGATAGAAAAGTTTGGAATTTTGTTGAATAGAAAATGCATACATTCTCTGCGTGGGAAGATTTTTGGAATTTTAAGGAGCTATTGAAGTATGATTGAAGATAGAAAAAAGGATGACTTTATTAAAAAAGTTATAATTGGTACTTTTGGTTTTCTTTTTATTTTTACTATTGTTATGATAGTAGTTTTCTTAATTACTGGTAATACTCCAGATGTACTAATTGGGGCTGTATTTGCGGCCTGCGTCGGAGAATACTCAGTGTGCGGAATGATAAAGAAAACTAAAGAAAAAGAACTGACTGAGCGCATGAAGGAAGGGTGCTTAGACGTTGAGGATGAATATGAAGATAATGATGACTTTAGTGTAGCGGGGAGTGTATTTGAACCAGTGGATGAATATATAAGTCTCGCGCACGAAGGAGATATTGAAGAGGAGGCTATTGATTAATATGGATAAAGAATTCTTATGGCAACTTTTTGTACAGTTTTCTCCGCAAATTTTAGAGTTAATAATCTTAATTGCGGGTTTATTAATTATTAATGCTTTTAAAAAACAAGGCGCCTCAAAAGAATAGATTGCGCTTATTGAAAGTGCATATGAAATTCTTACAAGAGCCGCGCGCACAACTAACCAGCTTTGGGTTGAAGCAATTAAAAAAGCGGGTGGAAAATTAACTGAAGAAGAAGCCGAACAAGCTAGAAAAGATACAATAGAAACATTTAAACAAATGATTACAGAAGCTATGCAATTTGCAATCGAGCAGGCTTATGGGTCTATTGATAAGTGGATTGAGTTAAATCTTGAGAGTGCGGTAAATAGTGTTAAAGATGTTTATATTCCAATCGTAGAAGTAGAAGAATAAAATTTGAAAGAATTTAAAATTTATGTTATTCGCGCGCGTATAAATATAATAGGAAGAAAGAGCCTAAATTTTAGGCTCTTTTTTATTTACAATAATATTTTTTAATTTTGAATTCTTTTAAATTTTATGATATAATAATTATAGAATAAAAGAAAGGCGTTTTCAGCGAGTTGGCGCAGACGTCTTGAAAGGAGATAAAATATGAATAAATTTGTTGATGCGGTAAAGATTGAGGCAGCTGAGAAGTTTACGGAGAATGGGGCTTTTGCCTACAATAGTACTGGTAATAGTGCGCTTTTGGACCTTTTTGGAGTGGTAGGCGCGCTCAGGACTCGAAGTGAAGATGAGATCGAGACAAAATTTGCAGATGCGTATAATGAAAATTGGGAATTGGCTATGCGACTTTTGTTTTATACTCGTAATATTAGGGGTGGTCTTGGGGAACGTAGGACTTTCCGCATTATGTTGAAGTGGCTTTGTAGAGAGCATATAGAACTTGCGGAGGCTAATATTCCTAATGTTGTGGAATTTGGACGATTTGATGACCTTTACACCTATGTTGATACGCCCGCAGAATATGCTATGTGGGAATATCTTAGTGATATTCTTACTAGAGATTACGAACAGATGCTTCTCGGGCATCCTGTATCTTTGTGCGCGAAGTGGCTTAAGAGTATTAATACTTCTAGTAACGAATCTCGTAGGCTCGCGCGCATGACTATGCAGAATCTTGGGTTTAAGACTGAAAAGCAATATCGCAAAGTTCTCGCGCGACTTAGAAAGTATTTGGAAGTTACTGAGCATCAGATGAGTGCGCAGGAGTGGGATAAAATTAATTATTCTCATGTGCCGGCCTATGCGATTAAGAATTATGGGTCTGCTTTTGCTACTCATGATTTTGAGCGTTGGAATCAGTATTTAAATGATTTAAAAAATCATAAGGAAGGTGTTAAGGTTAATGCAGGGACTCTTTATCCTTATGACCTCGTAGAGAAAATTAGTGGCGATAGCTGGTATGGGACTTTTAAGTACGACGAGCTGACTGAACAACAGTGGAAGGCTTTGCCTAACTACGTACAGGATGGCGCAAATGTATTGATTATGGCGGATGTGAGTGGTTCGATGACTGGGCGCCCGATGGCGACTTCGATTGGTCTTGCGAATTATTTTGCACAGCGTAATCACGGTGCTTTTGCGGGTCTTTATATGACCTTTACTGGTAATCCGCATTATATTACTGTTTCTCGTAATGATAGCTTGCAGGTGATGTGCAAGAAGGCATTTACAGATGTTGGTTATAATACCGATTTGAATAAAGCCTTTAGACTTATCTATAATACTGCTGTGCAGAACCATGTGCCGCAGAAGGATTTGCCGAGAGCGCTCGTTGTAATTTCTGATATGGAAATTGACAACTATATTCGATATAATAATTTGGACTTTTTGCAGAAGTGGAAGCAGTTGCTCCGCGAAGCTGGGTATGAAATGCCGCAGTTGGTATGCTGGAATGTAAATGCGCGTAATGATACTTTTCTTGCGCAGGCGGCAGAGAAGGGTATTAAATATTTAAGCGGGAGTTCCGTATCTGTATTCAAGGACCTTATTAGTACATTGAATTGCGAGAGTGCATACGATGCTATGATTAAGGTTCTAATGAATAAGATGTATGACCGAGTCATTACAGAACTTCCGGCTCGCGCCATGTAAGGAGTAATATATATATGGAGAAACTCGTAAATATTTTATCTGATTTTATTTCAAAAAACGAATCTGAACTTATGCAAGATAGCATTAATTATCTTCGTATAAATAATATTCCTATTTTTGATGAAAATGGAAAATATAGAGGTTTAGAAGCAATTCTTGAAGATGTTGCGAATGTTGAGGCTTCTAAATTTGAAAAATCTTAAATTTTATGATATAATATTTATAGAAAATGAAAAAAGGAGAACTTCGAAATGGCTTTGAAGCGAGCAACTTATAAAGTAGAATTTAGTTTTAATGATTTATCTCTTGCGGAGCAAGATAGACTTTATCGTAAGCTTTATTCTATTCTAGATTTTGACCTAAAAGATAGAATGGCTATTAATGTCACCGATTTGCTTGGTGGTCAGCATGATGTTTTTTTGAATAAGGGAATCCGTCCCGACGGAGTTGCTTGTGAGAAGTGTGGAGACGTAGATTGCGCGCGGTGTAAGATTTGGAAGCGCGCACAAGAACTTAAAGAGGAAAATAATAATTAAGGAAAGGAAATAAAAATGGATAATTCTAATTATCGGTATGTTGTTAATGAAGATGCTGGTGTTGTTGTGTGCTTGATGGGACGATATGATTTTATTGAGGAAGTAGCTACTTATGCTCTTAATAAGCTTTGCCGCATTCTAGAAAACGCAAAGTTTAGCCAGTATTTTAATTATAATGATATTTTTCATGATGCAGTAGAGAACTATTTGAATAAAAACTTGCCGCTTAATGATGTGCGAGCTATTGCACGTTGTAATTTTGAGGCCGGTGATAGCTTTGACGAGTTTACTGGCCGATTGATTGCCGCGCGCCGCATGGATTTGAATATTGCGGAAGTTGCACTTGGGTTTTTGGACAGTATTTTTAGGGAGTTTGATTTCTTTTTGGATGAAGTTGGCAAGCGTGCGACAAATATTGAGAAGTATTGTTATGCGCTTAAGAGAGATATTAAGGAAATTACAGAGTTTGATGAAGAAAATCCTCTCTAATTTTTTAGAGTTTAAAAAATTTTTGAATACTTATAATTAAGTTTAAGACACATGCAGCAAATTTTATACCGCCTTTTAATTTAATTTTGGTAGAATTAAATGTGTCTTGAAAGAGCTAGTAATAGCTAGCTCATATGCGCGAGTGGTGGAACGGCATACACAACAGACTTTTGGCAGATTTTTGGTCTAATTTATTGTAATCTCTCTGCCAATTTTCTACTTATAAGTAGAAAGAAAAAAGGAGATTAAAATAATGAAGAAGTATGAGAAATATACAGTAGAAGAATTAAAAAAGATTTGCGATGAAAGCGAATCTTATAGAGAAGTGGCTTAGAAAATAGGTTATAATCCTGATGGTGGTAGTTATTTAACATCAATAAAAGAAATGGTTAAAAAATATAACCTTGATATAAGTCACTTTAAAGGACAAGGACATACTAAAAATTTAGGTAAGCATAGAACTTCAACTGAGCAATATTTAAATAATGAAGTAAAAATAACTTCCTTTAAATTAAGAAATAGGTTAATTGAAGACGGTTATTTTGAAAGAAAGTGTTGCAGTTGTGGATTAACTACTTGGTTAAATGAACCAATACCTTTAGAATTGCATCATAAAGATGGAAATAAATATAATAATAGTTTATCTAATTTAGAATTACGTTGTCCTAATTGTCATTATTTTACTGATACTTATAAGACCAAAAATATAAAATAAGAGCACTTGGATAGGAAACTTCCAGAGTGAATGTCGGCTAATTCGGTGAAAGACCTTATGGGTTAACGCCGAGCTAAATTGAATAATTGGTGCTTGATGGCAAATGCATTTGAATGTTCATGAACCTCACAGAGAATTTGAATGTCTCGATGGAAAAGTTTGAGCAAGAAAAAGGTAAATGGAGTTTGAGGAACAGCCAAATATTCATAAATGTGTAGAGACTATATACCGACCTCCTAAATCGTAAGGTATGGAGAAGACATAGTCCAGACTACAACGCAATAATGCGGCTATGGTAACATAGAGTAGTAAGAAAATCTGTCGGCGAAAGCTTGCGGGTTCAAATCCCGCCTCGCGCACCACTAATTATTTGGATACGTATAGGCTTTGGTAAGAGGACCCTATAAGTAGTTGATAGTGGAACAATAACCTATACGTGGGGACGTGGCGCAATTGGTAGCGCAGTAGCTTTGCAAGCTAAAGGTTGAGAGATCGTACCTCTTCGTCTCCACCACGGGTCTACGACTTTTGCTTAGTTGGATGCGTTAAGGGAACTAAGCCTGGGCAAGCAACGGCTAATTGCTGCAGTAGAGGTAAACAGGCTCTATAAATATCGGTAGGTATGACTAGTTGGCGATGTCACCTGACTGTAAATCAGGCACGTAAGAAACAACGTAGGTTCGACTCATACCCTGCCGACCATCTGCTCTTGTAGCCCAACTGGCAGAGGCATATGGCTTAGGACCATAGTAGTGTGGGTTCAAATCCCACCGAGAGTACCAATATGCGGAAGGTGGCGAAATTGGCAAACGCACCGATGTAGGTAAGATTAGGCTGAGATCGTGGTAAATTGTGGTTCGAATCCACTCCTCCCGCCCGATACGTTGGGATTAGTTTAACGGTAAAACTTTAGATTGTGGCTCTAAGATTATTGGTTCGACTCCAATATCCTAACCCATATGCGCCAGTAGCTCAGCCGGACAGAGCAATAGCCTTCTAAGCTGTGTGTCGGGCGTTCGAATCGCCCCTGGCGCGCCATCTACGAAAGGAGAAACTATATGACTAAAATTTATCTTGCGGGTTCTTGTAGTTCTGAACAACGTACGTTAATGCAGAAGGTTGCTTCTAAGCTACGTGAAAATGAGCAAATTGAAGTTTATTGCCCCTTTGAACTTAAGATTCCTAACGCGTGGGATATGTGCCAGGAAGATTGGGCATATAATGTTTTTGAAAAAGATATTGAAGCTATTGATGCTTGTGATATTTTTCTTATGATTACTCCTGGAAGGAACAGTACTGCTGGTACTAATTTGGAACAAGGATATGCTTATGCAAAGAATAAGTATATTATTGTAATTCAATATACTAATGATAATACTAGTCTTATGACTTATAGTGCTTCAGATATTTTTATTAATAGTTCTGAAAATCTTGTTATAGATAATGTTATGAGAGCATTAAGATTAGGAAATGTTCAAGAAGGAAATTGTTATACTACTTTAACTTAATTTATACTGGTGTAGTTCAGTTGGTTAGAGCGTCACTCTGATAAGGTGAAAGTCGGTGGTCCGAGTCCACCCACCAGTACCATATACCTTCTTAGCTCAGTTGGTAGAGCAGCAGACTCTTAATCTGAAGGTCCAGGGTTCGAAGCCCTGAGGAGGTACCATTGTATGGCTCGGTAGCTGAGAAGGTATTAGCAACGCACTGAAAATGCGTAGACGATGGTTCGATTCCATCCTGGGCCACCAAGAGTAGCATAA
>Ga0247610_10000252_pt1 | contig 83851 bp, 103 predicted proteins | sample 174DNAGHGhighgp2_FD_193483 | JGI IMG/M metagenome (GOLD analysis project Ga0247610, IMG submission 193483) | Sheep rumen microbial communities from Palmerston North, Manawatu-Wanganui, New Zealand - 1742 DNA GHGhigh gp2 | ecosystem: Host-associated > Mammals > Digestive system > Stomach >... | reverse complement strand
CATATTCTCTTCTGATAGAAAAGATGGCGAAGGTAAAGTATATAATATTCTATTAGGAGTAGAAATAACTGCTGAAGATAGAGAGTTCTTAAAACGTTGGGAGGATGCTGGATATACGAACTATCAGACTATTAGCGGCAAAACCTATCAAATAGTAGGCATTATTAAAAATCCTAATAAAGAAAATACTGAAAGTAAAGAAGCCTATAATAACCTTTATAAAAAGGTAATTGTAGAAAGTGCTCTTCGTCAATATTCAGCAGATGGCAATAAAGAAGGTTTTCGTATTGGATTTAGACCCAATACTACTACTCCTTATTATACTACTATTAAGGATTTTTATAGTGGTAGAATGGCACAAGCTAATTCTGAAACTGAAGATTATGACAGTATTACAGCTTCTATAAATGAAAGAACCCTTTCTAATATTAAAAATAATCCTATTGGTGGACATGGATGGGTTTTATTTACTACTGATAAAGATGGTATATTAGAAGCTAATTATTCTCCAGGTTTAGACTTAAACAGAGTTCAAAATTTTGGCACATTACCTATAACTAAATCTGGCTGCTTATATTTAGTAATCCCAGGTGCTAATGGTAAATATTACTATCAACACGTTAATATTAAGCGTTTTAAGGAATTTGACTTCAATGAAAACACTTTAATAGGTAACGAAATAAAGTCTATAATTAAAGATATTTTAACTTATGATAGTAAGAATACTAAGAATACTAATTGGGAGAAGCGATTAACTGCTAAGAGAAGACTAGCTGAATGGCTCTATATTCCTAAGGGATATGAGTTTTCTATACATCCAAGATCTGCAGGTGCTCGTATTGCGGATAGAGAAGTTAACACTGTTGAAGAGGCTATTGATGCTTTGAAAAATTCTTCTGTACGTTTCCAGATAGACAAGAATCTAGTCACTGTAGATAAAGAAGCTATTGATAATATGGCTTTAAGTGGTCTTATAACAACGGACTATTTAGATACTTATCATCATAATGGCAATTACTCTATTAACTATCTGGATGAGACTGGCAATGTTATTCTTCCTAGGGTTAGAAAGCCTAAATTAACTGAGGGAAGATATTTGTCCGCTGGTAAACCAGAAACTTTGAGATCCATTCAACATAATAATAAAGAATACGAGATTGATGTAAATACTAAACATGTATATTATAAAGGTCGAGATATTCAAGGAGATTATGAAGAAGAGGAAGTGATTTTTCTTTGGGAAATCCTCAATGGTGAAATTGAAGGAGTTGAAGGAGAAGGCTTAACTATGTATAGAAAGGAAATGAGCAATGGTATAACTGCAACGGCCGTTAAATATGGCAAGAATAATATAGCTAAGATAGTTAATACTAGTGAAGAGCTTCAGACTATATATCAAAATATACAAAAGTATAAAACCGAACATCTATCAGATAACTCTATAGAGAAAGGCCGTCATATTATAATGGGAGAAGAAGTTCCACAAGTTCCTCAAAAAGCGGAACAGTTATCTCTATTTCCTGAAGAACCAGTTGAGGAATCTCAAAAAGAACCTCCTGTTCAAGAAACAAAAGAACAAGCAGGTACTCCAGTTAATAAACCTTCTGTTGCACCTAAGGGCAGATCCTTTGACGATATAGCGAGAATGGCTAAAGCTAAACGTCAGAAACAAAAAGCTGCAGAAGTTAAAGAAATAACTTATACACAGGAGCAAATGGATAGATTTAATATTGTTAAATTTGGACAGAAACCCAATGCCATTATGGAATATGTGAAGTCTAAAGGCATTAATATTGTAAGTGAAGAAGCTAACGAATTAGATCCTTCCACTCTTGCTAAGAAAGTTGGGTTTGATAATATCAACCAAATGCTAGACGATTTGGAACACTTTGTAAACTGTGGTTAATTATTAAAGGGAAGCTAAATGCTTCCCTTTATTTTTATTAACTATTTTATTAAGATGCCTTATTTTTAAGGTATAATGTTTTGTTTTTAAATATATTTTTAGTATTTTTGTAAATAAATTATTTATAATATATGAAAGCAGGAAGTTTTTGTCCACTACCTAATAGTAAGGTAGTAAATGAAATCGTTGATTTTTACAATATACCTAGAGAAGGTGCTGTAAATATCTTCTCTAAAGTAGGTACTGCTAATAATAAGCTAGCAAAAGCGGAGTCTCTTAAAGATATTCAAGATTCTAAAGAATTTAAAGAGGCTTTGGCTGATGCATATCTTATAGGTAAGCAAGTATCTTATACTGAAAAACAATATGAATTTATTAGAGAAATGCAATCTAATGGTGCTTTAACTGGAGATTACGAAGTTATTGGACCGTTAGCTTCTAATGTAGAGTTAATTAAAAATATTTTCGGTTCGCAAAATGTAGTTACTTGGACTTCAGATGGGGAGACTTCTAATATAAGAATAGCAGAACCCAAGGATACTATTATTGAGGAAATGCCAACAAATCCAGTACAGCTATCCTTATTTTCTGAAGAAGCAAAACCAGAAATTAATTCTAATATTAAACCCACTTTAAAAGCTAAAATGACTTTTTCATATGGAAAAGCTAAAAGAAGTGATATTAAATCAGCTACTACATTTGAAGCTATCAAAAATGGTGAGAGGACTGCTACTACTAGATATATTTCCGATGGTCATATTGAATATTGGCAAAAAGCTAAAGTTGGAGATATTGTAGAATTTGATAATGGTAAAGGAGAGACTATTTTGGTAGAAATTACTTCTCCGCTAAGAAAACTAGATTATACTGAAAGTCCAGAAAAATGGTCTAAAAAAGAAGGGTGGTCTGTTGATTATTTTGTGACTAAAGTACTACCTCGTATTAATGAGGCTTATCAAATAGAATATAAATTAATAGAGCCTTCTAATTTTAATATTACTCCAACTCGAAGCCTTGAACCTTATATAGAAGAAACTTCAGATAGAGTCAAACGTACAGTAGATGACTTAGATAACATGTCTGCAGAAGACAGGGAAAGAATTCTTGGCTCTTCAGAAAAGAAAGCTTATAAAACTGCAATAGAAAGAGCTGAAAGAATGGAAAAATCTAGTAAGTACCTTATTAATATAGAACATGCTAATAAAAAACAAATCGACTTTTATAACAAGTTTAAGGATGATCCTGCAGCCATGCATTTTTTGGCAGAAACCGCTGTAAAGTATTTTTCCTATGTTGTAACTCGTTTACAAACAGACCCTTCTGCTAATGAAGAATTCTTTGACGATCAGTTTGTTAGTAAAGATTTTACTACAATGTCTCGCGAGGATATTCTATCTGACAGATCTGTTACTTCTGCAATTTTAAATATTGCCAGAAGTTTATTGGATCCTGAATTTGCTGGTGATATAGATGCTAAAAGAGCTACTCAATTAAAAGATGCTTATGATGATTTCTACACTTTAATGTCTTTAAAGTCCGATATGTTACTTAGACAAGAGCATATTAGGCTTAACGAAGATGGTACTATAGATACCTATGTAAAACAAGCAGAAGAGACAGCCAACGAAGAGGAGGAAAATAATGAGGATTCTACAGATGATGAAATCAAGCAAATATTAAGTCCTCGTGATACTCTCTCTATGTCTAATAATGACTATAGTGTATCTACAAAGATATCACAAAATATAAAGGTATTGCTTTCTACTATTCAGAATGTAGATAAAGAAGGTAATATAATTTATGATACATTCGGTTTTAATCTTCCTACATTTATAGATGCTAATACCGCAGAGCAAAGCTTATTAAATTGGTTGCAAGGATGCGAAACCAAATCTGAAATGTTTGAAAGATTAAACCAAATAGCTTCATCTCAGCCTTGGATTAATATGCTATTAAGTCAGTTAAATACTGATAATCCAACTCCTATGCAAGAAAGATTATCTTCGCAGTTTTATGTGGACATGTATAAAATTGCTACTCATTTTTCACAAACTTTTGTAAGAAAAAGTGCAGACAATACAGACATTTTTGTGCGAAGAGATTTGGGTAATAAAAAAGCTGCGGATGCTTTAAAACAGTTACTATATAAAGCTTCTAAAGGCCAACTGTCCTATCAAAGAAATGGAGAGGTACAAGTAGGAAGAGGTTCTTTGGTTGCCGAAATAATGGCTAATACATATAATAAGGCTTTAGATTTCAGAAAGGAAGGTTTTGATGCAATGCCTAATGGCGTTTATGGAAGGCTTCGTGCTATTTATGAAGATCCTAACACTTATAATGATGCTTTAGATACAGAATTACATCTTAAAAAAGAATCTCCTTTATATGATATTTATAGATATATTACAGCTTTAGGTATTGATATTGAAGAGTCAACACTTCCAATAATGCTATCTTCTGATATTTATGTAGAAGATTTTACTAATACTGTAGCACATAGATTATTAACTAGTTTATATACTTTAGCTAAAACTATTTCTGATAGACAAATAGCCATTCAACAAGGTAGATATAATCCTGAGAATAGGACCATGTTTGACTTTGATGATTCTTATACAGTATATTATCGTTATAGGGATTTAATTAACGAATTGATGGATTATGAGACGGCAGATATAGAGCCTATGGTATATGATAATAATAAAGCTCACTATGTATATGCTAATCCTTCTTTTATTCAAACTCTAGTATATAAGTTAAAGAATAAAAGTAATAATGAGCAGAAATTTGCTAAGTGGTTTAAAGACAGATATGATAGGTTTAAATGGTTTTCTTCTGGATATGATGAAGGCGGAGAATTACGGGACTATAATCTAGATATGCTAAGACGTCTTCGTTATGAACCTAAAGCAAGAGCTGTACTAGAGCATTCTCAAAAACTTTCTTATGATGGCGTTAAGTATTCACAGCAATCTGATTTGAATTACACTCTAAATATCATATCTGATTTCTTCTATGATAAAAAGAAAGAAACTGCTTGGTATCGTACTCCTATTGCTTCTGATAAGCCTTCTCATGATTCAATTAGATGGTTTAGAGACAGTTCTAAAGGATATGAAACTCGTATTGCCAAACAAGCATTTAAAATAATGCAACAAGAGATTACCAGAGCAAAATCTGTTGTAGAGGAATCTCTTATTGGTGATAAGAGCACGATGTTTAAATACTATGATATCGCTTTTAAAGATAAAGATAAAGCAGCCAGACATGCAGCAGTATTACAAAAAAAGAAAAATGGTGAAAAAATAACTAAAGCAGATATCACAGATGCTAATGGCAACTATTTATATGTTGGTACTGGTGCTTCATTCCATTATTTACCAGAATTAAATAATCTTATTATTTCAGATTCTCCTTTAGGGAATAATATAATAGATGCTATATTTAATAGGGGAAGCCAAATTAATGAAGAAATAGGTCCTTTTGTTAGCTACTTTATGGATTATATGGATAATACTTTTATCCAAGAAGAATTAGCTTCTCTAGAGAGTCTTGGCGCTTTTGCTATTGAAACTAAGACTATTTATAATGAAGAGACTGGAATAGAAGAAGAGGTCACGTTATTTACGCATTTTCAAAGCATTATCAATCAGTATAAGCCAGAAGGAATTACTTACAAATATCTTTCTTTAGAGAGCCAATTAGATATCATTCAGGAAGCCATGAGGGACTTCTTCTATAATACTAGAATTGTAAAGATACAATTAGCTCAATTGATTGGTGGTGACTTGGCGTTCTATGGAGATACTACTAACTTTCAAAAGCGTTTTGCGCAATCTCACTCTAGTGGTTTAATGTTTGACAAAGAAGCTACTATTCATGGCGAAAAAGTTTTTGATGACGAAGGTAAATTAAGATCTTTAACTATTAAAAGTTATAAGTTTAAATCTACTTTTAAAGCTAATATTGAGCAAGCTTTGAAAAACAGAGCAGCTTTGTTTGATGTAAATAATCCTATAGAAAGAGAACAAAAGAAAGCTTTGGAAGATTTAATTCCTACTATTATAGCTAAATATGATGAGGTAGATGCCACAGATGGTCAGGCATATTCCTCCTTAACTTCCTATAGAAAGAAACAAATAGGTAAGGGAGAATGGACTTATAGTGATCACGATGGCTTAGAGACTACTATGACAGATGAGGCTGTCTATCAGCGTTTCTTAAAAGGAAAACCCACTATTGCTGATTTTTATCATGTATTTGGACAAATTAGAAAACCTTTTGTATATAAAACAGTAGCAAAGAAACGTAATTCTTCCATAACTCCTTTAATTTCTGTTCCAATGCAGGATAAAAACTCTGAATACATGCTTTGCTATCTAGGTGCTTTAGTTACTAATTATAATCCAGATTCCATTATTGCTACTATATTCAAATGGATGGAAGATAGTGCTATTAAAAATCCAAGAAAAGGAATAGATACTATTAACTTTGATTCCGCTGTTAAAGAAGGTAACCATTTGGAAGTTATTGATATATCAGATCCTCTATCTAAAATAGATACATCAGACAAATCATTAACAAAGGAACAACTAGATAAGCTTATTAACGAGGAGGTTACAAAGCAACTTAATAAAGCATATAATAGGGATGGTTCTTATAATGAAACCTACGTAGATGAATATGATGTTTCAGAATATAAGGAACAGCAAGTTAATCCAGAGCACTTTAAAGATCATGCTCAGCAAATGGGTTCACAGATTACTCCTTTAGCAGTTGCTGTTATTGATGATAGAATGACTGTTAAACAAGGAAATAAAACTCTAACGGGTAAAACTATTAAAGAACGCTATTTTAGAGCTCTTACGCATATGACCAGATTAAATGCAAATAAATTAGCTGAGGAATTAAAACTCGGAGAGGGTTATAATGCAAAAGAACATCAAGTAGCAGTATCTAAGTTTATTAAGAGAATGTTTAACGCCAATCAGAAATATAATGTAGAAGATAAAATAGCAATTTCTATAGTAGATGGAAGGCCTGTTGTTACTTGGGAAGATGAAATGCTTGCAGAAGACATTCAGGCTGTTTTAGCATCTGCTATTAAAAAGGCTATATATCATCGTGATATGAATGGTGGTCCTGTAGTTCAAACAACAGGTTGGGGTATTGACAGGTCATTAGCAATGCGTTTCTATGATAAATCAGGTGGTTTGCTATTAACCTTAACAGAATTTGCAAAAAAAATTGGCAAAACAGTTGAGGGTGCTGTTTCTGAATATAAAGCGTATATTTCAGAAAATCAAGGCACTTTTGCTTACTATGAAGCTAAAGTACCAATGACTGAAGATATTAAGGAATTTGCTATTAAATACGGTATTAAAGATGAAAAAGAATTAATTGAGGATCTTCCTAAGGAAGTGTTAGATATGATAGCTTATCGTATTCCTACAGAATGGGCATATTCTGTTTTTCCTATTAAGGTAGTGGGCTTTACAAGTGAAAACAGTGGTGATTCTGTAATGTTACCTTTAGAGGGTACGTTAATTTCAGGCTTCGATTTTGATACTGATAAGCTATTTATAATGACAAAGTATTATAAGTTTGATTCCAAGAATAACAAATTCACGGAAATTACACTTGATAATTACGATAAAGAAAACTCTAGAGAGGAATATAAAGCATGGGCCAATGAAGCTTTAGATATGATGCGTGCTGCTTTGCTGTCAACAGATACTACTGCTGAAATGTTCCAACCTGGAAACTTTGAAGATTTGGAACAACTGTCCTATATTTACAGCATCCTTAAGAATACTGATTATACTATACCTCAAGTACAGCAGATGTCCGAATCTCAAAGAAAAGATCTCGCTTTATCTTTTGAGCAAGGAGATATTGGTAGATTATCTTGGGATGTAAAGATGCATCGACTTAATATGGTATCTAAAGACCTAATTGCGCAAGCTGCTGTAAGTAGTGTTTCTCATGTATTTTTATCTTTAGCTTCTGAAAATAGACCTATATATCAAAAGATTCCTAAGTCAAGAGGTTTCATATTTGATAATATAAGTGTTATGAATAAAATACAAGTAGATGCTAAATATGGCTTTGATAATTCTTTAATAAGTACTTATCTATGCAAATATATTGGAGCTTCTGCTGATGGTGCTAAAAATCCTGTTCTAGGTCGTATTGGTGTAACTCAGCTATCTATGAATCTTATAAGCACATTATTACGTTGGGGATTTAATAATGAACAAGCTACTCTGTTTGTTACTCAGCCTATTATACAGCGTTTAATTGTAGATTATGAAAATGCAGTATTAACAGATCCTGGAGTTAATCCAAAAAATATTGCCAGAGAATTAGAAAAGGAAATCGCAGGAGATAATGTTGAGGTATATAGGAGATTACCTAAGAATATTAGTACGCCCTCTCTATATGAGAGACTTACTATTCATGATAATGAACAAGATGAAGCAGTACAATTAGATGTGACATTACTAGAGATTTTTTCAACTATATATACAGCTTCTCAGCAATTAATGAATTTGGGTAATTTTGTTAGACACAATTCTGTTTCACAAGGTCCTAGAAGTACTATTGGAGGAATCAGAGCTCAGCGAGATAAACGTGAAGATGCGGCAGTTGCCATAGAAAAATCTTTTGAAGGGGTTTCCGTAGAATCATTAGAGAAGTTATTACCTCATATTTCTGAGATGATTTCAGATACAGATAAATTAGTAGATTCTATTATAATGAGACTATTTCCTTCTTATGAGTCTAACTTATATACTTATACTGAAAATAGAATTAAAGCAGTGATGAGAACACGTTATTTAGATGACGAGACGGAAAATCAGTTACACAAAGCTATGAAATTATACTGTTTTTCTAAGCCTTGGTCTTCTAAAGAAAGTTCTAATGCTGGATATACAGATGTAAGGGCTCCAATTATTGATTTACAAGATTCTCGCACTTTAAATCATTATGCTATTAATTTTGTTGATTGGTATGAAAAACAATTAGAAACCATTAAACAGAAATCTCCAGAAGATTATATGCGATATATTGAAAATAATGAGTTATTACATGAATTTGTAATAGAACCCCCTACTGATAAATTCCCTGTAAGAGCTATCAATACTAATATTTCAGGATATAGCAAGGATAAAATTGCGGTATTGCAGAACGCTTGGTCTTCTTTAATAGCTTCTGATAATCAAGATATTAAAGACTTGGGTATAGAGCTATTTAAATACTTTGCATTAAGGAGTCATTTAGGTTATAGTCCAAAAACGCCTTTTCATATTGCTCCTACAAGTGTTAAAGTTGCAACTCCTGGCTATAATACTGCACAAGATTCTGCTAATTTTTATACATCTTCTTATGATAAAGACGAAGAATTAGCACTACAATTCATTCTAAATAACTCTGATAATGCTCTTCTTGTTCCTTATGTAAATGTGCAAGACTTAATGCAATTTATGGATTTAGATGAAGCTAGTGATACTGTTCGTTTTATGATAGATCCTGAATTAGAGCGCTTCTCTTCTATTATGGATGGAGAGCAAGGTGTACTTATAGTTAATAGTATTTTTAGGGATTCTAATACTGGAGATTTAGTATACTTAAAGAAACGAGGAGAAACTAGACCAGAAGTTATAACTTACTTAAAAATAGATGAAAATGGATATTCTGAACCATTTACTATAGAGCAAGCTTTTCCTTGGGGAGCACAACATGATTTTGCTGAGTATATTCCGGGAAAAGAAATTTCATCTAAAAGTATTTTTACTGATTTAAAAGAAGGAATTAAAACAATAGAAGACTTTGCAGATGCTTCTTATAGTATTCGTAGACAAGCAGCTGAAGACTATGTTAAATCTTTAAATGTCGAAGGTCTTGATATGAAAAAAGTCAAGAATGCTTTCAAGCAAAATGGTATCGAATACTCTGAGAATTTCGACAATAGTGTTTTCATTAAAAATGTGTCTGCTGCAAGACAAGAACTATTGTCTGGAGCTAAATTAGATGCTTCTGTGCTTTTAGAGAAACTTGGTTATAAAGGTAAAAACAATGAAACTGCTGCGGCTTTAGTTAGTAAAGTAACAGAGTCTATATTAAAAGATAAAAATGTATGTTAAATGCTTGTGAAATAATCCCTTCAATAAAGGGACAAAAAAGTAAATTATTTCAAGACCTTTTGGCTCATACAAAAAATAGAGAACTTACGAAGCAACTCTGGGCTGTAGCTCAGTCCAGAGAGCTTCTTAAGAATATACAAGGTATTGAAAGAGATGAAAATGGAGAAGTCACGTATGAGTCTTATAGTAAAGCTTTAAATTTAGACTCACTACTAGATAAATCTCAAAAAGCTTATAGCGACGCTATTACTATAGGCTTAATGAATAACAACAACGAAGCCGTAGAATATGATAAAGCCTCTGTTGTTATGCAAAAAGCTATGGAGTATAATGAAAGTCATGATGACTTTGTAGCGATAGTCTATAATAAAGATAATAAATACGTTGCTTCTATAGAAGCTAGAAACTTAGATAATATTGGAGAGGCTAGAAAAGTTAAATTTAATTATTTATTAAATAATAAATTACTTACTTTAATTAATACTTTAGGTTTTGACGTAGCGTTTGCTAATGATGCGAAAAAACAGAATATCTTTAATCCTTTAGAAGCCAAACAAAATGCTAATAATTTAAAAACTGTTATTAGAATATCTAAAGGTAAACAAGGAGAAGAGAGCCTACCTGAAGAAGTTGCTCATTTAATTATTGCAGGATTGAAAAACAATCCTTTGTATCATAGAATTGCAGCTTTATATACAGATGAAATAACTCAGTCTGTTTTAGGAGAAGATTATGAGAGATATAAAGAGCTATATTCAGATGGAGACAATGACGTTAACGAATATCTAAGAGATGAGGCAATAGGTAAAGTATTAGCAGCTATGCTTAAAGGAGAAAGGGAATCTACAACTCTTATGCAAAGGCTCTGGAATGCTGCTAAAAACCTATTTAAGAAAGGATCTGAAACGGATGTAGAGGAAGCCTTACGAGATGCTTGGAGTGCAACAGAGAGCCTTTCTAATGTGATTATGAACGAGCCAGAAAAGCTTGCTACTATCTTAGATAATAAAGATGTAATGTCTTCTAGGGCTTTCTATAATATAGTAAATGAAGTAAATAAACTACAGGAATTGGCAGAACAAGGAGAGGCTTTGTTATCTAAAAGATTGTCTTTAGCTCGTCTTGGAGAAATAGATGATACAGAGAGTGCTTTTTCTAAAGAAGCTATTTTGACTACAAGAAGACTTCTTCAACAAAAGCAATATGCTACAGCATGCTATTCAATTCTCTCTGAAATCGCTAGACAGATGACAGATATTAAAGTCACTAATGATATGGTAGCAGTTATTAGAGATGATGAGGATGTTGATTTAGAAAGAGTTAATAAAGCTGCAAGACAACTACGTAGAGTACAGCAATTTAATCATGCTTATACTGATTATATCAAAGCTCTCCAGTCTGTAGGATTATTAGTAGAAAGCGGAGAATTAGATCTTTCTGAAGATGATACTGAAGATATTATGGAAGAAGCTAACAAAGTAGCTGCAGCACAGAACTATCTTACGCAATCCATCTCAAAATTAAGATTTAATATACTTAAAAACTTGCTTACTTTATATTATGGAAAAGAGCAGTTAATGAATCTTGGAGAAAACAAAGGCACTGCAATCTCTGTAGATGCAATGCTAACAATGGCAAATCATGATATTGGTGCCATTGATTCCTTTATTACTTCTTTGGGAGAATCTAGATCACCATTATTAGCTATAGTACATGAAATAGTAGTAAGACAGCAAGCAACTAGAGATAGAGAGATTAATAACTACGTTCAATATATTCAAGCAATTAGTAAGAAATTAAATGATGCTGGATACTCTAATGACTTTATGTATGATCGTGATGAAAACGGTTTACCTACAGGCTACTATATAAGTCCTTATAAAATATCTCAATGGTTTAAAGATAAAGAAGAAGAAAAACAAAGACTGGTAGAGGCTGGACTAGAAGATTGGAAAATAGAATTACAAATGGAAAATTGGATTATTAGGAACACTTCTACTGTTCAAGACGAAAATGGTAATTCTATTGTTATTCCATATAGAAAAGATGCTAATGGTAATAATGTTTATGCAAGTAATGCCATTGAAAATCTTTCTGCCGCTCAAAGAGAATACTATGAAGCTATACTGAATCTCAAAAAGATGCAAGAAGAGAAATTACCACCCACTTATGGATTCGAGTTTAGAACTTGGCTTGCACCACAAATGAGAGGGGATGTTTTAGACCAAATAGATTTTAGTAATCCTGCTCAATCTCTTAAGAAGTATTGGACTAAACTAAAGAGTAATTTTGAAAAACAAGAAGATACGGAAGAATTTGGCGAAGATATTACAAGGGTTGACGAAAAGGGTGTCAAATTTAAGCTTACTGATTTCCAAGGAAAGCCTTTAAAGAGAGTCCCTGTATATTTTACTAATAAGCTAAAAGATATGAGCATTTTAAATACGGATGCTTCTCAGGCTATGACCGCGTATGTTGCTATGGCAGAAAACTATAGTCAGATGTCCAAAATGGCAGATGCTTTATTACTTCTTAATGACCATGTTAAAGAGGAATTTAAGGTTAAAGCAACACAAGGAGGAAAAAACATATTAAGCAAATTTACTACTCTTAGACAGGAATATTATCAAGAAGTTACTATTGATGGTAAAGATACTAAAATAGCAAAACAATTAGATCAATACCTTGATAGAATTCTTTTTGGTATTAAGCAAGAAGATATGGGAGAAATTAAAATTGGAAAAACCTATGTAAGTCTAAATCAAGTTAGTTCCATGTTTAAGGACTATGTTAGTAAATTGGGTATTGGTATAAACTTATTCTCTGGCTTATCTAATGTCACTATGGGAGAAGCTCAAATGGCATTAGAAGCTTCAAGTAAAACACATTTTGATTTTAAAGACTTAGTAGCTGCCCATGTAGAATATGATAAGTTATTACCCTATCTTTTAGGCAATCTTAATACCATACAAAAAACGGATAAACTGTCTTTATTAGTAAACACTTTTAACGCTACAGAAGATTTCTTTAGAGAAGCAAAAGATCAATCCTATAAAAAGAGTGCTTTAAGACGAATTATTGGCAATGCTAATTGGTTTTTCTTACAGACAGCAGGGGAACATAAATTGCATGTCACTGGTATGTTAGCAATGTTAATGCATATTAAAAATGCAGAAGGCAAATCTTTTTATGATTCTATTGAATTAGACCATGACTCCCAAACAGGCGAATATGGATTAACCTTTAAGGATTTTACTATAGAATTAAGTGATGCTCCTTATATGAAATTTATGGAGAAATATGCTGTAGATGGTAAAGTTACTATAGGAGATAGTAATCAAGCTGCTCTAAATCAATTTATAGAAAACCTCAATGTCTATATAAATAGAGTAAATTCCCAAATGCATGGTGGTTATTCGGATGCTGAGAAAGGCAATATTAATAGAACGTTCCTAGGTAGATTACTTATGCAATTCCGTCAATGGATGCCAGCTACTTATAGTAAACGGTTTTCAAGAGATTATTATGATCCTATCTTACAAACTACCAAAGAGGGTTATTATATATCATATGGTAGGTTCTTAAAAGAACTGTTCTTAGATGCAAAAAGAGGAGAAATAGCTTGGAAATTACATTTTAATCAGCTAACTGAGGAAGAAAAACAAAATGTTATTAGAGCTAGAAGTGAGCTTTTATTATTCTTGGCTTTAAATGTAATGGCTGGAATAACTAAGGGATGGAAAGACAAAGATCGTCCTTGGCTTGTAAAAATGGCTAAATATCAAATAGATCGTCTTAAATTGGAGACTGGCTCTATGATTCCTTGGATTTCTATGCCAGAAAGCTTTATGCAAATTATAAACTCTCCAATGGCTGGAACTACGGCTCTTCAAGATATTTTAGATTTATTTGAACTTCATAATATGTTTAAAGTTATTGATAGAGGTCGCTATGAAGGTTGGACAGTCTGGGAGAGGGATTTACTACAAGCTCTTCCTTATAGAAATATTGTTAAAGCCTATGATTTAAAGAACGAAAATTATATCTTTAATATGTTCAGAGATAATTAGGTCACATAATAAGGCCAAAAAAGGGGGCAAAGCAGAAATGCTTTAGCCCCTTTTGTTTTTATTTAGGAATACTTCTATATTCCTCTAGTCTTTTTTTAAAAGCTTCGGTGTTGCAATATCCGCAACATCTGTCTATCTCAGGACAGAATCCCCTATATATACACTCTGGCACACAAACACTGGCCAATATAGGGTCTATGTCTTTTAAGGCCTCAATCACTAATTTCCAGGCTTCCCTAGTTTCAGGAGAGGCACAATTACAAAGTCTTTTACGTGAAATGTTTATTAATGCCTGCGCATTTGCAGTCATATCCATTTCATTCCTTAAACCTTGTGGAAGCTCATCCCTCTTTAACCCTGCTAATGCAGGATTTCTATCAGGACGTTGAGTATGTACAAATTTTTCGCATCCTTCATGATGGCGTACTAAATGGGTGGTGACCCATTGTTGAATGTCTTGCCATGACCAATCATACTCTAATAGTCTGATTGGAGAATGTTCTGCAAGCAATATTTTCTTTTTAAAAATATCGGAAGGTTCCTTATCTAAAGGCTCTTTGCCGACAGTTCGCCTAGCCGCATTTAAAACCCTTTTCCAAGGAGTGACTTGATTTAAATACTTTAATAGGGCCATAATTATAATAGATCACGATAGTCTCTTGGTAGATCTTCCTTATAATGAGGTGCTGTATCATACCACCATTTCATATAAGCACTACTTCGGCGACTCCAAAAGTCTTGTCCTTGTGCTGTAAGGGACCATGTAAAAGTCATATTAATTAAATCATAGCCTCCTTTTTTAAGAACATATTGCTGTAAAACAAACTTAGGATGCTGTTTCTTTACTTCTTCAATATAAATATCATAGATGTTTTGTTTCTTTAAATAATTTATAATAGCTTTATAGAAACCCTTCGATCTATGAAAACATTGTTTATATTTTATAAGGTCCATTACTAAAAATAAAGGCTCCCAGAGTATTATCTCTGAGAGCCTGTTTTATTTAGTTCTTATCATACCATTTTAAGAATGCAAGATTACGTTTCTCCCATTCTTTATATCCAGCATTTGTGCGTCCCCAATCGAACGCACCGCTAACTGTATAATAATCAGCCTTTCCTTGGATGTAATCTTCAATCTTATCATCCCCATCTATAACTCCACCAACGTGAATTTCATATAGATATTCTTTAAACCAAGGCTGACTTTTTAAGTACTGACTGATTTGTTTAGCTAATTTTGCCATTTTTGGTATTTTTTATATTGATTTTTTACGCTTAATCATTCTGTAAGTCATACAAACTTTTTTTACAGGAAGAGGATATTTTTTCATTGAATTCCTTAATAAACATATATGTAAAGGAGTTTGAAAGTCTTTTATACAGCAATTTACTTCTGCTTGTTGACCTTTTTCTTTCTTTGACTTTATATATTTATTTATGATTTCAATAAACATCTCAATTCTAGCCGTGGAAAAGTTTTCATCATCGATAATGACGTCTAGATTATTATCAAGCGCTTGTCTGAGTAAAAGAAATTCGAGCTTTTTAAAGTTTTTATCAACTAAATCGCTCTCATATTGCTTATAGGCGTCCTTTAAAGCTTCCATACTTAAAACTACAAAAGTATTGTGTTTATCACAGTATTTAGAAGCCCAGGTTGTTTTACCACAACCAGGAGCACCTCTTAGAATAATAACAGTTTGCATAATAATTTAATATAATACAAACGAATTATAGTATAGGATATTTAGAAGCTAGTTCTTTTAATTTATTTTTATACCATTGAGCTTTTGCTAAATCTTGTTCTTTAGAAGCTCCTGGTTTTTTTCCTGCTCTAAATTTATACTTGAATGCATTAAGCTGACAAAAAGCCTTGACTTTATCAACTCCGAATAAATCTATCATGACGTCTATACATTCTTTACCATCAGATGATTTATAATGTTGCGGATTAATCATATCATAGCTTTTTTCAGCTTGTTTATTTTGATCCATATTATGCTTTTAATACAGAAGCGCTTATCATATAAATTCCTATGGATTTAAATTCCTCCAGGTTTTTAGAATTACTTATATATAAAGCTTCTTCTAGCGCATCTACAATTTCAGGAATATTGTCTAAAGCTTCTTCTTTGATACAAATAGAATTTACACCAAAAGCGAAAGCTTTAATTATTCTATCAATAGACTCCAGTCCACAACCCTCAAATACTACTTTAGTATCGGTAGTAATTGTGGAAGACTCTTCTATGATGTCTGGATCTAGACCTGCAGGTATTCTACCTCCACGTTCTTCTGTTTTATGTTCCTCATGAATTCCTATAGCATCAAACAAAGAGCCATAACCTGGATAAAAACCAAGTTTTTTATTTAAAGTACTGTCACTTCCTATACGAATATAGTCGACTCCATAGCTCTTTAATTCCTTATAGATAATTGGAGAAATAACATTTCCAACCATTAACACTAGCTGTTTGCTAAATTGTTTTTTGGCGGTTTTAACATACTCCAATAGTCTTTGAGAAGAAACTATAGGAGATTCTATATTGATATAAAACACAGAATCTTTTAATTTTATTCTAGATTCTATATTTACAATGTTAACATAAAATTCTTCGATAGACATAGATACAAAGGTATCATACATTAGCTTTAGTCTATCTTCTAAAGAAACTTTGGTAGATATGATAGTAGTTGCACTTCCAATAAAAACAGGGGAGTTTACTTTAACAAATATAGGGAATTTATCATCTGGTGTTAAGATAGATACTTCCCTTTTGCTAAACACTCTTGCTTTATCTGAATTTATGACTAAACCAACATCGTCAAGATCAAAGATTAAATCATTATCTTTTACCATAGATAAACGGTTTCCTTTTTAAGTTTTCCACAATGTTCGCACTCGTAGATTTTTCCAAGATACACCTCACAAGGCTTGTCATCACCCATGGTTTTGACAATTCTGTGTTCTTCTAGGAATTTCCATTTATGGTCACATATGTGAAAAAGAGATTTAATAAAATTCCACATACTTAATGTATCCAATATTTTCCAACAGATGCCTCTGCCGGTATTGGTAATTTATGATAATACTTTGCTGCAGTTTGTTCCATTATATCTGCAACTAACTTAGGATAAGTATCTTTTAGTTCTTCAGGAAATTCACTGTTAATCTCATCGTGAGTGAAATTAACTAACAGTATTTTTCCAAAATAGCCATTATCTACTATCCAATTAAATAAGGTGGTAGCCGCTTCTTTTAAGACCACGGCACCGCCTCCTTGTGTTGGCCCATTCAGCGCCAGTCTATCCCATTTAGAGCCTTCTTTCATATGATGTTTCACTTGTTGTGCCACATCATCATCGGTTCCTTTATGGTATAGTTTATAAATTTCCCAAAACTCTGGAGTATATGATTGTTCCTCCAGTTTCCAGTTGCTCCAATTTTGCCAATATATTTTATGTCCAGTTTGTGGTAATACTACCACATATCCGTTATTTCGAACAAAACGAGATCCCCTCTTTTTAAATTCTGCCAACCCTTTCATTCCACTAAGCAAGTTAGATACTAACTGTCTGGCTTCTTCTACTGGAATTCGTAGTTGAGGAGCTACAGCAGTACCATCAGAACCAAATTGCATAGCAAATTCGATAGGTTTAACTTTGCTTCTTAAATCAGGTCGTTTTGTCTTAATATCTTTAGTATCTATGCCTTCCAATTCTTTTGCAAATACGGCTTTTGCATAAGCAGCATGTGTATCTCCAGAGCCATATAAGAATTCATCTAATAAGACTTTTTCATTATATACTTCTGCTCCTATGCGTGCCTCCATAGCACTGTAGTCGCAGCTACAAAAAAGATTGCCTTCTTCTGCAATAAAACAACTTCGTGTAAAAGCATCATGAGGTAATTGTTGCATATTAGGATAGGTACAAGCACTTTCTGGAATCTTTTTATATCTGGCCAAATCGGTATTGCTTTGACGGCTTCCTGAGGACATTCGGCCACTTAAAGTTCCTATAGCCCTATAGATAGTATGCAGTCGTCCTGTTTTAGGATTAATAGCATCTAAATGTCCTTGGCCATAGGTGGAACATACTTTACTGACCTCTTTGAATCCCCAATGATGAATTTCTTCACCATCAGGAGCGATTTCATTCCAACCATATAAAAGGTTAAGGAATTCGTCGTTTACGCCCTTTTGACAAGAAAGTTGTTTTTCAAGAGCGCTTTCTTTATCTTCTCCTGTTTGTTTATCTTTTATAGTAGTATTAAAACCAAGAAACTTTGCGAATTTAATAAGTTGAGGAGAGCTATTCCAATCAATTATGGAGTGAGGAGTTAAATCAAATGAGTTAGTAAATAAATCTCCTTGTGGGTCTACTTCATAAAAAGCAGGATTTCCACATTTAACCACAAATTCATCAAGAAGCTTTTTAGATAGTTCGAGATTATTTCTATCCCTCTCCATCTTTTGTTTCCATTTAGTTTCATCTAGTTTTATTCCACACCATTCTAGATACGCAATTACTGGAGTAAAATTGTTTTCTATTAAGGCTCCTTTTATCAAGCCCTCTTTTTTAAGGTCTTTTATTTGGCTTGCTGCTATGTCTTCAAGATACATTACATCTCCAGCAGCATAAAGGATTACAGTATCATCTAATCCTCTCCAAATAATTTCACCTCTCACAGTTTTATCTATATCTATATGTAGTCTTCTATCAGCAATAGCATGTAAACTATAACTTATTGTTCCTCGTTTCCAGCCTAAATGTAATAGTTGTTCTACAATCATAGTATCATACACAATTCTGGGTATAATATTATGGTTGAATAAAAACTGCAGATCGAACTTAAGGTTCTGACCTATTAGTAATTTTCCTTCTAGTAGTTCTTTATAACCTTCTATAGGAACAGTAGTTGTATCTACTACTATTTGGGTATTGGTTTCTTTATAGCCAAATTGTGCACATAAAAGCGTATTAATTCTAGCGTCCCTACCCGTAGTTTCAGAATCATATTGAATATGTTTCCAAGTAGATATAATCTCTTTAGATTCTTCTTCTGAAATTACCTGATATTTTGTAGATTTAATAAGCTTTTCACTATTGGTTACTAATAGAATCACTCTTTTTAAAACAGAATAAAATACCACTAGGAGTGTCTTCTATTCCAAAAAGAGTATGTCCTTCCAATAAAGTAGTATCTCCTATAGCTATAAAAGGCCCTCCTGGAGGATCTACGGCTATAATATTTCTAGAGCCATCTGTTACATCAAAATGAATACTAGTATAAGAATCGTCATAAAGCTTATACCAAATATTTTCTTTTTTTGTAAAAAATCTTTCTAAATAATTATTATCTCCGTAACGTGACACTAACTTAATTCTCGCAGGATACCGCTTCATTTTTTATATATTGTGCGATTAGTGTAATCAACTATATATCCATTCTTACTTAAAAAGTCTCCTCCCAAAATACCATCAAGGTAAATACCTGTAGACTCTCTGGAATTAGCCATAGCCTTTTTAAAATCAAATGATTGTAATTCCATTTTGGGTAAAGGATTATCTTTGTAATATAATTGAACGGAATAATAGTCAGTGCTCATACCTTCGCTATTGATTCCCATAACAGAACCTTCGAGGCCTTTTATTTTTTTAGCTTCTATTTTAGGTATTAAATTACTGTCTATATAAGAAGCTTGAGCACCTGTGTCTACTAGAAAAGACACTTCTATATTATTACTTGTTAGTTTGATTATAGGGATATGAGTTTCCTCAAAATTATAATCAAAACTAATGGAATCAATTTTAGTATTATGTTCTCGGCTTATAATAAAAAGAAGTAATAATACAACTATTATAGATACCGCTATAATACTATATACTAAAGACATTATTTACCAGTAGAGCCAAAACCACCTCTATTTTCGCCCGAGAGATGTTCTACTTCTACTAGTTCTACACCAGATGAAAGTAACCATTTTAGTTTTTGCCAAAATGTTGCTTTTTGACTGGGCTGGATTTTAAATTGACAAATTCTGGATTTGCCTTCTATGTTACCATCATTTATAGCATAGAAAGGGATTTTCCATTTATCGTTTTCTCCACAATAAGAATTGTCTATAACTCCTATGCCGTTAGGCATAATGAAGTTATAGTCCGGACCAGTGGAGCTTCGAAATGCTAGAATAGCTTCCATACCTTCTGGAAGCCTCATTGCAATTCCTAAATTTATCTTTTTTAACTCTCCTGCTTTGTAAGACAGCCCGTGAAAATCAGGAACATAAAGATCAATCCAATCTCCTTTCTCACTAATCTTCGGGGAGGTCACCTGAGAGGTCCTCTTGAAATAAATTTTGAGTTTCATTTGTTCTTACATTTACTGGCCACATTCTATAAGTAATATCTTTTATGATATTCACATCATCGTGCTCTATTTCATAAAGTCGTTGATTTGTAGTAATCTCATTTAATGGGCCATATTTGGAATTATAGGGTCCTGTTTTAATAAAATTCAAGCAATCAAGATTTTCTAATTTAGTTCCTCCTCTATACCATGCTATTTTGTATTTCTGTTTATAATGAAAATATACATACCTAATAAAGCGATTAACACCTTTAGGATCTTGATCTCCACCCATAAATACAATGCATGTCACATTAGGATGTGCATCAATTATATTCCTTAATTGTGGCATTTTTAAAACAACACCCACATCTTTCCATAGCCATTTGCTGTTGCATTCCGGACATTGTATTGGACAACCACTAAAGTAGATGCATAAACAAATTTCTCCAGGAATTTCAGCAAATGTAACTTGGACATCATATAATTTAAGATGTGCCATTTAATACTTTAATTTCTAGTGTATCATAATCAATTTCAAAAACCTGTCTAGTATCTAAACAAGCACAGGAGGTTCCAATTATAGGAACATAAGGGGTTTGGGAATGACCGAATATTTGAAATGTATTAGGTATAGTAAAATCCTCAAAATCATGTTCTCTAACATCCGCCCAAACAAAACTGCCAGAGATATCTTCTCCACCCCTTAATTCTCCTATGTAGGATAAAAGCAGTTTAATAAGATCTCTATTCTCACCAGATTCGTGCCACATTTTATTTATAGTGTATACAATATAAGATTCATTTATATCTAAACGATTCTTTAATACACTATAAAAATCATGTGTTATTCCGGCATGAGAGTATAGTACTCTTGTTATGTTTTCTACAGAACAAGATTTATCATATAGAAGATCAAAATCTTTTGAGTATTCCAATAAAATAGTTCTAATTATGTTACAATTTCGAATATCTCGTCTACAAGTATTGATACGCTCGTCTATATAACCAAGATCGTGATTACCTAATAATAAAACTATTTTATCCTTATACTGTCGTTTTAAATATATGACATCTATTAAAGCTTTAATGGCATCATTCCAATGATATCCTTCACTAATATAGGGATCCACATAGTCTCCAAGAAAAATTATTTTTTCATATTTATTGGAAGACAAAAACGGTAGAATGCTCTTCCAGAACACTCTACCGTGGATATCAGGAACGATTAAGTCCTTCATTTACAACTTCTTTTTTTGTATATACTCTTCTTGAGGCTTCAAATTCTCTTGGTTTTGGGAATGTTTTAATAGGTCTCATATAACCTATGACTCTTGTCCAATCTGTAACTTTCGTACTTCCACAAACAGGGCATTTGTCGAAATGGTGTTTTTCAATATGGCCACATTTATCACATTCACAATTAGGAATATTGAAAGTAAAATAAGAAGTACCAAACTTAATTGCCAAAACAATAAGTTTAGAATACTGTTCAGCATCTAAATGATCCTCTAGATTAATATGACATCCTACTCCTCCAGATAAATATTTAGTATAAGCACTACCATGTAAAGCCAACTTTTCAATTACATCAGTATCCTCAGAATCTGTTTTAAAGAAGTACGAATTATACAAGTTATTACCTTCTGGTACTTTATAGCCATCAGCTTTATCCCAAGCATAATTTTTACCACCTAAAGATTCTGCAGGTACAAACTCACAATTAAATTGATATTTAGGATCTAATTTATTGGCTTCTTTAATAACAGAATCAATAGTGCCTAAAACCAATTCTGCAAATCCTCGATAAGATTCATTATCTCTACAAGGTATATCTAAAAATTCGGCAGCTTCGTTAAAGCCATTAATGCCTATAGTGGAATATAGCTTCTTCATTGATATATAACCTGCTTTAGATGCTGTTAGCATGCCTTTCTTTTCTACATCATAGAGAAGTGATTTATAAGCCACATGATATTTAACTACTCTTTGTAAGATGGAGGTAAAATAGGATTTAAAATACGAGTTAAAGGTTATCCAAGGATCTTTATTATCCGTAAAGGCTTTATTATAAGCCCTATAACAATCCTGCGTTATGCGATTAATATTTAATGTAATGACATTACAACTGCCCGTCTGTACTCCAGTAAGGCCATTTGTAAAGCTAAATACATTACTATTAATTTTATTTCTTAATCTACAACAGCTTGCTAAACTATCAGGACTATCAGACAAGTATAAGAAGAAACTATGTCCTTCAGCCCACATTTTAGCAGTAAACTGTTTATAGTCTTTATCGATAACGTCTTTACCGTCATGCAGTAAAGCCATTGTTTCGACGGGAAAAGTTAACAATGTTTTTGTACGCTCCTTATTAAACCACTGCATAAAGTCTTTTTGTAAGAAAGACACTCTTTCCCAAACAGGTTTAGTCCCATCAGGAAATGCAAAATCGTCAAATAAAGAATGCCAATAATTAGAATCGTAGTAAGAAATATTCACAAAAGGAGACTGAAATCCTCTGTTACCAGCTGGTTGATTCCATCCATAAACAATCTGTTGATATGCCTGATGAATAGATTCTAAAATAGTTCGTTTTGGTAGTACAGATGCAATATCATTATAATGATTAGGATAGTCTTCTCCAAAATCTTTAGCACAGAAGTAATCTAAGAAATTAAAAAATTCTCCGAATGCAACGGCGCCTTTACATTGAGCAGACAGGGTAAAAGTTAAATTAACTAATTGTCCACAAAAAGAATTTAGATTTTTTGGAGGAGTAGTCTTAAGACCATCCATACTGCTAGTACCGTTTATAAGTAGGGGATATAAAGTAACCGCTTCACAGTAGTTTTTTATAACAGGGGTAGAAGCTTCGTCGTGTATGTATATGATATGGCTATCTATATCTTTTTCGTATTGTTTTTCTACTTCTGGATATAGTTTAGCTATACGTTTTTCCATTCTATATCTTTGAACTCTTCTGTTAATTTTTTTATACACCTCGCTATCTAAGTTGGCCACATTTTTTGTAGTAACATTAGCATTAGCGTCTTCCTCACTAGAAGTAGATGCATTTTCAGCAGAATTCATATAAGAATCCATATAATCAACACGCTCTTGAATAAGTCGATCCTCTGTATGCTGGTCCCTATATTTAATATAAGCTCTAGCTATATCATAGTATCTCTTATCCATCAACCAATTTTCTACAATGTCTTGAATTTCTTCAACATGTAAACTATTGGCATCAATGCACTTAAATAAGCGTTTTAATGATTTAAAAAATGCAGAAGGTCTAGCATTAAACCCTTTAGAGATATAACACTGATTTACAGCCTTCTTTATTTTTTCAAAATCAAAATTTTGTTCTTCTCCGTTTCTCTTAACTACTTTACTAATCATCTATTTTATCCCCAACGTGTAATCCAGTTCTCTATAGAATTGGACTCCCCTTCCCCAAATTTTATTCCCATAGGAACTTTTGGTTGTTCCTGTAAATATTGAGAAAGTTCTGAACCTATCTTATAAGGGTCTCTCATTTTGATAGGTTTATTAGTCATTCCACCAACCATATCAAAGTCACCGAACAAATTGGTGTTTGCAAAATCCCATACTAAAGGATTTACAGACCATTTATTAACGACTATGAATTTATATGGCAGAATTTTAAAATCCTTAAAGTAAGGATCTTTTAGGATATTTTGTTGTAATATCCTATAGTACAAACGCGCTTGAATTTGATAGTTCCACTGTATAAAAGATATTGGGAAATCAAATTCTGCATGAGAAGATGTCTTTAAGTCAATTGGTTGTATTGTCTTATTGTTGTGGTCAACAACCACTAAATCTAACATACACCTGTATTTAATATGACTAGATGGGTCTTCTCCTTTAAATTTTAATTGATATAGACGCTCTATACCTTCTTCTTCAGACTTGAATGGATCTGAAAAGAAATAAAACCTAGTAGCTTTTGATGTCCTTAAAGCATCAGCGCACTCTTGTGCTTTTTTATACTCTTCAGGAGTTACTATAGTTTTATTTTTAGAATTTACAAGAGCCTCAAAATATGGTGCTCCCTTTGTTTTTATAGCATTAATTCGTGTTATTGATTTCCATGCATTTCCATAATTAAAAATGGAACATATATTATCGATATCTTCATCACTAATTTCTGCTAACGTATTTACATCGGGATGCTTATTAAACAGCTCTTGTATTATTGTTTTTAATGTTTCCGAAATATCAGAGATATTAGTAACATAAAAACTATTTGTGAAATCTTCTTTTGTGCCTGTTATCAAGCAGTCTACAAGAGAACCAAAAGTAAGAGAGGGAGTAGTAACCTTATCAAATAAAGTTCCTAATTTTGAAAAGCCTTCTCTCTCATATTTAGCCAATGTCGAATAGCTTAAAGCTTCGTCTTTGCGATATGTTTCTTCTGGTACTTGCCAACTTATATCAAACAGGGATTTAATTATCCTCATAAGTAGAATCCGAATCTTCTATATAATCATCTTCATCTCCCAAAATGAGAGATAAAAATTGATTATATTCTTCTACTTCTCCTTGTAAGCTTCTAAGTTTAGTAATACGTTCTCCTTCTAAAGGAAATTGTTCTCTAAGCTTTTCTTGGGCTTTATTAGGAGTAGTAGTTATCCAAGCCTTATCAATATTATGTACAGCAGAACGGATTAATAGGCTTAAAGCATCATAGTCTCTCAAACCTAGATATTTATTTCCATAAACAATATCATTATCAGGGAGACTTGATATTAAATTAGTGATTCTTGCTATAGGACCAGATTTCATAAGTTATCTATTATTTCTAACGCCTCTATTGCCTGCTTTTTATTAAAGATTTCAAAGTAGGCAATGTTCTTCCCAGTCAATCGATGATAAGATTCCATCCAACTACGAAACAACTTTTTTTTCAAAGGAAACACATCATTTTCTCGGCCTTTAGCCTCAATTATAATTAAATTATCTCCTTTATAAAAAGTAAAATCAGGAGTATAAGTTATTGCTTGCACTTTAACTTTATTGAGTCCAAACACTTTTTGTTTTAACTTATAGTCATAATGCACATCTACACAAGGCAATGTTGGATAAAAACCCTCAGTAATATTAAAAGTCATATTTTCATACTGAGGGTTATACCCAGCATCATATAAAGTCTTGTATATACGAGCTTCTAGTTTAGAACGAAATTCTATACCATCAACTTCAATTGGGGTTGCATTTAGCACTTTTTTATTAATACTTGCAACCTGTTTACTCATAATAAAAAGGCAAAGATACGCAAAAATTTATATTTTTGCAATACCCTTACTAAAATTAGTAACTTTCCTTACGGCATATAGATATCATCTATAAATGCATCTCTGCCAAAACGATCTTTGTTTTTAGATTGCGTAGCTGTAATGGTATTTACTAAATTATACTCTCCAATTAAATTGTCTAACAGAGAAGGATAATCTTTATAAACATCGTTTAATATGCTCAAAACAGAAAATCTACTATTCATGATTTTCTCAAAAATAGTATTTTCTGTGTTTTTTGCATATACTACTCGAAGCTTTTCTGCATATAGTAAAATAGCATTAAATACAGCAATCCAAAAACGAATCTTTCTGTAGTTAAAGGAAGGTCTAAGGAATCTAAATTCTATAGTTTTAGGTCCCTTATAACAAAACATGTTTATTAGATTAAGAGCATAATATCTTCCATTAATTTGCCACTTTCTGTCTCTTTGAGGGTCAGATGGATGCGGTTGTTCCAAACTTCCGAAATAATTTAAAGTAGTAAAATAATTGAAAATAGAATTAAAATCATTATTTTCAGGAAGACGTTTGCAATAATCTTTACCAGTGCCTTTATACTTTGCAGTATTAAAGCTGTCTTGAGGAATTAAACCATCATAACGATGATTTTCTAAATACCATACAATCTGGTATAAAACAAACAATGCTTTACGTTCTACTGGAAATCCTCCCATATGAATATGCAGAGCACAATCCTGATTAAAGATAGTATACTTCTTTAAAGTTTCTACTTCTTGTTTTAATAAGGACAATCCAGTATTTCCATTTAGTACAATGGTAGAATATTCATTACCACTAATAGAGCCATCTCTTAATGGAATAAGACCATCTCTAAAACACTTTTCTTCTGGAACTACACCCATAGAAGTTTCGAATTCCAGTCCGTAAGTATATTTTAGAACATCTCCAAGAGGATCCCTAGTAGGAGCAATTACAGTAGCAGATTTTTTGAATAAATCTAAATGATTAACTGCTTCATATTCTCTAGCAATGCTATATGGATATTGTTGAACACCCATTATATTGGCATTAATGGCTATATAATTAGGATCAAAATCTTTTTTGAACCTATAAAAGCCTACACTATTATCGTAGAAGACATGTTCTTTAAGAAGATCCTCTTCTCCAACAACAATCAAACCATTGCCATTGCAAATATGTAAATAATTTACAGACGGAGATATCCAATCTAATGTAATAGTAGCGTCTGTTATAGATACAATTCCCTTTACTTTGGGATTTTTCATACTACCATTAGAGTTTCTATCTGTACCAGTCTTATCAATAACTCTCATATACGGTTAATAATGATTCCACTAAATCAGTAGGAATCTGATAATTTAAAGATTTCTTATACAGATTTAATGCTTCTTGACAGCCTTCTACATATCTTGTAAGACTAATAATACCTTCTTTACAAGGATACCAGAAGTCTGTGAAAAGCTGATAAATTTTACCATCATAGTCCTTATAATTATCTGCATCTTGCATACAATGAATTTTGCAATCATTTGTAAGAGCAGTATCTTTAAACGGGAAAGGACTTAAATAGTATACTATTTGAGGCCATATTGACATTAAGTCTGTAGGAGTACAATCCCAGGCTTCACAAATACGCCTTAAGAATTCTAAGCACTGCATGCTTTTAACGGGAACTCCATTAAAGAAATATACAGGAATAACATTAGTTCTCTTATCTACAGAACTCAAAATCATTCCTTCTGGAGTACACTTATAAACACCATGAGCAAGATAACGATTTGCTACCTGATATTTAAAAGTATCTTTACTGCCTAAGATATAACAACCAACACTGGCATTATCTGTAGGCATATCATAAAAATCATGCGTTTTAGATAATTCTATATCTAGCTGTGTTGTAGGAACATCCTCGTCATTATTAAGAATCAATGGTGTCGATGGCGACGCCTTCCCTTTCTCCTTTTCGGTTGTTTCCACCTTGTGAAACCCGGCACCCTGCGCTTCCCCTCCATGTCTCGCAGGATATCCATTAACGTAAGGATTGTCGAATTCGTCGTCTTCTCCCCAGTCTCTTAATAAAGCATTGTAAGACTCAGAATTTGCACTACCTTTACCAGTTGTAGTTGTTCTTGCAGTAGTAGTCGTATAACCCTGGAACTTTTCACTACGATCTATCTTCTTTTCAACGATAATTTCTTTACCATTATAGGAACATAAGAGATTACCATTAAGTGTATAAACTTGTTTTCCAGGAAACAAAGTATACAGAAAATCAGATATAGAAGAGTAGACAACTGTACTATTTTGATATACAAAAAATAGAGGCCTTTCTTCTGTGACAGTGACAGAATGGGAATATTGTTTAGATTCCCCCTTAAAGAAATGAATCTTAGGGTTTTCTTCCCTATAATCCGCAGTTACGAATACACCAGCACCTGTATATTCTCCTAAGACATCATAACCAGCATGATAGAAAATTCTAGCCATTACTTGACTATCTGTCATACCTTTGATATCTATATCTGGAATATACTTTTTGGCAAGCTCTTCATAATCACGAATCGTGCCATTATGAGTAAGAACAAATTCTATTTTACCTTCAGTATTTGTTATAACAACGGGTTGTGCTTTTTCGTCTTTTATACCAATACCGCCTACTGAAGCTTTTCTGCAATGACCTAATGCAATTGTGCATTTATCAACTTCTTGTAATAGTTTACTTGTGGGCCAAAAATCTGCAAATAGCTTTAATTTATCATAGCCATATTCTACAGCCCCATCTATAAACACCCCACAGGAGTCTCCTCCTCTGGTGTCATTATTAACTCCCAGAGTCAAAAAGGCTCTTTTATCGAGTCTTTTTGGCTCAGGATTAATAATGCCAAATAATCCACACATTGAATTTTACTTTAAAAGTGAATAAACTAATTTGTTGTAGTGGTCTATACGATCTGCAATAGTTCCAGACCATTTCATAATGGCTTTTGCCATCTTAGTATCACTATTATTAATAGCTTGTTTTACTTCTTCCGCAGAAGCTAAACTTACACCGTTATTATAGGCCCAGATTGCTAGTTGTACTCCTTCCCAAATAACTTCCATATACTGATCTGTAGAATACATCTTGGAAGATAAGGTTCTATATTCAAAACCATAAGGGCATAGTCTAAAACAACCAGCTTTGCCATATAGACTGCGGCGTTTTCTATCAGCATCTAGTAGTACAGAGGGTACTCCTAGAAACATATCTAGATATTTAATAAGAGCTAACGAAACTCCTACAGTGGGCATGAAGTAACCAACATGAATATGACATCCGGCACTACGAAGATTTGTAGATTCTCCATCAGGTTTAGGATTTTCACTTTCGGTGTAGACGTTGTAATCTACAGAGCATCCAAACAGTTTAGCTTCTGGGCTTTGTAGCTGATCATCGTCAACCATTTTAGAAGCTGTGCATAGAATGTCATAATTCTTGTTTATTGCTTTTACGAATTTACGAATTTCATCTTTCATGAAATTCATATGGTGAATAAAAGTGTCTTTATCACTAACTGGTGGAATATTAAACTCGGCTAAAACATTATCTATTTCAATGCCAAATCCAGGTTCCCACTCTTTTTTAGCCCAAGGACTTCCTTTTTCACCAGGGATTAAACCTACTGATGAAATTACCTTGTTATCTTTACTGGTGTCTACAATAAACATTTCAGGATCGGCACCAATAGTGACATTTCTAATTTCCATATTAAATCTTAGGGTAAGAATTTAATTTGTTATATACTTTTAAAATAGTCGGCATAAATAACTCTAAGTTATCCTCTTTTTCCCAAAAATCAGAGTTATACAAAGGACTTTTAATTCCTACTTCTGTAATATTGTTACGTTTAAGTAGGATTCTCAATTCTTCATTTTCCTCTTTAAAATTAAGATCCGACTCTAATATGTAAGAAGGACATATAGTTTCTACTAATCGGTCTTCTGGATTTTCAAGTCTTTGTCTTACGGCATCCATATTCACTAGAGAGGAATATTCAAATGAACACATACCTGGTATGTAGCGACTCTTTACTCCAGTTAAAGTATGTCCTAGATTACATTTAATGTTTTGTCCCCATAGCGCTGTTGTGCAAACAGACGTTAAATTAAGCAAAGAGACATCTTTTAATTCTTCAATTTGTTCTTTAGCTTTAAAAGCTAATAATAAGGAAATGTTTTGATAAGTCTCATAAATATAGCGTATTCCTGATAGTACAAAAAGATGCTGAATTCGATTGCCTTTTATGGTAATATCTAGATAACAGTACTCTTCATTTTCTTCATTAAACTTGTATTCAAAAGAATATAAAGATTGAAGTTCTTTAAACCATTTCTCTATTTTATCTTTTGTAAAGAAAATATAATGGCAAGTATAGTCCTCTTTGGAACCCGGTTTTAAAAACAACTTTATATGGTAAGAGTTTTCAACTACACCTCTATCACGAAGACCCGCTATAGAGTCCGCAAAACAGGCCCTTGATTTCTCAGGCAATTTTGCTACAGTACTATCAGTAGAAGTAGTGGAATAAGTAGTATTATAACCAGAATAACCAAGAATCATTGTTTTTTAGTAATGTTTATTAATAGGTCATCTATCATGTCATTAAACATTACTACAGTATCGCAAGTTTGTTCCATCATTTCAGGATGACCTTGAATAGCCAAACCTACTGGTTTGTCAGGAGCATGAAATATAATAATTTCTGGTTCTCCTTTTTGTCTGATGATGTCAGGATTTATGCCATCTCCTACATAATAGGTAGACCTATTAGGATAAGCACGAAATACTATCGTATAATTCTCCTGCGGGATATCGAAAGGATACATCATCTGATGATGCAATGAAGTGATTGCATAATTGTGGCCTTCATATGGAGTTCCCGGCATTCCTTGCATGTTATGATATGAACCCATAGCATGCCTATCGGCGTCTTGCACAAGATTTCCACCATTTAAAGCACATAATAATTGTGCTCCTCTACATACACCAACTACTAGCTGGTCTGGTCTTACTTTATTATAAGCGTTTATTTCAAAAGCATCTCTTTCTATGTAATCCCAAGTACAAGGAAGTTTCTTTTTTCCATAAGTGCTTGGTGAAATATCAGCACCCCCAGTCAATACTACAATATCTGCCTTTGTAATATCGTCTACTAGTTCCTTATTATGAATAGATCTAGCATATCCTAATTGAGGGCCAACGACATAAACTTTTTTTAAAGGCTTATTCATAAGCATAAAATATTCTTAGATTATCTAAATTATATTTCTTACTTTCTTCTATGTTTTCTTCGGTAGTAACGGCTCCTATAATCGCAAGATTATTAGAATACACAGCCAGTCTTTCTTTAAACTTTTCTTCTGTATTATTTAACAGTATGGGCTGTAAAAGAGTTTCTTTATCAGCACAAGGAGAAATAAATTTAAAACCATACTTGTTATAGAATGTTACTTTAGTTGACCAATTTAAAGAAGATTCGGGATCTATAAATGCTTTTATGACTGGAAACAAATCTATGCACCCCGCGTTTGGTCTATACTGGCGTCTCCAAGACTCACTTGCCCTTATATGCTTTTCTTCTGCTTCATTATCTAGACTTCCCAGTCTTTCACTAATTTCTGTTTTAGTTAAAAGCATTAAAGGATAGATACCCACATTATGAGACATGTCGTTTGTAGGGTGTGGACCAGTTATTTTATACCAATCCATAGAGAATATAATTACATTATACAGATTTAATAAATTGATTTTACTAAATTCTGGAATGCTTTTCATTCTAAAGGCTTCTAATAAAATATACTTATAAGGAGCCTCATAAAGATACCTTATTAAAGTAAGAATAAACACATGTTTAATATGAGGCCCATTAATATCTACAAAGATTTCAAAATGGGCTTCTTTGAGTAATTGTTCGGCCTTATCATTGCGCTCAAATTCAGTAACCCTAAATTCGAAAGGAATAAAGCCTGCAATATAATTGAGATAGTTCTCTATTTCTTCTTTGGTATATATACACAGATTATTACGTTGATAGATTAGGCTTTTAAATGTAATAATAGTGTAAGTATTGTGCATTACACCAGATGTATATTTAAGCACATTACCAAAACAGGCTCTTGCTCCTAAACATTGTGCTTTTGTACCTGTACTGCTAAATACGGTATGCAAATTTCCATAGCGCTCCGTCTCTTGAGCAGCATCGGAAGCCAGCATTTTTAAAAAATTCTCATCCATTTATTAAAGAATTATATTTATTATTAATAATTGTAGGCAGTATCTCTTTATACTTAGACAGCCCTATTTCTCCCAATCCGGGAGCAGAATTACATTCTAAAATAAGCCATTTTGGGGAATCTCCATGAGACCGCTGTACTTTAATATCAAAGGCTGCAATGTCTAATTTTACAGCTTCTAAAGCTTTAACACAGTCAGCCACAATAGCATCCCAATTTAATGGTTTATCGAAGAGCTCGTTTTCTTCTGTTATCCATACAGAATTATTGTCATGCCTATGCCATCTAACTTCGGCGTCATTCCTAAGCATCTTACGACAAGCATAAAAACAGCCGTCTTTAGTAACATGCAAACGATATTCCCTATTATAGGTGGAGAATCTTTCAAATATATAATTTGTAATGTTATAATGATTACTGCTATATACCATATCTAAAAAGGAATTCATTTCTTCCTCATTAGAAATAAGGTATATACCATTTCCCTTACTTGAATTATAGCGTTTGACAATTATAGCAGCTCCTCCCCATTCCATACGTTTCTGTGTAATCATGGTTTCCATTTCTTCTCTCGTCTTTAACTCTTCAACATGAAACCATTGTGGAGTACGGACTTCTGCCTCATCGAAAGCTTTCTTCATAGCTACTTTATTAGCAGATATTTTACATCCATCTATAGAGTTAATCTCAATAAGATGTTCTGGTATTCTATGACAAATACTTTCGGTAGGAGTTGTACTTCCCATTCTATAAATAGTACAGCATGGGGTTACAATTCTCTTTAGTTCTGCATTTGAGTAATTTCTACTTCTTACTTTCAAATGCCATTGTCTTCTAATAGGCATATTATAAAAAATAAAGGAGGAAAGAGTTTCTTTCCTCCCTATAATTATTATATTAATCTTCTTCGTAAGCCTGTAAGCCTCTTGGAACAAACCGCGAAACTAATGCATCCGGACCGACTTGGTTATAGAGATTATTTACATTTGTATATACATCGGAGGCTAACTTTGCTGTAGTTAAATGTGTATAATCTCCTGAATACCAATAACCGTATTTATGCATAATTTTAGCAACAGTTCTCAACTCAGCATACGGCAATTGTGAAAACTTATTGCTGCTAAAAAAATCTTCCTGAAGTTCGGGAAAAATAAATAAAAGTTTGAATAACTTACCAAATCTCATGGTTAATAAATAATTTAGACATAATTTTTTTAAAATCCTCTTTGTCTGTTAAGGATTTATATAAATCTGAGATGTCTTTACCACCATCAAAAGGAGGCAATACAATATTAGTAAAGCCAGTTTCTTTTGTAAATTTCACAGCATCCTGTAAGCCCCATTTATCATTGTCAAAACAGACATAAACGTGTTTATATCTGTCTTTTAATGTCATAATGGCAGTATTGCTCATGGGATATGCTTCTCCTTGTAAAGCTATAGCAGGAATACCCGTATTGGCCCACAAACATAAAGCATCTTTTAATGAGGAACAAATACAGACAATATCACCAGTTTCTGGAATTTTTGACCATAAACTAATGACACTTTTATCCATATTATTAGTCCATTTATGTTTCTCACTAAAAGGCTGATATATTTTTTTAGTAATAATTCCTTCTTTTCTTTCTATATAGACATAAGCATATTTTTCAGCAGCTACTATGTATTTTTGGCCAAAAATATTTTTCTTATGTATATAAGAGATAGGAAAAACATCTGCAAGATTTAACCATGCTGTAGAAATACCGTATGAATTCCAATATTCTACATCATGAGGAAGCCATTCTCTTACGGTGACTTCTAGATAAGATTGTTTTTGAGCACTTTTAGAGCGATACTCTTTAAGCGCGGATTTTTGTTGAATTGGAGTGGAGCTGTCAATACTTCCTTCTATTAAATCCGACCATATTTTAATAAGAGCCGTATTTATAGTAGTATTCCAAGTCTTTGCTAATATTTGGAATGCCCCACCTACATTTTCGCCTGTTGCAAAATCTTTACTATTAAGTGATCCTCCGCATGTATAATATATACCAAAGGAGGGATGCACATCCTTTCTATAAGGACAATTGGTTAAACAGGGAATAGTATTGATTCCCAAATAGTGTTTAAGGAGAGTCTCTTCCGAGACCCTCCCTAATATACTATCTATAAGGTTTTCAGAAGGAAGTCCTATTCCAAACATAAAAATTACAGACCCCAGGGATTATCACCTTTGGCATCGTCTTCATCAGCAAACGGCAAGTCATCTACTTCTGTAGTTGATCCGCCTAAATCCCAAGAAGGAGTTGCTGGAGTTACTGCACCATCAAATGTAGAAGGTTTGGGCTCCCATAATTTAATAGTACAAAATTCAAAATCCGTATTAGGATATCTTCCAACACTCTTAGCATCTGTCACTGATTTAGTAATGTTTTTAAGTGAATACTGAGGATTTTTCAAAAATGCTGCATTATAAAAATCCTGATAGTCTTTTCCTTCAGAGTGTCTTACACCGAAAAGAATCTTAACCTTATTATCAGGATTAGACTTAATAGCGTTAGTTACTTCAGTAAAATCTCCTTTAAAGAAGTTTTTAGGATTACTAAAGGAAGCCTCTCTTAACGCTAAGGCTTCTTCATTGGTTTCTTCTACAAAAGTTCCTAACTCACTATTATATACTTCCACATCTGGAATATTTAAGAATGCCTTAATAAAAGCGGTTAAATTAGCCTCTCCTACCAAGGCAGGACGGTAGCTGCTTGTTTCTACCTTAAAGCGTTTTGAATCTCCCCAATAAACAGGGCCTTTAGCTTTAAAAGTAGCATTATCTATATAAGCAGTACGACCAAATCTATCAATTACTTCCAGATTATTAGACTGTGAGATATGAACTCTATTTTCTACAAAGAAAGTAATTGGAACAATAGTAGTGATTCTAGGATTCGTGGTATCACAAACCTGAGTAATGAAAGTCACTCTTGCTATTTCTACATTTTTTCCATCTACAACCTTTGTTGTGTTATATTCAATAGGATTAGTATTATTGTCGTTACCAATAATCTTATTCCACTCAGCTCTTGTAGGATTGACAGCAAGTATCTTTACTGCACCGACTCCAACTAAACGCTGAATTCCCGAGCTTTCGCTAGATCTTCCAGAAAAAGCCATAAACACATTATTAATACTGTGCTTAATAGAATTATTGAATATTTTAAGTTTAAAATTTACCATAGTATAAAATTACAAAAAAAGGAATATCTTCATTCTATATATTCCCAAACATATTGTGCGGTAGGGCCTCAATATATTCTTGTGGATGCTCCACACGAAGTTCTTCGTTATTTCTCTGCTGCCTAGAACGTCTTGCTCTTCTAGGTCTTGGTTCTTGCCAATGTAGTTCATCTAATAAATCTTGTATTTCTCTCCAGCTTAGAGGCTGTCCTTCAAAAGGAAAAGATTCATGAGGAATAATCGTTAACTTCTTTTTTCGACAACGTGTTTTATTAAATAATAAGCAGTCCATATTTAGCCATAGTATTCTGTCATGGCTTTAACTACAAGACCTAAATCATTTGGAATAAAAGAATCTGTAAACATCCCATCTGGACTTTTAGCAGGAATTTCTACTCCATCTTTTAAAGATCTCTTTGTAAAAAAGCCATATTTGGGTATTCCATTCTCATCGAATAGAACGTCTGAATATAGTACTACAGGCACAATTTCAACTGGATTATATTGCTTATCGAGCAGGGTTCCTATAGTTGCAACTTTATACGTTAGTACACTACCATTGCTGGTAACATCCTCACTATGAAGGATTAAAAACACATGTAAATCATCTCTCATTTTTTCACAGGCATCTATAACCATACGAGAGTGATTTGCAAGATCATTATATTTATCAAAGCCCTTCTCTTTTATTCTATTAAAATACTCGGTTCTCATCATATAAATAAAGTCATCTATGATAACTGTTTTTATATGAGTAGTTCCATTAATAGCTTTAAGAAGGCTGACAACTTCTGCAGGATTATCTACATTAAACAAGTTTTTGTTTTCTGTATTATACATTCCCGCGCTTCCCTTAAAAGGGAGTCTCTTACCCTTAATGTTGATTACAACAGTAGATTTAGGGTCTAGAGTCTTAAGGCTGGTAGATTTTCCAGTACCCGACTTACCTAAAATAATTGCTACGTCTGCCATTATCCTTAAGTTAATAACCAATTGAACAAACAAGTTTTTACTTTCTTAATGCCTTTGTAAAGATTCATTACTAATTCACGAGTTTTCTGACGTTCTATTTTTTTATAGATTTCATTTAGTTTTTCAGTTTCATTAGGTAAAGGAAGTTCTTCATAGTAATTAACAGCACCGTCAAAATACAGTCCTATTAATCCATTAGATTCTCCTTCCCTATTAACAATAACTTCTAAAAATCGTGCATGCCCTTTTAATTTACCTATATCGTATTTGTAGTAATTAGGTAATTCAAAAGCTGCTGGGTTAGTAATTCCTAACATTACAGTAGCATCTCTAGCTGTGGCTTTATTATCTGCCAAACCTGCTTGTGTTGGTCTAATCTTAGTAGCTTTATAGGCTTCTAAGTTTCCAGTCTCTGTAGACTGTTGCTGAATTAACACTGGAATATAGTTATACCTATTCCTTATTAATGTGAAAAATTCAGATAAACGACCAATAGATTGAAGCAATGTCATGCCTTTTTCTTGGTCGGTTAAACTTGCATGATCCCAAAAGAATATTACATACTCATTAGGATCGTCAGGTTCATAGTGATCAAATACTTCTCGATGATCAACAACATTACCTTGAGAGTCTTTAATCTCTAAAGTCTTATGATATGTTTTTCCATGAGTATCCGCATAGGCTTTTGCTGTTTTTATTAAGCCTGTAGGATTTCTATCTGGAATAAATATCACAGATTCTTCATAAAATCTAAGAATTTCTTGATATCTTTCAGATTTAAGAAGTTCTATAACTTCTTGTTCCAAAGGATATTTTTCATTAATAGATTTTAAATCTACTGGAGATCTACGAATCTTACCGTCAGACAATATATAGAGGAGAAAACTCATAAACCTAAGAGTTATTGCCTCTTGGGTTTCTTCCAAAGGAAAATAGAAAATCTTTATTCTAATTTTATCTTTATGCGTAAAAGCATATAAAATAGGATTATATAGAAATAGAAAATTTGCTATTTGGGTTTTTCCGGCTTTCGTTTGTCCTGTGACGATATAGAAGTAACCTTGTTGTACTCCAACAAAATCATTTCTAAATCGAGGTAATGGCGAGGGAATACAATTAATATCACCTCGCTCTAATCTGTCTTTCTTTTCTTGAATATTTGATATTACTCTCGCTACTAATCCGTCGCTCACTATCTTAATTCTCCGAATATGTCTCTCTCTACCTCTTCTCCTGCATCTTTATTTTCTAGAAAATCAGCTAAATCTGAAGTAGGATTAGTACTATAAACGCCAAATTCATCATATTGCTTTTCGTCTTTCCAAATAAAATACTTTAATATTCTCATATAAGTATAATCTTCGTGAAAAGACTCAACATAACGTTTTGTGGCATTTATAATATCTTCGTAAGAGTATTTGCCATATTTAGCAAAAAACTTACGCAAACGGGCTGCTATGTCTTTTTTATTACCCCTCCACGAAACTCCTCTAGCATGTCCTTCCATACGTTTAGTACCCGTAGGAAAAATATTAATAAGAGTCTGTGCAAGGATTTCTACTTGGTCTTCTCTGGGGCAATCTTTACTCATGGAGCATAATGAATCGGTTAACAACTCATCTCCATTTTCTGTTAAATAGATTACCCCAGGAACACCACTATCTGGCAATGCCAGTCCTTTTGCATAAAGATTATCGAATAATAATGTTGGATTGCAGCAATACTTCAAAAACAATAATCCCAAAAATTCATCGAGACCTAATCCTCTGTTTCTTGCGATTGTTGTGTTAATTGTGAATTGCATAAATTATCCAAAGAAATAGTATCAATATATTGCTTATCGATACCTTCAAGAGCCTGATTTAAATAAGTCTCATCTCTAGTGCCTTTAAAATAAAACACATAGATTTCTGGACTTTCAGACCTCATGGCTCTACCGACTTTCTGTATAAAAAGTCGTTCTTTACTGTCAAGCTGTCCTATAATAACAGCTTCTAAGTCTTTGAGATTAGCACCTTCCACTAGTTTACCTACAGCGTAGAGTTTATTAGTCTTATGATTATTAAAATCATTTAACATATTATCTATCTGTTTCTCAGATAATCTAGAATGTACTGCATTTTCTCCTCCAAGAGTAATAGCCTGAGCTATTGTTGCCACAAAACATAGATATCTTTTAGAAGAGATTCCTTCTGTTTTTAAAGCATCTCTTATTATAATGGTTTTTTTGTTTGCTAAAAATCTTTTTCTTTTAGCACATTCTAATAACCATTTATCTCTATCTATCTTACTGTGTGAAGTTTGTGCTTTACTTTTTAGATATTCAACGGAATTACAATAGATAGAATACCGCTGTTTTTCAGTACACATGACTTGTAATTCTAGATTGGGATAAATCTTTTCATTCTTAACATAATCTAAGTAATTATGATAGAAAGTCATAACTACTGTACGAGACTGTTCTTTTCCTCGTGTATAGATATATGTTTCAGAGTTTTTGGTGCCATCTAGGGTGAGTGGAATTAGATGTATTTTAGGAGCTGCTAATAATTTATTATTAATAGCAGTTTCAAGGGACACATAAGAAGTTCTTGAAGGACTTAAGAAAGATCCCATTTCTTCTTTAAAGTGTTCATCTAATGTGGCTGATAGACATAAAACTTTTGTTTTAGTAAACACTGAACGTGTACATATATGTTCCAAGAGTTCTAGTTTTAAAGCAGTTCCCGCATGATGTGCTTCGTCTAAAATAACAAGATCAAATAAATGATCTTTATAATTTATCATTGAAGCATAACATACAATAGGAATGTCTTTAACTCTATATTCAGGAACTCCCCATTTAAGCAACTCTGTTTTCCAAGAATCTATTAGTTCTATACGAGGAACAAAAATAATAAATTCTGTTAGTTGTTTTAATAAGAATTTCTTAATACACTCAGCTGCTGCTCTTGTTTTACCTAATCCAGTGCACCATTCTACAAAGACTAACCTGTTGTTTTCTAACAAACTAGCAGGAATAGTAGAAAGGCTGTCTCTTGTTAACACTATGAAAATAATTTAGACAGCCAATTTTTAAATTTAGTAAAGCCAGAAATATTAGTTTCTTTCTCACTAACAGCTTTATGCTCTACAGGACTTCCTGCTTTTTCAGAGGCATCCGAAGAACGAGCTAGAGCATTACGATTTGCTTCTAGGGCTCTAAGCATCCTTTGACGATAGTACATATGAGAGCAAGCCTGAAAAGATCTTCCAGGATTGTTTTCAATATGTTTCCTAAAACCTGTAGAAGGACCTAATGCTTCCACAGTACTCATCAGAGATTCAATCTCTGCTACGGACCATGTTTTCATACTAATACTTTTTAATAATTTAACTCCTCAATTAAAAATTTGTTGCTCTCCCAAGATTCGAACTTGGACTGTGAGTGCCAAAAACTCAAGTGCTGCCATTACACCAAAGAGCAATACCTTTATTTCTCAAATAATTCTGTTATTAACATATAAGGCCATATAAAAATAATTTTATACGCTTTTTCTAAATAACCCACAAAATTATTATAACTTATATCACCCGATAAAAAGTCTTCTAAATGCCAAAATAAAGAATATAGAAGATATAAAATTCCTATCATTAAGTATAGGAGAATGGTCAATAAAACAGCATTAAATATATCCATAACTTAATGATTTAAAACTTTTTAATTGGTTTGTGCTCAAATTTTACAAATCTGGAATGCGCACCTCCGTTAATAAAGACATCTATTATTGTTTTACACTCGTTTTCAGTACCTAATATATTATAGTGATGATTAAGTGTTCTGTATTTAGAGCAATAATAAATTACTACATCTTGTTTTTTAGCTATTGAATAAGCTATAATTGGTTTTAACTTATAGTCTTTATAGAATAGTGGTTCTGCATTAACAATATCGACAACTAAATTAAAGTCATTACAGGATTTTCTTCTATATAAAGGTGCACAATATGTAGGAGTGCTATATTTTAAAACAGGTATATGTATTTTATGCCATATTTTAAATATGCCCCTTTTCATTGGAAAATACATACTAGAAAGTACTTTTCCATCATATGTAACTTGTTGTTTTTCTACAATTTTTCTACAGTCTGTTAATTCATTAAGACTGTTTGCAATTAATGCAATAAGTATGTAAAAACCAATTATTCCAACAATAAACAAAAGTGCAATATCTGCTGGTTCCATATTATAAGATATTTAATATTTCATAGTGGTCCCTGTAGGACTTGAACCTACGACCTAATGATTATGAGTCATTTGCTTCTAACCTACTGAGCTAAGGGACCATAAAATTAGGCGTATTTCTTTTTGAGGGAATCAAATAATTTCTCAATAGTTGTACCTATCTCAGATTCATGCCTCCACTGAAGATCCATATAAGACATTGTATGTAGGTCTTTCACAGCTACTAATCCATATTGAATACAGTCATTTCTTACAATCTTGGGTAAAAGAGAGGTACTGGGAGGCCATTTTATTTCGTATACTTTACATTTAGTGGGCTCATTATCAATCAAAGTATATACTTCTTGATTGAGATCAAACGCACTGGTAAGTGTTATTGGCATAATTATAAAAAGTTTTTACTATAAATCAATACTTGCAAATATCTCGTTTCTCATATTCTATTCTACTTTTTAAATGGCGTCGTAAAATATGTTTTTTCTTAATGCTATAGCCATCTTTAATAAGCTGCTTACGGGCGAGACTTAAAATATAACGAGCATCTTCAAGAAAGATCTCCTTATTTTGTTCGTCAAGATCTTCTGCTTTCTGGTGAAAAACTCTTTCAAGAAACCCCTTCTCAAAGGGAGTCATTTCTTCATCCGGCGTGACGATGATAAGGTCTTTATTTCTATTATCGTTAGAAGCAACAAGCCAACCACCTTCTTCTGTGTAGTGTAGCGTTTTCTCCAGTCCACTATCACCAGCGACAAGTGCTACGATTCTATCAAGACCTCCTGTATTTTTATCCCAACAGATAATACGAACAGGATGAAGGTCTTTAGTTTCGACTTTATATTCTCCGTTTTCAATCTGCGGACGGTACTTAATGTCAAAAGGTATTCTCATATCTCTATCAATTTTTGTATTCGTGGATATACTAATCCTCATTAAAAATATCAGTGTGCAACTTTATTTCTTTGCCCAAAAACATCATTATCTTATCTCTCTTAGTAAGATTGTTCTTGGTCTTGTATGGACTATATTCACCATCTATTACGATTTCCGTTGGAGTATATGTGTAAGACATGGAGCCTCTCCATTCATCCACTTTGTCTACAATAGATGCGAACCTTCCTCCTTCGCTCTCTGTCCCAATAAAAATCAAATCCCCTTTCTGTAGTTCCCTATTACACCAATAATAGCCATAGATTTTTTCGTCATTAAAAAAAGTCACTTTACACTTTTTCCTATTCACCCAGCCATCATTGACACGATATGCCCTTGCCCCCATAGACATTAGTTTGATATGGAATGCAAAACTCTTCTCTCTGAACTTTCGCTCAGCATCTTCAAAAACAGGAATAAAATCAGCATTATTGATTTTAATGGTAGCACCACTTTCAAGATGGTAGACTTTACCAACTGTCCCATCTTCATTGATATATTGTTTGAACTTGCAAGGGCTATTCAGAAAAGCAATATTCTCTGATATTCTTTTTTCAGCAGTTAGTTGTTTCATATCCATTATTGTTTCATTGATCGGAGGAGAGAGAAGAAATATTATTAAGCATCGTCTCCATTCCGTCCTCAAACTGAACGATAAAGAAAAACTCCTTCAAGCCATCAATCGCAAAAGCTTTAATAATATGAGGTCTACCGTCTCCATCTTTAAGACGCACTTTATCCCCTATTTTAAAACCATTTATAGCGGTTATTGGATATGCTAATTTTAACATAGTATTTACTTCTTTTTATATCCGTACTTATTAACAATCTTATCAACAAATAGAATTACTGCTATTAAAGGAATACATGTTAAAGTTAAAGGCCATATCGCTCCTATTATAAGCCATCCCGAATCAGAATTTTTTGCCCATCGTGCAAAAGCAATAGTTGTAATAATCCACATTACCATGTAGAATATAATCAACAATACAATTAAATACCAACTCATTGTGTTACCTCCTCTTTTGTATTAAAACTTAATATGGTTTTTATGTTTACTTCAGAAGCGTTTTCCATATAGCAATTTGTATGAAGCATTAGCTGTCCACCATGATTTAGTAGGTAATGAGCTGGAGCACTAATATCTCCAATTCCAACACGTATCTTTACATCATCAGGGATGTGTTTAAGATAGGCTTTTAATTGAGCTACGGTTAACTGAGGACCCTTGTTGTAATACATATTATTCCTCCTTTCTTACGTTAAAGTCTGGTAACTCTCTCATGTCCACATTTTGTACATCTCAAGAGACGCATGGGAATCCCAGCAGGAAAAGATGCAGTATACACAATTTCAACAAACTTATAATCGTGAACACAGTGCTTCTGGTCTACAGGATATATCTTTGGTGTGGCACTCTCCATTTCAATCTGCCACCTATTCCACCAATGCTTCTTATATTTTCTGATAAGATGAGCGGAATCACCATGACCAATCAATTCGTATTTTTCTTTCATTTACTTTCCTCCTTTCTTGCGTTAAGCCACCACTCGCAAAACCACATCGCCATATAGCAGCCAATAAAATTGGTTGATGCCTGAACTGTTATTACAATCCATAAATCAGTTTCGGCGACGAACTTAATTACAATAGCAGAGAACGTATAGCAAATGCAATTAGCAAGAGATGCTATTGTCTTACTCGCCTTGATGACCAAGATGCTCCTGACAATATGCAGAAACACATTGATTAGCGATATTATGATGTATAACACTATCATACTTTTCTTGCGTTAAGGCCAAGTTCAAAACAATGCAAGCAAATACCAAGGAAGTCTAGATAGTTGTCCACAATCACATAATCATGTCCTGTATTTAGACTTTTCCAGAGTTCCTCAATTTCTTTCTCTATATCCACCTTAGGCTGCTCCTGCTCTTCAATTCCATTCTCTTTATTCCACTTTATTTTATCTCTTACTCTTTCCAGTAGACTTTCTATTCCTTTTAGAGAGACATTGGGTGGAATCATCATCCATCCCCTATCCTCCCACCATACTTGAGAACATAGGTCAAGAACATCTTTATCCTGTTGTAGAGAGTCAATAATAGATAGAACTTTATTGAGTTCAAATGCGATTGTTTTGTTTATAATAGTTTCTTGTCCTATTTTTTCAAGATTTTTTTGTCTCTCTAACGCATTATCTCTCAATCTTTCTATCTCGGCAATCAGCTTTTCGGAATCAATGTATTTCATGTACTAAAATAGCTTTAATAAATCATTGAACAAATCCAACAATACACCTTCATTTGCAACAGCATTTAGCGCTTTTATCTGCTCCTCACTGGGCTTCCAGCGGAGCTTGGGACAGATGGAAGTGAGTTTGTCAATAAATTGAATAGAGGCACTATACATTTGATTTGGAGAAAAGTCTGGTCTATCACCAAGCATTCTTACGAAATGCTCTCTCATTTCATTCATTACCGTCTTATCCTCCTCGCTCCATTCTTGCTTTGGCTGGGGACGGAGGGATTTAAGGCGAACACATAACCAATCCTTAAACGCAAGTCGCATTTCAACGACCTTTTTAGCTGGCCAATCCCCAATTTGATTGTTATAGTCCATTTCATAGAAGCGTATCATATCTTCATCCTCCTCGCTCCACTCTGCGGGCTTCTGTTCCTTCTTTTGACCAGCAATAAAAGCTGCCTCAATAATCTTATGGAGTTTATATTCTTCTTCATTTTCTCCATAGGTAACGCTGGTTGGAAGAATAGTCTCTGCATAATCCGAGGCATCACATTTTTCCTCAAGTGTATAACTTTTTGAATTAATGAAGGCTTTTTGTAGTGCAGTGCCTTCTACGGGCTTCTGCTCTTTCTGCCTTTCTTCCATTGCAGGATTGCCTTGAAAATGCAATTTTTCTCCATCGTAGAAGTAAATGCCTGGATATCCAAACTGGAAATCTTTCTGCTTTTCAAGGTAGGCGATTGCTTCTCTTAGTGTGGTTTTTGCTCCTGGCATAAGTGCACTTTCTTCACTAGCAAGTCCGTAACGAAGAGTTTTTAAAATATCTCTTTCTATTCTCTCGTCTTCGTTTTCCTTTGGCTCAAAAATAACTTTGTTTCCTTCAATTCGAGCTTCATAGCCTTCGGGAATTTCTTTTTCGAAACTTTTATATATCATAATGATTCTTTTTATAGTTGTTCTAGCCAATCTTTGCGAACCAAATATGTAGAACTATCTATACCCATAGCATCGTTTTCTTGTATGAGAGTAGCATTATCGTCAAAGCCATCTAAATCCATAAATGCTTGAATTTCTGGCCAACCAATTATTTCATAATCTTCCATATTCAAATTAAATTTGTAAGACAATACTTAATTGCTGCTTCGCAGGCTTTTTCATAAGTGTTATACTCATCCCATAAATCAAATTCTTCGTCAGCTTCATCAAGTGACTTTAGCATTGTAATTTCAGGCCACCAAAGTTTACAATATTCATTATTAGAATTTTTAACTTTTGCTGGATAGCGAACTGCTTTAATGTGTATATTGTGTACCTCCCTCAACCACTTCATTGCCATTTGAAGAGTTGGAGCAGAAAATATGACTATTGCTTCCCCTCCATGATTCCAATCTGACTTGAAATCTTCCGAATAGAAATGCCCATCTGTGCTGTAGTAATCTCTACACTCCACATCAAACCACCTTTCTTTCAGGAGTTTGGCTGTCTCATAGGAGACATAATCTTCAGTAATCATATCCAATCATTTAAAAATTTATCACCATATATTCCTATGAGATTTTTTCTTTTGTTAAGTAATTTCCAGACGCTTTGTAATTGTTCTTTTGTTACAGGTATTTCTGTATTAATAGGAATATAAAACCCAAGGAAATTACTTATCTCGTTGCATAATTCCTGATTACTAAACCACATTGTGTTACCTATATATTCATATATAGCAACACCATTAAATTCATAGTTATTAACTATACGTGTTAATTTGTAATCAAGTTTCATATTTTATTCTATATTATACATTCCTTTAGGCGCTTCAAGAGCAAGTCCCATAGGTATCAAACCACGATAGTCAAAATGATGGGCGTTAAGCCAATCAACGCCAGAGTACCTTGGAGTTGTTAGAGAATCTTTATAATCTTTATCACATGCAGAAAGATATTCAAACACTTCTTCCTCAGTCATACTTGACATAGGACGTAGATATGGTTTAATGGTCCAATGATCATCCGAAATAATGTCAAGGGTATAATACGTTCTCCTTACAATTACACAACACGACAACTCCGCACAAAGGTCTTTAAAGAGTAGTTGTTTTTCTTCTGATGTCATTATCTATTCCTCCTTTTTTGTGTTCTTTATTCTCTCAATAATTGTCTAAAGTACTTTCAGTGAGAATCGAACTCACAACCTACGGTTTAGAAAACCGTTGCTCTGTCCAATTGAGCTATGAAAGCGTAAAAACACAGAAGTCCCTTTTCTGAAACTATTGTTTAATAAAACATATTTTCTCCTTCTGTGCTTTAATAGCGGGTAGGTTTGGACTCGAACCAAACGAGCGGCCTTTAGTCTACACGACGCATCCGCGTTTTACCACTAAACTACTACCCTAATCTGTTGTTTTAATTTATTCTCTTATACTAATATAACTTCAGAGTCCGAGTCTGATTCACAACAGCAGCATCAACCAGCAGAAATGCTTTTAGCTATACTATCAAGAATAAATTAATTTACCTAACTTCCTACTTTACTTATCTAGAATAGCGTTTCAGCTCTAAGTTGGTAATTTGTAATTCATTTTTGATAAGCCAAGGGTAAACCCTCACGAGAAAAAAACAAATTACATTTATATATTTTTATTCTACAACATATACAGTTTTATGAAGATCCACTATTGTAACTCTTTGAGTTCGATACTCTTTTATATTATTCCTGACTTCAGTTTCAGAGTCAGCGGCTATAAAATAAGAATGATTTATAGCTGGAATAACTTCGAAAAGTTTTTTCCTTTTCATTACTGACTCTCTATTTCATTACATAATTGTATGAGTCGGTCTTGCTCTTTTTCTGGAAGAGCCGTAAATTGTTCCTCAGAATGCACACCAAGATGCTTTAATTCTGTTTGGTATAAATTAAATAGTACCATAATTGTTCCCTTTAAATGTTTAGGCATCTTCAAAAAGATTGTAATTCTCTAAATTACATTTCCAAATACACTTTGGATCTGTCTTTTGCTGTTCCATTTTAATTGGAACAGACAACACCATACTAACAATCAGTGTGGCACAAATAAAATAGAACATATTTAGTCTTCTATTTTATTACCACATACGGTACACCTCCAGGCTTTCCCGTCTTTTTGAGTACGATGCTTTGCACGATTAAATAAACGCATGCCTTTGCCATAAATAGCATCTTGGCCTTTATGCTCGCAAGAGCACTTCATTACTTTTGTATCCATATTTTAAAAATTAAGATTGTTAATATTTACTTTGTAGGCTTTAAAGTTAATGTAATTCTAAATGGGGTAGGAGTTTTTAACTGATTGACTGCTTCTTGTGCACATTTTTTACACAGTGTACGATACCAAGATTTGCCAAAAGTTCCTACATTTTTAGTAGAACCGCATTTTTCACAAGTACTAAAAGATAAAGCTTCTGCCTCTTCGATCATTGTCTTTAATTCTGCAGGTGCGTTATCTACATATATTCGAAGACCACCAAACTTTTCTTTAATTTGATGGATCTCAATTTTATCTTCATGATTTTCGTTATAATCATTTACATACTGAATAATTGGCTGATAAAGAGATTCCCATCCTTTATCACATTCTATGCCAAATAATTCATAAGGCCATTTTGATTCGTCGTTATTTTTCATAATTTTATTATTTGTTAGTGCGTCCGGAGAGACTTGAACTCTCGACTCCTACATTAAAAGTGTAGTACTCTACCAACTGAGTTACGAACGCTAATAAATTGTGCTCCAAGTGGGATTCGAACCCACACAGCCATTCCTGGCCAAGGGATTTTCGTACCACTATAGTTTTCACTACCAAATTGTTTCCGTCTGCGATTTATTATGGGCAACTGAACCCACAGCAATTTGTTTGTGGTCTGGGCTCTATCTTAACCATATTGAAATCTTGCAAGAGAACTGAAACTGACTCCTTCTTTATTTCCCAGAGGTTTTTACCGTGCGAGAAGTGTCACACATTTACTTCAACTGGAAAGTTTCAATTCATTTCAACTTAGGTTCCTCCTGTATAGTCTCTACACACTGTCTATTAACAAAAGATTTTTCTTTATTTTAAACCTGCATTACTTTTTAAAGTGCAACACGACAGGGCGTACACTTCTTTTGTTAAATAACATTGGCTCGGTATTAACATGAGCGAGGTTCATCCATATGATGATTTTCTTAACCTTCTTTTAGCCTTCACCGAATTAGGGAGGTTCTACATTAGATATTTCTATCTAAGCACTCAATTTTTTAAATTAAGTAGGAAAATATTACAGGTTGCGTTAAGTCTTACGCTGGACTCTCACCAGCTGCCTGTCTGGCTCAAGATTCGTCAATCTAATATTGCAATATTTTCCCCAATAAGTCACATAGTCTGGTCGCTATCCAGAATAAATACTATATAACTTATTGTTTATGAATTAATTAAGTCCCTCGTGTCTACCTTTCCACCATTGGAGCAATTATTTTCATTGCACCTTTTAATTATTAGCAAGAGTAAATATAATTAAAAACAGTGCAATGAATATTAAAATTAAAACATAAAAATCATTTTTTGTGTTATCCCAATCTTTATTACTCATATGCTTTAAAAATTATAATCACAATCTCTAGTTGTACCTTTAGCAATTGGAATATTATCTATTAATATTATTCCATTTTGTATTCCTTTTATTTCATAAAAGAAAAGAGAATCTTTCTGTCTTTGTATTACATAACTATATTCAACATGTTTAGGAGTAATAATCTCTGTTTTAGTACAAGCATATATAAACAATAAGCTTAATACTGAAAATGTAATAGCAATAATTTCAATATGTTCTATTATAAAGTTTTTCATAGTTTAAAAAAGAGCCTAACAGCGCTCCTCTAAAATTACTTGTTGGTCTGCCACCTTTGAGCTTCCTCTTGGTAATATCCAAGGCTCTTTTTAGGTTCTCGGGTTTCTGGTTTGCTCTTTTTAAATACATATATCTCCTAAACCCTTTTTGATATATGTATAGTGCGGATGGTGAGACTCGAACTCACACGCATCTTTCAGCACTAGATCCTAAGTCTAGCTTGTCTACCAATTCCAACACATCCGCAATACTACAGCTCAATCAATAAGATTTGCAGTCTTATTTTTTACACAACAGTAGTGGAGAGCACGTAGTTTCCCATCCTTTTCAGGCATATATAATCAACTAATGTGACATAATGAGAGGTTTCGCGTTTGAATTACTCCTATTTCTGGGGATTACTCACAGTGTAATCAGGCTACCCATGGAGTCTACGGGAATATCGGTCCTCTGTACCACCGATATTAACAAATCCCTACATCCCTAAGAAGGGTGTTGGTATCACTTACTCTGCTCCAATTAAACTTTGACTATAAAAGTTTAGTTTATCATATGCAGTCTCTCAAAATGCCTTATTAATTGAAAGAAACTTTTAAACTGAAGTTATTATAAAAATCAGGAGCTAAAACAGTCTTTAAAACATTGTCTAAATCCCAAAGTTCATCACATTCACCATCAAAATCTTTCTTAATGATGAATAGAATTTTTCTAATGGCCTTTTCTAATATTTCTTTATTTGCCATATATTCAGAAGAAACAAATGTAGGCAAATCCCTGGTAGAAGAAGTAGTGTATTTAACACAAAATTCATTAATTGTAAATCTTGCGTTTTCATCTGCGGCTTCTTCATAAAAACCATTAATAAAATCAGCAAGCCTATCTGCAAGAACATTAATATCTCGCTTAGGCATTTTCTTAAGTACACTATAGTCTATCATAATTTAGGGTTTAATAATGTATAGTATCTTCTCTTGAACTTATACCAAAAGAATGCTCTTTTAATAATTCTGGAGATAGCAAGTTATAAGCTCTATCAGTAACTACAAATTTAGTTGGATCACTTTTATACCTATAAAAACTGATATATTTAAGACACCAGAAAGTCTTTTTATTCTGCTCTTCAAGATTATTACATATTAAAAGAGGTCCTTCTGACATCCTTTCTAATATGCATAAGAAATTAAAGATATCAAAACAGTTAATAAGATACTTAGAAGATACATTAGCCATATTTAAAACCTTTTTTTCTGCCGGTAATAAATATTGTCTATTTTCTTCTACTTGCCCCCAAATCCTGAAAAATCGAGTATCACAATGAAGTGTTATTACATTATCAGGAATTTCACGAGCAAACATAAGAGATAGGAATCTTTGCATCCTTGCCGATTCCATTGCTTTTTTGTCTTTCATAGTTAATAAGTTATAAGGGGTACATTTATAATTAGTTAAAGGAGGTGTTGAGTAACACTAACTATAATGTACCCCAAATAACAACCAACCTTAACCTAATAACACTACAACGAATGAAGTGGGTCCTATAATGAGTATCACCCCATCATAGGAACAAAACTAACTTAGATATTTCTGTTCAATATAACTTAATATATAAATCATATGCTCAATAGGAATAGACTCCATAGATTTATTTCTTCCCTCTATAGTGTCATATACAGTTAAAGTACCAGTTTCTGTGCACACTATATCTGAATAAAGATTTCTTAATTCCGTTATATTTATAGTTATATCTGGAGGCAATTCAACTTCGAAGTCCCAATCAATAGTAATCATGAACTGTCGAAAGTTACGAGTTCCTTTCTTGTCGCTTATATATTGTATATAGCGAGATTTAATATCACTAATGATTTGACTTCTAATTAAAGATATTTGGTCTAATAATGTAAGCATAATTTTAAAAATAAAGAAACACTCGCATCTCACGACGAGAGTGTTTCAAACCCATAAACTAAGGCAGTACTTAAGACTGTTTTACAATAAACTTTTCGTATTTATGCAACGCCAACATTGCAAAAGGGTAACTTACATCAGCAATAAATGCAAATCTTCCTTTATCTTCTACAATAGCTGGCGTTTTTTCCTCTTGTAGAATATAGATTTCACCACGAGCCAAAGATAATAGTCCATAACTATTACTCTGAACTTTAACATGATTGAAATCTATATTATTAAGAAATAATTGGGGTTTCATAATGTAATAGTTTTTACATATTTTTTAAATAAATCCCACATTATTTCTTGTGTAAGCAAATCTTCCATGTGCCATACTTCTGGAGATAAGATAGGTGCACCTGGAAACACTTTAGATTTTCCTAATACTGCCCTGAATTCATTCTCCCCAGTCATTTTAACATTAAAAGCTCTCTCAATATCCTCTATTTCTAAAGGAATATCTAAATCCCTAAGAGCCACTGTAAGAGCATTAATCCTTTCTTTTATAGTATTAGGATGCTCTTGAATCATAGTGATGTATACTTCTTCTTTTAAGTCCCAGGCCTCTGCCCAGCGCAAACCAAAACTGATCAATATCTGACCAATAATGGCTAATTTGTCTTCTTGTTTAATCATAATGTTAATAAATTAAGGTTAATAAAATTGGGACTATAGTAAGGTATCACTTTTACTATAGTCAAACGGGGGAAAATATTATTTGAATAGGTTACTAATGTCTATATCAGGAATCTCCTTCCTAACAGAAGACCCTTTTTTCTGTCTTGTGGTGTATCTATATTTATTGGAGGACTGATTGAACCATTTAATAAGCATCAATGTAGTACTTCGTTCTTTAAATTTAATAGCATTCGAAGCAGATACCGATACTTTCCCAATACCTTCAAATTCAAACCAGTATTTGGGATTATTAGACTTTGTTACACCTTCGTGCAACTCCGTGTTAAACGGAATCACCACACTCTGAACTTCTACCCATTCAGATTCGGTTGCAAGAACGAGATAGTCCCCATTAACAGGAATGACTATCTCACTGTTAATAATTGAAGTGTTAATCACTTCAGGATTAATTACAACTTCTTTTGCCGAAGCTGTCGTACAAGCAAACAACATAGCTGCTGCACACATGAGAATAAAATGTCTCATAATGATTAAGAGTTTAACGTGAATATAATAATATAGAGATAGCGTTATTGACTTTAAGGGAAATAGAGATAGTAGTTTCTCCTAATACCATATCCTCTAAGAAATCATTAACGCCTTGTAACGTTTTTAAGGATGTTTTGTCAGTTTCTACTTTATTAACTGAATGACTAAAGTAATAACATTCAGTAACAACAAAGTTACCTTCAAAAGGTAAAATTATTTCCTGAATTAAATTGTTAATGTCATAATAATTGACATCCAATCTTTTGGTATTAAGAGGTAATATTACCTGAATACCATTTGCAAGCATCTTGTAACCACAATTAAGCTTGCGTAACAATCTTAATAATTCACTATACATAATTTATGAGTTTTAAAAAGAGCCATTCTATATAGGAAGATAATATGATAAAGTTAAAAACACTAGTTACTCAGAATGGCTCTTTGATTAGAGCCCTAAAGAGATATCACTCTCTTTAAGGCTGATTGCGTGAAATAAGTATAATTTTATGACAAATCAGAACTTTAGCGCATCACTGCGTGTGGAGCCTATAAATATTATCACACATTTATAGGCTAAATGAAAGACTCTTCTCTTTGGTTTTGAGATATTATGTACTTCACAACAATTGTTTATTAATGTTTATTTTCAGAAGAGTCTTCATTATTATCTACATTTGAAAAGAACACAATCATTGCAAATATATACAGTGCTAATCCTAACATATCTATAAAAATGATAAAATCAACTCTTTTTATCGGAAGGCTCGTTCCGCCCTTCTCAAGCATTACGTCTGTTACAAAACACAAGAAAATCTATAGACTTGCTACTAAAAATAAATTTGTGTTTAGTTATGATATTGCTTTCCAGTATTTGCTCTGAACTTAGACTTTCGGTTGTACTTCCCTGTTGTCAAGAATAAAAAGAGTTGATTTTAAAAATGATAATGAAAGTTATTCGATTATATAAAGTTATTCGCGCTGGGGTAATAGATACTCTCTATTATCCATAATTACTGCAATTGCGGCAACAATATGCATTTATTTAACAATAAAACCCCTGATTAATTGCCGTTAATTTCGAGGTCGTAAATAACTTTTTAATTTGGAACCCCAGATTGATTTCACTCTTTCTGGGATTTGTAATAATAATGAAAGTGTAAGGTTCTATTCATTGAACCAGTAAGTTTCCAGTAATACAGACAACACTGAAGTTTAGTTGCTGATTGCAGAATTTCAGTCTGACACATAGTTGATATTCTATCAACACTATCCCATCATTTTTTACATATGGGCATAAGGATTCAGCCTAAAGTTTTACATCTCTCTGAATACCACCGAGATATTTCTTATAAATATTTATAAGGGGTTTTTAGTCAGAACCCATAACTGAGATTAGTTTCTATAACCCATCATAACTACTTGAATGTCTGCACTGTTCAAGATGAAGCTATCGGATAATTGCAGTCCGCCAGACGAGTACTGGTCGCAAATTTTTTATATAATCTCTCTCTGATTTAACAGTCAGAACCATTTTGACTTAAGATTAGCGTCTTATATTACTAAGAATGCACTAACGACCCTTACATTGTGAGAGATTTCCAACCTGAATATAACAATATTCAACGCACTATGCCTGATGGCTGTTTATACTCGCATAGTCGAGTTCATTAATAATAAAGTTATAATATATTAATGAGTTGCTTTTTCTATTGATAATTAAATGAATGAAATTGTGAGGAAGTGGTATTGAGTCTCCCATTCTCTCATTAACACAGTTATTCATTTAATAATCAACATATTATCCAATCCAATCAATACCCAATCCTATCTAATACCCAGTCAGATGGTTTTAAAAAAGCCATAGAACCCACAGAAAACTATGGCTTTTGTAGATGCAGACTAACCAAACCACGATGTTCATATGCGAGAAAGGGGTTTGTGGGTTTTTAGATATAACTATTGTTAAGTTGTATCGAAGGACTGTTTTTATTAAGTCTAATGTGTCCTTAGTAAGGACAGGCAGTATCATATCTAAGTGGCAGTTGGGAACATTAAAAAAGGCCCCCACCTCCCCACGAAGGAGAGGCGGAGACCTTGGACTGCTTAGTCTTCATCGTCGATGATGCCTTTTCCACCATAGACAGGATTGCCGTGACGGTCAATACTCATAGGGATATCTTCCGTATAGTCCTCTTCTGGAACATAAAGGTCAGGCTCCTCGAATTTATGGGCGGCGAGTTGACGATATGCCTCCATAGTTAGACCTTCGATATTTCTCTGAGATTCAAAGGACAGGTCGGAGTTATCGCTGGACACATACCACCCTAAGAGTTCGAACTGAGCATCCAAAGCAATACCCTTAGAGATATCCGCAATAGCCAAAAGAGCATCAAGCGTCGTTTTTGAAAGAGTTACTGTTTCCATAGTAGAGTAGCATTTAAAAATAATAGAACCCCTGTGGCCTATCAGAGCCACAGAGGTTGTGCTTTCTACTGTGCAGGGCTTGCAGGTGCGTCTTCGACATATCCGATGGCGTCGAGGATGTCCTTTGCAGGAGCGTTGCCAGGCTTGCCGTCAAGGTATTCGTTACGGAGAGTAACGCCGTTACGAGCAAGCGTGCGCACTTTGAGAGTGTTGATGTCGAGCCACTGGCCAATCTGCAATTCGCTATCAGGTTTGATGGCGAAAGGCACATAAGCCTTGGAGGGCTTACCGTCATAGGAAGACACGAACACCTTCACCTGCTTTGCGGAGAACGGCTGGCCTGTGGTCGGCGAGATACCGCTGTTGTCTACAACGCAAGCGCAAAGGATTTTACGCGGGCGTCCTGCCTCATCGATAATCTCTTTGAGGTCAGACTCGTTGACTACTTCGAAACTCTCACCGAAAATACGGCGACCAACTTTTCCTGCGGTGGCGTTATTGGCCACCATTTTGGTAAAGAAACTGTTCATAATGTGTACGCATTAGACTCAAAGGCGTGAAGATACGGTCACGCCGATAACCGTGGGGGACTCTCCCCCTATTTGGCAAACCACCGTGGGGGTGCTGACGCTATTTCTCCCTTACGCACATCTCAACGATTTCAAAAAAAAATAAAAAAAAATAAAAAATTTTTTTGTTAAAGTCTTGCATATGTCAATTTTTTTTCTTATCTTTGCATTGTTAAAAAATAGAGGTGTTATTTACATATAAGAGAGCTATAATATAGTTGTCTAATTGATCTAGCCAACTTGGGAGAATAAAGGGTACCAACAGTAGGGCACAGGTAATAGATCCTAGAGATAACTAAGAGAAGAACTAATAATATATAAACGGGTTAGTCAGCTATATTATAGGTGCCGAGAGGTAACGATGGGGTGAAAGAGTCTCCAGGGTCTCTTAGTAAATAAAAAATATTTATATAATATTAATAAATATTGGGAGAATTGTATCATGGAGATACTATTATACATATGGCAATTGCCTCAAAATATTTTAGGCTTATTGTTATTACTGATATATGGTAAAGAGAGATTGTATCATAGGTTGAATGGCCGTAGATTTTATTATACTGGAGAGATACCAAGTGGTATATCTTTAGGTAATTATATTATTTTATGGTGTGAGAGTTATGGTAATTCTTTCAAGCATGAATATGGTCATAGTATTCAATCTAGGATATTAGGTCCTTTATACTTAATAGTTATAGGGTTACCCAGTTTATGTGGTAATATTTACGACAGGGTAGCACATAGTTGTTGGCCTGATAACTTGAGGGTAAAATGGTATTATAATCAGCCGTGGGAGAAATGGGCTGATAAGTTAGGTAAAGTTAATAGAGATGAAGAGTAGTGTTAATATTTTTGGTACGCGTTATCGTATCAAGTATGTAGATAATATTTCTTCTAGTGAAGATGGTTCTTTTTGCTATGGGGAAACTAATCGACTGAATAAAACTATTACAATAGCTACTAAGGATCGTGAAGGGAAGAGTTTATCTCCAGAGGAGATAGAGGTAACTTTTTATCATGAATTAATGCATGTCATTTTTGGTGAAGGTCAATATTTAAGTTGTAATGATGATGAGCCTTTAGTAGAATGGTGTGCTAAGTGTCTTAGGAGTTTTAAGAAACAAGGTATTTTATGATAGAGATATTAAGGAAAGATGGTTGGGTATTAAATCCCAACGATAAGATAGTTAATGCTATTTTAAAGCGTATAGAAGCAAATGAGGGCAAGTGTCCTTGTTGGGGAGCTTCTGGTATGGATAATCATTGTCCTTGTGAGGAATATAGATTAAATGATGTATGTCATTGTACTTTATATATAAAGAAAGAAGAGCATGACGATTGATCAAATTGTTAATAAATTTAGGGAGAAACCTTATTTAGTAAGGATGGGTTCTGGGAAGTTATCGAAGCGTTTGAAATCGAGTATTGAGGATGTTAAATCTGCTAGGGCTATTTATCGTGGAGAGAGTGCGCAGGCTGCTCCAGTGAAGCTTCCCAAGATTCTCATATTTGACATTGAGACCACTCCAATGAAGGCTTATGTATGGCGTTTATTTAAGCAGAATATTGCTTGGGACCATGTATTAACTGAGTGGTATATGTTAGCATGGTCTGCTAAATGGCTTTATGGTGCTGAAGTAATGGGTGATGTATTGACTTCAGAGGAGGCTATCAAAGAGGACGATTCGAGGATTGTTAAGAGTCTTTGGTGTTTGATTAATGAGGCGGATATTGTTATTGCCCATAATGCTAAGAAGGCTGACATTCCGTGGATGAACACTAGGTTTATTTTAAATGGTCTAGTACCTCCTAAGCCTTATCATATCATTGATACATTAGAAGTGGCTCAGAAACGATTTGGCTTTGCGTCTAATAAGCTAGATGCTTTAGCCGGTTATTTTGGTTTCAACCATAAATTAAGAACTGATTTTGATTTATGGGAAGGCTGTATTAATGGTGATGAGGAGTCATTACATTATATGCTTGAATATAACAAGATGGATACTGCTATATTAGAGCTGGTTTATTTGAAGCTAAGGCCTTGGGTACTTAATCATCCTAATTGCGGTAGATATATTGAATCTAGTGAGCCATTGTGTTCTTCTTGTGGTTCAGATAATTTAGAGCTTATTAAGGACAAGTATTATTATACAAGTGTTAATAAGTATCCTTTATATAGATGTAAAGATTGTGGTACTGTAGTACGTGGTAGGTATCCTATTAAAGATGTGAAAGTACCTATGGTGCCTTGTGGGAGATAATTAATATGTGGGATTGGTTTATTAAGAGTAATAGGTGGAAACACTTTGTTTTAGCTATTCCTGAGGGATTTATTTTTACAGTGCTTTTTGCTGTAGGCTGTGGTACTGGTATGGAAGTTAAGGATTGCCATTATGATCCTGAGAATAAGGATAAGCCTATTTGGCGTTGGTCCTTTAAGAATTGGGATTGGCTTGACTGGCTGTGTACTTTACTTGGTGGTATGGTAGGACAGCTGTTACAAGTTGGTTTAATGCTGCTTATTAAGTAATGAAAAATAAAACAAGGTGGGATGCTCTTTCTATGAGGGATAGGGCATCCCTTATTAAATTATACTCACAAGCAGGTATTAGGAAGCTTGATGATATGAGGGCTCATTATAATAAGTTTGGAGAAGGAGGAGACACAGAAAGCGAAGACTATAACACTAAACTAGAAAAGTATCGTAAGATACAATCAGATTATAAAAATGCTGTTATTGCGAGCGATAATGCAAATAATGCTTTATGGGATTTCTCGAGACATTATAAGGGAGACAGAGTCTATTGGTACTGGACCGATAAAGGTAAGAGACTTAGAAAGGAGAAAGAAGACGCCGATTTAAGATTTTGGGATGCTAAAAATGAACTGGAGGCAGCCAGAAATAAAATAGGCAATGCTACTCTAGATGAGTTCGCTGGTACCGCTTATGACCCGATGTATTTCTGGGATTTTGTTGCAAGAGATAGAGATAAAGCAAGAAAATACTATGTCGAGCATGGAATAAGACAAAGCGAAAAAGCTCAGGATGTTATTGATTTCTTTAACTCGTACGGCTCGTCAGAAGGCTTTAATCGTATTCGTGAGAATCAAAAAAATTGGTGGCTTAAACGCCATCCGTATAGAAAAATTTGGCAGTTTGGTCCTAAGACTGCACTGAATGCTACGAATTGGTTGCAGGATCGGATGAGCGGTTTGAACAACGGCACTGCTAATGGTATCTATGATCTTGATAATTACACAGAGACTTCTGTAATGCGCTCTGGTAATGGACATGGTGCAATAACAGTTGGTACAATAGAAAGTCCAGAATATCCTTATTTGTTTGCTCTTCCTCATGAGATAGCACATATAACAAATACTGCTGGTTTTGCAACACCATCCGGCTCAGCTCAAGCGGAGGCTCTTGAACAAAACATAAACACACAAGAGGGGCACGATTCAAGGCCAAGTGAAAAGCATTCTGATATTGAGGCTCTTAGATATATGCTTTTTAAAGAAGGTATTTATGACTCTCGTGGAAATGAGGATGCCACTGCTGAAGACATTAAGAAGTTGAGGGAGAAATATCCCAAGATTCGTCCTTTACTACAGATGGATGATGAGCAGGCTGCATGGATGATAAATCATGTCGCAGACTCTAATGATAAAACAGACCTGTCAAACATTGCTGCCAATGGTGGTCCTTTAATTAATAAGTTTGAGACTGGCGGTGACAAGCAGAATGATGCTCTGGCTAGAGCAATCATAGACAGGGTTAACCAGGAGGAAGCTGCTAGAGCTCGTGTTGAAGGTGCTCCTATGATGGGAGAAAAGCCGCTTGAGAGCGAAGATTATTTGTTCGGATTAGCTGCGATTGGGGCAAAAGCACCAATAACTGGAACTATTTCTGCCGTCAAAGAGACTACTCCTTATTGGGGAAAAGCGGGCCTGAGGATGCTAAGAGACTTGCCCGCGTTTGAATTTGTTGATAGGCTCCCTACTGTGTTTGGAGGAAAGAGAATGACGGAACTGGGCGGGGATGCAACACAGGCTGCATATGAAGCAATAACTGGTAATCATAATTTGTCTAATATGTCGCGTGCGCTGGTTAGGCTGCCCGGCGAATTCATGGTAGGCGCAGTTCCAGGTGTCGCTGGTGATATGCTAATGAGGACTGGCAGCAGTGCCGTGTTACGTAGTCTTAATAATCGTGGATTTCAAATGGCAAATAGTTTAAAATCAGCCACGGCGAAAATGCCAGTAGCGTCTACTGCGGATGCCAATGCGTATGAAATTGCGGATCTTGGCGGTGGCTATATGCTCAAATCTCTGATGCGTGGCAATCCTCTTGAAAAGCAGATATCTAAGAATGGAACTATCAATGTGAATAATGTTCGTGCTCTTATCAATAAGGGAAGTAAGGTTGAGCAAGCGGTTGTTGACAAAGTTCTTGCTTCTGAGGAATTTGCAGGAAAGAAAGCCGTCGATTATAATCAGCTCAGAAAGGCCGTTCAAGATGAGCTGGTAACATACGACAGAACTCCTGACATAAGATTTCAGGATTATGGTGGAGAATCACTTAATTGGGGTGGCTCTGATAAAGATATTAAAGAATGGGCATTATTGAAGAATTATTATAAGCCTCTTCGTGAAAAAATGCCATATGAAAGAGATTGGGAATGGCCGAGTGAATTTATTGATACGAGAACAGGAAAGACTTATACAACCAGGGAGCTTGAACCATTATATAAAAAAGAGCACGGTGTAACACTAAATACATTTACATTCTCGTCTTCTCGTATTCCGAATGGCTCTGGCAAGCATTATGATATGAACACTCTTGGTCATTCTCGTACATATACTATCGCTGACGAGCCTGATGTCCTTCATGTGATGGAAAGTCAGAGTGATTGGGCACAATCAAAAGCCCCTACAATTGGAAGCGCGTCAAGGGTTTCACGTGGAGTAAATGGTAATACCGATATAATCTATGATGGAGCATCTGGTAGATACAGTCGTGTAGCTGTTGGAGAAGGAATGCCAGAAGGTGAGTTCTTTCATGACATTGGGAGCGATGGCTTAACGCATTATTCTAGATTTGTTACTCAATCTAGGAAAGAGTTCCCTTTAGAACAAGCAGAGTATCTTAAAGACAATTATACTTCTCGCCAGATTCAGGAAAACCTTCGTTATGCCGCGGAAAAAGGCCAGACAAAGATGCGTTATCCTACGAGAGAAACCGCGGCAAAAATTGAGGGATATTCTAAAAGCCGTTCGCAAACGCTTCAGGATAATCCGGAATTAGAAAAAGAATACAAGAATTTATTGAAGAAATTAAATGATGAACAACAGCGAATAGTTAAAGAATATGCTCCGAAGGATTATATCGACGAGTCTGGCAGAGATGTTGATTACGGAGATATTGGCGCAACAGAAGAGTGGATACAAGAGAGGCTGGCTCAAGAGCGAGCCAGTGAGACGTTTGACAAATCGACTGCTGGTAAGGAAATGCGTAAGAAGCTTGTTGAGGCTAGAGAAAAGTACAATCCCGATAAATGGCTTGAAGAAAACGTAAAAGAAGTTTATCTGCCGCAGCATGAAACTATATTAAAGAAATACGACGCTTTCCCGAAGCAGTATCAAAAACTATTCAAGGGCGCAGATGTTCGCACTGTGACAGACCCGAAAGGAAATACTTGGTATGAAGTGGATGTACCTAAAGATTATCTTAATCAAGAATGGGCATATGCTAATGGAGGCCCTTTAGTCAATATGTTTTATACTGGCGGAGATAAAGAGACTATGAAACATCTTGCTTATAAAATAGGGGCTTACGTACATGATGGTGCTGGTGCTACTCCTTTTGGTATATTAAAGGCTGTAACGTCTCCTCAACAGAACTATGACGAATTAAAAGCTTATTTATGGGGACCTGAAAATGCTAGTTTTGAACCTTATACAGGAACTTCTACTAAGCCTTATTTAGGCAATAATATACCTACGTATAATGCAACTATTAATCCTAACGGACAATATGTATTTCCTGAAAATATGAAAGGCTTTATAGAAGAGATAGCTAATAGAAATGGTAATATTTACTTAAACGCAGATTTAATGCCTGGAAGTGACAAACCAAGATATGATGCTGCTAATTATCCAGTTAATCTTTTCTATAGTAATAATGGTAATATTGCAGGAAATGCAGCCGATTTATATGATTTTGGGCTTAATTATAGTACTAATTATAAAACTCCTAAATGGCAAATTAAAGCAATGCGTAAACAAGGGACACCCTATGCTGTAAGACAGGACAACCTGCCTTTTGTTTTTTCGAATTCTCCTGAAGCAGAAAATACAGTTACTGCGTTTTCTTATGGAGAAATGGGAAATAAAAATGAAAGTGATGATGCTATTATAAATGCCATGAGTCGATTAGGCAATGGCACTATAGAACCTGCAAGTATTACGTTCGAATATCCTGAAAGATTAGAAAATTATGCTAGCGGTGGTAAAATACATATTAAGCCAGAGAATCGAGGAAAGTTTACAGCTTTGAAGAAGCGCACTGGTAAAACAGCAAGTTGGTTTAAAGCACATGGTACTCCTGCTCAGAAAAAGATGGCGACATTTGCACTAAATGCCGCAAAATGGCATAAAAAGTAAATTTTTTGAAAAAAGTTACAAAAAAATTTGGAAATGTCAAAAAAAATGCTTATCTTTGCATTAACAAATTTAAGAAGAGTATGAGTAAACCTTTGAATTTAGAGCTTATGGAAGAGCTCATTGATAGTTATAAGACTATTGAATTATTGAAAGAAGAGAATAAGAGACTTTCTTACAATCTCAAAATGATGGAAGCTAAACTTCGTGATTGGCGAGAAAACAATCCTATTCCTAAGGAAACTTTTGGAGAAAAGAATGCTGTGCCAAAAGAGACGGTTAAGAAAGAATTCCTTAATACTGGTTGTAGTGCAGGTCAAAATCCCGACAAGGACCCTATTGGTGTTGGAGACAATAACGCTTTTAGTAGAGGCGAAGAGTCTTTTATTAAAGCGGTATTTGATGCTCTAGTAAACTAAGGACCAGTTAGACCTGGGCATGTCTTTAAAAGGCCCGATTATAGCGGGATAGAGCAGTGGTAGCTTGTCAGTCTCATAAACTGAAGGTCAGTGGTTCGAATCCGCTTCCCGCTACTAAGACGAGGTTTAGTTCAATGGTAGAACATTGGTCTCCAAAACCAAAAATGTGAGTTCGATTCTTGCAACCCCGGCGATTAAAGTAGAAGAGTATGAAAGAATATAGATTAATGACAGCTAGGAGTTCTAGAGAACTTGCTGAGAAAATGAACGATCTTGATATTTCTCAAGAAAGTATTGTAAGTGTATTGCCTGATAGAGAAGGATTCACTTTATTATATGCAATTAGTTCATATGACGGAGAAGATTAATTATGACATTATACCAGTAACTTATTGTAGAAGATGTCATTCTTTACGAATAATTGCTGGGAATGGTTATCCTGACTACTGTGAAGATTGTGGTAGTACAGATTTGGGAGACGAGCTTATAGATGAATGGCTCGCTGAAGAAGAAGAAATTAAAAAAGACAAAAAGATTTATGGAAGAAACTATTAAGAATGCGGGTACTGAAGTGCCTAATAGTCCTGTAGAAAAGAAGCTTTCTTATGAAGAGCTTGAGAATGTAGCACATCAGCTTAGTGAGCAGGCTAGAAGTCTATATACTAGAGTGCAGCAGCTTGAAACAAATGCCGCTTTTCAGCGCCTTACTTTTCTTTTTAAGGTTATTGATAGGAATGCTATTGCTGCTTTTAGTACGGATTTTGTAGAAAAGTGTGCTAAAGAGATTGAGGAAATTATGACTCTTCCCGAGGAAGAGGTTTCTGAAGATAAGGAATAGTTTATGCTTAGGGATGTTAATAATGTGATAAACATCCCTACAACAACACTCGAAACTTCTTTTTTTAGGTGCTGGTTGGAGTTTATCAAGCCGCTCCACGGTATGGCCCCAAGAGAGATGGATGTCGTGGCGGAGTTACTTAAAAACAGATTTGAGCTTAGTAAGGTTATAACAGATAGTAACTTATTAGAGCGTGTTGCTTTAAGTTCAGATTCAAAAGAGAAAGTAATGAAGGCTTGTGATTTAACGCCTTCTCATTTTCAAGTAATTCTGAGTAAATTAAAGAAGGCGGGAGTTATAGTAGGGGATAAAATTGAACCTAGATTTATACCTAATATAAAGGCAGATAATACTAATGGTCCTTTTAAGTTACTATTATTATTTAATTTGTGATGAAGGATATTATGTACAAAGCTATTTTTAAAGAAATAGCACAAGATCTAGGTTTAACAGACAAACAAGTAGAAGAGGCATATAAGTCTTTTTGGGGATTCATTAAAGATAAGATAGAACAATTGCCTTTAAAAGAGGATTTGACAGAAGAAGAATTTAATGAATTGAGAACAAATTTTAATATACCATCATTAGGTAAGTTGAATTGTACATATGATAGGTATATAAGGATGAAGAGAAGATATAATATTATTAAAAATAATCAAAAAGATGGAAGGGTATAAAGTTAGAATGATTGAAGAGGCATCAGAGCTCAGAGAGCGTCTTCACAAACTTAGTGATAAAATTGATAAGTTCGAAAATGATATGACATTTGATCCTGTAGAACTTGCACTTATGAAGACACAGTTCGATCACATGAATGCATATTATGGTACTTTGCTGCTGCGGTGCGAGTTTTGTTTTTCTATGGAAGAGTTTGACCTTCTAAAAGAAGCTATTGACAAGGAGGTTAAGTAATGATTCCTATTCGTATTAAGCCCATGTTTAATCACATTTTGGTTACCATGGAGAAATACACAGATGAAGAGACTAAGAGTCCTAGTGGCTTAGTTAATGTTAAGAAAGCAGAAAATCCGATTAAAGAAATTCAGACAGTAGTTGCTGTAGGAGATAGCGTAAGATCACTTAAACCTGGGGATGCGGTAGCTATTAATCCTGTAAGATATCTTAGGACAGAGCAGAAATTTGATGATTCTTTAAATGGTGAAGTGCAAAAGGGTAAAGTTAGAACTTATTTTGATTTCCCTGTAGTTACTATGGCAGGTGTTGATTACCTCTTTTTAAATGACACTGATGTGGATTATATAGTTGAGGAATGGGCTCCTGATCCTGACAGTAAAATAATTACGGTTAAGAATTCAATTATTAAACCGTAGAGTTTGTTTGGTTTTTAAACATCTCCTCAAGATAGTCGTCAAACGTCTTCTTGAGGAGTTTTTTATATTATGAAACTTGTAAAATTAGAAAATTTTGAATTAAAAGTAGAAGATGAGCTTTTACTTTTAAAGCCTTTTAAGGAGCTTTATGACGCCGATAAGACAGCAACTAAGGACAAGTTTATGACTTTTTTATCACTTTTATATTTTACATACGATCCTAGAAGTGACTATTCTTATATTATAGACGAGAAGGATAGATTAGAAGAGGTATGTAAAGCAAACGGTGTAAAAGTCAAAGAATTTACTAAAAAAGAACTTCAATGTATTGATGTATATAAGAGCATGATTTCTACTTCTTCTTTATTACTATTAGAAGATACTAAGATTGCTGTTAATAAGATTAGGGAATTTTTAAGAGACATAGATTTAGGTGCTTTAGATGATAAGGGAAAACCTATTTATACAATTAATACAGTGACTTCTGCTATTAAACAAATTCCACAATTAGCGAAGGATCTTATTGAAGCAGAGAGAGCAGTTGCTAAAGAAATAGAAGAAAAAGGCCGTGCTAGGGGTGGTAATAACAAGACACTCTTTGATGATGGTATTGAAATAGATTGATATGCTTAATTATTTACAAACGCCTATTGAAGCTTTGAATTTAGATAGTTATCCAGAGGAGATTAAAGATCAGTTCTTTGATTTTATTAATACTGTGCCTTTTATTCAGGAGTTAATTTCTGCTTCAAGGAAACGTGCTAAAGATATAGAACGAGATGACAAAGGGCGTATTATAGTAGATATTACTAAGCCTCATATTCTTGAAGATATGGATTATTTCAGACCCACTGCAATACACTATCAGAAATACGGTACTTTAACAGATTTAAGACCTAATGCTAATCCTAATTCAGAATATGGTAAGTGGGTAAGAGAAGAAATTAGGCGTTGCTACGAAGGATATGTAAGGCCTTCAGATGGGGAATGGATTACTGGTGATTATTACTTTTTTCTTAATTATTGCCCAATGTTGGTTACTAAAAAAGTTAATAAGGGTTCCAAAGAAGCCATGCGTGTTATTGATTTTCCGGATGTATGGGAGGGACACTATTATAAATTTCACTATCTTAATAAGGCTAGAGAGAGTGGTTTACATGCGGCAGAGTTAGCAAGTCGTGGTAAAGGCAAGTCTTTCTGTGGTGCTGCAATGCTAGCCAAGAGGTTTATATTAGGGGAGTCCGCTAAAGTAAGACACAAGGTTACTTGTTATATAACAGCTTCTGATAAAACCAAACTAGTTGGTGGCGACCAAACGTTAGACAAATTTCAGTATGACATAGACTTTTGTGCAGAAAACACTCAGTTTCCAGCTAAGCGATTGAGGTCTTCTATACAAGATATGCAATGGCAAATGGGCTATTTAGACTTGGATTCTGGAGTCAAAAAGGGCACTCTTAATTCCGTAGTAGGTAAATCTTCCGCTAATGATGCTTCTAAACTAAGAGGTTCTCGAGGTGTATTATATATTTTTGAGGAGGCTGGTACGTTTCCTAATCTATTGGAGTTATGGAATAACCTCTTGCCTTCTGTAGAGAATGGTTCTGATGTTTTCGGTTTACTGTATTTATTTGGAACTGCTGGTGATGACGAATCAGACTTTTCTGCAGCACAGGAAATCATGTATAATCCTGATGGTTATCATGTTTTAGGCATGCCTAATGTTTTTGATAAAGAAGGGCAAGGCCGTCGTAAATTTACGTTTTTCTTTCCTGGCTATTTAAATAGGGCAAACTGTTATGATGAGAATGGTAATTCAGATGTTACAAAGGCCTTATTAGAAATACTTATAGATAGATATAATGTAAAGTACAACTCTACTAATGTTAATACTATTACTAAGCGCATTGCTGAAATTCCTATAACACCACAGGAGGCTATTATGCGTTCTCGCGGCAATATGTTTCCTGTAACAGACTTAACAGCACGTTTAAATGAGATAGATAATGATCCTGCATTCTTTGATGATGTATACGTAGGCGATCTTATTAGTGATAAAGAAGGTAAAATTTCTTTTAAGCCAACAACAGATATACCGATTAGGACATTTCCACTTAAGGATAATAAAATGACTGGTGCTGTTGAAATATATAACATGCCAGAGTTAGATAGTCAAGGCAAGCCTTTTTCTGAAAGATATATAGTAGGACACGACCCTGTAGACGATGATGGTGCAGAAACACTATCTTTATCTTCTACTTTTGTTTTAGATTTATGGACAGATCAAATTGTTGCAGAATATACTGGTCGTCAGCAATATGCCGATGATAACTATGAAATAGTCAGAAAATTATGTTTGTTCTATAATGCTAGATGTTGTTATGAAAACAACAAAAAAGGAATTTATGCTTATTTCTCAAGATTGAACTGTTTGTACTTACTGGCCGATACTCCTGACTATTTAAAAGACAGGGATATTGTTAAAGTCACAGGAGTTGGTAATAAAACAAAGGGAGTTCCTGCAACCAAAGGCGTTAATGATTATGCTAACAGACTTATTAGGGATTGGCTATTAAAAGGAGTTCCATCTGTAGAAACCGTTGATGGTGAAGAAGTGGAAACTACTATATTTAATCTATATAGGTTAAAAAACAAGGCTCTTATTAAAGAGTTAATAATGTTCAATCCTGATATAAATGTTGACCGTGTTAGAGCTTTAGGTATGGTAATGTTATATAGAGAAGAATTTATGATTAGATATGGTGGTACTCCAGAAACGGCGAGAAATGTTATTGATGCAGACTATTTAGGTAATGATGATTACTTCACCATTAATTATGATCGTAGATTTTTAAGTAATAAGAAACCATTTAATTAATATTAACTTAGTAAAAAGTTTAGGGTATTTTTTATCCTAAACTTTTTTATTAATTTTGTATCTTGAAAAATAATATTTATTATGAGTGAATTTATAAGTTTTCCACCGCAACAGCTTTCGTGGAAGGCTAAAAATAAAGAGTGGCGAAAGAAAAATGTCGATTGGGCCGATTCTAAAACGTTCTTTAATTTTAGTCCTGTAAGAAAGTCGGTGATACATAAAAAAATCAATTATGATCTTTTAAATGGGAAGCTTCATATGTCGGATTTAATGCTTATTATAAATCCTGAAAATCTTACAGCAAATTTTATTCCTGATAATATTGCTCATTATCCTATTATTAATTCAAAATTAAGGGTTTTAAAAGGCGAGGAGAGTAAAAGAGTTTTTGATTATAGAGTTGTAATCACAAATCCTAACTCTCTGTCTGAAATGGAAGAAACTAAAAAAGCGGAAGTTTTAAATAGGATGCAAGAGCTTATTGAAAGAAGGGTATCTTCAGAAGAAGAGTTTAATCAAGAACTTGAAAAGATAAGTAACTATTATACTTACGATTATCAGGATATGAGAGAAATTCGAGCTAATGCTTTATTACAGCATTATAGTAAGGAACAGAATTTCCCTCTATTATTCAATCAAGGTTTTGATGATGCTATGGCTGTGGGAGAAGAGATTTATCAATGCAGCATTTCTGGCGGAGAACCAATCTTAGAGAAGTTAAATCCTTTAAAAGTAAGAATTTTTAAATCTGGGTATTCTAATAAAATTGAAGACGCAGATGTTGTAGTACTAGAAGACTATTGGTCTCCTGGTAGAGTTATTGATACTTATTATGACGTTTTAAAGCCTAAGGATATTAAGTATATTGAGAATATTCCAGATACTATAGGTAGAAATACTATTGATGAAATGGACACTCTTGATGAAAGACAGGGTTTTATCAACGTTAATATGATAGATGATACTCTTGGTCAGCCTGAGGGAGGAGGGTATTATTTTGACCCATTTAATCTGTTTCCTGATAATACTAATAGTTCTTTACTTCCTTACGACCTTAATGGTAATGTAAGAGTTATTAGGATGTATTGGAAATCTAGGAGAAAGATTAAAAAGGTAAAATCATACGATCCTGAGACTGGTGAAGAGGTATTTAATTTTTATAATGAAGATTATATCTGCGATAAGTCTAGAGGAGAAGAAGAGCAAGCTTTATATATTAATCAGGCTTGGGAAGGTACTAAAATAGGCACAGAAGTATATGTTAATATGCGTCCTTGCCCTATTCAGTACAACACATTAAGTAATCCTTCTAAGTGCCATTTCGGCATTATAGGTTCTATTTATAATATGGTTGATACTAAGCCTTTCTCTTTAGTAGATATGATGAAGCAGTATAACTACCTGTATGATGTTGTACATGATAGGCTTAATAAGATGATGGCTCATAACTGGGGTAAGTTAGTACAGCTTGATATGGCTAAAGTACCTAAAGGTTGGGATGTAGATAAATGGATGTATTTTGCAAGAGCCAATGGTCTTTATATTACAGACTCATTTAAAGAAGGTAATTATGGTGCTGCTACTGGTAAGATTGCTGGAGGTTTGAATAATAATTCCACCGGTGTTATTGATGCAGAGTTTGGAAATTCTATTCAGTCTCAGATAAATCTACTTGAATTTATTAAGATGGAGATGTCTGAAGTGGTTGGTATTACTAAGCAGCGCGAAGGTCAGGTATCTAATCGTGAAACTGTTGGTGGTATTGAGCGTTCTAATTTACAATCTTCCCATATTACAGAGTGGCTTTTCACTATTCATGATGATGTTAAAAAACGAGTGCTTGAATGTTTCCTTGAGACTGCTAAGATTGCTTTAAGAGGCAGAAAGTTAAAATTCAACTATCTTTTATCTGACAATGCCTTACAGATAATGAATATTGACGGAGATGAATTTGCTGAAAATGATTATGGTCTTGTAGTAGATTATTCAGAAGGAATGCAGCAGTTAAAACAGCAGATTGACACTTTAGCTCAAGCAGCTTTACAGAATCAGACCCTTTCTTTCTCTACTATTATGAGACTATATAATTCTGCATCTATTGCTGAAAAGCAGAGACTTGTAGAAAAAGATGAAAGAGAAATACAAGAGAGAAATGCTCAACAGCAGCAAGCACAGTTACAGTCACAGCAACAAATTGAACAAATGCGTCAGCAGACCGAAATGGCTAAACTGGAGCAAAATGATACTCTTAATCAGCGGGATAATGAAACTAAAATTTTAGTAGCGGAGATTGGAGCTCAGGCCAGATCCACCAATGACAATGACGGTATTGTAGAACCCGAACAAATGTCAGAAGCTGAAAGAGAAAAACTAAGAGAGTCTATAAGACAGTTTGATTTGAATTTACAATTAGAAAAAGATAAATTCGAGGAGGAGAAGCGATCTAATCGTGAAGATGAAAAGATTCGTAGAATCCAAGCTAATAAAAGACCTTCAAGTAGTAAATGATGAAAAGATTGATTGATATATTATATGGCAGTAAAGCTCCAGAACCTCAAAGTGCTTTGTGGTTAAAACGAGTGGGTCCTTTTACTTGTAATCCTTACATAAACGAAAACGGTAGATGGGTTCCTATTGATATGACTAATAATCTTACAGAAGATCAGTGGGAACAACTTGAAGAAGATTTGAAAGAATATATAGCTACTTTGTTTAACCAAGAACTTCGTGATATTCTTAAAAATTATATAGATGGCCTTTTTGATAGTCAGGAAGAGCAGTTAAATGATTGGAAACAGAATACAGAAGAAGACATAGAGGATTTCAAAACAGATGTATCGCATGAATTAGAGGCTCAGAATACCGAAATCTCGGAGTTTAAATCTGATGTAGAGGACTGTATAGAAGAAAATGAAAGAGTTCTTGCAAATGCATTAGTTAGACACGAACAACAATTAAATAGTTAATAGCTATGAGTCTTAGTATAAATAAAAGATTAAAATATTTTGATACTGAAGAAGAATATGAGCAGTTTTTAGAAGAGCAGAGAGCCTCAGCAGATGCTGGGACTCTCGAACTTCTTGAAACGACAGTGTGTTGTATTACGCATGGTAATACAGAAACGCCTGATACATATCTGCCTTCACATGATATTGGTGACGAAGACAAACTCATGCACTATAATGCTACTGATGAGATTCGATACGTTCCATTTATTAATCCAATGTGGACATCAGAAAACAGAGTATCTCTTATTCCTATAAGTAGTGGTGGCTACAGACCAAAAATAAATACTACAAAATACCTAACTCTTCCTAATGTTATAGATGGTAAACAAATTACATTGTTAGATAAAGATTTTTTATCTAAAATAACCTCTTTTCCGGTGTTTAATAATAGCAATGTAAAAGAAATAAATGCAACATCTTATTATAATAATAGCTTAACTTTACCTTCTTATTGGAAGTCTTTAATTACATGCAATATACAACATACTTACATAAAGTTTACAGATAATATTTTAAACGCTTCAAACTTGGTAACCTTTAAGGAAACCTGGAGTAATCTACGAGCACCAACAGTATTAACTTCTGACAATTTGAAATCTTATACTTTAGACTATAATATTTCTAATACGGAAGGATTATCTTTAGATTTAAATACTATAATACCCAATTCTGAAAATTTAGAACTTCTATCTTTAGGTTATGGCGTTTTACATAATATTAATTTCACATATTCTGGAAGCAATACGTTAAAAATAGGTCAATTAAGATTAGGAAGTGCTAATTATCCAGACAATGTACATGTTGATATTGCTCATCCAAATGGTTCTATTATAAATACAAACAATATCTTTTATAATTGCAATTTGTTTAATTCCTCTTGTAATGTGTGCTCGCAATCTACATATATTTTTGAAGCTTCTTGTACTGGGGAAGGTCAAAATAATATGACTGTATTTAATGATGATATTTCTTATTCTAATACTAAATTATCTGTTATATTTCCTAATGCTGAAGGAAATAATTACGGTAATATTACCCTATCTAAACCCCAGTTTTATAATATAGAAGTTACTCAAAGAGGTATACATAAACCATTTAATTTAAAGGCAAGTGCACATTCTAATTCAGATATCTTAACTATAAACCTATTTGGAGACGATTCGAATACACTAAGTGGTACTTATATTTCTATTGATTCTTCTACCTCTTCTGAATTTCGATATTCAAAAGTCGTATTAAATAATGTTGGGGAGGTTGGTAATCATATAAATTTAAGATCCTTATCTGTTTTGGCAGATAAAATATCTTTTGATGGTATACGATTCGACAGTAATCTAAATAATAAGCTAAATTGGAATAATTATACATGTGATATAAAATCTAATTATTATTTAAGCTCTGTATTTGGTGATGTATCAGTGTCAGGTGCACTTGCAAATCTTGGTATTTTACATGGTTTATGTCACATATATAATATAAATACCGATGTTGAACAATTAGATGCTGTATTTGAATATGATGCCTATACTCGTAGTTCCTATTCTTTAGCATTTAGGACAACATTGAATGCTAATGTAAATTCTTATAATATTATAAATAATCTTACCGAAAATATTAAAAGAAATACTTTAGAATTATACTGTATAAACACAGAGGATGTATCTTTGGATACAGTGAAAAAAACACTGTTGCTGTTTTCTAACTTTTTAAATATACCAAAAGAGTCTGCTTCTAAGCTTAGCACTGTTACACTAGCTAAAGAATTTGTAGATGCCCTACCTCAAGAATATTTGGATATTTTTTATAGTTTTGAAAATCACATTATATATATAAAAGAGACATGAAATATTTAAAACTTATACATAGTTTTGATGAATTTGCATCAGATGCTAAGGCTGGATGTGTATATTATCAAGACTCAGAATCTGTGTATTATTGGTTATCTTTAGCTACTATTTGGGGATATATTGGATATAACAAAGAAACCAGAACCTTTACATATAATGGTAAAGAATGGTCAATATTGCCGTCTGTGCCAGATCCTGAAAACTTAGATGGCTCAATAGTCATCAATAATGCTTCTTTTAATACCACTCCTAATACTATTACAATACAGCATAGTGATTTCAATTTAATTCCTCTTAAAAACATTTCATTTAAGGGATCACCAACTAAAGTTTTAATAAAGTGTGGTAATTCTAATCTGCATACAAATTTATATTTTGAAGGATACCAATATGATAATTTAGCACAGAGTGTTACAGTAGAATACGAAGATTATGATTTGCATAATTTGGATAGTTTAACCTGTCGCTTAAATTATAATGTAGATTATTTAGGACTTGCAATTAATGACACAAATAATAAATTCGATTTTGCAACAACTACTATTAATTGGTATTCTTATTATTCTTACCCCAGATTTAATTTTTTATGTAATAAAGATAAGAATTATTATAAAGAAGAAGACTATTTTGAAAATACAGAGGATTTATTTAGTTATAATCCGAGTATATATAATTATTTCAGGCCTTTATTACCAGACGATAGTGTAAATACTATTAATTTAAAAACGTTTTTATACAACAATGAAGTAAAATGTTGGGCACCCTTTTCTTCTCATCAAAATCTACCTGAAATAGTTATAGATGGTTCTTTAAGTAATGGTGTTATTACAGATGTAAGGACTTCTTTAGGTATGATGAATTCTGGAGGTTGGTATGCTTCTAATTGGTCTTATGTAAATGTATCTGATTTTAATGGCTTATATAAACCTAAAATGCAAACAGATACTTATCAAATTGTAACTTCAGAACTATTGAATTACTGCAAATCTAAATACTTAGACTTATTTCGCGGTAATAAGGTAACAAATATCAATGATTGGTTCAATGTAATGTCTAGAGAGATAGATCTCAATGGAGTAAAATATTTTTCTTATTATATAGATGGTTATCCAAATGCTTCTGCAACCTATATAAATCCAGCATCTTATCAAGATTTTTTAAATTATATAAATCCCAATGGTGCAACATGTACTCCAAAACTTAAAAATGTAAATCTTGAAGAATTCCATTGCCCCTCTAAATATATTTTTATAAATACAGAAGATTCTGATGTATATTTAGGAAATGTAAAAAACAGATTGATGATTTATTTAAATAACGTTAAAGTACATATTTCTAGCTGTGATTCTAATATTACAATTTTATCAAAAAAGGATAATTTGACTAATGAGCCTTTATATTTAGAATCTTTCCATTCTGATAATGTTGTAGATATAGATTTTAGTGACTATGGGACTCAAAGAACATATCCTATTGTGAATGTAGAGTCTATTACAGGAATAGAAAATCCAACTGCTCTTGATTACTACAATACTAATTTTTCGATGTATCATATTTTAAATAAGGCTACTATAATGTCTCATGTAGATTATGTGATAGTACATTATGGGCAGAAATTAAACAGTTATTACACTAGATATATAGATGTTAATAGGCTTAAATGTATAGATAATGGTGGTGACTTTTCTACAAATGGAAGTTTAAAAACAGCGTCGGATATGGCTTCTTTAGTAGCTGCAATTCCAAACAGAATTCCTACTGGAAGTAATCCCGTATTCGATTTTACTCAAAGTCAATATAATTTATTAACACCAGAACAGGAAGCCTACATACTGGGATTAGGGTATGCTATAACAATAAAAGTATAAAATATGAAAATAGAAAAAACCAATATAGAAAATTGTATACTAATTAGTCCAGATGAAGGAAATGTATTAACTTTTTATCAAGACACTGAAGATATAAATACTTACGTTGGAGTAAAAAAGATATATGCAAGTGCTTCTATAGATTTAAATAGTATAAGGGAAATTACGATGGAACAACATCTTAATTATCTCAGTAATAAAACAGAGAATTCTCAACATGAGGAGGAATAAAAACAACATAAAAAAGAAAATACTATTTAAACATAAATAATTTATTTAGGTATTTGTAATTTCAAATTATTTGTAGTATATTTGCAAATAATTTATAAAAGAATATATCATATAGTAATATGAATAATTATGTTATATATAGAGGTGAAACAGAGCCTCTAAACAAAGGGTGTATTTGGATTCACCATGAAAATGGGGATTTAAATGCTCCTTTAATAGCTTCAGTATATAGGGATGGAGTTTGGATAAATAAACTAGACGATACTTCTTCCTCTGATGTTGTTAGAGAGTGTTGCCCTAAAGAATCCGAAGATACTATTATATATAGAGGAGAGGATGAGCCGTCAAATAAAAAATGTATTTGGATTCATCATACAATACCGTATGATACCACCTCTCCTTTAATTGCTCAGGTATATATTAATGGAGAGTGGGTTGATAAAACAGAGGAATTTAGTGACACTCCATATATAAAGCCAATAGATGGTATTCCTGAAAGAGATTTATCTGCTGAAGTGCAAGAGAAACTTAATAGTGGCTATACTAAAGAAGAGCTGGATGAAAAATTCGAGATTGTTAATAATGATATTGATAATTTAGAAGATACTAAAGTAGATAAGATTGAAGGAAAGGGACTTTCCACGGAAGACTATACTACTGAAGAAAAAGCAAAACTTAATGGAATACAATCTGGTGCAGAAGTTAACGTAAATGCAGATTGGAATGCAACTTCAGGTGATGCAGAGATTTTGAACAAACCTAATTTATCAGTATATGCTACAAAAGCTTCTGTATCAGATATTGAAGCTCTTATTCCATCTCAGGCATCTACTAACAATAAACTTGCAGATAAAGATTTTGTTAATTCTTCTATATCTACGAATACAGCAGAATTTCAAGGAACTTATAGTAGCGTTTCTGATTTAGAGAATATAACAGATGCAGATATAAACGATTATGCTTTTGTTATTTCTGTTGATAGTTCTGGTAATACTGTTTATAATAGGTATAAATATAATGGAACTTCTTGGATTTATGAGTATTCATTAAATAACAGTTCTTTCACTGCAGCTCAATGGGCGGCCATTCAATCTGGTATAACTGCATCTTTAGTTTCTAAGCTGACTTCGCTTCCCACTAATACAGAACTGAATGATTTATTATCTAATAAGGTAGATAAGGTATCTGGTAAAGGCCTTTCTACTAATGATTATACCACAGCGGAAAAGACAAAACTATCTGGTATTGAAACTAATGCTCAAGTTAATATTCTTGAAGGAGTTAAAGTAAACGGTACAGATTTACCTATTAATAATAAAAAGGTAGATATTACTATTTCTGATATAGCTACAGATTTAGGAACAGAACTTAAAGAAAATCAAGAATTTGTTTTTAGACAAACAGCAGATGGTACTTTAACAAAGGATTATAGTGTAGAATACATAAAGTCTATCCATGGTAGGACGCTGGCGTGGAATCAGTTGGTGAATTCAGCAAACATCCTGAACTCTAAGACCATTGACGGTATTACCATAACAAACAATGGTGATGGGTCAATTTCTATCAGTGGGGAAGCAACATCAAATGTGTTTTTTTATGTTTTGCTAACAAACTTATCTATTCCCATAGGCCATAAGGTGTGTGTACTTGCACCAAAAATGCCAAGCGACCAGGTCCATACGCGATATGCTATGGGCGGAAATTGGTTCACTGAGGCCTTTATCAATATCACAAGTGCTGCATCCACATCACAAAATATTGCGGTATATATCGCCAGTGGTTATACGGTAGAGATTAAGTGGTATGTGAATATTATAGACCTCACCCTCATGTTCGGTTCTGGCAACGAGCCTTCGACAGTGGAGGAATTTGAGGCAATGTTCCCCGATACATACTACCCTTACAACGCAGGCACGCTGATTAGCAACGACGCAGAGGAGCTGGAGACCGTTGGGTTCAACCAGTGGAATGAGGAATGGGAAACGGGAGATATTGTATTTGCAAGTGGAGAAAATATTCCATCAAGCAGTTGGATAAGAAACAAGGGGTATATTCCTTGCCTTCCGAATACGACATATTATATCAAATGCCAGGATGTTCAAACTAACATATATTTCTACGACAATGATTTCAATTATCTCGGACAAACTACCGGAGGATTGTTACAAAGTAAGCAAAACGCAGAGTTCCAGACGCCGGATTGCGTTTATATGCGATTTGCGAGCAAAACAGCCACCTTTACTAACGACATCTGCATCAACCTTTCCGACCATGCCAAGAACGGCACATACGAGCCGTACTGGAAGAGGACGATAAATCTTGGACTGAACTCCTTCAACGGACAGTATGAGCCGCACGGAGACATTACCATAACCGGTGGTCTCAAATCCGCTGGTTCAGTCTATGACGAGATTGTCAGGAATAAGTATGTAAAGAGAGTAGGAAGTGTTGATTTGGGGACGCTGAGTTGGGGATATAACTCTGGAGACCATCCAAGTTTCTATACCAATTTTACAACAAAAGCAAATGCGAATGGTTTGTGTCCCATCTATACAATCATACCTGAAACAAGTATTGCTTCAGCCGGGAATATGACGCTGCAAATGAGGGGAAACTTAGTGTATGTTGTAAATACTTCCTATTCCGACGCCGCCACCTTCAAAGCCGCGATGTCCGGTGTGATGTTCTACTACGAACTCGCCACCCCCATCGAGTACGAGCTGGCTGAGCCGATTATGTCTATTAAAACAGATCGTTATGGTACAGAAAGGATATATCACAGTGATACTACACTTCCTTGTGTTCCTATGAAAGCAGATATTCAGTATGGTACTGATTCTGGAGATATAAGTGATGAGAATAATAAATTATTTAATATTATTTCAGAATTAATAAAGCGAATAGAAACTTTAGAAAATCAATAAAATTTATAGATATGAATACAAATAATAATTATTATCTTTATAGAGGAGAAGATGCTCCTAAAAATAAGGAAGCCTTGTGGTTGCATCACTCTCTATATAAAGATTTATCTTCGCCTATTGTTTTAGACATTTATAGTCAAGGAAAATGGCAAAGCGTTAATGCTTCAGATTCTGCTATTAAAGGCATTGGAGTTAATACTATATGTGAGATGACCCAAGCTGAATATGATGCTTTAACTGAAAAGGATGCTAATACTATTTATATAATTGGAACTACTGAAGATATTGCTAATGGCCATGAATATGTTGATTTAGGTTTAACTGATGAAGAAGAAAATAAAATAATGTTTTCTCCTTATAATATTGGTGCTAGTTCTCTTGAAGAAGTTGGAGATTATTATGCTTGGGGAGAATTAGAACCTAAAGAAACTTATGATTGGTCAAATTATAAATGGTGTAACGGAACTCAATATACATTAACAAAATACAATGAAAATAGTAGATATGGGATTGTAGATAATAAATTTACTTTAGATTTGGAGGATGATGCTGTAAATGTATTATTTGGTAGTTTGTGGAAAATACCATCTAATAAAGAATTAAACATTCTTATATCAACAATTAATAATCCTGATTATTTATGGGAATATACAAATATAAATAATAAAGCAGGATGGCGTATTACTTATAATATAAATGGCAACTATATATTTCTTCCTGTTACAGGACAAAAATATTCTACAAATATTATAGATTCTGGTTTTGGTTTTTATACATCTTGTGATAAATTATTTGATTATAGGAATAATTTTTTAGAATTTGGAGATATTATTAGTTCCATAAAAATTAATCACCATACTCGTTCTTTTGGACGTGTTATTCGTCCTGTTCTTACTATTCCAAAAGATTATAATCCAGAAGTTACAGGATATAAACTTTATAAAGGTTCCATTCTTATTGCTGATTCTAATCTTCCTAATGAAATTGAACAACTTTTAGCATCTATTTAATTATGAGTATAGCAACTGAAATAACAAGACTTAGAAATGCCAAGGCTGCATTAAAAGAGTCTATTGAAGCAAAAGGTGTTACTGTTGAAGATAGTGCTAAATTAGATGAATATCCTGCATTAGTTGATAGTATTCCTCAAGGTGGAGGAAGTGAATATACTGAAGATGAATATTTAACTTTTACTGCTGAACAAGATAATTCTAGTATTAGTTTACGAAATAGTGGTGGAAATGCTCCTATAATTTATTATAAAAAGAATAATGGAGATTATACTCTATGGGACTATTCTAGTATTTCTATGAATAAGGGTGATGTAGTTAAAATGTATGGCGGAGAAAATAATTTTAATTTTTCTAAATCAACGACTGTATATTCTAAATTTGTGATGACAGGAAAAATTGCTGCATCTGGAGTTACAAACTCTCTTTTGAGTAGAATTAAAACACCTGTAATTACTCCCTATTGCTATTTTCAACTATTTCACGATTGCGCTGCATTAACTACTGCACCTGAATTACCTGCTATAGGTTTAGCTGATAGTTGTTACAATTCTATGTTTTACAATTGCACTGCATTAACTACTGCACCTGAATTACCTGCCACAATTTTAGGCAGTGTTTGTTATTATCAAATGTTTTATGGATGCACTAATTTAACTACTGCACCTGAATTACCTGCTACGACACTTATCAATAATTGTTATGGATATATGTTTTGTGCTTGTACTAATCTAAATTATGTAAAAGCTATGTTTACTACAAGCCCTTCTGGTTCTTACACAGGTAATTGGCTTTATGGTGCAGCAACTACAGGGACTTTTGTTAAAAATGCAGCTGCAATTTGGGAAGTATCTGGAGCTGATGGTATTCCAACAGGTTGGACTATAGAAACTGCAACTGAATAACTTAAATAAATAATATTATGGAAACTTTAAAAAACAAAAAGGACATTTATAAAGCTCTTGATATAGATGTTCATATTAAAGATGGTGGTATTGTAAACATTAAAAGTTTAGCAAATACTGCAACTAAAGTAGTAAAAAAGAATTCTTCTGGAGCTGCTGGAATTCCTGGTTTTGCGGACTTAGTAACAGATCCTACTGACATTGCTGAATATAAAGCTCTTAGTGATACGGCATTAGATGTTAGTAATATGATTACAGACGAAAGTGGTTATATAACCATTGATACTGGAGATGCAGGAGCCGTTATTAAAATATCTAACGATGCTTTTGAGATCTTATATAGTCATATTCCCAACACCGCTCTCTATGAGCCTATGGCCTTAATGAGTTTTTCGGATAATAATATTTATGGTATAGACGCCCTCTTAGTTAAAAGTGTTCATAATGTTGGCGCCACGAAGTAAATTATTTAAACCCATAATATAGTGAAAAGCAAATTTATATTAATATTAATATTAATTATTATATTATTAACAAGTATATTTAGTATTAATAGTTATAAGGTTTATAAAGCAGAAAAAAAACTTAAAGAAATTACAATTAACTATAAAGCATACGAAGAGTTATACCAAGAATCTCAAAGCAATAATTTAACATTTTCTCTTACTATAGAACAATTAAATTATAGCAAAGATTCTTTAGTACAAAAACTTAATGAAGTTCGTAAAGAAAACAAAATTCTAAATAAAGAAGTAAAAAGACTTTCGTCTATCAAATCAGAAACTAATATCAGAGATACTGTATTTATAGGAGACACTGTTTTTAAAGAAGGTGTAAAGTTGGATACTAATATTCATAATAAGTGGTATGATATTACTTTAGGGCTTCATTATCCTGATACTATTAATATAGGTATTAAAATTCCTAGTGAAAAATTAATTTTAGTTTCTAATAAAAAAGAAACTATAGACCCTCCTAAGAAATGTTGGTTGGGTAGACTATTTCAAAAAAAGCACATCGTTACTCGAGTGCAAGTGATTGAGTCTAATCCTTATATAGAGACAACTCAATCCAGATTTATTGAAATCAATAAATAGAATGACACCAGAAATTATAGCAACTTATGTCACTTTGTTAACGACAAATATTATAAGCCCCGTTATTTCGTGGAAATTAGCCAAAAAGAAATATGGAGCCGAAGTAGATAACCAAGTGATAGATAACATGAAAGAATCTTTGGAATTCTACAAACGTCTTAGTGATGACAATAAGGAGCGGTTAGATAGAGTTCTGGAGGAGAATGTTAAACTTAGAGAGCAAATGGCGGATTTACGAAAGCAAGTAGTTACGTTATCCATGATTGTTGCTAGCTATGGTTTAACAGAGAAGAGTAATATTAGTTATGGCAGCAAAGAAAGCATCGACAAGACGGAAGGCCCGTCCTAATGTAGCCAAAGCTGGTTTGGGTAAAGGACACTATGGCTGTGGTGGAAAGCTTAAGAAGTAAAGCATTATATAAACTTACTCTTATCTTTCTGAAAATCATCCCTGTTATTTTAGCGGCATGTAATATTATACATACAGCATTATGCTTATTAGGCATAGATAAATTTGCTGACATACTATCAATGTTCGGTAGTTGTTCTTTGCTAACACTGATTTTTCTTTACTTAACTTCTTTTGTGTTTAGATTTTGTGAATATCATAGAATGCCTTTGCATTATATAGTAGTTACAGATATAATTGATATTATAGATTACTATATAGGTATTCCAATAAATACATTTCAATTTATAGTGTTAGAAGCTACAATTATGGGCATTGCGATATTATTAACTATTTATTTATATGTTAAGAGTAATAAGACAGCTATTGCTAAAGATAGTAGATGATATAGATTCTGGAAATTCAAATATAACAGAAGACGAGGAAATAGATATCATAGAACTTTTAAAGTCTTTTAGAAAAGATACTCCGATGAGTAAATATCAAGCTTATACTTATCTTAATATGAGTAGAGCGTCTTTTGATAATTTGGTACGATCTCATAAACTGCCATGTGGAGTTAAGTTTCCTGGCTTTAAAGAAAAATTTTGGTATCGTAAAGACCTCGATAAATATATTAAAAATAATGGATAAAGAAGAACTACGCTTATTACGAGAGAATAATGAGATGCTTAAAAGAATATTATTTCTTTTAGAAAGCGAATCTCGTGGTCAGTACGCAAGAGAATTCATTATAAATGTACTTGCTAATAAGGTTGCTGATATGCCGTAGTTAAATTCATTACTAATAGAAACCCCGCTCTGGTGCCTACCAGGGTGGGGTTTTCTTTTTATATTAGTATTGTTATCTTTCATGAATTATTTTACTTAACTTTGCATCCGTAAGCTTACAAAAATAAAATAATTTTAACTATGGAAGAGACAAAAACTTATGTATTTGGTAATGACGGTTATAACCGTGGTTTTGATCCTGCTTGGCTTTTAGCTTCCAATAATGGGGGCTTTGGCAACTTTGGTGGTGCAGGATGGATTGGCCTTATTCTATTAGCTGCCCTATTTGGTTGGGGAGGCTTTGGTAATGGTGGCTTTGGAGGCTTTGGAGGTAACAGTGGTGTTGGTTTCCTTGCTAATCAGCTTAATAATGACAACGGTCGGGATCTCATTATGGAAGCTCTTGGTAACAATCGTACTGCTATTGGCGAACTTGCTTCTACTTTAAATAGCGATTTCAATACTGTTTCTACGGCTCTTAATGGCATCAATTCTGCTGTTCAGTCTGTAGGTACTCAGGTTGGAATGTCTGGTCTTGAGGTTATTAATTCTATTCAGTCTGGTAATGCTAGTCTGTCTAGACAGCTTTGCGAGTGTTGCTGCGAGAACCGTCTCCTGACAACCGAGCAGGGATATCAAGCACAGATTCGCACTATTGAGCAAACCAACCAGTTAGGTTCTCAAGCAGATAGAAACACTGCTGCTATTACAGGTGCAATAGCCGCTCTTCACACAGACATGACTCGTGAATTCTGTGATGTTAAAGAGCGTGAGCTGCAGGACAAGATTGATTCTTTGACTGCATCTAATACTATCCTTCGTGGACAAATTGATAATGCAGCTCAGACTGCACAATTTGCAGCTATGCTTGCTCCTATTAACACTAAGTTAGTGGAGATTGAGAACAAGCAGCCTAATACTGTTCCAGTACAGTGGCCTGCATTAACTGCTGTTAATACTACTCCTTATGTAAGTGGTGGTTTTTATGGTAGTGGATTCAATGGTTATGGTTACGGTAACGGCTTTGGCTGGGGAGGCTCCTACTGGGGTTAATTAATATAAACTATTATGGCAAGATTTCCGTTTCAGTATGTTAATATTAACGGTATTCCAACTATAGAAGTTAGGAAAATCACCGTGAGTGACACTTCTGTAGATTTCTCTTTTAGGCCAGACTTTGATGGTACTCCATTTAGGGGACTGTTATTAGTATATGTTCCTGATGAGATACCTACAGGTACTACAACTACCTTACCTATAAGGTTTTCTATGGCTGGCAATACTGCAAACGTAACTCTACCTGGTGGTGATAATCTTACAGTAGCAGAGTTTGGTGGTGTTGGTGTTTACCTTGTTTATTATGACAGGTATGCTAATATCTTACAGTTAATAGCTTAGTTTATTATGTTTCAATCAATTAGGCCTAATAGCCAAATTTATATATTTCATAAGGGTGATAATCCCAGACTTGAAGTTGGGCAAGTAGTTAATACTCCCATAACTAAACCTAAATATCAGGTACCGCCTACTTTTGGGCAACCACAAGAAATGGTGGTAGATTTGAGTGTAAAGCTTAATGGGCAGACCTTTAACTACACTGGCATTCCTGCTAATTTAGATATAGCAGATTCTTTCAGTAATGGAGAAAACATTGTAATTTCTGATAGTAGGGAAGCTATGAATGCCGAGATTTTGAGCATTAAACAGAAAAGCATTGATGCTATTAATAGTATAGATTTCCATAAAAATATGGTATCTAAATGCGATAGCATTCTTTCGGAATTGAATCCTGAGTTTGCTGAAAAGCAAGCACAGCGAGTTGAGATTGAAGAACTCAAAAATCAAATGTCTGATATGGCTGTTTTGCTTAAAGAATTAAAAGAGGCTAATGGTCTATTTCTTGAACAGCTACATAAAAAGGAGAACTAAATATGAATAGAATGTGGGAAATTAGAGAAGGTCATCGTAAAGATGAAGACTCTCGCCTGGATGACAGGAGGGACATGGCAAGCTATAAAGACGAGTCTTTTGATGAGGGATATGACTGTGGCTATGAAGATGGTTACAGACATGCCATGAAAGAAGCTCGTAAATATTATGGTGAGCGTGGCGGTTCCATGGGAATGGGCCGATAAACTTAATGTTTGGGGCGGGGAAACTCGCCCCTTATTTTTAATATGAGATTAGATTACAAAGAAGTATTTCCTTCTGGTATGGAGGAATATTTGAGTTTATACGGTTGGCATTTCTCAAAGAAAATGTCAGAGTGGGCTGCTAGTAGAATGTATAAAATAGTAAATAATAAGCCCGTTTATATTACGCCTTTTAGCAAGGAAGATTTAGTTGAAATGCAGAGTGCTTACAATATTAAGATAAATGGCGATAAAGGATATGATGCTGTTTATGTTGCAAATATGTGCAAAGCAGATTTTTTAGGAAGCTCTATTAGAGATAATGTAGAGCTTTTAAAGTATGTAAAAGATGTTATAGAGGATTCAGATGCTTATGAAGGAATGGTCTTTACGCGCTTTTATGCTGACTGTATTGGTAGCGGCACTCCTATTAATTGGGAAGATATGTTATGAGACAAGATATTTATCTTGATAAGTATGATTGGCTTATAAGAGTTTATTATATAGTAGAGAGTTATCCTGATATTATTATTAAAGATTTAGAGGATATAGGATGCCCAGAGGAAGAATTATTAAGGGTAAAATACAATATTTCAAGTAATTTACCAAATTCTGGATTTACTTTCACTAATCCTATATATAAACGTTCTTTGTTAGCAATAGGCCCTACTACTTCTGCGGATGAGTTTCAAAATACTTTTGATCATGAGAAAGGACATTTAGCTGTGCATATAGCTACTTATTATGATATTAATCCTTACAGTGAAGAGTTTCAGTATTTAAATGGTACTATAGGTAAAGAGTTATTCAAATATGCAAAGCATTTTATGTGCGACGAATGTCGAAATAAAATAGAGGATACAAAGGAGGAGGTGTAACTAAAATTGTTACATCTCCTTAATTTTTTATTAAGCATAT